>JAABUK010006258.1_pt1 | contig 17883 bp, 21 predicted proteins | sample 5559141 | NCBI WGS metagenome assembly JAABUK01 (sample SAMN10711869, study PRJNA513367) | rock metagenome | isolation source: Antarctica rocks | place: Antarctica: Victoria Land, Pudding Butte nord | collected 2016-01-03 | reverse complement strand
GGCTTCCTTTTGAGCTTGGATCCTTTCAAGCTCAGCAAGAAGCACTTGCTTTCTTGCTCTGTTGGACTCCCTTAGGCTGTCGTTGGATACCACAAGACCATTCATGGTGTCGCAGGAAAGGATCTAGAAGCGCAGCGAAGCGCAGCTGACGAGCTGCCACCAGGTCGTAAGATGAGCAAAGCTTCTTGCACCTGGTGCTTTTTAACCGGAGACGGATGAGCTGTCCAACGGACGAGACTGAAGTGCAGGTCACCTCAGGGACGAGAGCTACGCCCAAAGTTGCTATAAAGTCACAACATCGGGGTGGTTGAACCTGGAGCTGTCCGGCACCAAATCAAGCTGTGTAAGCGGCAATCTTCTCTAAATCACGATTCGTTGGGTAAATGGAGTTGCCGGAACCACTTGCGCTTCCAAAAGCTCGCAACGTGTAGACAGGAACGAGGTGAAGAAGGATTACTGTGTTATAGCAAATACAGTTTAGATTCCCCTCGGTTTTGATTTCTTGAAACATTTGTTCAAGTCATTTTTGTAGACACAAGGACTGGTGCAGTTTCCTAACTCTTGAGTCTGGCCTGGTATGCACGACCTGTACTTGCTATCACTAATGTGTTGTCAGTCCTGCAAGTCCGTACACCATATACAAGCAGCTACTTCACAAGCGGTTGCAATCATGATGACTTCATCAGCTGCATGACTGATCTGGTGTAGACCCAGTTGCAACGACCAGCAGATAGTATCAAGGGAACCAGCATATACTATGTGATTGCAGTAAGCTAGCTAACAGTCACAAGTGTCATCAAATATTAATACAGCACAAATTTAGTGTATATGCTAAACAACGAAGCGATACTACCCATTGCTAACAGTGCCTGGGCTTTTCAATATGGCCTGTCCTTGCTCTGTTTCCAAAAATCGCTGTGCATGCGCTGCGACTTCTTCTTCCCGCAATGCATCCAACAGAATGTCAGATCCAGTCGCAATGCTGTCAGACCGAATTGGTGCCTTTCCTAGGGACACAGCTGAAATAGGTAAAGGTCTCAGCTGCTCACTGGGTACCTGCAAAACAAGCACAGCAGCTGAGTCAGCCGGTCACAAAACTTCTGTAATTGTAAAATGGGACATATGTCAGAGGGCAATAAACAGATGTGACAATGGCTAGCGTGTACATTCCCAGACACCTGGGCATCGCAAGCACTAGCATGAGCAAAACAATATATCAGATAACACACTCTTGATGTAAAAGCACCACATGCATGATATAGGGCAGTGAATATGCCCTTGTACCTGTGAGGCATGACTTTGAAGCTCATCAGACGTTTGTCTCAGGGACATGCTCATGGCAGCTGCTGTGTCAGCTGCAGATGCTGCAAAGCTAGAAGCTGCAGGTGGATGAGTTTTGCTGGAAGACTGATGAACCTGGCTTGTCCTATACTGGAGTTGTCCAGGGTCAGACCCTGCTGAAGAAGAGGCAGGGGAGTCCTGGTCAGCGAGGCCAGGTCGCTGCATTCTGAGAGCTCTTTGTGCAACTGGTCTGAGCACCACAGAACTAGTTTGTGTTTGCTGTAGCTTGTGTCAATTCTGCTCTAAACTTTACAGCTACTGACAAACTTGGTCGTTAACACCCGCCTCAGCCGCAACACCATTCAATCAAATGGTATGCAAGACGTCCTGTTGTTGAAGCCTGCCTGCGGGACTACCATATATACTGTGAACACATGCAACATATTTGATAAGAGAAACAGAAGTCATGCTGATTCTATAACAGTATCAACAAGCGCAATGGGACATGTGTTTGCCACCATGCTTGCACAAAGAGGGCTGATTCAAGATGGCCTTGATGTCTGCAAACACAGCAGACTCACCCTGGATTCATGAAGTTGATGTTGCCTCGCAGCTCAGATTGGATGGCAGACAGCTGTTGCATGCTTTGCTGCATCTCTGCATGCAGCTGCACAGCAGGCGACACATGTTGAGAATGACAAGCCAAAAACTGTGACATGCCTCAAGAATGCAGCAAACAGTCTGTTGCAATGTAACCAAGAGAGCAGCTGCAAATGGCATATGCATGCAGTCAATGCGCACGATGCACTTGTGTCCAAGCAAAGGCACCAATCACTTCTCAGACAGGACGCATGTTGAGGCCACAGCCAATGCAGCATATGTAAGTGCAAAATAGTTTTGCAGCCTGCGCATCGTGGCTCTACTGAAAGCTGCTGCACATGACCTTGATGTGGCATCACAACTTGCAAGCATGCAAGGCCGTTTTTACCTTGTCCAGTTGTGCCTCCTCTGAAAACCTAGCAAATTTGCTTCTGGCCATTGTGAGATATGCTGCTGCTCTGCCAGTGGCTTGCCCAGCATATCTTGCAACTCGGGGGAGGTCCTTAGGCCCTGCAGCAGTACGTCAGTTTGCTGAGTTCTGGTGCAACACGCACTGTAACCGAGATCAAGCACGCTTGCAAGGATACCTAAGACAATCGAGCCCAAGCCCACGATTAATAGTAACTCAAAGTAGCTCACTCCAAGCATCGGCTCAGGTGCAACAGCGTGCGTCGAAGGCTGTGAGGACTTGTGTCTTGATCAGCGCATCTTCTGGCCCTGGGCAAAGGCTCTGTGAAAGTGGAGTATAGTAATTCTCACTTGCACCGCTACACCTGTTGTGCAATCAGGCCTGGACGCCTACGGGTGCAAGGAGGACGCTTTCCGTTCATGAGAGTCTGCAGAAGCACCGAAGTACCGTTTCATCTTCCATGCAGGTAAAAATTGATTCCTTGATAGGTAAAAATTGATTCTTCTGCATGAGGCATCTGGTTGACACTGACTCCCATGCTGCTAGACATCAGGATAGAAGGTTGTGACGATGCAGAATGCCAAGTTGAGCATAGCAGAATTAAAATCCCAGCCTTCGTGACCTAGCCTGTCTCGTTCCTTGAATTCCTGTCATCAGGCTGACTCCTGTCATTACTGAAGTAGCATACGAGGCGCTGGCAGTTTTGTTGAACTGAATCAGATGTGAATAGAAATATTGCTTGTTGTGCCTGTCTGACAGCACAAGCAAAGTTGGACTGACCAGATCTCAGCCCCTAGGTTGACACTCGTTTGCAGCAAATATTCAAGACAATAAAATCTGATACATGTCTGGCACAAAGACTTTCACCATTCCGCATCAATCATTTTGAAGAGCGTCTCCACCTCGCAAACTTTAAGAGCGTTTCCGTCTGGGACAGCTGATGCTGGTAGGGCAATGACATCAAGCAAGCCAAAATAAGTCTTGTTCTGTGGCATGAAATTATGTGTGACTGTGTGCTCAAACTTACTCTTCCTGCACAAATCTGTTCTTTCGCCTTCCACCAATGAGCCGTCCAATGATTTGAGTGTACGCCTTTGGCTTTGTCAGAAACTTGATGTATGTGCTGCCGCCCACACCCCCACCAGACCCTTTAGAATCCTGAGGTACTTTGCGTATCCTTGGCACCAAAGTATCAGCAACCACGGCTGCCTCTTCTGCTAAACAGTTGATGAAAAACTTTGCAGCTTTGGTGTCTGCCCCTGCAAGGTCATCACAAGCATGTTGGGTGCCTTATAATCTTGTACAAGGGACTCAACGTGGCTGCATGTGCAAATGAACCAGCAACGCTGGTTCTGCTGCGTGGTATCGGCGTCTTGTTGCAGTTGACATGAATCTTGTCAGCAAGGGTGTGCACATGACGCAATTTGCCTGAGGCACGGCATGGCTTCACAGCTGCATCTCCTCCCATATAGTGTAGGAAGTGTGATGACGGGAGCACACACATATGACTCAAAACAGCTCCCAGGCAGGGCAGCCTTGCATGCAGCCAGCATACAAGCAGTGGCATGACGTCAGTTTTTCAAGGTAGGATATATTGGATGACTGGTGGAGATTACCTGACATGAGCAGATCAGTGGTAACCATACCAGGGGATAAGTTGTGCATGCCAATGTTGGTGATGCCAGACATTTTCAGCTCAGCCTGCATCAAAGCATAGTGCATTGTGCAGGGCACTTTGCTGAGGGCTGTTCCAAGCAGGGCTGGCAAACATGAGTGCACGCAAGGCATTGTTCCCTGTATGCGTCAGTACAGCACAAACTGCCAGCCATGCCAGGCAGATCGCGTGTGTTCTCAGGCATTTGTGGCAAGGTCTTACAGGTTACATGCAGGGCACATGCTGTGCATATGTTTTGAAGTCTCTGTGGAAGGGAGTGTAACGCACGGCAAGATGACGTGATCAGTGTCAGTAATGCTCAGGGGCTGTGACACTTGACTGTCAGCTTTGAAGCACTGGCAACACAGCATACAGAAGAAGACTGGTGTAGTTAGTAGGCATACCTGTAAAGACTTGCCCAGTTGGGCCAGGCCCCTTTTGCTGGCTCCATAAGCAGCAAATCGGGGGGTAGCCCCGCCATCTGCCCCTGCCCCATCCATGTTGAAGATATGCCCCCCAGATGGCTGATCCCGCATGACCCGTATAGCCTACAGGCCCAACATTGGGTGCAACATTTGGCGACCTTGGAGGAAGGGAATGCATACAATGCACAACCAATGCAGGGGTAGGGTAGTGCAAGGGTAGGGTGTGCGTCTGAGGCAATGCTTGGCCTACCAACCATGAAGCACATGCTCTGGCAACTGCAGTGTGCTCCAACAATGAGAGCATATTGGCAATGGCAAGTCAGCCAGGCTGTTTGTAGCTATGGTTCCATACGGGGAGGCAAAGGGCATTCCTTACCTCTCTGCAGCCAAGCATGACACCAAGAACGTTTGTCTCCACAATGTTGACCAGCTCAGCATCCGTATAGTCACCCAGCACACCGTATTTGTAGCCGTTGGAGCCAGCGTTGTTAATCCTGCAGCCATATTGGCAAAGCAGCAGGGTTGCCACACGATATGTGGCATGCCAATACAATGCAAACTCCAGCTGTCTGCAGAGAGTAGAGCCATGAGCAGTCAGCAGCAGAGCTCCCAAGTCACATGGTGATGTAGCATGAGATGAACATGTGATGCTTGGTGCATGCATCACATGCTCACCAGAGATCTATGCTTCCCAGTTCTGCATGAGCAAAGTTTGCCAATGAAGCCACCTGAGCAGGTTTGGTCATGTTGCATGCCCTCCCCTGCACAAGAGGGTGTGTGTGTTCGCAAGTACCAGTGCAATGCATCATCCTAGGGAATGCAGATCTGCAGCACAAGGAAGTGGCAGCATGCCTACTAAATTACCTTGACCTCACCTAAGTCTTGCTGTTTGCTGAGCGCCGTCAGCTCAGCAACTGTTGCCTTGACCTTGTCATCTGCAGTAGAGTGTCATGTTTAGGAGTTTTGCATGACACAGACTCACAAAGCGTGTTGCAACGTCCTGCTGAGTTTGGGGAGACCTGATCTAGAACAGATGACCACGTTGTCGCCACTGCGTACGAAGTTTGTGGCCAGGGCCTTTCCAATTCCTGCGATGGGCTAGAAGGGTCAGATTGTACTCATGACGCCGAGCTGCAATAGAAGGCGCACAAAGCGAGCGAACCTTTTGTGCTGCCAGTTATGACCACGTTGAACGGTGCGGCTATGTCTTTGCCGTTGGAAACGGCAACCGTCAATACACTGTGATGCTTCACTGCGACAGTAAGCAACGTCTGTGTTAAGTTCTGGTTGCATCTGCGGATCAGCGTCTTGGCCGTGCCTGCGCACGCACACCTGCACGAGACCTGTAGTGCCCTCTTCTAGAAAGTCGAGCAACGAAAGGCCTCTGGTTGGCGCATGCATGTCTGCACCCACACGTATGCTGTTGATGCAGCATGGCGCTCTGTAACATGCGCAACGGCAGCACGCCTTCTAATTTGCAAAAAGCCAGCTGAGCTCAGTGGTTTCAGAGCGATTTTGATGAGCTTGAAGTAGTGCACGAGTTTGACTAGCCAATGTGCTGCAAGCACAGCGCAAGACACGATGCAACAACAGCGTGTGACATACACATTCTCCAAGGACACATAGCTTTGGGGGTACCAATGTACAGCACGCTTAACAATGCTATTGCATTCAAAGCCAGTACAGTGCAAAGAATAAGGATGCCGGCAACGTGTATGACTCAAAGACTCCTGGAGTGAAGGACACATGATCACCAGTGCTGTAATGCACATATGTACACTATGGTGTAGGCTGGCCAGCTGATGGTCATGTGCAAAATCAAAGCAGGAAAGCGTAGATGGCAATTGCATGGCTACTTGCGTTTGGCTACATTCAACAGTGGATTTGTGCTGCTTCTAGTCTGTGGTAAGGTTGCCGCCACAATTGCAAAAGGCACTTTGACTTCTGAAAGCCTGCCAAGTTTCATCTACATCCTGATAAGCCCCAGCATTGGCACATAGTCTATGGCCGAAACAAAATTAGCTAATAGCATAATATATGACAACAGCCTGTCTGCAAAAGCAAAAACCACAAACTCAACAGCAGCGCAACAAAACGTGATAACATGTTTGTGATGACTCCTTGAATCCACCAATAGGCACTGTCACAAACAGCAGCAGACTGCTTGCAGCCGAGAGCAAAGGTCCTGACTTGATCGTGACGTGATCACCTGCTGCTGACTCAAGTCAGTCATTCCTGTTTGAGCATCAACTCCATGCTCATTTTTGAGAAGACTTCACACGCTCATGTCAGAAACCAATCATGACAACACAACAGCAAAGCAGATGCATGATCATCATGTCAGCTTTGCTGCAGAACAGACAAGTCGCTGAAGGGATGGGAGGCGCTCGTGGACAGGTACACTCCCCCCTCTGGCTTCCTCACAGCCAGGTGATGCCATGAAGGTATTGCTGACACCTATCAACATATTGGTGGATGTCAGGAGTCATTGCTACTACAATTGCTGCTTCAGCCCTATGCTCATGTAATCCTTTTACAGAGCATCAGTATATAAGCGTCACACATGGTAATTGCATGCGTTCTGTCATTTGCAGGCAGGTACAGCACCGCAACCATAGGATGACCTGTGTCTCACATAGGTGAAAGCAGCTCAACACTGAAGTGCTTCCTCCAGTGCTTGAGACAGGGCAGGTCAAGTCAATGCATACGTGTATGCAAGACAATGTTTTCAGTCATGTGAGGGTCTGCAGGCATTTCAGGGGGTAATGAAGGCAATCTCCATGGAGGCGTACCTGAATGCTACCCATGTCAAGCATGTCCTGATACCAAGGCTGGAACACAGTCTCAACCAAGTCTGCTGAGCGGTGTTTCACCCCGTACAGCTCTGACTTGTACCCAAATCGCTTGAGCTGCATCTCAATCTCCTGCTGTGCTTCTCGCCCTCCGGGAGCCCTCATGGGCAAATAGTCCACCCCTGGTGCAGTACTCAGTGCCTCTGCATTGTACTGGGACCTGGGCGGTGACTTCACACTTCCAGTCCAAGATTGCTTGGCTTGAGCTAGAAATGAGCGCCATCTGGGTTTGGGCTTCAGTGCTAGGCTTTGTTTCTGGGACTGCAATCGCAGGGATGATCTGAGAGCTGCCTGCAGGTCGTCCCTGGGATGTACTATGCAGATCTCATCTAGGACTGCTGTTCTGCGGGGGGTGTAGCCAATCAGGAAGGGCCACAGCCACTGCAGCCCATGTCCTGCATCAATTGCTCAGTTTGTCAATCAAGCAGTCAATCAATGAATGGATGGATGGACGGATGAATTGAAGGTGGATGGACGGACGGATGGATGTAGAGCTGCTGTCTTCAGGACCCATCAAGGCAGTCAACAGACAATGACTGGGAAATCAAGGTAAACTAAGCACTATCATACCTGCCTTTCAATTCATTGGTTGAGTATATGCGTCAATGTGAGTGGATGGGTAAGTGAGTGAGTGAGTGAGTGAGTGAGTGAGTGAGTGAGTGAGTGAGTGAGTGAGTGAGTGATTGAGTGAGTGAGTGAGTGAGTGAGTGAGTGAGTGAGTGAGTGAGTGAGTGGGTGAGTGAGTGAGTGAGTGAGCGAATGAGCAAGTCGCGAATGAATGAGTGGGCGTGCATGGAGGTATCTCTGACAGCATCAAATCCTTTAATGCTTATGACAGTGCAGGAACAGGTGAATGAGTGGGTGAGTGAGTGAGTGAGTGTGTGAGAGGGTGAGTGACTCAAAGAAGGAAGTATGATCACTAAAGACGAGACAGCTGTTGCAACTTGACAGATGCACCAAACAGCACATTTGGCCGGGCAGATGGTTTGAGCATGGATACAGCTTGTGTGCAACCCCACTTGCCGCATGCAATTGATGCACAACTTGGCTCCCATCTGCAGTTTGTTATTGAGAGGCTTACCATATGTAGCATTTTGAAGCGTGTTCACAACACTGTCTTGAAAGAAGGCCATGTCAAATAGAGGCGCCAGGATGTCTACAGCAGTGGTGTAACGCAGTACATTGGTAGGCTGCCGCTTCAGCATGTCCATGAGGTGTGAGTCAGATTCCAGGTCTGAGCACACTGATGGGTGCGCCATCAGCAAGTCATACTGAGCCATCATCTCAAACATTCTGCAGCAAGGGACCCAGCCAATGTGTTACTGCAGAGTGACACATGATACCGTTGTGTCTGAGGGTTGCATGAAAGAGGCAATATGCAGCGCTGTGTAGACTCAGGGTCAGGCCAGTCTATCCTACGCTCTTGTGCAGTGCCAGAACCTTTGTCTGGAGGACGACGCCAGGACTGTGATAACGACGCCATCACAATCATATAACTTCCAGTGATGCAGCGCAACAAGAAAGTGTGTCAAGGAACAAACATTGCAAAGGTAACAGCAATATATTATGCAGCAAAAAATGGCCAACAGGAATTAATCTCCAGCTGTGCTTGACTTCAACCACCATTTGCATGGTACAGTTGTGTGCTGATCATGTGACACCAATGCACAGGCAAGAGTGAACACCACACTGCAGATTGCATGCATGCAGGCATTGAAGCAATGGGCACAATGGGACACATGCCAGGCAGACCAGGTGGCATGGCTTAGGCCCTGGGCTGCCGCCTTCGGAGGCTCTTGTTACGGTTGCTGAAAAGCATGAACATGTCTTCTCCTTTTCTTCTTTCTGGCATGGCTTACCTGTCAATCTGATCAGCAGCATGGTACACATCACCGTCAGGCAGGTAAATGTACTGATACTGCTCTGTATGCAGCTCCTTCCACTGGTCTGACTGCACCAGCTGCCACAACTGCTGATACCGACCAACAGCAGAGCTGGGGAAAATCAGCAAGCAGGCTGGGGATGGAGATGCAACACTGGGGTGTTGGATGATGACCAGATCCCATGTGGCATTGGCATTGGCTGGTAGCCTGCGGTTGTCATAAATTGCCTTTGAGCAGAGGGCTTCTTTTGCTGGTCACAACTGCCTTGGTTGATACGAAGGCGCGTCTAGCATGCTGCGACTCTTCAGTGGATAGAGCTAGCAGCAAGTATGGCCGATTGAAAGTCGTTGAACTGGCTCAGACAAAAGCAATGAGTGCTTGCTCTTTGAGCAAAACTGCTTGTTATTTGGTCTAATTTGCTTGCTAATGGGTCAAAACTGCCTGCTATTTGGTCAAATTGTCTTGCTGTTTGGCCAAAATTGCTTGCTGAGATGGCCTTGGTGCATACCATGTGGGATGTCCAGTGACGACCACAAGGTTTGTCCTCAACACTGCAGGGGGCGCCTGTAGCATAGCTGCTTGACTCTGCTGCACATGCTGCAGATGCAGGGAGGTGTTGACCATGAGCTTGACCTCTCTTTCCACTGGAACATAGCTGCTGTCCACTGCGGTAGTAGACACATACACAGTTAATACTTATCAATAATGATAATGATAACATTAATGATAACGCTTTCCAGCTCATGATTAGCTAGGTATGTGCGAGACAAGTCCTGAGACACATACACAATTGTAATGCATACATATACACACGTGTCATGCTGTGGATTTGTAACAGCATAAGCATGCTCCTGTGTGAAATGGACAAGCTAGAAACCAACATTTGCTCCAAGTAAAACCAAAGACAGACACGCATGGCAGCTGTTGTGCAATTGTCTGGGATGTGCAGGCGCTCAGATGAGGCTGGTGCGGTTGCATGCACTAGTTGTGCAAGCTCACATCGGCTGCCTTGTTGTTGAATTCATTGCTTGCTTGCTGTCAGCCGGAGGCAGCAATAGCAACCCTGCGACAGAAATGTGCAGAGGGCAGATGAAAAGAACATCAGATAATAGAAGGGGATTCTTGTAGTCCAAAACTTTGTAGTCTGATATCGAGAAGGCAGGGATTACCTACCTTGCAGGCCAGCTTGCTGCAACATGTTCTCATACCAGGGCTGCCAAAGCTGCCCTAGCCGCTTTGTAACCCTCATGGGCATCCCATAATCCCTTGCAGCATCAACATCGTACCCAAACCTTGCATACTGCCCAAACTCCTCTGTACCAGGGCTGTGTCCTTTGGCATACATGCTGGCTTTTTTGGGGGGCTGCAGCTGTGCCTTGGGGTGGATGACACACACCTGCATACACAGTAATGATAATAGTAGTATGACTAATAATAATAACACCTATAACATTAATCTTGATTACAATCATAATTATAGTAATGATGATAACAATAACAACAACAAGGCTTTCCAGGTCATGATGAGTTTGATCCGTGCAGGACAAGTCTTGTCTCTCCAGACTGAGTCAGTTACCTGTATGCAGACTGCAGATGATCATGTGGGCTGCACTGTAGCATGTCACGATTGTAATACACAGACTTGTGTGCAGTGTACAACTGAAGGTGGGGGTTTTGTGCAGCATCTCACAGTTGCAATGGCGTGTGAAGGCTCTTTGCTAAATGGGAAAACAACAGGTAATACCCCTTTCAGACAAACAAAAGAGATTCCATTGAGGACTTAGCAAAGAATTATATTTTAGAAGGAGGAGAAAAACCTCTTGTAGGCGTAGGCAAAGAGAGCTTTCCAGTAAGGCAGAGATGCAGTGCCATTCAATTGCTGCTACAGCTTGTGGCTGTGCAGCAGAATGTGTAAGGATCTCTGCAGGTTGCATTTGCTGGCGAATATGCAAGATGCAGGTGAAATCAGTGTGCAAACTCTGCAACAGCAAAACATGCAAGCATTTGCCATGAGCCGATGTCTCTATTTCTGTCGTGCATTTGCACCAGCACATCTTTCAGCTACATATGGTTGCTGTAGCCAGTCTGCACACCGTTATTTCTTGCGCTTGTTGCCACAGGTGTTGACAGTGATCTCATGAAGCATGGCAATACAACAATACCTCATCTATGATGGCAATCTTCTCTGATGGGTACCCCAGCAGAAACGGCCACAGCCAGTCCAAACCCCATCCTGCAGTACATACACGTATGAACATGGTGTCGTCTGCCTGCCAACTTGCCAGCATCATTGCCAAGCACATGCCTCAATTGAGAGTGTGTGTGTGTGTGTGTGTGTGTGTGTGTGTGTGTGTGTGTTGCGGCGTGCCAGCACAAGCTGATTTATATGCTGGTTCTGTATAAGAATGGCAACTGTATCAAAAGGAATAGGCAATGCTCTGATACAATGCGTTATATTGATACACTGTAAAGCGCCATCATATCCTACAATTTCAATGTCTTTGTATGCAGTCACTACTCAATAGGGCTACTGTCGAGCAATGACTGCAGTGACGCTCAGAACAGTACAAACAGCGCTTCTTCTGCGCATTGGGGCTTAGACCTTGTTGTCTCAGACACATGCAAAGGCAAACCAGACAGATCTGCCGCAACTTTTCTGCCTGTCGAGCAAAAGTATGTTCCCATATGCCAATGGTCTCACCACTTGGCCCAGTCATACCGGTCAAGGTCTCACAGCACAGCACAGCACAGTACAGCACAGCACAGCACAGCACAGCACAGCACAGCACAGCACAGCACAGCACAGCACAGAAGGTCTCACAGCACAGCACAGAAGGTCTCACAGCACAGCACAGAAGGTCTCACAGCTCACCTGTTTCAGCATGAGACATAGTGCTGATGACCGTGCTGTTGAACACCGACATGCTGAAGAGCGGCACCATGATCTCCACAAAGTTGGTGTAGCGCAGCACAGTTGTCGGCCCCTTGATCATGTCCCAGGATGCGGTGTGGCTCTCCAGCCATGAACACAGCACAGGCTGTGAAAGCAGCAAGCCATGCTGAGCATGAATGTTGAAAACGCTGTTGATGGTTGCTGTGGACTGAAGGATGTCATCATCTGGAACGTAGACCATGCTGTAGCGGTGCTGGTACTCATTCTGCCAGGCTGTGGACTGTGTGAAGCCGTAAACCAGGAGCCACTTTGCGCCTTTGTTGGTTTCGACGTGGACACAATTGGGACATGCGTACTGGGTTTGGTTGCCGCTGTAGATGACAGCCAGGTCCCAGTTTGCATCCTGGAAGTCTGCCATCCACCTGAGCAGGAATGCGACTGTTGTGAGTATGGCATGTTACAGTGGGTGTGCAATTGTTGTGATTGGTTGCTTGTGCATAGCAGCAACTTGAGTGGGGCGCATTGAAGAAAGTTGCAGCCACTGTGTTGTTGACTGGCACCAGTGCAGTGACCTGAAGGCTTTGTTGCTGCCACGATGCTGTCATTGTGCTGCTGTGTAGCACAGCAGCAGAACTTTGAGGTGGAGTAGTAAGACCATTGGACACTATGACAATGCCCTCAACAAAGAGCAGGCACAACAGTGCATAACAATGCTTTAACGCAAGCTGAGTTTTACATAGTGGCTGATATTGCACAAGGCAGCAGCAGGCGTCACCTTGGATGCATTGATGTGTCCCCAACAACAGCAATGACCAGATTTGTTCTTTGACTAGATTTGACACCTGGAAACACATGCAAGCACATTATTCTTATACATTGTGGCTCTAGCAATCGACTAGCAAGCACCAGCCCTGCAAACACCTCAAATTGCCAAGCTGCACTGAGTAGAGCTCACAAACGCTGAATTAAGCTCAATGGCACAGATACAAAACCCAGAGGCTGGGCTGAGTTGGCACTGGACAAAGAGCTGTGGGCAAAGTGCTGAGACATCCACAATATCAGCACAGGGAGTACTGCGCCTTACCAAAGTTGAGGGACTGCAGTATGGTAGGCTGTGGATGTTTTGGCTCTGGGAGCAATGTCAAATGAGTCTGCAACTCAAATACCTGTACGACATGGTGTCAATAGCAAACAGCATGCAGCTTATATTGCAGGGGCCGCCTGGACCTAGGCAGGAATGTGTTATGGCTGGTGTGTACATTAGGATATGCGTTGCCATGTCTGCATAGCTGTGACAACCTGCAATGGGGAGTTGGTGGTGGTGGATGTTGTGACGGATGGCATGCAATTGCTCCTGGAAGATGCGTCCCAAGAATGCAGGGTTTGAGTGCAGGATGCACACAATAAATCAGTCCAAACACCATGACTGCCTGTGCGATCAGAGATAGATTTGCCATGTCAGTTTCAAGCAGTCTCGCTGAAGAAGTGTTGCACTGCTGAACTGATATATATGCATTGCCATGGTGCATGCCAGCTGCCTCTCTGGTGAATATGAATGAATACAGTGCTAGTGCTGGCCCTCTGCCAGTGATTTAGAATCTCAAGCAAGTTGTCAACGATGTGTGAGCGTACCCCAGAAGTGATGAGGCCCAACATCAAGCATGCCGGCAGAACAGCTTGTAGCCACAGAGGGGCTTCTAGGACGCAGCGCCTTGCAAGAGTGACAGACCTTGCCATTCCCACGGTGTTGAACCTGCTGTTTCATGAGATGGCAAGTCAGCTCACAAGTGAGAAACAATGCAGAAAGGGAGGCAATGCAAGGATTGTCTGTTACACCTTTGAGATGCTTGCCTGGTCAATAGGAAAGTCTTCTGGGGGTTTTTGTACACTGGTGCTCCATGTTCTTTTGCCCAGTCAGACAACTTCTGTTGCTTAAGCTTACGCACTGGTCAGTGCGTAGGCTGAATCTTAGCTGACGGACAGGCTGCAGAGTAGTCATGGCTGTCCCACGGAGCAGCACAGTGATTATATATGTAGCATTGTTGTGCATACAAGGCTGCCGGTCAGAAGGGACATGACTTCAATTGAGATGCGCAATCTACACCGGAAGGCTATGGTCTCAACACATGTAGGGTGCTTGAGCTGACAGGAGTTTCTGAAGGACCCGATGTTCTGACAGTATATCGCAGATCAGATCATACAGGGACAGAGACAGCACAAGAGCGACCCGTATGTACGGCTATCGACACTGTGTTCATAAAACTCTCTGGCGCTTGTCGCCAAAGGCATTCTGAGATGAAACTGAGATGACACTTGACTGGACTTCAAATGGATTCCAAGCTCGCAGTCAGCCTTGCTCTTGATACCGCAGCTGTGCTGGAAGCTGTTTACTCCATTTCTTGAGGGAATAGATCTCAGATACACAACCCCAAGGATGCACGGATTTGCAGAGCCGGCTGGATCACAGGCAATGTGTCAGACACAGGATCCATTTCATGAATTTGGAACACAGTTTGGAACATTCAAGACCTTGCACGGAACATTCAATGTAGCACACGATCAAAGGGGTACAGTCATATGTGTATGCACATGTGTGCCGCAGTGGAACCACCAATCAGGACAGCTGTGCAAGAGTGGCTCTACAAATGCTGTGTGACATGTGCTTGTGGCTAGATTTGTAAGCATAGCAGCGTACAAGGATCCACCCAAACGCTTGCAACAGCTTGCAAGGCAAACAACAAACCTAACAGTCTTGTCAGACATCTGATGGCACATCTGGCTTGGGTGGCCGCCCCATGCAGTAGATTGTAGGTGCATCAGGCTGCATTTTAGCCTCCTTGACTATCTGAAAGCCGTTCCTGAGATACAAGTGCGTTCCCCTCTCACTTGATGCCTCTAAGTACACCCATTGCTGCTCAGCATCTGCCACTTTGTTGATCTGCGGCAGATTCAAGCCTGTCAGTTTGATAGGCACTCTGCAATGAGCTGTACAGAGTGGTGTGATTACTCAGCAATGTATGATATGGCATACATCCTCCAGCAGGAGTGCAAGTACAGAACAGCACAGCGCGCAGACATGTGGAGCGCAATTTTGGAAAGGTGTCACAGCATGCAGAACAGCAGATTCAGCCGCCAGTAGCAGCAGATCTGAATCTGTTGATGCTGGTCATCTTGCATGCTTACCGCTCTAATTAGCTGTCCTCCCAGCCCTTGTCCTTGCTTTTCAGGCTGAGTACCAATGAAGGAAACCTTGATGCAGGTGCCATGTGCCTGCAGACGTGACAAAACTGCATTGCATGATGCAGTGCTGAGATTTGTACCATGCTTCATTACGCTGAGTATATTGCATTCGCTTTGCATGGCAGCCGGTGAAGGAATGCTGGAAAGGTGCAAACATTTAAAGGAGAGTGAGAAGTCAATTTATGATGTGCAGAACAGACACTTCATCTGGCACAAATCACATGAGCCAGCAGAGCACATTCCAAGTGCTACACTGAGTGTGGTTTGGTAAAGCATGAAAGCAAACTGTATGTGGGTGAATGCACACCATCAAGAAATCCACCAGCTGCTCTGACAGAGCCTTGGCCAGCTCTGTGAACTTGTCTTTCACTGTGCTATCTGACACTGCTGCTGGCTCCTGGTTCACTTCTTTCAATGGCTGCAAGGACACCACGTTCTTCGAGAATGTGCCAGGCAGCAATGAGCTGAGCAGGTTGAGGTGAACATGCAGGTTTGCAATGTGCTGTAGCTGCTTGTGTCTCACCAGCTCTTCAGGAACTTTATAGCACCAAGCAGCTGCTGAAAAGTTGTCCACATGGAACAGCAGGTTGGCTGCATTTGCTTGATCAAGCTGCTGTTTGATATGTTGTTTGAGGTCATCACTGCTGACTTTGTCACCGGGAGATAGATACTGAGTGACTGGATCTTGTAGGATCGCCTAAGCTGTGCACACAGGCATGTGGTGAACATGAGCAACCAGATCATGTCTACAGGGCCACTAATATATGCGCGTTTAGCAGACTGACCTGTCTCAGCGTTTCTAGGCTCTTGTGAACTGACTCAGCGTCATTTCGGCTAAATCGTGTCACCGTTTGGGTGGCCACCTGACTCGCACTGCTTGACTGGATGCGCGTCAACTTGGTGCGATGCTTCAGGTGCGGCACCAGCCTCCTTGAGGGTATATAAGCATGCTTTGTGTTTTTGTCTTGCAGACACGGCCTGTTAATATGGCTACAACTGATCGACATCGTGCTGCTGACGACCTCACGTCCGTGCTTCGCTTCGCGATTCTACAAGAAGACTGCGCGGATCTGTAAGGAGGCACGCTGAATGAAACTGCGATTGACTTGGGAGAGCACGTTGGCGTCGGTGCGGTGAGCAAGCGTTACTGCGGACTTTGTTCGTTTGTGTCCTCGACTCAGCATTGCCGGTCGATGAACGGGAGCTTTGACCGACCGGCCATTGTTGTGTGCAGACTTTTCTGAGGTCTGCTGACGCTTCGCTGATACACAGCTGAGTCGTTGTTGCTGCTCAAGTCTTCACAGCCACGCACGAACTTATATCGTTTCTGCCGAAGCACAACAGAGAGCAGCTGATTGAGCCGATCATCTGTAGCGTCGTCTGCTTGCGTGTAAAATTGCGCTGATCGGCAGCGGTCAGTCCACTAGTCGGTTTGCAAGCCGATATGGCAGGCCAAAACGGTCTCAAACTAAGCCAAGAAGGCACTACAGTCGGTGTGCTAGGTGGCGGAGCATGGGGTACTGCGCTAGCCTTCCACTGTGTCAGAAAGGGACACAACACGATGCTATGGGCGCGAGAAAAGGAAGTCGTGGAAGGCATTAATGGCCCTGATCAGGAGAACAGCATGTTCCTCAAGGTACAATTTCTTCCCCAGCTTGACTAGATTGCAAGCTGAGCCTTCTTTGTCTGCACTGTGTTTTTTCTACATGCATTTGCAGCTGCTACAGCTGCACTCATGCATGCAGGTCGAATCGTAGACTGCTAGATGCCGTGCTTTGACTCTTGTCTTCACCATAAGTCACACAGATACCAGGCATGCATGCCAGGCATAAACTACCCAGTTTTGATGCTGCAGGGGTACAAGGCGCCAGATGGGCTGAGAGCCAGCTCTGATATGGCTGAGGTTGTCAAGCATGCAGAGCTGCTGCTGATGGTCATCCCCACTCCATTTGTAGCAGCCACTATCAAAGGCATCAGGGATCAGCTCAGACCAGATCAAGTATGCCTCAGCACCAGCAACATGTGCTTGCATAGCGCAAGCGCACATGTCACTGAGTAAAGGATTCAGATGCCTCAGGCAAATGCCCAGGCACCAATCATTGATCAAACTTACGTTTTTTTTGCTCAAACTTTTTCCTTCATGCCATGCAAAGAATGGCAAAAGTGCCATTAATACACTGGAATTACTGCCACAGAACACCTTGTATGGGGCACAAGCATGCGGCAAGTGATGACAGTCCATGCAGCAAGCTCTGTCACCAGAGTCAACATGTACAATTGCTCAGGTGCCTGGCCTTGCATGGTTGAGTTGCTTGTGCAGATCCTGGTGTCCTGTACAAAAGGCATATTGAACGACACCCTGGAGACACCCCAGCACATTCTGTCCAGAGTCCTGCCATCAGAGATGACCAAGAATCTGGCGTATTTGAGTGGCCCCTCCTTTGCAGCAGAAGTGGCAGCTGGACAACCCACAGTGGTCACAATTGCCAGCGCCAATGACCAAGCTGCCGGGAGAGCGCAGATGCTGCTCTCAAACTCCCGGTTCAGATGTTATCGTACAAATGACGTAGAAGGTATGACCTTCATGCATCCTTACAGTCTGTGATTGGAGTGGGTGCGTGAGTGAGTGAGTGAGTGAGTGAGTGA
>JAABUK010006257.1_pt1 | contig 17883 bp, 17 predicted proteins | sample 5559141 | NCBI WGS metagenome assembly JAABUK01 (sample SAMN10711869, study PRJNA513367) | rock metagenome | isolation source: Antarctica rocks | place: Antarctica: Victoria Land, Pudding Butte nord | collected 2016-01-03 | reverse complement strand
GACGTTCTCGGTCCACGTCTCCGACGTCAAGGAGAAGATCCTGCCGCCCGTCGACGATGCCCTGGCCGCCGACGCGGCCGGCTTCGATTCGCTCGACGAGCTGCGTGAGGACATCACCGTACGCGTGAAGGAGGCCGACGAGGAGGCGGTCGCGCGCGACTTCCGCGAGGCCGCGCTCGACGCCGCGGTGGCCGGGGCGACCGTCGAGGTCCCCGACGAGCTCACCCACGCCCGGGCCCACGAGCTCTGGGAGCAGACCGTGAGCACTCTCGCCCGCCAGGGCATCTCGCGCGAGGTCTACCTGCGCATGACCGGCCGGCCGGAGGAGGAGATCGTGCACGAGGCGATCCCCGAGGCCGAGACGGCCCTGCGACGCGAGGCCGTGCTCGCCGCCGTGGTCGAGGCGGAGGGGATCGAGCCAAGCGAGGAGGAGCTGCTCGAGACGCTCCAGGACGCGGCCGAGCACGGGCAGGTCACGCCCGCGAAGATGCTCGAGCGCCTACGCAAGCTGGGCCGGCTCGACGCGCTCAAGGAGGAGCTCGCGGTGCGGCGCGCGCTCGAGCTCCTGGCCGAGGAGGCCACGCCCGTGCCGCTCGCGTCCGAGCCCGAGCAGGACGACGCTGGGGACGAGCCCGTCCCGGCCGCCGGCCCGAAGCTCTGGACTCCGGGCTCCTAGCGCTCCAACAAACGTCCGTCCGGAGTCGGGACGTGCTACCGATCGGTCGATACGGGCTCCATGATTCACACCGCTCCCCTGCGGGAGGGCGAGCAGGACGGTGGGCCCTCGGGCTCACGCTGGCTGGGCTTCTGCCCGTCCTCGCGGCTCCTGCCGCCGCTTCCGCCGACGCCTCCCTCTCATGCCGCGCATCCGCGGCCCGCGTCACCGCGCTGACGCCCTCATCCCCCCTCGCCACCGTGGAGCCCGTCCGGGCCAACGCCGGGGCGACGCCGTGCACGAGTCAGAGCGCCGAGACGCTCAAGCCCACCACGATCGGGCCTCGGCGGGCTGAAGATCGGCGTCCAGGCCGTCCAGGCCTCCGCCACCGTCACCTGCACGGGCGGGAACCCGGTCCTGTCCGGGGCCTCGCGCGTGGTCGGTCTGACCGTCAACGGCATCCCGATCACGATCCCCTCGGGCGACCAGCCCTTCCACCTGAATCTCGGGGTCGCCGACGTGAGCCTCAACGAGCAGACGGTGGCGAACGGCCAGCTCGTCCAGCGCGCCGTGCGCGTGAGCGTCCCCGGCGTCGCCGACGCGGTGCTCGCCGAGGCCATCGTGGGCGGCAGCCGTGAGGCATGCACGCCGAACCCGAACCCGAACCCGAACCCGAACCCGAACCCGAACCCGAACCCCGATCCGAGCCCGCCCGGTGGCGGCCCGCGCGTCTGCCCGCAGGGCTCCGTGTTCGACCCGGCGAACGGTGTGTGCATCATCCGTCTGCCCGGCTCGGACCGCGTGATCGTCATCGGGCCGCCGTACACGGGTCCGAGCGGCGGCACGGTCCTGCCCCTGCCCACGGCGCGGCGGCGCTATCAGTCGCCGTGCCTCTCCGGTCCCGGGCTTCCCTACGCGGTGGTCGGAACGAACCGCAACGACCGCATCACGGGCACGAACGGCTCCGATCGCATCCTGCTCCTGCGCGGCAACGACGCGGGTGACGGCGGCCGCGGCAACGATTGCGTCGACGGCGGGAGCGGACGCGACCTGGTCTCGGGCGCCCTCGGGAACGACCGGCTCTTCGGCGGATCGGACCGGGACCGTGTGCAGGGTGGCTTCGGCAACGACCGCATCGCCGGCGGCACCGGTAACGACGTCCTGCGCGGCGACAGCGGTCGCGACCGGATCGACGGCGGGTCGGGCAACGACCTGGTGCTCGGCGGCTCCGATGCCGACCACCTCGCCGGGGGAAGCGGTAACGACCGCGTGCTCGCGAGGCGGGCGACGACGTCTCCTACGGCGGCGGGGGCAACGACCAGGTGCGCGCGGGGTACGGCCATGACCGCCTCTACGGCGGCTCGGGTCGCGACTTCATGGGCGCGTTCCTCCTGGGGCCCACCGTCCGGATGGTGGACGGTGGCTCCGGCCGGGACACGGCCTGGGTGAACCCGCTCGAGGTGCGCGTCACGCGCCACGTGGAGCGCCTGCGCGTCCTCGGTGTGCGCAGCCGCGTCACCCGGCGCTAGGGCTGACTCGAACCGCGTCGACGCCCGTCTGTGGACGGGCGTCGACGCGGTAGAGTCCGCGACGGATGAGCCCCCTGGTTCCCATGGTCGTCGAGCAGACCTCCCGCGGTGAGCGGGCGTTCGACATCTACTCCCGACTGCTCAACGAGCGGATCGTCTTTCTCGGGACCCCGATCGACGACCAGATCGCGAACCTCATCGTGGCCCAACTGCTCCACCTGGAGTCCGAGGACCCCGACAAGGACATCTCGATCTACATCAACTCGCCGGGTGGGTCGGTGTACGCGGGGCTGGCGATCTACGACACGATGCAGTTCATCAAGCCCGACGTGCAGACGATCTGCGTCGGCATCGCGATGAGCATGGGCGCCCTCCTGCTCTCCGGGGGCGCCGCGGGCAAGCGGATGGCCTTGCCCAACGCGAAGATCCTCATCCATCAGGTCTCCTCGGGCTTCCAGGGCCAGGCGACCGACATCGAGATCCACGCGCGGGAAGTGATCGAGCTCCGGCGCCGTCTCGACGAGATCATCGCCGGCCACGCCGGCAAGCCGGTCGAGCAGGTGCGCCAGGACACCGAGCGCGACTACTTCATGTCCTCCGAGGAGGCCAGGGAGTACGGGATCATCGACCGGGTGATCTCGCAGCACTGAAGCGTCCAGGCGAGGTTCTCGCCGCTCCGGTCCACTGCTAGGCTCCGCGATTCCCCTCGGGAGGAACTCGCGCCGAGACGCGGAACCCACGAGCACATGGCGCGCCCCACGGACTCCAACGAGCAGCTCCTCTGCTCCTTCTGCGGCAAGTCGCAGCGGCAGGTCAAGAAGCTCATCGCCGGCCCCGGCGTCTACATCTGCGACGAGTGCATCGATCTCTGCAACGAGATCATCGACGAGGAGCTCACGGCTCCGCCGAGCTTCGACCTCGACAACCTGCCCAAGCCGCTGGAGATCCACGACGTGCTCGGCGAGTACGTCGTCGGCCAGGACCAGGCCAAGCGCACGCTGAGCGTCGCTGTCTACAACCACTACAAGCGCGTGCAGATGATGCGCGCCGACGACGACGACATCGAGCTGCAGAAGTCGAACATCCTGCTGCTCGGGCCGACGGGCTGCGGGAAGACGCTCCTCGCCCAGACCCTCGCGAAGATCCTGAACGTCCCCTTCGCGATCGCCGACGCCACGGCGCTGACGGAAGCGGGCTACGTCGGCGAGGACGTCGAGAACATCCTGCTCAAGCTCATCCAGGCCGCGGACTACGACGTCAAGAAGGCCGAGACGGGGATCATCTACATCGACGAGGTCGACAAGATCGCCCGGAAGGCCGACAACCCGTCGATCACCCGCGACGTGTCGGGCGAGGGCGTCCAGCAGGCGCTGCTGAAGATCCTCGAGGGGACGACGGCCTCCGTGCCGCCGCAGGGGGGCCGCAAGCACCCCCACCAGGAGTTCCTCTCGATCGACACCACGAACATCCTCTTCATCTGCGGGGGCGCGTTCGCCGCGCTCGACCAGATCATCGAGCGGCGCATCGGCCACCAGGGGATCGGGTTCGGCGCCGAGGTACGGACACGCGACGAGCGCGACCCGGGGGAGACCTTCGGGCAGTGCCTGCCCGAGGATCTCATCTCCTACGGCCTCATCCCCGAGTTCGTCGGGCGCCTGCCGGTGATGAGCGCGGTGCGCCAGCTCTCGCGCGCGGACCTCCTGAGCATCCTCACCGAGCCGCGCAACGCGCTCGTCAAGCAGTTCCACCGCTTCTTCCAGTTCGACGGGATCGACCTCGTGTTCGCCGACGAGGCGCTGACCGCGGTGGCCGACCGGGCACTCGAGCGCGAGACGGGCGCCCGCGGCCTGCGCTCGATCATCGAGGAGGTGCTGCTCGACGTGCAGTTCGAGCTGCCGTCCCGGCGCGACGTGAAGAAGTGCGTGGTCACCCGGGAGACGATCGACTCGGGCCGCACGCCGACGCTCGTCACCGAGGCCGTGGCCGACGAGGAAGACGTCGAGCCCGGCGCCGCCTCGGCCTAGCTCAGCGAGTCGAGCACTCTCTCCATCACAGCGAGGAACTCGCGGCGCCGCGTGGCGTCGGCGAGGGGTCCGAGCGGCGCCCTCGGGAACTTGCGCGTATGGGGGGTGAGATGCACCCCGAGATCGTCGAGCTCCCGGACGAGCTCCTCCATGTGCTCCTCGTCCCACGGCTCCCCGTGTTGGGTCAGGGTTTGCAGGCCCAGCTCGAGCTCCGCGGTGTCCCACAGTCTGAGAAGCCATCGGCCGTCGGTCCCGACCGCGACGCTGTTGCGCGCGTAGCGGACATCGAGCCCTGGCTTGCCGTGCGCCCAGTCGAGGATGAATCCCGCGGCCTGGGCCGCCACCGGGCTCCTTCCCTGAAGAGCGCCCAGGAGTGTTTCGCGATCGAGGCGGCTCGGGCGTGCGGTGGCATCCTTCACCGCTCGCGCCTCGGTGGTGTCGCCGATCACCCGCGGCACGATCGTCTGGTGGGCGCCGTCGGCGTCTGTGTACTGCTTGATCTCGAGCGCCAGAACCTCGGTCCGGCTCATCTGCGAGTTCAGGAACTCGATGATGCGGCGGAGCTCCGAGCCGATGCTGTCCGAGACGAACACGAGGCGAAACCGCTCGGCCTCGAGGTTCGTCGCGACGGTCTGCCAGTAGTCCCCGATGTCCTCTACGCCGAAGGCTTCGCGCAGTACGTCAGCCCCCGTGCTGCCGCGTTGTCGAGCCGTCTCCTCCAGCCACTCGATCATGCCGGCGGCGCTGAAGGAGGTCTTCGCATTCGCGGCGTAGTCGAGCATCTGGGCGACGACCTCCCGGCGACTGCGCGTGTCGCTGCTGCGCTTGACCTCGACGAGCGTCGGGACACCTCGCGCGTCGAGGTACAGGTGATCGAGCGACCACCGGGCCGCCGCCGCTTCCCGATCGGTGACACCGGCTTCGCGGCGGACGAGGACCAGGCGCCCGTGGGTCGCGTCGTCACCGGCGAGGATCTCCGGATGATGTTCGATGAGCTGCTGGAGGACGTCCTCCGCGGCGTAAGCCGTCTCGCTCATCGCGAGGTAGCTCGTGCCGTCTCGTAGGAAGATGCTCGGCATGGCGAGAGATTCTCAGCTCTTTCCGGGGCGGAGCCGCGCGATCGCCTCGAGCTCGGCGAGGTCGAGAAGGTCCTTGCCACGGGCGGCCGCGCGCTTCATTGCGATCAGGTCCTCGAGCGAGGCGACGTGCACGGGCAGGCTACCGATCTCGAGGACCTCGGCACGGCCGCGGAGCTCGGCGTACCGGGGACTTCCGGATGGCTGCACGAGGAGGTCGAGCGGCCCTTCGTCGGTATCGAGGGTGAGGATCTGCATCCGCGCGAGCGTGCGGGCGTCGGGAACGAACGGCAGATCCTCGGGCGCCTCGCGCAGGCGTGCGTGAAGTCCGATCAGAACCTCTCCGAGCCGCTCGAGGTTCGGCTGCTCTCCCGCGAAGCAGATGTCGAGATCATGGGTGAGCCGGGTAGCGCCGTGGGCGATCGCCGCGTAGCCGCCGACGACAACGAGGTCGACCTCCGCGTCCAGCAGGAGGCGAAGCAGCGCGTTGGGATGGAACTCAGGCCAGCTCGCCACGAGCACGAGCTCCCGCCAGCGCCAGCTCTCGCGCCCCGGCATAAGCGCGCTCGAACTGACGGAGCCGCTCGGTGGGGGTGAGGGCGAGGTTCGCGCGCAGGAGTGAGATGTCGATCCCCGGGTCGGGGGCGCTCAGCTCGAGCTGACGGCCCGCGGCGCGCAGGACGCGGTCGAGGTTCGCGACGGTCGGGCTCGTGCGGCCGGATTCCAGCCGGGCGATGGCCGATTGCGTCGTGTTCGCGCGGGAGGCGAGCTGGGCCTGGGTGAGGCCGGCGGCGCGACGGGCCTCGCGAATCAGGTCCCCGGGTGGCTGCACAAGAACAGAATATCTCAGTTCTGCTATGTCAGGGTCGATCTAGACTCGCGCCCGTGCCCGAGCCCCTCGCCACCCGCTACGACCCCGCCCAGGCCGAGCCGCGCGTGCTGGAGAAGTGGCTGGCGGCGACCGCGCTCTACCACCCCGAGCCCGAGGGCGAGGCGCGCGAGAACTTCTCGATCGCGGTGCCGCCCCCGAACGTCACCGGCGCGCTGCACATGGGGCACGCGCTCAACGGATCGGTGCAGGACACGCTCATCCGCTTCCACCGGATGCAGGGGAAGCGCACGAAGTGGATCCTCGGCACCGACCACGCGGGGATCGCCACCCAGACCCAGGTCGAGCGCCGGCTGGCCCAGGAGGGGACGAGCCGTGCCGAGCTCGGACGGGAGCGCTTCGTCGAGCGCGTGTGGGAGTGGCGCGAGCAGTACGGCTCGACGATCATCGAGCAGTTCAAGCGCCTGGGGGCGACGCTCGACTACGCCGAGGAGCGCTTCACGCTCGACCCCGCCTACGCGCGCGCGGTCCTCAAGGTGTTCGTCGAGCTCCATGAGCGGGGCTGGATCTACCGCGGCAACTACATGGTCAACTGGGACCCGGGCACGCGGTCGGCGATCTCCGAGCTCGAGGTCGAGGAGCGCGAGGTCGAGGACGTCCTCTACTCGGTCGACTACCCGCTGGCCTCGGGCCAGGGCGCCATCACCGTCGCCACCGTCCGCCCGGAGACGATGCTCGGCGACTCCGCGATCGCCGTACACCCGGACGACGACCGCTACTCCCGGCTCGTGGGTGAGACGGCCATCCTCCCGCTCGTCGGGCGCCGGCTGAAGATCATCGCCGACCCCTACGTGAGGCCGGAGTTCGGCACCGGCGCGCTGAAGATCACCCCCGCGCACGACCCGAACGACTTCGAGATCGGTCGCTCCCACGGGCTCGAGGAGATCTCGGTCATCGGCGAGGACGGCCGCATGACCCACCGTGCGGGCGACTACGAGGGGATGCAGGCCCTCGAGGCGCGCGCGGCGATCGTCGGCGCCCTCGACGAGCAGGGACTCATCGTCGCCCGCGAGGCCTACCGCCACTCCGTACCGCACTCCCACCGCTCCGGCGAGCGCATCGAGCCGCTGATCTCCCTGCAGTGGTTCATGCGGATGGACGAGCTGGCCGCGCCCGCGGCGGAGGCGGTGCGGGACGGCCGCGTGCGGATCCACCCCGAGAGCCAGCGCCGGCGCTATGAACGGTGGCTCGCCGAGATCCGGCCGTGGTGCATCTCGCGCCAGCTCTGGTGGGGCCACCAGATCCCCGTCTGGTACCGGGGGAAGAACGAGGTCCACGTGGGCGAGGAGGCGCCCCGCGGCTCGGGTTGGGAGCGTGACCCCGACGTGCTCGACACCTGGTTCTCCTCGGCGCTCTGGCCCTTCGCCACGCTCGGCTGGCCCGAGGACACCCCCGCGCTGCGCGCCTTCTACCCCACCAGCGTGCTCTCCACGGCCGGGGAGATCCTCTTCCTGTGGGTCGCGCGGATGGTGATGATGGGCCTGCACTTCGCGGGCGAGGTCCCCTTCGACCAGGTCTACGTCCACTCCGTGGTGCAGGCGCCCGACGGGCGGCGGATGTCGAAGTCGCTGGGGACGGGGATCGACCCGCTCGACCTCATCGACGGCGGAGACCGGCCGCCGGTCTTCGGGGGAGATGGTTCCCGCCCGCCCGGGGCGTTCCCCGCCTACGGCGCCGATGCCGTGCGCTTCGGGATGCTGGCGATGTCCTCCACGCAGGACGTCCGCTTCGCCGAGGACAAGGTCGCGCAGGGCTCGGCGCTCGCCAACAAGCTCTGGAACGCCTCGCGCTACGTGCTGCTCGGCGCGGGCGAGGACGCTCGGCCCGACCCGACCGCCCACACCGTGGAGGACCGCTGGATCCTCTCGCGGCTGGAGCGGGCCAAGGCGTCCACGGCTCAGGCGATCGAGGCCTTCGAGTTCCATCGCGCCGCCCTGGGCCTCTACGACTTCGTCTACGGCGAGCTGTGCGACTGGTACCTCGAGTGGGTCAAGGGCCGCGAGGACGCGGCGGGGATGCTGCTGCACGTCCTGGGGGAGACCCTCGCGGTCGCCCACCCGGTGATCCCCTTCGTGACCGAAGCGATCTGGGAGCACCTGCCCGGCACCGAGGGCCTGCTCGCGATGTCACGCTGGCCGGCCCCGGCACCCGACCGGATCGACGCCGCGGCCGAGGCGGCGGGTGAGCGCGCGATAGGGGCGGTCTCCGCCGTGCGCTCCTGGCGCGAGGAGGTCGGGGCGAAGCCCGGGACTCGGCTTCCGGCCGTGCTCGAGGCCGGGGGCTACGGGGAGGTCCGCGACGCCGTGGCCCGCCGCGCGCAGTTGGAGTTCGCCGCGCCGGGCACCGCTGCCGCAGGCAATGGTCGGATGGAGCCCCTGGCGGCGATCGCCGTCCCCGGCGGGACGATCCACATCCTGCCCACCGACGCCGTCGACCTCGCCGCCGCCGAGCACCGGCTCGCCGAAGAGCGGACGCGTGTGGAGAACGAGATCGCGCGGGCCGAGGGCAAGCTGGCGAACCAGGGCTTCGTGACCCAGGCGCCCGCGCCCGTCGTCCAGGCCGAGCGCGACAAGCTCGCGCGCCTGCGCGAGGAGCTGGAGAGCCTGTAGGCCCCGGGTCCGGGCGGCTGAGCTTATGCTCCTCCCCACATATGGCCTGGACCCCCGACGACGCCGAACGCCATCTTCTCGGGCTCGAGCTCTTCGGCATGCGCTTCGGGCTCGACCGGATGCGCCGGCTGCTCACCTCGCTGGGCTCTCCGCAGGAGGCGTGGGCGTCCATCCATGTGGTCGGAACGAACGGAAAGAGCTCGACGGTCCGGATGATCGCCGCGCTGCTCGAGGCGCACGGGGTGCGCACGGGCGCCTACCTCTCGCCGCACCTCGTGGGCTACGAGGAGCGCGTGCGCGTGGAGGGGGACGACCTCCCCCGCTCCGCGTTCGCCGCGGTCGTGCAGCGCGCGGCGGCCGCCGCGGCGCTCGTGGACCGCACCGCCGCCCCGGGCGACCGCGTCACCCAGTTCGAGCTGCTCACCGCGGCGGGCTTCCGCGCGCTGGCCGACCGCGGGGTGGAGGTCGCGGTGGTCGAGGCCGGCCTCGGGGGCCGCTACGACGCCACGAACGTCCTGCCCTCGCGGGTGCAGGTGCTCACCAACGTGGGGCTGGAGCACACCCGCTGGCTGGGGCCGACGGTCCGCGACATCGCGCGCGAGAAGCTCGCGGTGGTTCCAGACGGCGGCGTCCTCGTGACGGGGCCCCTGGCCCCCGAGGCCGAGGAGGAGGCCGAGGCGGTGGCGCGCGCCCGGGGGGCGCGGCGCGTGCGGGTCTCCGGGGAGGCCGACGTGCCCATTCCGGGGCGCTATCAGCGCGAGAACTTCGCGCTCGCCCTCGCGGCGGCCGAGGCCCACCTCGGGGCGCTCGACCCTCCGGCGGTCGAGCGCGCAGCCCGGGCCGTGCGGGTGCCGGGCCGTCTCCAGGAGATCGACGCCGCCCCGCTCACCCTCCTCGACGGCGCCCACAACCCGGCCGGGATCGGGGCGCTGGTCGACGCGCTCGCCGAGCTCTCGGGTGAGCGCCACCCGCCCGCCCGGCGGGTGGCGGCGGTCTCCGTGCTCGACGACAAGGACGCCGCGGCGATGCTCGCGACCCTGCTCGGGTTCTGCGACGACCTCGTCTTCTGCGCCAACGCGAATCCGCGCGCGCTGTCGCCGGCGACCCTGGCCTCGCTCGCGACCCAGCTCGCCGGGCGCGAGTTCGAGACCCGGGCCGACCCGCACGTGGCCCTCGCGCGCGCCCGGGAGCTGGCCGGACCGGACGGCCTCGCCGTCGCCACGGGCTCCATCTACCTCATCTCCGACCTGGTCCGCCCGCCCGGACGACGCGCCGCGGCGCTGTGAACGACGAGCGCGAGCAGCCGACCGTCCTCTCGATGATGGCCCTCGTGGCCATCGTCGTGGCCGTGGTCATCCTCGTCTTCTTCGGCCTGGGCTACCTGTTCGGGCGCCTGTTCCTGTAGAACGAGCGGCGGTCCTAGCTGTCCCGGCAGCGCTCCCGTACCCACCCGCATCCCCACACGCCCGGGCACGACCACCGTCCAGGCCGACGTCAGCGTCCGGTGGGAGGCCTCGCCCGCGCCGTGACGCCCGGGGGCCCGGGTACACTCGCGCACGCCGTGGGCCCCCTCGCCGTCTTCGGGATCAACGACTCCAGCCTGAGCCTGGCCGTGAGCCTGGTGATCCTCTTCCTCGTGGTGGTCTGGCTGGCGCTCGTCTACTGGACGTACGCCGACGCCCGGCGCCGGGTCGCCGACCCGATGCTCATCGGGTGCGCGACCGCCGCCTCCCTGTTCCCCTACGTGGGGACCGTCATCTACATGATCGTCCGTCCGCCCGAGTACCTCGACGACGTCCACGAGCGCGAGCTGGAGATGCAGGCGGCGGAAGCCCGCCTGGCCCAGGCGGGCTTCCAGCTCTGCCCCCACTGCGACCGGGAGACCCGCGAGGACTACCTGCGCTGCCCGCACTGCCTGCGCAAGCTCAAGGACCCCTGCCCCAACTGCGCGAAGCCGCTCGAGCCGAACTGGCGGATCTGCCCGTTCTGCGAGCACGAGATCGTCCCGCTGACCGCGGCTGCGCGCCGTCCGCGCCGCCGTCGCGAAAGCGCGCCTGAGCCCACGTCCTGACGGATCGCACCCTCATCCTCGTCAAGCCCGACGCCTTCGCCCGCGGGCTGACGGGGGAGATCATCCGTCGCTTCGAGGCCAAGAACCTGCGGATCGTGGCCCTCCGTCACATGACGGTCACCCGCGAGCTGGCCGAGCAGCACTACGCCGAGCACGAGGACAAGCCGTTCTTCGGCGATCTTGTCTCCTTCATCACGTCGGGGCCGCTCGTGGCCCTCGTCCTCGCGGGGCAGGACGCGGTCCGCGCCGCCCGCCAGGTCATCGGCGCCACGGACCCGCTCGAGGCCGCGCCCGGCTCGATCCGGGGGGACTTCGCGATCGCGGTCCGCCGGAACATGGTCCACGGATCGGACTCCGCGGAGTCGGCGGAGCGCGAGGCCGGGCTGTTCTTCGCAGACCACTGATCCTCGCGTCCCGCTCGCCGCAGCGACGGGCGATCCTCGAGCAGCTCGGAGTGGAGCTCGCGGTCCGACCTGCGGACGTGGAGGAGCTCACGGAGGGCCCGCCGCTCGACGTGGCGCTGGAGAACGCCTACCGGAAGACCGCGGCGATCCCTCGGGAGAGCATCACCGGCAAGGCCGATGGACCGATCCTGGGCGTCGACACCCTCGTCGCGGTGGGCGGGCGGATCCTCGGCAAGCCGCGCGACGAGGGCCACGCCCGGGAAACCCTCGAACTCCTGGCCGGTCGCGAGCACGTGGTGATCTCCGGGGTCTGCGTGATCGACTCCCGGGGGACCCGGACGGCGGCGGCGAGCACGACGGTGCGCTTCCGCGCCGCCACGCCTGAGCTGCTCGACTGGTACCTCGCCGCGGAGGAGTGGCGCGACCGCGCCGGGGGCTACGCGATCCAGGGCCGCGGCGCGGCGCTCGTGGAGCGGATCGAGGGCGACTACACCAACGTCGTCGGGCTGCCGGTGCCGGCGCTGCTCGACGTGCTGCCCGACCTGCTCGCCTTCCCGTAGGCCTCGAGGCGGGCGACGAGCGCCTTCGGCTTCTCGGCGTAGAGCCGCCCGGCGAGGGGGAGGGCCTCCGCCCAGAGCTCCTCCCGGCGGTGGGCGATGAGCTCGAGCGCCGGCGCCGGGTCGTCGGGGACGCCCTCGATCCGCTCGAGGAGTCCGGCGAGGACCATGAGGTCGTGCTCGTCGCCGAGCAGGCCCGAGAGCCGGTGGGCCTCGTCGGCCTGGGCGTCGAGGACCGCGGGCCAGAGGCCTTCGAGCAGCTCGAGCTGATACCAGGCGTCCTTCACGCGCTTGCGCAGCTCGTGCCGTGCGTCGGGGTCATTCCCCCTGAGGGCGGCTCTGAGCGCGCGCTGCCCGCGCTTCTGGCCGCGCGCCAGCCCGGCGAGCACGGGCGCGAGCCCGCCCTCCCCGTCCGGCGACCAGACCTCGATGCGCCCGCGCACGGCCGCGAGCTCCTCGGAGGCGAGCTCGGCGTGGCGCGTGAGCGCGGGCCCCGGCCCGTCGGCGTCCGCCCGCCCGTCGAGCGCCTGCTCGAAGTGCTGCCAGGAGGCCGCGGGCAGCCGGCCCACGCCCTGCGCGGCGACATCGCGCAGCAGGGCGCGGGCGACCTCGGCGTCCCGCGCCGAGGACAGCCGCCCCGCCGCGTCGCGCAGCGCCGAGAGCTCGGCGCGGACGGCCTTGCGCCCGAACGCCGCGCGCCCGAGCCGCAGCCCCGAGCGCGCCCGCTTGATGGCCTTGCGCGCCTCGTGCACGGCCTTGGCCGGATCCCCCTCGAGCTCCCGCGGCGAGAGCTTCTCCTCGGCCCTCCCGATCTGCTCGAGCACGGCCCGTCGCAGACCCGCGACCGGCAGCTCCCGCTCCTCGATCCGGAAGCTCATGGAGGCGAGGCTACCCCCCTCCGCGAAGCCCGCACCTTGCAGGGATTGTGCGAGCTGTGAACATAGGCCTGCCGCTAGAGTCAGAGCAGCGGCTTCCGCCCCTCCGCGGCCCGCTCCTCTCCCATGGGCGCCTTCTCGTACCTCACCGGCTTCGGTGGCCGTGACATGGCGGTCGATCTCGGCACCGCCAACACGCTCGTGTACGTGCGCGGGCGGGGGATCGTGCTCTCCGAGCCCTCCGTCGTGGCCATGGATCAGCGCACGGGCGAGGTCCACGCCGTGGGCATCGAGGCCAAGCGCATGCTCGGCCGTACCCCGGGCACGATCTCCGCGATCCGCCCCCTCAAGGATGGTGTCATCGCCGACTTCGAAGTCACGGAGGAGATGCTCCGCCACTTCATCCAGAAGGTGCACCAGAATCGTTGGGCGCACCCGCGCGTCGTCGTCTGCGTGCCCTCCGGGGTCACCGGGGTCGAGAAGCGCGCCGTCGAGGAGGCGTGCCTGTCCGCCGGCGCCCGCCAGGCCTACCTCATCGAGGAGCCCATGGCCGCCGCGATCGGCGCCGGCCTGCCGGTCGGCGAGCCCACGGGCTCCATGGTCGTGGACGTCGGCGGGGGCACGAGCGAGGTCGCCGTCATCTCCCTCGGCGGCATCGTCGTATCCCAGTCGATCCGCGTCGGTGGGGACGAGCTCGACGAGGCGATCATCGCTTACGTCAAGCGCGAGTACAAGCTCCTCATCGGCCAGCAGACGTCGGAGGAGGTCAAGCTCGAGATCGGCTCCGCGTTCCCGATCGCCGAGGAGGTCCAGGCCGAGATCCGCGGCCGGGACATGGTCTCCGGCCTCCCGAAGACGGTCGTGCTCACCTCCGAGGAGATCCGCTCGGCCCTCGAGGAGCCCGTCCAGCAGATCGTCGACGCCGTCAAGGAGACGCTCGACCGCACGCCGCCCGAGCTCGCGTCGGACATCATGGACCGCGGCATCATGCTGGCGGGCGGGGGCGCCCTGCTCCAGGGCCTCGACGAGCGCCTGCGCCACGAGACCCAGATGCCCGCGCACCTCGCGGAGTCCCCGCTGACCTGCGTGGCCGTCGGCTCGGGCCGGTCGCTGGAGGAGTTCGAGGCCATCCACCGCTCGAACAAGAGCCGGCAGCACCGGCGCCGCCGGTACTAGCTCCTCGGCATGCCCGATCGCAAGCAGGTCCGCCGGCGCCGCGCCGTCTTCGGGGTGCTCGTGGTGACCTCGCTGCTGCTCCTCACCGCCTACTTCGGTGAATCCGTGGGCGGCCCGTTCCACTCCGTCCAGCGCGGGGTGCTCACCGTGCTCACGCCCATCCAGGAGGGCGCCTCGCGGGCGCTCAAGCCCGTGCGCGACCTCGCCGGATGGTTCGGCGACACGTTCCACGCGAAGTCCGAGCGCGACAAGCTCGAGCAGGAGAACCAGCGGCTGACCAAGCTCGTGGTCGGCGCGGAGGCGGCGCGCAACGAGAACCGCCAGCTCCGCGGCCTCGTCAACCTCGACAACCGCGGGGAGGTGTCCTCGGCCCGGCCCGTCACGGGGCGGGTGATCGTCCGCTCGCCCACCCTCTGGTACTCGACCATCGAGGTCGACCGCGGCTCCGGCGACGGCGTTCGCGTCAACCAGCCCGTGGTCGCCGGCGCCGGCCTCGTCGGGCGGATCTCCGCGGTGACCGCGAGCTCCGCCGTCGTGACGCTCGTCACCGACCACACGAGCGGCGTGGCGGCCAAGGTCCTCGACGCGCGGGGGGACCCGGGAGTCGTCGTCACGGAGGTCGGCAACCCGGGTCGGCTGCTCATCCAGACACTGCCGCCCCGGTCGCCCGTGCGGGCGGGGGACGCCGTGGTCACCGCCGGCACGCGGGACGCCCGCCTGCGCTCCCTCTTCCCTCCGAACATCCCCATCGGGAGGATCTCCTCGTCGGCGCCCGGCGAGCTCGCGCTCACCCAGCAGGCGCACCTCGACCCGGTCGCCGACCTGCGCCGCCTGGACTTCGTGCAGATCCTGACCCGTCCCGCCAACACGGCCGTCACGGCCTCCACGTCCCCGTGACGCCGCTCCGCGAGAACCTCCTCCTCCGCCTCGTGCTGCTCGGCGTCGTGGTCGTCCTCGTCCAGATCACCCTCGTCTCGCAGATCGACCTCCTGGGCACGAGCGCCGACCTCCTGCCCCTCGTGGCCGCGTCGGTCGGGCTCCTCTCGGGCTCCGTGCGCGGCGCGGCATGGGGCTTCGGGGCGGGGCTCTTCGCCGACCTCGCGCTCGTCCAGGACCTCGGGGTGTCCTCGCTGCTGCTCGTCGGGGTGGGCTACGCCGCCGGGCGCCTGCGCGAGCTACGCGATCCCGCCCACGCGCTGGCGCCCCTCGCCGTGGGCGCTCTGGCGACGTTCGTCACGGCGCTGGGCCTCACGGTCATCCAGCTCTCCCTCGGCGTCGACGCGCCCGTCTCGGCCCCGCTCCTCGTGCGCGAGCTGCTGACGCTCTGCGTCGTCAACACTCTGCTCGCCCTGCCCGTCCACGGCCTCGTGCGTCGCTCGCTCGCCTTCGCCCTGCCCGGGGGCGGTCGGCGACGCCGCACCCGCCGCGCCTACGGGGCCAGCGCGCTCTCGCCACTGTCCTCCTCGCGCGGATGATCCAGAACGCCGACCCCGAGCGCCGGCCGCCGATGTCGCCCCAGCTCGCCGTCCGCGTGGCGCTGCTGGGAGGTGTCGCGCTCACGCTGTTCGCCGTCGTGTTCTTCCGCCTGTGGTTCCTGCAGGTGCTCTCGGGCGACCGCTACCTGGCCCAGGCCAACGACAACCAGGAGCGGCGGGTCACGATCCAGGCCCCACGGGGGACGATCCTCGACCGCAACGGCACGGTGATGGTCGACAACCGTGCCGCGGTGGCCGTGCAGGCGATCCCGGCCAAGCTGCCCACGCAGCGCTCGCAGCGCCGCACGGAGTTCGGGCGCCTGGCCCGGGTGCTCGGCGTCTCCGCCCGCCCGGCACGCTGCACCGTGGGACGCGACGTCGTGCGCGTCTCCGAGCTCCAGTGCGCGGTCGAGCGTCAGCACTACGCGCTGCCCTTCTCCAATGTCGTGCTCGAGCCCGACGCCACGCGCGCGCAGTTCTCCTACCTGTACGAGCACACGCCCGAGTTCCCCGGGATCACCGCCGAGCCGTCCTACCTGCGCCGCTACCCCTACCGGGGGCTCGCCGCGCAGGTGTTCGGGACGGTGGGACAGATCTCGCAGGCCGAGCTGAAGTGGAAGCACTTCAGGGGCGTGCCCCAGGGGACCGTCGTCGGCCAGGGCGGGATCGAGTACGCCTACGACCGCTACCTGCGCGGCCAGAACGGCTTCGAGCGGATCGCCGTCGACGCGCTGGGCAACGCCAAGCGCTTCCTGCGCCGCCGCTCCTCCGAGCAGGGCCGCACCCTGCGCCTGTCGCTCGACCTCGGCCTGCAGCGCGCCGGGCAGCGCGCCCTGGCCGCGGTCAACCCGTCCTCGCTCAACGGGGCCGCGTTCGTCGCCCTGGACCCGCGCAACGGCGAGGTCCTGGCGCTCGGCTCCAACCCGACCTTCGACCCCAACGTGTTCGCGAAGCCGATCACCAAGCATCGCTACGAGGCCCTGTTCGGTCAGGCCGCGAACTACCCCCAGGTCAACCGCGCGACCGCGGGGGCGTATCCCACGGGCTCGACGTTCAAGCTCATCACCGCCACGGCGGCGGTGGAGAGCGGCACGATCACCCCGGAGACGGTGATCAACGACCCCGGCTCGGTCACGATCGGGCGCATCCGCTTCCAGAACGCGGGTGGCGCGGCGAACGGCCCCGTCTCCCTGCGGCGCGCCATCCAGGTGTCCTCCGACGTGTTCTTCTACACCCTCGGCGCGCAGATGAACTCACCCCGCCCCGCGGGCGGCCCGCTCCAGACCTGGGCCCGACGCTACGGGATCGGCCGTCCGACGGGGATCGACCTCCCGGGCGACGCCCCGGGGACCCTGCCCTCCCCGGCGTGGCGGGCGAACCGCAACGCCGAGGAGAAGCGCTGCGAGAAGCGCCGGCGGATCCCGACCTGCGGCCTCTCCGACCTGCGCCCGTGGTCCATCGGCGACAACGTGAACACCGCCGTCGGCCAGGGCGACGTCCTCGCCTCCCCGCTCCAGATGGCCGTCGCGTACTCCGCGCTGGCCAACGGCGGGCGCGTGGTGCGGCCCCACATCGGCCTCCAGGTCGAGGACACGCTCGGGAAGGTGCTCCAGCGCATCGAGCCGCGGCCCGCGCGGCGGATCCCCATCTCGGAGACAACCCGCTCGGCGATCCTCGACGGCCTGAAGGCCGCGGCGGGCTTACCCGGCGGCACCTCGGCCGACGTCTTCGCGGGCTTCCCGCGGGCGGTCTACGGCAAGACGGGGACGGCCGAGCGCCCGGGCCAGGCCGACCAGTCCTGGTACGTCTGCTACGTCCCCGATCCCCAGCGCCCGATCCTCGTCGCGGTGACCATCGAGAAGGGCGGGTTCGGGGCGCAGGCCGCGGCGCCCGCCGCGCGCCTCATACTCTCGCACTGGTTCCACGTGAAGGCTCAACTCGTGCGTGGCTCCTCCACGACCCGCTGATTTGAGCGCCACCGCCATCCCCCGCTCCCTCCGCGACGCCGCGCGCGCGCGCAGCGTTCCCCGGCTCGGGATCGACTGGCTGCTGCTGCTCGGCGCGTTCGGCCTCGTGGCCTGCTCGCTCATCACGATCAGGGGGGCCACGCGGAACGACGTCCCCGGCGCTCCGGACTTCTACGTCCTGCGTCAGGCGATCTACGCGGGGGTGGGGCTCGTGCTCGCCGCGATCCTCACGCGACTGGACTACTCGCGCCTGCGCGACTTCAAGGTGGCGATCTTCGGCCTGCTGCTGGGGTCGAACCTCCTCGTCCTCGGCGTCGCCGGGGCCACGCGCGGGGCCAAGCGCTGGATCGACCTCCCGTTCTTCCGGGTCCAGCCCTCCGAGCTCGGCAAGGTGCTGCTCATCGTCGCGCTCGCCGCCTTCGCCACCGACGGCATCCGCCGCCTGGGCGAGACCCGGCTGACGGTGCGCCTCGTGCTGCTCGCGCTCCTGCCGGCGCTGCTCGTGGTCGCCCAGCCCGACCTGGGCACGGGGATGGTCTACCTGGCCGCCTGCGCGGGGATCCTCTTCGTCGTCGG
>JAABUK010006256.1_pt1 | contig 17884 bp, 7 predicted proteins | sample 5559141 | NCBI WGS metagenome assembly JAABUK01 (sample SAMN10711869, study PRJNA513367) | rock metagenome | isolation source: Antarctica rocks | place: Antarctica: Victoria Land, Pudding Butte nord | collected 2016-01-03 | reverse complement strand
GAGGTCGAGCGCCTTGAGCTTCTCGGCGAAGTCGGCGCCGTCGCCGAGCTTGACGGTGGCCTCGAAGGTCGGGGTGATCCCGGCGAGGTCGACCCCGGCGATCCCGTCGAGGTTGCGCCGGGTCAGGTAGAGCTTCATCAGGTCGACCGGGTAGACCTTGACGTCGACCTCGGCGAGGTTCCGATAGTCGAGCTTCAGGGCCCCCTTGCCGTCATAGGACCGGGCGGCGTCGGCCCCCGGCCGGACGAGGGAGACCTCGGGGACTTTCAGGGCCTTGCGGGTGAGGGCCTGGACGGCCCCGGCGGCGTCGGCGAAGCGGTCGGCGACCTGTCGATAGAAGTCGACGGCCTTGGCCGGGTCGCGGCGGGCGTCGTAGATCTGGCCGAGGATGTAGAGCGCCTGCCACTTGTTGGGACTCGGCTGGTCGACCCCGTTGGCGTCCTTGTAGGTCGCCCCGGCGATGGCCCGGGCGACGTCGATGGCGCGGTCATACTGGCCGAGGTGGAACCGACCGAGGGCCTCGCTGTACTGGAAGCTGTCGAGGTAGGGGCTCTTGGGATAGAGCGCGGCGTACCTCGGGGCGAGCTTCACCACCGAGTCGAAGTCTTCCAGCTCCAGGTACGACCCGAGCAGGGCGAGGCTCGCCTCGTCGGCCAGGGGGTTCCTGGGCGATTGGGCGAGGAAGGCCTGGACCATGCGGATCGCCTGGAGGACCAGTTGCGAGCGGGTGACGCCGGCCTCGGCCAGGTCTCGGCGGACGGAGGGGTCGCTGATCGCGCGGGTGGCGAGGCCGGCGACGACCTGGGAGAGGCCGAAGAAGTCGCCCTCGATCGACGGCGTGTTGGGGCTCTCGCGCCAGAGGTCGAGCAGGTAGGCCGTCGCTTCCAGTGGCCGACCGCGCTGGCGGAGGGCCTCGCCGACCTGGGCGTCTTCGAGGTAGCTGGCCTCGACGATGGCCCGGAAGACGAGGTAGGCGCGCTCGGCCTCTCCGATATCGCGGTAGGCCCGGCCGACGACCTGGACCTCGTCGAAGGGGATGACCAGGTCGGGCCCCTTCTCGCGGAGGACCTCGAAGTCCTGGACGACCTTCCTCGGCTGATAATCCTTGATGTGGATCGTCAGGAGCATGCGCGCGGCCTCCTTCGCCGTCGCGTCGTTGAGGGTGCAGGAGGTCGTCAGCTCCTCCAGCGGCACGCCGGCCTCGGCGAGCTTGCCGGACCCGAAGAGCGCCTTGCCCCGGGCGAACAGCTCGTCGGGCGTGGCCTTGTAGGGGTCGGTCGCCTTCTCGCCGGGGGCAAGGACCGCGATCTCGCCGGCGCGGCCGAGGTGGACCGAGCCCGGGTCGTAGGCCGGGCGGATCTTCGTGGGCGCGACCCGATAGCGGCCCGGCAGGTAGCCCGCGAGGTCGTACTGGATCGGCCCGAGGCCGCCGGGGGCGAAGTAGAAGGTCAGCACGCCGTCGGCGAGCGACCACGAGCTCGCGTTCGAGGCGACCGACCCCTCGATCAGCGTCGTCCCGGCGGGCAAGGTCTCCTCGACGATCAAGAACTCCCGCCCCTGGCCGGGCCGGGGGACGTCGATCGCCGGGACGATCCGCACCCGGGCCCGGCCTCCCTGGGCGACCTGCGTGACCTTGTTCAGGAAGGTCGTGGGGTTGACCGCGACGGAAAAGCCCGAGGGGAGCGGCTTGCCATCGAGTTCCGGCTCGGCCGGGAGATAGTCGCGCTCGCGGATCCGGAACCGCTTGCCGTCGGGATTTTGCTCGGGGGCGAAGTCGCGGGCGAAGCCGGTCATCGAGGCGGCATAACCGTAGGTGGCTCGCCCCTCGACGTGGAAGCGGACCCGGTTCGGGGCGCCGAGCTTCAGGGCCTTGCGGGGGACGAGGAACGACCGCCCCTCGGCCTGGCCAACGACCTCGAACCGCGCGACCTCGGCGTCGTTGACGGTGACGACCAGGCGATAGCGATCGTCGGCCGAGCCCGCCTTGCCGAAGTACGCGGCCAGCGCGGCGACGGCCGCGCCCCGGGCCTTGCCGGGCGTCCAGCCTTCCCCCTGGCGGTGGGCCAGGAGCCAGAGCGAGGCGGCTTCCAGCTCGCCGGTGCCCGGCCGGACCTTGGCGAAGGCCAGGGCGGCCAGGGCGGTCGTCTCGACCGGCCCTCGGTGGTACGACCCCTGGTCGGACCCTTCCCAGTACTTCAGCGGCTTCTTGCCGACGCCCTGCGGGACGACCTTGGCCCGGGGGCCGAGGACCCCGAGGACCTCGGCCGCGAGGCTCGCGCGGTCGAGCCGGTCGAGGGTCAGGGCGAGGTAGGCCAGGGCCACGTCGGGCAGCGACTGGCGGACGCGGTTCAGGGCGTTGGCCTGCTCGAAGCTGGCCTTGCCCAGCGAGGCGAGGGCGTGCAGGAGCGCCGCGCGGGCCTCCTGGTCGTTGCCCGACCGGGCGAACTGGGCGAGCAGGTAGTTCCCCGCCTTCTCGGCGGCCGAGGGATCGGCCAGGAGCCCGACGGCGCGGGCCGTCGCCAGGGCGTGGGCGGCGTCGGCCGAGGTCATGGGGTCGCTCTCGGCCCGCCGGCCGAGGTCCATAATCGGGGCGACCCAGGGCCAGCCGCCGTCGTCGTTCTGGGTCGTCACCAGCTCGGCGACGAGCCCCTGGACCCGCGAGGCCAGCCGCGAGGCCTCGCCCGCCTCGGCGGCCTTCGCCTCGCGGAGGTAAGCCAGGGCCGAGGCGGCGGCCACGAGGTCGGAGGCCCTCGCGGCGATCGTCGGCGGCTCGACGATCCAGCAGGTCGGCTCGACCGGCGAGGGGGGCCGGGCGTCGGCCCCGAGCGCCAGGTCAATCAGGAGGCGGCGGAGCGTCGGGGCGACGTCGATCCGCATCTCGGGGTCTTCGTAGGCCCGGCCCGGGGGGAGGCCGACGAAGACCGTCTCGTCGTCGCTCGACGTGCCCGAGGCCGAGGCGTAGGCCTGCACGCCCCAGGGGCGGACCGGGACCTCGGCCACCATCTCGTCGGCCTTCTCGCCCGCCTTCGCCGAGAGCGTCAGGCGGACCGAGCCGGCGTCGGGGACCTCGAAGGGGTCAAACAGGATCTCCTCGACGCCGTCGGCCTTCAGGTCGAGCTTCTTCAGATCGACCTGCTCGCGCTCGCCGGAGTAGACCGAGAGCCGGACCTCGACGGGCCCCTTGACGCCGACGTGGTGGACCTCGGCCGAGAACCGGGGGCGGTCGCCCTGCGCCAGCGCGGCGGGGACCTTCAGGGTGACGAAGAAATCCTTCTTGACCGTCAGGGCCGAGGTCGCCTGGCCGACCAGCGTGTCGGCCCCCGTGACGCCCCTGGCGGAGAAGCGGTATTCCGAGAGGGACATCGGGGCCTTGAATTTGATCGTTGCCTTGCCGTCGGCGCCGGTGACGATCGAGGGGTTCCAGTAAGCGGTCTCGGAGAACAGCTCGCGGGCCGCCCCGGCCTCCCGGCCGAGTCGGGCGTCCAGGCCGAGGCCGGCGACCCGGCCACCTCGGTGGAAGAGCTGGCGCGTCTTCCCTAGCGCGGCGGTGCCGTCGAAGTCGACATACGCAAAACTACGATTTGGGGACGGTTCCGAGCGGAAGGCCAGGCCCCCCCCGCCGGGGCCCCCGAAGCCACCGCCGCCGCCGCCTCCCGCCATCTCCCGGGCCTCCACCGGGGCCGGAGCCCGGGGGGCAAAGGACTTCGACTTGCGGTCGCCCAGGTCGCGCAGGTCGGCGGACCGATTAGGCTGATCACTGGCACCATCCGGCCGGCTGGCAAGGGATCCGTTCATGGTGAGCACTTTGGCCTCCTGCAGGACCGCCCCTCGGCTGACGTCATTGCGGAGCTGGGCGAGGACCCGCTCGGCCTCCTCGACCAGGGCCCCGGAGACCGGGACGGTGGTCGGCTCGTCGCGGAAGGTGTTGGTCGCCTCGGTCGCGAAGGCCCCGGTGCGCGTCTGGTCGTGGAAGAACCGGCCGATCGGTGGGAGCTTGTCCTCGTAGAGCCGGAGCAAGGAGCGGTCGACCAGAGCCAGGGCGACCTCGGCGGCGACCGGCCGGTTGAGCTGGTCGACCGTCGTCACCTCGACCTCGACCTCCTCGCCGGGGCCGACGGTTCCCTTCGCCGGGCGGAGCGTGACGCGGAGGTCGCGCTCGACCTTCAGGTCGAGCGAGGCGCGGTCGAAGGCGTCTCCCGACATCCGCGAGGCGGTGAGCGTGAAGTTGGGGAACTCCGACCCTTCCACCGCCCAGGTCAGCGGGTTGTCGCCTTCCTTCAGGGGGACGAGTCGGTAGCGGAGGATCCGGTCGGCCTCCCAGGTCAGCAGGGCCGTGCCGGGCTTCCCCCGGCCGTGGAGGTTGACCGAGGCCGTCTCGCCGACCTGGAACGTGGTCCGGTCGGCCAGGAGCCGGAGCCGGTCGGCGTCGAGCTTGCCGGAGACTTCCACCGCGCGGTCGTTGACGATCGGGTTGCCGAACTGGTCGGTCCCGGCGACCCGGAGGACGTACGCCCCCCCCTGCTCGTCGTCGACCTTGATCGAGGCCGACCCCCGGCCGGTCGCCGGGTCGGTGGTCAGGGTCCGGGTCGCCACCTCGCGCTCGGTGACCTGCCCGCCCTGGTTGACCTGCTTGAGGATCGCCACCCGGAGCTCGCGCCCGGTCGGCTTGCCGAGGGCGTCGAGGGTCGTGGCCCCGAGGGCGAAGGTCTCGCCGTCGAGGTAGACCGTCCGGGTCGTGTTCAGGTCGATCTTGAACCCCTTGATCGCCAGCATCAGCGAGGCGACCGCCCCGACGTTGTCGCCGGGCAGTCGGGCGACGAGCCGGAGGGCCTGCTCCTCGGCGAACCCCTCGGTCGGCAGCTCGACCGAGAACTTTCCGGCGGCGTCGGTCAGGCCCCGGATCGTCCGGCCGTCGGGGAGCGTCACCTCGATCGGCCGACCGGCCAGGGGCGCGCCGTACTGATACTTCGCCACGAGCCCGGCCTTGATCGTCTCGCCCCGGTAGTAGACCGTCCTCGGCAGGTCGAATTCGAGGTCGACCTTTTCCAGCTTGTACGAGCGGACCTCGAACGCCCCGGCGAAGTCGCCCCGGCCGGGCTTGTAGAGGCGAACCCGGTACGACCCGACGGGGGCCGACGAGTCGAGCCGGATGGCCTCGTGGAAGGTGCCGAAGCCGGAGAGCTTGACCTCGCGGGCGAGCAGGAGCCGGCCCCGGGCGTCGTAGACCTCCAGCTTGTAGGCCTCGCCGGCGGGGTTGGCGTACTGGCCGTCGACCGCCTCGCGGACCACGCCCCGGAGCGCCACCTCCTGGCCGGGCCGATAGGCCGGGCGGTCGGTGTAGAGGTAGGCGCGGGGGGTCAAGCCCTGCGAGACCCGGTCGGGCACGCCGAGGATCGACCCGGCCGCATCGCCGCCGTCGAGGACGAGGTACTGGAGCGCCCCGTCGGGCACGATCGTCGGGGCCGGCGGCGGGACGAGGCCGCCGGGGATCGACGCCGGCGGCGGCGCATTCGGGGCCGGGCCGGAGCCTTCGAGCGGCTTTGCCCAGTTCGTGAGCAGGACGCCGTCGTCGCCGGTCGTCTTCTCCAGGATCACCCCGGAGCCGTCGGCGACGAGGACGCGGGCCCCCTTGCGGCCGAGCCCCGTCTTCATGTCCTGCGCGAAGACCAGGAGCTGGTCGCGCGAGACCTTCACGATCGCTTCGAGGTCGCTGCCGACCACCAGCGCCGTGGCCTGGAGCGTCTTCTCGTCGGAGACCTTGACCACCCAGACGCCCGGCACGGCGACCTTCAAATCATAGGTCGACTCGACCGGCTTGAACTTCGCGTAACCCTTCACCGGGACCGTCCACTCGGCGTCGGGGGCGACCAGTCCCACGTCGAGCGACTCGACCTCGCCGAGGACCCGCTTCTTGCGGAAGTACGCCTCGGCGTTCAGCTTGTAGGCCGAGAAGGTCAGCGTCTCCAGGTTCCTCGACGTGATCTTCAGGTGCGCCGTCTCGCCCGATCGGAACGCGCGAGGGGTGACGACGGTCAGCGCCTTCGCCTCCATCACCGCGACCCGCTGCGCCCCCTGAGACCTCCAGGGCTCGGCGGCGACCTTGCGGAACCGCTCGATCGAGGCGGCCGGATCGCCCTTCTCGACCTCGAAGATCGAGGCGACCGCGAACGCGGCGTGCGAGGCGGGCTCGGTCCCGGGGAACTTGCCGATCAGGGGGGCCCAGGCGGCGATGGCCTCGTCGAACTTCTTCTCCGTTTCGTAGCTCTCGCCGACCTCGAAGAGGACCTGGGGCACCCTCGGGTCGAGCGGGTTCTGGGCGACGAAGCCTTGCCAGGCCGCGCGGGCCTCGGCGTACTTCTCGCGGCGGATCGCGTCGGCGGCGACTTCGAGCTGGGTGTCGAGGATCCCCCGCTGGGCGTCGGCCGACTGGGGGCCGTCGGGGAACCGAGCGAGGTAGCCCTTGTAGGCGGCGACGGCCTCGTCGAACTTCCCCTGCCCCTGGAGCGTCCGGGCGACGCGGAAGGTCGCGGCCATCGACAGCTCGGCCAGGTCGCGCCGGGCCTCGTCGGAGTCGACTTTGAAGAGGTCTCCCTTGAGGAAGGCGCGGAAGGCGGCGATGGCGGCCTCGCCCTGCCCCCGGTTGAGGTACGAATCGCCGACCTCGAACGCCGCGCGGACGGCCTTCGGGTCGTCGGGGGCGGCGGCGAGGAACCGGCGGACGGCGGCGACGCCCAGGTTGAGCTGGGCGTCGTCCGGCGGGTTCGGCACGCCGTAGGTCTTCCCGACCTGGTAGAGCGACTTGGCCCTGAGCATGGCGAGGTCCTTCGCCTTCTCGGCGGCGAGGTCCCTCGCCAGGTCGACCCAGGTCATCCGCGCCCCGACCGCGTCGCCGCTCGCGAGCAGGGCCTTGCCCAGGTGGAACCGGGCGGCAAAGCGGTCGGGCCCCTTGGGATACTCCGCCAGGTAGGCCCGGAAGTCGCGAATCGGGTCGATCGGTGGGCTGGGCGGGAGGACCAGGGCCTGCTGCTGCGGGGGCTGCGGGGCGGCGTTGTTCGGGGTCGGCGCGGCCTGCTGGCCCGCCCTGGCCATCGCGAAGAGAAGCGAGGCCCGGAGCGCCTCGCCCTTGGCCAGCTCTCGGGCCTTGGCCAGCAGGGCGTAGGCCCCGGCCGGGTCGGGGTGGGTGATCGGATCATCAGGCGTTAACAGGCGGCGGGCGAAGGCGTGGTAAACCTCGGCGAGCCGGTCCTTCCGCTCGGGGCTCAGGAGCGCCTCGGCCTCCGCCCTGGCCAGCGACTCGGCCCGGTCGGGGTGCCCCGAGGCCAGCTCGACGGCCGCCAACTCGGACCGGATCTTCGCCGCCCAAGGCCCCTTCGGGTCTGCCGCCAGCGCCTCGGCCAGGGTCCGGCGGGCGTCGTCGGCCTTCCCCCCGAGCCGCTCGGCGACCCCCCGGAGGAACCGGAAGTACGACCGATCCGGGTCCGCCTTCGCCCCCGCGATCAGCCGGTCGAGCGCCGTCGACGCCTCCGCGAATCGCCCCTCCTGCAACGCCGAGACCACCGGGGCCGGCAAGTCCGGCGCGATCGGAGCCACCGCCTTCGCCCCCGGAGAAGAGGGCCCGTCCGCCCCGACCGCCGCCCCACAAGCCAGCGCCACCAGCAACAGGGCCGAGGCCCCTCGACCGCGAATCCGTCCGACCTGGATCGTCATGGTTGCGACCTCCCGGGAGTCTGCCGAAGGGGGCGGGGACGACTCGCGAAGGATCGGCCTCGATCCCGAATGCCTTCGGATATCGACCCAGCCTACGCCCGCCGACCCCCCGCGTCTAGCGTTCGGATCGAACTTCTTCCTCTACCACGGCCGACCGCCCGGACCCTTGGGCCGCCCGCCCGGATTCGGCCCAAACGCGCGACCTCCGGCCGAGATTCGATCCGATCTCGCGGAAAAGGCTGTTCGAAGGCGGCTTGCGATTGTGAATGTCATTCCAGGGGCCCGAACCTCGCCGAGCCCCCACACACCCCGATGAAGGACCCACCGATGCCCGCCAGCGAAGCCCGTGTTCTCGCCAACCGCCGGAATGCCGCCCGGTCGACCGGCCCGAAGACCCCCGAAGGCAAGGCCGCCTCGCGGGCCAATAGCTACAAGCATGGCCTGACCGGCTCGGGAATAGTCGTCCCCGAGGGCGAGGCCGCCGAGGTCGCGCGCCGGACCGACGCCTTCGAGGTCGAGCTGGACCCTTCGGGCGAGGTCGGGATGGCCCTGGTCCGTCACGCGGCGCGGATGTCGGTCCGCATGGACCGCTGCGCCGAGCATGCCGCGACGATCGAACTGGCCCGCGTCCGCAGCGCCCTGGCCGGATTCGTCCCGCCCGAGGGGTCGCCCCCCGAGGAGGCCGACCGCCTCCGCGCCGAGGCCGCGACCCTGGCCCTCTACGATCCTCCCAGAGAAGCGGCCCTCGCCCGCAAGTACGAGCGGGCCGCCGAGCGCGGTTTCTTTCGCGCCCTCAAGGAGTTGCGCCTGGTCGAGTCGCAGGCGAAGGCCCGCGAGGCGGAGGACCGGGAGGACGAGGTCCGGGAGGTCCTGGCTTCGTTTTCGCCCGGCAAGTTGAGCGACGCCGACCTGGACGCCGAGATTGCCCGGCTGGAGGCCAGGACGCGGGCCATGGCGAGTTCCGGGGCGATGCCGGCCGGGTTCGAGGCGATCCGGGGGCGTGCGGAGGTCCCGATCGCCATCGGAAGGCGGCGCTGAGGCGTCGGCGAGGGGGTCGGATTCGCCGGAAATCGCGGGGCCGGGCCCCCGATGCGCGCCGGATCGGCCGGGCTCCCCTAGGCGGGGGCCGTAGAATGAAACCTGTCGGACCTGGGGCGATGGCGACCGGATGGGGACTGATCGGCATGGCGGGATTCGAGCCTGGGGCGGAGATCGACGGCGAGCCCGCCCCCGCGAAGGGGGTCGGGAAGGACCCGAAGGGCCGGCGGGTCGTCACGATCGCGCTATTGCTGGCGATGGCCGTGGTGGCCTTGGAGCAGACGGTGGTCTCGACGGCGATGCCGAGCATCATCGCGCAGCTCGAAGGGCTGGAGATCTACCCCTGGGTCTTCTCGGCCTACCTGCTGGCCTCGACGGTGACGACGCCGATCTACGGCAAGCTCGCCGACCTCTGGGGCCGGAAGCACATCCTCCTCTTCGGGCTCGGCCTCTTCGGCCTGGGGTCGATCCTCTCGGGCCGGGCGACCTCGATGCCCGAGTTGATCGCGATGCGGGTCGTGCAGGGGCTCGGCGCGGGGGCGGTCGGGCCGATCGTCCTGACCTTGCTGGGCGACCTGTTCAGCCTGGAGGAGCGGGCGAAGGTCCAGGGTTGGTTCAGCGCCGTCTGGGGGATCTCCAGCGTCGCCGGCCCCTGGCTCGGGGGGTATCTGACCGACAACCTCTCGTGGCGTTGGGTGTTTTACGTGACGGTCCCCTTCGCCCTCGTCGCCTGCTGGGTCCTGCTCCGGCACGTCGAGGAGGACGTGAGGCGCGACCGGACCTTGCCGATCGACTGGCCGGGCGCGGCCTTGCTCGCCTCGGGCTCGACCCTGCTCTTGCTGGCGATCCTGAGCGGATCGAGGCTTTCGACCGGATGGGTGGCGGGCCTGCTCGCGGCCTCGGCGGGGTTGATCGCCTGGTTCGTCGCCGTCGAGCGCCGGGCGGCCGACCCGATCCTGCCGCCGGACCTCTTCGCCCAAGGCCCGATCGCGGCGGCGATCGCCGCGAGCTTCCTGATCGGGGCGTTGCTGTTCGGGATCGACACGTATGTTCCCCTGTATGTGCAAGGGGTCCTCGGCGGCAAGGCGACGGAGGCCGGGGCGGTGATTACGCCGCTGTTCCTGGCCTGGGCGATGAGCGTGGCGGTGGCCGCCAAGGTGGTCGTCCGGTTCGGCTTCCGGGCCACGGCGCTGGTCGGGATGGGGATGATCGCGCTGGGGATGGCGGGCCTGGCCCTGGGGGCCTCGCGGCCCGATTCGGCGGTCCTCCTGTTCAAGGCGTCACTGGTGATGACCGGGTTCGGGTTCGGACCGGCCAGCCTGAGCTGCATCCTCGGCGTGCAGAACGCGGTCGACTGGAACCGCCGGGGGGCGGCGACCGGCGCTGTGACGTTCTCCCGGGTCCTCGGCGGGGCGATGGGCGTCGGCCTCCTCGGCGCGACCCTGGCCTTCGAGTTCTCCCGACGCCTGGCCGCCGCCGGAGCGGCCGGGGTCGACATCGTCGCCGCCCTGAGGCCCGAGACGCACGACCGGCTCACCCCCGAGCAACTCCACCTGATCCAGGACGCCCTGGGCCGGACGCTCCGCGACGTCTTCCTCCAGATGTTCGCCCTGTCGATCCTCGCGACCTTGTGCGCCTTGAAGCTGGAGGCCGGCCGGGCCGTCTCCCGGGTCGAGCCGGCCACCGCCCCGGAAGATGACCTCGCCCTGATCTCGCCAGGACAATGGACTGAGGGCTGAGGACTGCCGGGGGATGATCCGCATAGCGCAGGACTCGTCCTGCCGGTCACGCATGAACCGGCAACGAGTCCTGCCCTTACGAAAAACGTCAGTCCTCAGTCCTCAGTCCTCAGTCCTCAGTCCTTCCTCAAGAGTTGTCGGTGGTGGTGGCCTTGGCGGCGTGGTCCTTGATGAGGTCGATGCCGTGGAGGCAGTCGGCCTTGGCCTTGTAGCCCTGACCGCAGTCGGCGATCAACTTGCCGTTGGACGCCTTGAGCCGCCACCGGAACTCGCCCTTGGCGTCCTTGTAGACCTCGAAGGTGAGGGTCGTCTCCTTGGCGTCCGCCTTCTTTTCCTTGGTCGCCGTGGTCTGGGCGAAGGCGCCGATCCCGCTGAGGGCGACCGCCGAGGCCAGCGAAAGGGCCATGACCGTGCGTCTCATGTTCGAGTCTCCGGGTTGCTGGCGCGTCGGGAGGGGACGTGAGGTGGAGTCCGACGCAACTCGGTCCATTAGATCCCGGCCGACCGGGCTCCGCCAGCGGCCGGGTCGGATTCCCGGCGGCTAGTGCGTGACAGGTCTGGCACCGCTCGCCTATGATGACCGCCGTCCCCCAATTCCCTCGTGCGAACGCCAACCATCTCGCCGATTCCTTCCGCCGGAGGGTCACCGATGACCAACCCTGGGCCGCGCCCCCTCTCCCGTCCGCGCCTTGCGCTCTGGCTCGCCTGGCTGGTTTGCCCGCTCCTGGCCGGGGCGGACGACTTCTCGGGCTCGAGCTGGTCGATGAAGCCCGACCCCCAAGGCAAGCCGTTGCCCTCGCCGACCTCGAAGGATTTCAGCATCCCATTCCCGGCCAACTTCGGCGGCGGGGGCGAGGTCGTCTACCCGGCCACGCCGAGCGTCTTCGCGGCGATCGGCAAGAACACCTTCGACAACGACCAGCGCCAGGTCTGGGACCTCTCGGCCAAAAAGCAGGTCGGCGCGATCAAGGGGCAGATCGGCCTGGACGACAAGTCGATCGCCCTGAGCCCCGACGGGGCCTACCTTGCCGGGAAGCAGACCTTCCGCAAGTCGGTCGAGGTCCGGGCGACGAAGACGGGCAAGATGGCCCAGTCGTTCGACGTCGAGTCGCCGTTCGTCGACTTCGTCGAGTTCGCCGGGCCCGAGCGGATCGTCTTCGGCCGGCTCCAGGACAAGAAACTGGAGGTCGCCGACGTCAAGTCGGGCGACAAGGTCTGCGACCTGGCGCTGATGAAGGAGGCCGACAAGGAAGGGGTGGCGATCAGCCCCGGCGGGAAGTACCTGGCCGTCGCCTCGCGGCTCGACGCGACCTTGCGGGCTTATGACCTCGCCGACGGCAAGCTCGTCGCCGAGGCCCCGACCCCGAAGGTGAAGGGGCTGAACGCCCGGTGCGTCGGGCTGGAGTTCGCGCCCGACGGGACGGAACTGGCCGGGCTCTTCGAGGGGATCCGCACCTTTCGGGTGGTGATCTGGTCGGTGCTCGACGGCAAGATGACGGCCGACTTCGACTTCGGCAAGGAGATCCAGCGACCCAACTTCTACGCGAGCCAGGGGGTCGTCTGGTTCCCCGACCGGTCGGCCCTCCTGGTCCTCGGCCACGCGATCGTCGACCGGGGGACGGGCAAGAAGGTCTGGGATCTCCCCTTCGACGGCCAGGACCTCAAGCCGAGCCGCCGAGGGTTCCTCGACGCCGACCACGCCTTGGTCGTGGCCTCGCGGCCGACGATGGCCCTGAAGACTTACGCCTTGCCTCGCGACAAGATTGCCGGTGCCGTGAAGATCGTCCAGGCCGGCGGCAACGCCTCCGACGCCGCCCTCCCCCCGCTCCAGCCGACCGACGCCTCCGGCGCCAAGGTGGTCGACCTCGCCGGGGCACCGGGCGCCTGGTCGGTCGCCCCGAAGCCGTTCGCGACCCCTTCGAAGCGCCTGACCGCCCGGCCGGTCCCGCTCAAGGCGAAGGCCGACGAGGCCAGGGCCCTGCTCTTCCCCGGCGGCGGGTCGACCCAGGTGGTCGTCGTCGGCACGCCCCAGCAGCCCGGCCAGCCGAACCCGACCGAAGGCCAGGCCCGGTGGGTCGAACGGATCGACCTGGCCGGGGGGAAGGTCCTCGGCAAGGTCGACCTGCCCAACGTCGTCGACCCGATCGCCGTGAGCCCCGACGGGTCGGCCCTCCTGCTCCGCGAGGCCCGCTCGAAGGACCGGCTCGACGTGGTCTCGGCCCTCGACGGCAAGCCGATCGTCAGCTGGCGGCCGTACGACAAGGCGAGCCCCGACGCCAAGGGCGTGGCCTGGGCGGCGTTCCTCGACCCCGGCCGGGTCGTCTCGCTCAGCAGCGGCGGGACCCTCGCCCTCTGGGCCCTGCCGAAGTGCCGGGCCGTCTACCTCGCCGACGACGCCTTCGTCGGCCAGCCCGCCCTCTCGCCCGACCGGAGCCTGATCGCCGGGTTCGACGGCAAGACCCTCCGGGTCCTCGACGCCGAGACCGGGGCCCGCAAAGGGGAGGCCCCTGGCCCGACCGGCCTCGGCCAGCGGGTCGAATTGAAGGCCCTGGCCTTCCGGCCCGACGGGCTGGAGGTTGCCGGGCTCTTCCAGGGCGGGACCGTCGCCCGCTGGGACCTGAAGGCGGGCAAGCTCGTCGGCCAGTTCGCCGTCGCCTCGCCGCTGGCGGGAAGCTCGCTGGAGTGGGCCGGCGAGGGTCACCTCCTGCTCGACGGCCGGTTGCTCGTCGACCTCGGCTCGAAGCGGGTGGTCTGGGAGTACGCCGGCGGGTCGGCCGGCGGCCAGGGGCCCGACGGCCGACGCTGGCTGGTCGTCAGGGGGGGCGCCGGGGAGGAGTCGGGCCGGCTCGCCTCGCTCGACGCGCCCGATCCCTCCGTGGAGAAGGCCGAGGCCCTGCTCGCCGACGCCAAGGCCCCGGCCGTGATCCGGCCGGGATCGCGGGTCAGCCTCCAGCTCAACCTCAACGGCCCGCCGAAGGACCCCCAGGGCTACCGCCAGGCCCTGGCTGATGCGATCGGGGCCAAGCTCAAGCAGGCCGGGCTGACGGTGGTCGAGGACGGGGCCCCGGTCAAGGGCCCGAACCCCTCGATGAAGGTCTCCTTCGCCCGGGCCGTCGGCCCCGACGCCCGGCTCGTGGTCGACGCGAAGGAGGTCGACACCGGCAAGACGATCCAGTACCGCCGGATCGGCCGGGGTCGGGGCGAGATCCAGGTGGTCAAGCTGATCGACCTGTCCTGCGAGATGACCCTGGTCGACTCGGCCGGGACGGTCTCGTGGATGCCCGCCCAGGTGATCCCGATGCAGCCCTTGGGGTTCGTCCTGAGGATGCCCGCCGGGGAGACCGACCCGGAGGTCTACCTCAAGAAGCTCCAGTGGGACAAGGTGAGGGCCTGGGCCACCACGGCCGGGCCGCCCTACTTCGTCGCCAGGGAAGGCAAGACGGTCGTCCGCCTGCCGGGCTGGACCGACCTCAACGCCGAGTTCGCCCGATGAACCGCCCGGCGGACTTGTCGCCCGGCCGCCGGATGGATTACATTCGAGCGGTCGGGCGAGTCTCGGTCGGATGAATCACGGGGGTCGAAGCGTGGCGTTCCTGGAGTCGACCCTCGATCGCCCCGTCCGCCGCGGGAAGGTCCGCGACGTCTACGACCTCGGCGACCGCCTGCTCCTCGTCGCCTCCGACCGGATCAGCGCCTACGACTGGGTCCTCCCCACCGGGATCCCCGACAAGGGGCGGGTCCTCACCGCCCTGAGCGCCTTCTGGTTCGCCAGGCTCGGCGTCGAGAACCACCTGATCTCGACCGACGTCGACGACGCCGGGCTCGATCTCGACCCCGCGACCCGCGAGGCCCTCGACGGCCGGGTCATGATCGGCCGGAAGTGCGAGGTCGTCCCCTTCGAGTGCGTCGTCCGGGGCTACCTCTCCGGGAGCGGTTGGCGCGAGTACCGCCGCTCGGGGGCCGTCTGCGGCTCACCCCTGCCCCCCGGCCTCGTCGAGTCCGACAAGCTCCCGGCCCCGATCTTCACCCCCGCCACCAAGGCCGAGGCCGGCCACGACGAGAACGTCTCGACCGACCTCATGGCCAAAGCGATCGGCACCGAGCTGGCCGCGACCCTGGCCTCGGCCAGCCTCGACCTCTTCGAGAAGGCCTCGCGCCACGCCGAGGGCCGCGGGCTGATCCTGGCCGACACCAAGTTCGAGTTCGGCCGCGACCCGAGAACGGGTAAGATCCTCCTGATTGACGAGGCCCTCACCCCCGACTCGTCGCGGTACTGGCACGCCGAGTCGTACCGGCCCGGCGGCCCGCAGGCCTCCTTCGACAAGCAGTACGTCCGCGACTGGCTCGACGCCTCGGGCTGGGACAAGGCGAGCCCGCCGCCGCCCTTGCCCGACGAGGTCGTCGACCGGACCCGATCCAAGTACATCCAGGCGTTCGAGACCCTGACCGGACAGACGTTCCCGTGGACCTGACATGCTCCGTTACCTGACCGCCGGCGAATCCCACGGGCCCGCCCTGACGGCGATCGTCGAAGGGTTCCCCTCCGGCGTCCGGCTCGACCTCGACCTGATCGACCGCGAGTTGAAGCGGCGTCAGGGGGGATACGGCCGGGGGAAGCGCCAGACCCTGGAGACCGACCGGATCCTCGTCGACTCCGGGACCTATCACGGCGTCTCCACCGGCGGGCCGATCACCCTGAGGCTGATCAACAACGACGCCAAGCTCGAACGGCTCCAGGAGCCGCCGAGCCCCCGGGGCGGGCACGTCGACCTCGCCGGGGCGATCAGCTACCAGACCGGCATCCGCCAGGTGTTGGAGCGGGCCAGCGCCCGCGAGACCGCACTGAGGGTGGCCGTCGGGGCGCTGGCCAAGGTCTTGCTCCGCGAGGTCGGCATCACCGCTTTCGGCTACGTCCGGGAGATCGGCGGCATCGTCGGGCCGGCCTATCCCGAGGCGAGCTTCGACGCCGAGGCCCGCGACGCCAGCCCGGTCTACACCCTCGCCCCCTCGGCCGACGCCGCGATGACCCGCGCCATCGACGATGCCAAGGCGGCCGGCGACACCCTCGGCGGGGTGGTCGAGGCGGTGGTCCTCGGCTGCCCGATCGGCCTCGGCAGCCACGCCCAGTGGGACCGCAAGCTCGACGCCCGGCTCGCCCTGGCCGTGATGAGCATCCAGGCGATCAAGGGGGTCGAGATCGGCCTCGGCTCCGAGGCCGCACGCCGCCCGGGCTCGCGGGTGATGGACCCGATCGCCCACGACGCCGGCCACCCCGACGACGACCGTCGATTTGGGTTCCGCAGGCCGACCAACAATGCCGGGGGGATCGAGGGCGGCACGTCCAACGGCGAGCCGATCGTCGTCCGGGCGTCGAAGAAGCCGATCAGCACCCTGGCCTCGCGTGGCCCTTCGGTCGACCTGGCGACCAAGCAGCCGAGGCCCGCGGCCTACGAGCGCTCGGACGTCTGCGCCGTGCCCGCGGCCAGCGTGATCGTCGAGAATGTGGTCGCTTTCGAGGTGGCCGCCGCCCTCGTCGAACGGTATGTCGGCACCAGCCTCGGGGCCATCCTCGCCTCGATCGCCGCGATCCACGACCTCAACCGCCGCCACCTGTCCGAAAACTGGGCGGGCGGGTGAGGCCGCCGGGATTCAGGAATCCTCGAGGGGCCGCGAAGTGCGTCGGCCCCGAAGCACGGCGCCCCAGGAGGCCAGTAAGCCGCCCAGCCCCATCATCACGATGCTGGTCGGTTCCGGGACGGCGATATTCGTTGAGATATAATTGTAAGTCACGGTGACCGTGGCATTGGCCAGCGTGGTCAGGCTGAAATCCCTGTTTCCCCCGTTGCCGTTAACGGTCGAGGTGGTGGTGGTCGCGAAGATGAAATTCAGGTCGGAGGTGCCGATCGCCGCGTTGAAGAGCGGGCCATCGAGCACCAACGTCGGGGCAACGGTCTTGCCCATCGCGGGTGGATCGAAAAAGACGGTTTGGCCCGACGTCACGCCGGTGTAAGCCTGCGAGGCAGCCAGTTGATCCGTCAAGAGGGACACGCCCGCGAAAGAAAGCGTAAAGAGCGAGCTCTGCGAGATGGTGAAGTCTTGCGACGAGGCCGACTTGTTCTTCAAGAATCCGCTGACGGTCTCGTTGTCCGAAAAGCTGATCACGATCGACTCGAGCGATCCCAGGGTCGGGTCGAAAGGCTTGATGGCCAGCGTCTTCGAGAAGTCCGTCGGGATGAGGCCCGTCGAAGTCGAGACCGTCTGGGTGACGAAACCGGCCTCAGCAGGGGGCGAGATCAGCCCCAGGAGGCAGGTCAAACCGAGAACCAGTCCCGGAATTCCGCGAGTTATCATGGATGTACCCTCCATCAGCAGAGGCGTTCAACGTACCATTTTTAAAGCCGGCGATCATGCATGGTGTAACGCTAACCCAAAGCAATTACCAGGCCTCTTTCTTCGGTTTGATGACGATGTAGCGAAAAACAACATTGTGATCTCATTGGCATGTGGAGAATCAACTTATTGGGGTTTTTGGGATCAACCGTGGGTGTGCCAGGGAAGAGGGACTCGACCAAGGCCCGACAAAAAAAGCCCGTCCCGTCAGTCCGGGGCGGGCTTCGGTCGGGCCTGACGACAGGCGCTGATCGGTTTGCGTTTCAGGGTTGCTCAGGCCCGAAGAGTCTTGGGCAATTTCTTTCCCTTGAGAAGCGAGATGGGGGCGGGCTCGGGCGAATCCTGGGTCGCTGCGAGGAAGGTGGCCCTGTTGGTCGCCGCGAACGTCCCCAGGTCGGTAGGCTCCCGAAACCGCTTGAGTTGGTACCCGGAAGCTTGGGCCGCCGGATAGAGCTTGCCGTGGTTGATCGGGATGAAATTCCCGTAGATGTCGGTGAACCCGGCGAGCAGCGAGCGATCGAGCGAAGTGGTGTAATACGAACCGGGGACGCCGTTGCTCCCGACGAGCAACGATCCAGTCGAGTTGACGATGCCGTTGACGGTCAGGCGGTAGGGGTGGTGGACCTGGAGTCGCGCCCCGAGGTGGAGCGTCACCATGTCGGTCGCCGGGTTGTAGACGGCCGAAACGATGGGGATCGAAGCCGAGTGCTTCGAGTCGGTCGGCCCGAAGATCTGGTAGTTCGCGACATTTTGGGCGGTCGCCGGGTTCAGCGGCGTGCTGAAAGTCAAGACAATCAACGTCGGCTGGAGGTGGACGCCGAACCTCTGGACGTTATTCAAGGTCAGCGAGGGGGAGACCGCCGGGGCCAGGAGTTCGCCGAAATTGTTGCCGACGCTGACCTGCCCCGACCTCAGCCCGATCGAACCGATCACGTCGGTCAGCGGGAGGTTCCCGGTCGGCACGCCGTTGACGTTGCCGACGGTGTTGGTCCCTTGCAGGTAGCCGAGCG
>JAABUK010006255.1_pt1 | contig 17889 bp, 4 predicted proteins | sample 5559141 | NCBI WGS metagenome assembly JAABUK01 (sample SAMN10711869, study PRJNA513367) | rock metagenome | isolation source: Antarctica rocks | place: Antarctica: Victoria Land, Pudding Butte nord | collected 2016-01-03 | reverse complement strand
ATTAGCTAAATTAACATGAGACTTATCTTTATTCTTTAAGAGCGACTCTTAAGTCAATTCTTCTTATTATTATATCGCGATTATAATTTACTCGCGAGATATAATAATTCTGTTCTCTTTTAAGATCTCTCTGCGAGTCTCTAATATAAGATAAGTAAGTAGTTATTATATCTTATACTCTTTCTCGATTATTAATAAAATATCTTTTTCAAGACTCTTAATAAGAATTATAATATCTTGAACTGATTATTAAAATCATTACTTAATAGTCTTAAGCTGAATTAATGTATATTACATACGATTAATAAAGTTAATAATTAAACTTTAATATTACTTTATATATTCATTTTAAATTGTAATTAGAATTATATTATTAATTTAGAATTCGCGTGTTTTATCTTATAAATAGATTGCCGCTTAATTAATAAAATCAATCTCGTTTATAAGTAATAGCGTGTGTATATAAATCTTCCAGTCATTCTTATAATTAATTATGTTTTTGAGATTCTTTACTAAATAATATAGAGATTCAGTAATGCGAATTAGACGTGATAAAGAAGTGTAAGAATGAGTAGAGAAAGTAACTCATTTATAATAAACAGATAGATTTATAATTTTTATGAAGTTTATAGATGTTTTATTTATGAGTTCAGATTTTATCGTAATAATATCTTCGAGCATTCTCTTCTTTTAAATCTACTCGCGCAAGCACTTATAACATTATTTAATAATCTTCTATTCACTATTATTATTAATAGAAGACGCAGACTGCTTATCTACTACTAAATTAATATTTATATTATTAATTAATCTTTCTTCGTCTTTATTAACTATATCAGTTCCGCTTCGCGTCTTTATCATCATATTAAAGAATCTCTATTAAAGAACCTATTAAATAGAGCAATCTAAATATTAAGAGAGCTGTTCGGAATTAGATGAGTAGTAGATATTCTTCATATATATATAAGAATCCGAGATATAAAAGTTTATAAGTATGTGAGTAACATGTGAAAGATATGTTAAGAGCGTGTATAGTAAATGTATAATAACGGCTCTCTTATACTACAAAAATAGATTATTAATCTACAGAGATTTACTTCTGCAGTCAGCTTATATCTGTGTGTCAAGACTAAGTCTTAACACTTTCTAATAATAATCTTATCTCTTCATTCTTTTTAGAAATAAACAGAATAGATATTTTCGCGAAATTAAAGTTTAAACAGATCTATCTCTTCTTTAAAACGATATTAAGATATTTCCACAGTATTTTCAATTCTCTTTCTAATAAGATATATAACGAATTAAATAGTGACTGCTCATTAAATATTAATTTAATATTGTGCTTTAATTGATTATACTTTAAAAGATTATTAACACTCTTATTTAAGAAAATATTAAAGTATTTTTAGAATTTCTTTGAAAGATCTTTCTAATTTAAAGTACTTACTGTGACTGAAGCTGAAGCGGATCTAATGTAATAACTATTAATCATCTCTAATATATAGTAAAGAAAAATCTGCTTATTCTTTCAAATAAATCTCTTTAATAAAAAAAGTTCTTAAATCAATTTAATATTATTAATCTTCAACAAAAATCTTCATTAATAAGTCTTAAAGAAGAAGTCTGAATTCTCGATTTCTAATTATAGAAGATTAAGAATTATATTAACACTCAGACTAAATAAATTTATCATGTAAAACTTAACTTTATAGACTTTAATAACTTTATTAAAATCTTTCATCTTAATAAAAAGTAAATAAGCTTCTAAGAAATGAAAGATGAGATTATTTTCTCATTATAATATAATAATTAACTTTATAAATAAATTTAAAAGATTTATTTTCTTCACTATAAATTATGAGATTAAATTTAAATTCGCAATAATATTAAAAAGATATTTCGCAATATAAGAGTTATCTTTAATATTTATATTCATATTAATAATATATCGCTTCTCATCTAAAGCGATCGGTCTTAACAAAGCTATTAGAAATAAGTTCTCTCTTTTTCCGATAATATGATACTGATAATATAGTTATTAATATAGTGTTTAAACTTATAACATTTATAACATTTAATTTTAAATTTATTTAAAGAATTAAGAAAAATATTATTAAAATTAAGATAATAAGTAATAAACTTATCTTCAGTATTTTAACTAAAACGTCAGCTACTTTTTAAATTTAGCTAATCTGTATTAATAGTCTTAAATAAAACAGACTTAACTAAATCTTTCTTATAATATTAATCGCGACTATTAATCTTTATTATTCTCTTAAAATACTGCGTTTATAACAGCTCAAGCTAAATAGATTTAATAATCTATAGAAACAAATACTCAAGTTGCAGGAACTAATCTAGCTTACAGGAAAGCTGCAGAAGTATTAGATGCGCATTATGACCGCTAATTCTAATACAGCTCTTTAGTTCTGAAGTCTAATCAGAAGATATAGTTCTAATATATTAAGCTCGCGTGCTAAGTCTCAGACATTTTACTATATACACGTGGGATAAAATAGTTAGATTTTCACAATCAATCCTGTAATCATCTCTCGCGTATAACTATTCTTTATAACTGTAGCAACTCGTAACACTACCCCCCGGCTTACTAAGTTAATTATTCTTAATTAACAGCTAATAACGTTATTCTTCTATTCCCAATCACTAATCTCCCTATTATTAATTAAGCTCGTCAACATCTCTTTCTTAAATAACAACTCAGAAATATTATTCCCCTTCTTATCTCTAGCTCGCTTCTTAAAACTGTTCCTTAATCACTCAGATCTTAGCTTATCAGTATTTCTTAAGTAGTAGTTATTAAGAATCTTCTTTAAATTCTTAAGATTCTTAATTAGATAGTAGATTAAATTCTCTAAATAATCTATCTACTATACTCTCGCCTTAAGATATCTACTTACTCTCTTAATATTAATAATATTCTTTACTTTCTATTCCGCGTCTATCTCTACTTCCGTAATAATAGAAGAAGATATAAGATATTCTTATTTAAATAATAAATCCTCTGAATCTCTTAATAATAATATGATATAGAAGATAAAATAAATCTTTATAGATATAGATAATTTAAGTCTATACGCGCCTCTCAGCTTCTTCAACATCTTATATAGATCGATTTATTTCACGTTCAGCTTCTTATAAAATCTTATTATATAAATATTCTTTATTAATAATTATATCTTCTTTTCTTTCTTAAATATCACTAATTAATAATGCTTATCAGCCTGCTCCTTCTATCTCTTTTAAGTCTAAGCTAAATAATCTCTTGTTCAGCTTCAGATCTCAGTTATTAGCTCTATTAGACTTTAAGTCTTTTACAGCTTAATCTGTTATCTTACCGTCTTTAATTTATCTATTATATCAAAGCTCATTCATAACTCATATTCTTTATTAATTATAAATGGAGATAGTCGAGTTAATTCTGATATAACTGCGTTAGCCGCGAATTCCGCACTCGATAATAACTCTACTTAATTCTTCTAATTAAAGTTCATGTAATTACGTAAGTAACATTTCATCTCCGCATTTACAATCTTTATCTATTCATCTATCTATAAATAAAACGCTGTAAACAGCTTCGCGGTAATGCTCAGAATCTTATATAGATATAATTATATTATACTCGTAAATTAAGGATCTCTGTTCGATATAATTATACTAAATAGATCGTGAATCTTTCACACATTCTTATATAGTATTCTGACTATACTCTCCGCGATCATATTCTTATTAGTAGTTATATAAACAATATAATATCTTTCTTTCGTCAATCAATTTATTATATTAAGAATCGCATTAAATTCTTCTAATTCTAATAATCTCATTATAAAATTTATAGAGATATCCTTCTAAGACATCTCAGAAATCGGGAGAGATTATAACTCTTTTCCTAAGCGCTATCTCCTTATCTTTAATCTCTAATAGATATGACAGTTTCTTAGATATCACTTTACTGCTCTTATTAGTCTTAAGAATTAATATAATTTTCAAATCAATTATAATATCTTTAATTCTTCTGTATAACTTGTTTCTCAGCTCTCATAAATCTATTAAATTACTTATGTTTATAGATCTTCTAACTTTATAAGAATAGTCAATCTATCTTAAAAGTAGATTAGATCTTCTCGCTTCTTATATAAATTTATCTGATATTCATTACAGACCCTCTTAATCTTATTCTATAAGATCTCATAAATCTTCTTCAGATTCTAATTATTTCTGTTCGCCTGCTTAATATTCTTATCTAGCGTGTGAATCTCTTATATAATACATATTATCTTACAGTCTCTCTATACCTTCTCAGATAGCATCTTTAATATTAATAGTATCTAATATAAATTCAAATTATTCTTTGCTTTAGAAATATTCTTTTCTCTTCTTATTAAGATATCAGTCTTTTTATTAACCGCTTCTGATTAATAGATCATCTTAAAGTTAAATTGCGTTAAGAACTCTATCTACCGCGCCTATTATCTTGTTAACTTCTTTATTAATATGAAATACTCTAAAGTCTTATAATTTATAAGCATCTTAATAACATTTTCTTCTATATTCTATAGTTCAGGCCCTTATTTCTTAAAGTATCGAATTATCGCTAATAATTCTTTATTATATATAATATAATTCCTTTCTATCGAGCTCATACTACTTAAGTAATAGGCAATTAAATATAATTCTTCATCTAATTCTTTCTATAAGAGAATTTCTTTAGTAGTATAATTACTCATATTATATTTCATATAAGTCTCTTTTCTTAGATTAAAATATTAAAGAACTGAATCAGATGTTATTAGCTTCTTTAATCTCTTAAATGCCTCGATACAGAATTCATCTTATATTAGCGAGATTTCTTTTCTTAATAAATTATTTAATAGTCTCGTTATTTAACTAAAACTCTTGTAAAATTAGTGATAGTAGTTAATAAATTTAAGGAATCATTATATTATCTATATATCCTCTAATTTAGGCGTCTCTCACTTCTAAATCATTTTAATTTGAGCCGGATCTAATCGCATTCTATTCACACTTACTAATAAATCTAAGAATTTGATCTTAATAACGTAAAAGTCGCATTTCTTAATATCTATTTAAAGTTCTATCTTTTCTAGAATCTTTAACACCTTCTTAACATGCTATTCATATTCTTCTCGCGTGTTACTGAATATCAGAATATCATTCTAATATAGCACTATAAACCGTTCTAATATATTTAGAAACATATTATTTATATATCTCTGATTAATTAAGAGCGCCGAGCTTAATCTAAAAAACATTACTAAATAATAATAGTTTTTATATATCGTGCTAAATATTATTAAATCACTATCTCTGATCATAATTATTCTAATACAATAAAACGCTTAATACACATTTATCTTTATTAGAAACTTCACTTTAGTAAGCTGTTCTAATATCTTATTAATTCTGAGTATTAGATATTCATTCTTCTTTATAAGAGCGTTTAAATCTTGATAGTTCACGTAAAATCAAAGTTCTTTATTTGATTTTCAAACTAATAGAATTGGAGATGTAAATAACGCATTATTTAGTTTAATAAATCTCTTCTTAAGATTTTTCTTAATATATCTCTTAATTATATTAAGCTCTGCAGAATTCATATATTAATAAAACTGTCTTCTAGATAACTCAGCGCCGTTCTACAGTTCTATTTAATGATTATATCTATCTTAATATGAAGAAAGAGTATCTAATACCTTTTTTAAAAAGATATAAGTATATTCTTGAAACTTAGGCGGAATTATCTTTTATAAATTCTTCTCTATCTCTTTATTATTCTTCTTCTACTTCTTAATATTCTCGGAAGTAATTATAATAATCTCCGCTCTAGATTTCTTAGTTAGCTCTTTAAAGACTGCTAGACTTACTATCTCTATATCCTCAGTACTTAAAGAGGTTAAGCTCATGTCTGAACTTATACTACCTCTTTATTCCTTAGATTTTTAAGACTTTCTCTTCTTTTTTATAGAAGAAGTTCTCTTAACTCTAATCTCTTCTTACTTTAGAATTCTAGTAAATAACTAATTCATCTTCTATCCGAATTTATTAAGATCTGAATAGATCTGTTTAGATATATTCTTATCTATCTAATTATAGCTAGATATGTTCCTTCTTATTTAAAGATAGTTAGATATGTTCTCATCTAACTTCTTCTTATTTTTTCGATATTCTACTATACTTATATATAATAAAATAGTTGGATTTCTACTATTATATTAATAATATTCTGACTTGAAATTTATAGTGTTAGTAATGAGATTGAGTATATAATTATGTAATCTTATTCACTTCTTCTCTAAAATAATAGAGTATATCGTTTAAGTCACGTAAAAGATTTGTGATATCTATTAATATCTTATAATTATTATAAGTATATGAATCGCCTGCGTTATAATAGAATACTTTTTTTCAGTAAAATCTATTAATAAAATCTTCTTAACTAGATTCACTAATCTAATTTATAATCTCTTACACAGATTCTTAGTTAGTTAATAGTTCATTACTATTATAAGTTAACAGTTAGTATTTATTAATACAGACATATTTAGAGAACCCGTCTTTCTTTTATTTAATAGAGTATTTATTAGAAACAGAGGCTTTATTCAGTCTTTAATTACTATAGAGATAATAGCTGACGGTATTCATAATTAACGTTTCTATCTTAGCTTATTCACAGCTATTTTTACGCTCGCAGACCTATTTACAGCATCTTTATAATAGACTACTCTTTTTCCGATTTCTGAGAAATATTAGAATCTCCTTTCTTAATAGTTATTAAGCCTGAGCAGTTCCTAACTATATATTCTAACTATTAATATTTATAGCATCGAAACTTCTTATATTCAGTTTTTGATATGTAAGTAAATATTATCTTCGCGAGCTAAGTTCTACTCTTTAACTTCTCGATCGATCTTCTTTTTTAGAATTCTAAATCAGTTTAGATAGATTAGAAATCTTTTATATATCGCTCTATTTTTTGTAAATTTAACTTCAGAAATTATAAATTCTTTATAATCTTCTTAATAGTTATATATCTCTTTAAGACTATAGCTAACTTTAGATTATTAGATATCTTTAATCAGATGTCTCTAATCTGATCCTTCTCTGATATGCCTATCTTAGTGACGTATTAAAAGAATTCTCTAAGAAAACTAGATAAATTCTTATTTAACTAATATAAATAATGATAACTATCTCGCGCAGTATCTCTTTAAAAAGAATCTCTAAAGCGATTTAATAGTATTTATAGTAAACTCTTAATCATGATTATCTGAAGTATCTCTAAATATAGCTCTAGTAGATTACTAGTCTCTCTCTTAGTTCTCGATCTTATATAAGTTATATAATCTATTTTCGTAAGATATTAATCTTTATTTATAAGTAACTTCAGCTTTAATACTGATAATCATATCGCGAACTATTATAAAGTTTCTATCTTAAACGCGTTAGAATCTGATAGTTTCTCACTCTTATTATACTGATTACTTATCTACGCACTAAAGATCGCTTTAAACATTTCCCGAACACTCTCCGCACTATTCTAATATAATAGAGAAGCTGCAGATATTATAAATCTCATTAATAGATTCTCTATCAGCATCTTCTTATCTCTCAGCATTTTTATTAAAATCTGATTCTTCTAAATTAACTGTTTCTATTTAACTATTTAGATATCTCTTTCTTCCCGTTAATAATTCTATAACTCCTGAATTATTTAATGATTTTCTATTATCTTATTAATCTCTTTATTATAAGTCTTAACCGTCTTATTATATAAATTATAGAATTTCTTAAATATACGCAGTATATTATTCACGTTATTCTATATTCTCACAATAAACTTTATTACTTCTTAATTCTTAGTAAGTTATCTTAAAGTCGCCATCTCTTAAATCATTTCTATCTTGATATTCTCTTTTTATAAAGATGACTATTATTAATCTATATCTAGATTAATTTATAACGCAGAATCTTTCTCTAATCTTTCTTAATTAAATCAAGTCATATTAATATTAATTAGCTTAGAAATTAAATTCTAGATTCTACTTTTAATCACACTATTCTAAGTACTCTTAAGATTCTTCTATTCGCGAATATTAACTATTAGCTAGTAGATTCTAAGTTCATTTATCTATTTCTTAAATAATCTTGCTTTTTTAAAGATGTCTCTAATTTCTCTCTCTTTAAAAATAGATAATTGAACTTAGTATATTAAGCTCGTTTATAAAATCTATCTCATTATTAAAGAGTCTGAGAGTGATTTGAAGAAGATCTAATAAAGATAAGCTAATCTGCTTAAAATTTAAATTAATTAAAGAGTGACTGTTTTATATTCATCTAAATAGTAAAAGAGAGTGAACTTAAATATATTATAACAGCTTAAGCTAAATAAATTTAATAGTTTATAGAAATGAATACTTAAGTTGCAGAAACTAATCTAGCTTACAGAAAAGCTATAGAAGTATTAAATACACATTATAGTTGTTAATTCTAATACAGCTCTTTAGCTCTAAAATCTAATCGGAAGATATAGTTCTAACGCGTTAAGCCCGCGTATTAAGTCTCAGGCATTTTGTTATACATATATATAATGAAATAGTTGGATTTCTATAATCAATTCTATAATCATCTCTCGCGTATAACTATTCTTCATAATTATAATAACTCGTGATAGCGTTAATATTAGCAATTCTTAATATAATAAAGATATATCTTTCTTTAATAAAATATTCTTTCTTAATAACAACTTCAGCTTTATAAAAAGATATTGAGCTTTTTATTCTTTATTATAAGAGAGAAGAATAACTTTAAATTCTTTAAAATAAAGAGTAAATTATTAAGCGGACTAATATTCTCATTAATTATTAAAGGCGTTAAGAGATTGAGTGACGTGATAATATAGTGTATGAATAATATGCGTCTCATAGCATAAAGCTTTATTGATGATGATGATAGAGAAGATACTTTCAACGTTCTATAAGTTAAATAATGAAGAACTTAGAGTTTCAGACTGTAGAGTTTTTTATATATGTTCGCAGGCTTAACGCGTGTGTTACGCATGAGTTAGATCTTAGCGCGGTATAATAATTATTCTCTTTCTTAAAGAGACTCTATTCTTAGAGCTTAAAGTGTCACCTCCGTAAATAAACGTGTAAGTCGCGAGTATGTAATTACACTTTATTCTTTATTAAAGATTGCGATATTTAATTTCGAAAGTCTTAATATTTTCTGCGGATAAAATACTTAACACGCCCGCTAGCACTAAGACTCTTCCTCTTATAATATTTAGAAGCAATTCTTTAGTATAAGTAATTAATCTATTATCTTCTTACATCTTTCTTCTTTTTCTTTACTATTCTTAATACTTATAAGTTATTTGTGACTCACGCGTGATCTATATTAATATTCTATAATATATAAACAAACTTATAAATTACTTATATTATATATCTCACACGCTCACTATCTTATAGATTAAAGCTTTTGCTTAATAAAGTTTTTTTTATAAGGATCTTGTATTTTACGCGTGACACGACTTTACTAACTTTAATAATTATCGCTAAAATATTAACTACTTATAATATATTCTTTATATATTAATTGCGTCTTAAATATTAATTATAAGTAAGATTTATAATTTTTATAACTCTCTCTTTCTCACGTAAGTAACTTAAAGATAAGTTTATCTTCTCTTCTTTCTTATAATATGTGCGACTTATAAAGTTAAGAACTTTTTTAAAGTCGTGTTAATATAATTAATATAAGAGATATCTTAGACGTCTTATTACTATTATAATTAAGAAGTCAATAAACTATATCACACAATTAAATCGCGTGATTTATTAATACTGTTATATTAAGTGATAGTCTTCTTATGAATATCTTATAATAGATTTTTTCTTTCTCTCACGTTTTTTATTTAGAATTCGCAGGTTCTCTTAGAATTATAAAGAGAGACTGCTGCTTTAATAACTTTATATTAGAGCTATCTCGCTCAGATAAGTATAACTTTAAAAGAGATTCGAAAGAATATCAAATCTCTTATTAAGTGATTCTATACTGCTAATTAATATATTAAAGAGTGTCTTAAGAATTTCTCGCTCAATATATTTTAAGCGGATGGATTTTCCGTCTTAATTAAAGTAATTAAGAAAACTCAATTGTAAATCGCATGTGTTTTAAAAGCGCTCGTTACTTTATACGTAGAATTTATTAAATAGACGAATCCTCTTATTAAGAATAATTATTTCATTATTACTAATAATAATGAGAATAAGAATAATAATAATAACGCTGCTGAGATATAAGAGTGTATTTACTTAAATTTTTGGAACATCTTTTTTAGAATTACTTAATCTTATACTTCTATCTTACAACTTTTCTTTTATTTTATAAGTCTTATATATTTTTATCGCGCAAAATATAAATACTTAGATAAGAAAATTAAATAAGATAAACAACTTTTTATAACATGTTAATAACTCGCATGCGATTATTATAAGTTAAATCAGTTATCTTTCTATCTCTTTCACTTCTTATAACTAATCACACGCGATACTAATGCATTCATTTTACTTATATAAAAGACTTTAATGATTTTTTAAGTATATATTAGATCTTTTTCAGATTGTTAGAAGTTCTTTTTTACTATACAATCCTTTTATTTTATTAAGAAGCTGTGCTTTAGTTATGAACTTCATATATCTAAAACGCGATTTATCTTTCACTTCTCATTCTAGTTAATCTTAATTAACACTAACAGCTCGCAATTATCGCGCCTGCGATATGATTTTAAAAGAGAGATATAAAAGATGAAGTGAATTCATTTATATATCTTTAATAGTTTTAGTTTATATACATTTTAACTTAACTTCTTAATAATAAGAAATGAATTAAAATACTTATTTAATAACTTCTTACTTGCGCGTTATAAATAAATATTATATGAAGATAATATTATATAATCACTTATAATATAGATTCTTTATTAATACTTCTTATTATAATATTTCACAACTACTTCATTTATATATTATTATATATCTCTCGCTTTCAATTCTCTCTTTTATAAAATCTCAGTGTGCTATCTCATATTCTGATTCTCATCTCGCTTTATTAGCGGGTCTTCTACATCACGCCTGCGTATCACAGGCGTATAGCGTTTAATTATCTTTATTAACATCTTATTAATAGCATTATAAACGTTATTATTATATGTAAACTTAATAGCTAATAGAAATTATATTTAATTATTCTGATGATAATTAATATAGCAGTATAAATAGCACTTTAATATCTGATTTTAATGCTTCATTATATTATTATTCTGCGGGTGAAATACAGTCGAAAATCTCCGTTTAATTATTAAATCATGATAAAAGATGTTCCACCACTCTAATATAAATAACATATCTCGATTACTCACGATTGATCTTGGCATATTATGACGCTCTATCACTTCTCGCTTAATAAGCGCAGTAAACTCGCTTGCGATAATATTAATAATAATAAATATATAAATTACTTCACGTGAGTATTAATCTATTATATTAAGTATCGAGTCACATGCGCGTTATATATAAAGTGAAGAAGATAGATTAGTGATGAAATTTAAAGTAATATTCTATCAGAACTTCTACGGAATTGATAAAGATATTAATAGATTATAGAGTTTATATCTTAACGCTTTTATATATTAATAAATATCGCACGTATTATAGTAATCTCGTATATTATCTACTAATTTTAGTTAATAATATAGTTTATAAATCGCGTTTAATGTCTTCTTATATTTAAAATGACTTCTTATTTAAAGATCATTATAATTCTAACGCAATATTTCCGCACGAGTAATAGAATCATTTAAAATATATATTACATCATCATATTATATAAAATTCATATAATCTTCGCGTTACTCACTCTTTATATCATCTTCTTTAATAATATCTTCAGAAGATATCTTTTAGCTCGCTTACGTATATTAGACGTCTCTTAATTATAGACTAAGTAGATAATTAATAAGCGCATTTAATACTTTATTATAAGATGATATTTCTTTTATTACTAATCTAATTTCTTATCGAGAATTTATAATAGAAACTTCTCTTAAGATAAATATCGCGTCTTATTACTAACTTATTTACGTTAATAGAATAAATCATTTATAAATCTTCTGCGAGTCTTAAGAGAAGCTTCTTAACTTTCTCAGAATCTTTAACTCTCTATTACTTCTAATCTTTAATCTAATAAGTGCTATTATTATCACACTCTAATTCATGTATTTATTTAATTCTCATCTCTATCTTACGCGATCTTTATCTGTAAGTAGAATCTTTAATAGTAAGAACTCTTTCTTATTAAGAGACTTAATATCTTAAAATTCTGATCTTTTTAAGAATTTATCTGCAGGATTCTCTATTTCAGATCTATATATTATTTCAAGATTATAGACCGCTAAGTATTTTACTCAGCGAACTTACCTGCAATTCATCTGTAATAGAGTATAGAAATATCGTAGATTTAAATAATCTGTAATCACTTAATTTCGCTGTTATAATTATTTAAAATAATATCTTTATTTCTTACAGCTTTTTATAATGATTAACATTTTTAAATTAGAAATATTATAATTAAACTTAATAGAAATCAATTTTCTTAAGAAAAATATTATAAATTGTCAGACTATTCGCCCGTTACTTACATCTGTCTTACAGAATTATAATAAAATCGTATTAATTCTAAATTTCGAGATATTTATTTCTAGATAATATGATTTCTGCGGATTATAATAACGCAGTATAATTCTCTTAATAAAGTATACTTTTAACGTGCGAAACATCTGCGCTATCTCTTTAATTTATTTAAAGAATTCCTTTTTCTTATCTTTCTTTATACTCTTTAATAAATTGATTATAAGCGCAGTAATAACGAAAAACCCGCGGATAAAATAATAATAGAAATTAATAAATTTAATAAACATCTAAATATTATAAAAGCTCTTTAATTCAGCTCACTCTTTAATAATAATTATCTTGCGAGAATTCATTAATATATCTGCGACTTCTATATAATAGTTTAGAAAGTCAACTTCTTATATATAAAATACACATTTCAATAACTTTATATACACGCGTGTGAATTATAAGCAGTTTAGTATCTATCGCACGTAAGTTATATACTCTTCGCGAATATTACTAAAGATTAATATATTATTTATATACGTGACGCAGATATTATTTAATAGCCTCATTAATATCTTATTTATAAAGATCTGAAATATGATCAAAGCATTTATTAATTCAAATAATATAACATAATACTTAAAGTATTTATAACGCGTGTGAAATGTAGTCTTTTATCAATCTTTCTTTCAAATTTAAATTCGATAATATATATTTTACAGATTTAACGCAGTAAAATAGCGCGCGTTTAATAAATAATCAAGAATTTCTTTAATTAAGAGTAATAGATAATGATTCTTACTTATTATCTAATTTAATCCTCGATAATCAATATATAATCGCAGATTACTATTCTTCTTCTTTATAAAGAGAATAGAAACATCTATTAATAATATCAACTCTTAAATTCATTTCTTTCGCAGATTATTCTCAAGATAATCGCGTAGAATTCGCAGCTTAAATTAAAATAAGAAATATAATAACTTATAAGATACTGACTTTTCTTCTTCAATCTTAATTAAGTATTACACGCTATCTATCTATAATAGATGCTCATCTTCATTCTCGATAAATATATTAGAGAAGTTTTAATACTTATTAGATAGAACTAACTCTTTTAGCTATAAGCTCACGAGTGAGATATCTGCGTGTTATAATACATCTTCAGATTATATAATTAATATTTCTATTTAAATAATATTATTTTAAGTTAAAAACTACTTAAATGCGTTTATTATAATATTTATATATAACTCGCGATAAAATTACTTACGTTTCACTCAGTTTACATCTGAATTAACAGTCTTTAATCATAATATCTTTAAAATTAGCTTAAATCTCTTTAGAATGATCGCATAATAGAAATGTTAATTTAATCAAGATATATCTTATATATTAATCGCATGTATCTCAATTAATTCTTAATTATATATAGTTATAAGATAATTACTTACATCACTTATATAAGTTATAGACTTCTATAAAATTACGTTCTCTTTCAGTATAATAATCTGAAAAATGAAGTTTTCTTGCGCTTTAAAGTCTAGTAGGGCGCGTAATACACGCTTCTTTTATGATATCTAAATCTTTATATTAAGAAAGATGCATTTCTTAAATTTAAATATAATTTTAATTAAGCTCAGCTCTAATAATTATAAGATATTAATAATTAAGACTAGTTATTTTTTATCTCTTTTTTATCTAAGTAATTTATATTACAGTGATCTTCTTTACCGCAGTTTTAATAAATTGTTATAGATTAAAGATTAACTGCAGTATCTTACTTATGAGTTATCTGCGTTTTGCTATCTTTCATATCTCATTCTCTATCTCTAAAACTATCTCGCGAATTATAATTAAATTACTTATAAGTTAAAAGAAGACTGTTTATTATTATTTATCATTAATGCGCGTGTGTTTTATATTGAAATCCTCTTTAAAAGAGTTAACTTATTCTAATTTACGTAAGTAATTATCATATTAATATTATTAATTACAGATAAATTATGCATAATTTAATTATAAAGCTTAAATCACAGTATATTAATTAGAATTTATATTCTCTACTGCTTAATAATTATAATAAAAATATTATTCTCTAACTCACACATATAAATATATATATCTTTATAAGTTTAACTCTCTTACTATCTTATCTTCTTTATTATTAAAGTTAATTTAAGAATATATTAATTTAATATCTTAAGAGAATCTCTTAATTATTACTTAAATTTATCTTACGTCTTAATAAGACTTGTATTTAACTGAATTCTTTAATCTTATAATTTTATGAGCGTGTCACGAAGATATTTAATTATAATACACACGCGAGTTATCTGCGACTTATTTAACTTAACCTCTTAATAAATAATCTAGAATATTAAGAACTCTTCTAATTCTTTAATATTCTTATTATAATAATATACAAACTCAGTAGACTGCACATATTCTTTTATTTACTGAGTACTATTATTCTTTAACAGTCTCACTCTCTTTAACGCTTATTTAGATAGCGCAGTTATCTTATTTATATCTCGCAGACTAATTATAAATTCTTTCTGTAACTCTTTACGCAGTTATATTAACTCACGCTTCTTTTACTTACGCATTATATGCGATTTAGCTCTCTAAATATACTCTTTAAGTTCTTCTTATATTAGCTTAATATAATATATTAGTTTATCTTCTTCCGCAGTATATTTTACGTTAAAGAATTTCTCTTTATTATTCTTAAGCTTAACTTTAAAAGAACGCGAGATAAATATCTGAGAGAGCGCACTCTTCTTAATACGCGATATAGTTATATTACTTATAACACGTGAGCAAGAATCCGCATCTTTAGTATAATCTTAATCTTTAATCTTTTCACACTCTCTCTACTCTTATCAGACTATACTGCGAGTATTTAACGCTATTATCGAGCGGCTTTTCTACTTAAGAGAATAAAATTGTTTGAAATTATTAGGGACGTTAAGAGATTAAGTAATATGATAATATAATATATAAATAGTATGCGTCTTATAGTATAAAGCTCTATTAATAATAATGATAGAGAAGACACTTCTAACATTCTATAAGTTAAATAATAAAGAACTCAGAGTTTTAAAATGCAGAGTTTTCCATATATGTTCACAGACTTGGCGCGTGCGTTACGCACGGGTCAGATCTTAACGCGATATAATATTAATATACTTCTTTATATCTTTGAGCAATAATAAGTTAATGATTTATTAAATTAAATTATAAGTTTTAAAGAAAATCTTTAAATTCTTTTTAGATAAAGATGTTATTATTCTTATTATAGATATTCTTTTTATAACGCTCTTATATTTCTACTAAATTCTTCTTAAAAAAGATAATAGCTTAATATATCTTCTATACTTTATTATTGAAATGATATAATTCTATTTAAATAATATTTCTGTAGACTTAAAGAAATGTTTTAAGCTTCTTTAAAGATCTGCTCTTATATTTTTCAGAGTCTTTAATCTTTAAATTATATTGTAAATATTTATTATCTTTTATATATTTTCTTTTTACTGAAGACTTAATATTATAATATTAAGATATAAATAAAGAATAAATTATTGAGAATATAAATCTTTCAATATTTTTATTATAAAGTAAGGTCCGTACACTTTCTTTAGCTTATTATAATTCTTAAAATGTTTGAATAAGAAGTTGTTATTAAGTTAATTCAGTCTTTAACTCTATTAAATCAGACTGTTGAAGAGTTACAGATATAATTCTAGTAGATATTCTTAAAAAGAAGAATTAAGTTATTAAACTTTTCGATTAATTAAGAAAGAGTATTATCACTCTTATAGATTTAATTATCATTCTTATAAATAATTATAAGATTAAAAAGATTAGAATATTAAGATGAGTTATATAATAAATAAATAGTGAGAATAGAATAATAATGATAAGATGTTAACTTAGCGTCAGCGAGAATATTAATTAGTTTTATGTGATAGAAACTAATCTTTAAAGAATCTCTTTAAAGATCTCTTCTCTTTTCTTTATATCTATTTAATATAATAGTTAAAAAGAAGGGAAAAGCAGAGTAATTATAACTAATTATCAATTATAGTAATAGTTAAGAAGAAATCTTCGGACAAAGAAAAGATATTAAGAAGCCGGAGATGCGAATGCACTAATTAATAAGTGACTCATTAGCTGAAATCATAATAATAACTCTCTATTATATTAAGATAAGATCTTTTTTATTAATTCATATTTATTAAATGAGAAACTTATATATATTTTAAAAGAAGATATAACTTATTAAAATTAAAAATATTCAGTATATATTCTTTTTAATTCAGATATTAATAGAAAATATATTTCAATCAACTTTATTTGCAAGATTGAATTAAATATTAAGATAACTTATAATAATATGAAATAAATTAAGATTATTAATAATAAATATTCACAAATCTCTGATTAAGTCTTTATTATATTAATAATAAGAAAATATTAATCGCGAATAATTATAAAGATTTTAAATCTATCTGATTTTAATATTATATTTAATCTTAATTAATTATGAGAAGTTAATCTTAATATTAATTAAAGAATATTGTAAATTCGCGTTTGAGATAAGAAAGAAATTACTTATAACTTATCTTCTACTACTATAATTAGTTACGTGAATTCACACTCTTCTTCATCTAATATTAATATAGAATAATCTCTTATCCCTTGTGTCACTGAAATGATGACCCCTCCTCATTAGAAATAATGTTTCCGTGTTTAGCGTGAAAATTTGCTGCAGTCTTGATATTAAGAACATCAAAATTAAAAATATAAAAAGAGCTTAAATCAGCTATAGCAGGCTAACGACTCAAGATAATATACTATAAATAGGTTTATTAAAAAGCGCTAGGAAATCTCTATATAATAGTTTCTTTATTTCTATTTATAGTCTCTTAATTAAGCTGAAAATTAATATTTAACTTATTTTTATAAAAATCTTTAAAATCTAATTACTTATAAAGGGCTAATGATTATAGCTGAGATTCTATAAATAGTATCATTAAAAGATTAGTTTTTAAGGTTATAAGATGGCTTAATCAGATTTTAATTCACTCTAATTTAAAGTAAGTGCACTTTGATTTTAGGTTAAAAATAATAATATAATATATTTTTTCTAAATTAAAATGTT
>JAABUK010006254.1_pt1 | contig 17890 bp, 20 predicted proteins | sample 5559141 | NCBI WGS metagenome assembly JAABUK01 (sample SAMN10711869, study PRJNA513367) | rock metagenome | isolation source: Antarctica rocks | place: Antarctica: Victoria Land, Pudding Butte nord | collected 2016-01-03 | reverse complement strand
GGTGACCCATTCGAGTCGGGGTCCTGCGGCGTCAGATAGAAATCGTCGTGCCAGAAGCTTTGCCCCGCTGCTTCGGGACCTACAAGGTAGATCAGCGTGCCGTCCGGACCGCGAACGGCGGGAATGCGGTGCTCGCCCTTGCCGACACGCTCCAGCCAGTCGGGGATCAGCAGCGCACGGGCGCGGGCCAGCACGCGGGCCGGGTCGTCCACGCGCAGCGCCATGGCGCAGACCGAGGGGCCGTGGTGCTGGAAATGCTCGGACGCGGCGGTGTCCTGTTCGCAGTTGACCACGACGTTGATCCGCCCTTGGCGATACAGCTCCACGTCTTTGGATCGATGCGTGCCGGCGTGGCGGAAGCCGAGGCGGCGCAGGAAGGCCGCAAGCTCATCGGCGGCCGCGCCGTCCACGGCGAATTCCAGGAACGCGATGCCGTCCAGCGCCGGCACGTCCGGCAATGCAGCCGCCTGGGCGTTTGGGCCGCCCGCCAGCGCTTCCGCCAGCACCAGGGAGCGCAGGCCGTCGCGGGCGATCATGCGGGCGGGGGCAGCGCGGAAATGGTCGTTGAACACTTCGAGGGATAACGGTCCTCGGTATCCGCTGGCCAGCACCGCGCGCACGAAGGCGTTCACCGGCAGATCACCCTGGTACGGGAAGCAGCGATGGTGGCGGCTCCAGGACAGTACGTCCATCGACAAACGCGGGGCGTCGGCCAGCTGCACGAAGAAGATGCGCTCACCCGGCACGTCCGCGAGGCCGGCGGGGTCGCCGTTCAGCGCGAGGGTGTGGAAGCTGTCCACGATCAGCCCAAGCGCCGGATGCCCGGCCTGCTGCACCAGTTTCCAGGCATGGCTCCACAGCCGCACATGCCGGCCCCAGGACAGCGCCTCGTAGCCGATCCGCAGCCCTCGGCGGCCGGCTCGCTCCGCCATGGCGGCCAAGTCCGCGGCCGCACGCGCATCGTCGTCCAGCGCAGCCGGTTGCGTGTTGCTGCACACGAGCACGAGTTCGGTGCCCAGTTCCTGCATCACGTCGAACTTGCGCTCTGCACGGTCGAGGTTGCGGGCGCGGGCAGGCTCCGCCATCGCCTCGAAGTCGCGGAACGGCTGATAGAGGTCGATGGCGATGCCGAGATCGGCAGCGATGCGCCGGACGTCGGCCGGCGAGCCGTCGAAGGTCAGCAGGTCGCTTTCCATGATCTCGACCCCGTCGAACCCGACCGCCGCCGCGGCTTCCAGCTTGTCCGGCAACGTGCCGCTAAGGGCCACGGTGGCGATCGACTTGCGCAACGGGCATGCGGGTTGGGCTGGTTCCGACACGCGTTGTGAGCTCCTTGGCTGGTGGTGTGGTCAATTGCCGGCCATCTTCAGGATGGCCCGCCATCTATACCCTAATTCAGTGAACCAATGTCGGCGCTGCCGTGGCGTTGCGATCGGGCTTGCCCGGCGTCGGCGATGCTTTGTGCCCGCAATTGGTCGTATTCCGCCTTGCCGACGGGAACCGCGTCCCGGTGGCCCAGGTCCCTCAAATGAACCCGGAACGTTTCCCGGGCCGTCATGGCTGCGACCGCCGCAATCACGGTGACGCCAAAGGTGATGGCGCCGACGGTGAGCGGGATATTGGCCGAGGCCGGCGGCGCGACAGTCGCGAACAGCGCCGGGAGCAAGGCCGTAATGGTCGTCCCGACATTCTGCGAGATGGCCATCGCCGAAACCCGGTTCCGCGTCTGGAACAGCTCCGGGTAGAAGCTCGGGAACGTCGCGTTGTAGCCCTGGTAGACGATCCCCCACATCGTCAGTGACGCCAGGATCGCCAGCGGCACGCTATGGATGCTGATGGCATACAGGTACAGGAAGGAGAGCAGCCCGGCGCCGAGCGCTCCGACGATGATGGGCGGCTTGCGTCCGATCCTGTCCGACAGGTTGCCCACGAAGGGGATGACCAGGACCGCAAGGATGTTGCCGAGGACCGGAATCCACAGATAGATGTCCTTCTGGAAGCCGATCCCATACGCCGGCTGGACCGCATAAGCCGCGCCGAACACCGTGGCGACCACGGGGATCACGTTCATCAGGGCCATGCAGACGACCCGCAGCATATCCCTCCAGCTCAGCCTGAAAGCTTCTGCGATCGGCGATTTCGGGATGGCGCCCTGCTGGCCCTCCTCGGCGAAGGCCGGGGTCTCCGCGACGTCCCGCCGGATGATGTAGGCGGCGACGATCACGACGAAGCTGAGCAGGAACGGGATGCGCCAGCCCCAGGTGTTGAACGCCTCCTCGGGCATGATACGCGCCAGCGGCAGGAAGACGGCGGCGGCCAGGATTTGCCCAGCCTGCACGCCCTGGAGGGTGAAGCTGGCGAAGAAGCCGCGGCGGCCGAATGGCGCATGCTCCAGGATCATCGAGCTTGCGCCGGAAATCTCCCCGGCGACCGCGAAACCCTGGATCAGGCGCAAGATCACCAGAAGCACCGGCGCGAGCACGCCGACCTGCTGGTATGTGGGCAGCAGGCCGACGGCGATCGTCGAGAAGCCCATCAGGAACATGCAGGTGATCAGCACCTGCTTGCGCCCATGGGTGTCGCCCAGGTGCCCAAGCACGAATGCGCCGATTGGCCGCGCGACGTAGCCGACACCATAGGTCGCGAGCGATGCGACGATGGCGACGGTGGGATTGCCGGACGGAAAGAAGATTTGCGGGAAGATCAGCGAAGCCGCCGTCGCGTAGATGAAGAAATCGTAATACTCGAGTGCCGAGCCGATCCAGCCGCTGGCGGCCGCTTTCCTCGACTGGTGTGCGCCGCGTGGTTCGCGGTCTGTCATGGTCGTCACGGTCCGTCCCCTCAGGTTATTGTCGTTGGTTATGTCGTACTTCAAGCAAAGTCGCGGCCGTCAGTAGTGGTGGACGTGCATTCCCCCATCCACTTGAAGTGCGACGCCGGTTGTGAACGGCGGGTCGCCGGCAGCCATCGTCGCGACTGCCCGGCCTACGTCCTCCGGCGTGCCCCAGCGATTGATAGCGTGAAGCCATCCTCGATGAGCTTGTCGAAGCGTGCCTGGGCGACCCCGGTCATCGGGGTGCGGATCAGCCAGGGCCGCACCTCGTAGACAGCGATGCCGTGGGGTGTGAGGCGGACGGCATAGAGCTTCGCCATCATGGCGACGGTGGCCTTGGACATCGCAACTCGCCCCGCTCCGGGGCGGCGATGGCGGCGTTGGATGAGGAGATGAACACCACCGAACGCGCGCTTTCCGGAAACTCGCCATCTGCCGCCAGCATCCTGCGTCACACGGCCTGGGTGAGGAAGAAAGCCCCGCGCGTGTTGACGGCGAAGTCCACGTCGTAGCTTTCCACCGATACGTCGAGCAGGTCGCCCCGCGACATTACGGATACCCCGGCGTTGTTGACCAGGCAGTCGATCCGGCCAAAGGCGCTGGACACCGCCTCGATGAAGCGGGGGTGGTCCTCCAGGTCGGCCAGGTCGCCGCCGACGAAGGAAAGCCGCGCGCCTGATGCGGCACGATCCTCCAGGCTTTCCGCCGCAGTTGGATCAATCTTCCGGTCACAGACGACAACGTCGAAGCCGCGCCGGGTCAGGGCGACGACGATACCTTCGCCGATCCCGCCCAAGCCACCCGTGACGGCCGCGACCCTGCGGGCTGCAGCAGGCTCAGCCATGGTCGCGCGCAACGGCCGAACAAGAATGCCCAGCACGTGATTCCCCGACCCGCTTCGACGTGCAGCGCATTTGCAGGATGCAGCGCGTGGCAGACCTCACGCATGGGTCCATCCTCCCCTGTGGTGCTTGTTGGCCGGCACCGTTTTACCTTGCGAGCTAAATCTACCTATCGGTAGGCTAAACACACGTGGGCCCGTGAGGGCAAGCAGTTTTGGTTCCAGCTTGCAAACAGGGGTGGACAGACAAGCCCTGGGGTCCGGCGCTATGGTTGTGGCCGGACCATCAGATGCTGATTGATTAGGAGTACTCTGAACTGGACGGATATGACCGGCCCCAAGCCCGGGCACATGACCCCAAGCGGACGAGGGCGAACATCCTTGCCGCAGGCTGCGCCGTTTTTGCGAAGAAGGGATACAGCGGCGCCAACGTGAGCGAGATCGTAGCCCGGGCGGGAACGACCAAGCCGATGATCTACTACCATTTCGGAAACAAGGAGGGGCTGTTCGCTGCCGTGCTGGAGGAGGTCTATGCCGGCATGCGCGAGATCGAGCAGTCCGTGCAGATTTTAGGGGTGCCGGCACTGGAAGCCGTGCGCCGGCTCGTGCAGGTCACCTTCGACTATCATGCGTCGCATCCGGATTGGGTGAGGCTGATCTCGATTGCCAACATCCATGACGCACAGCACATCGCTGACTCCCCGACCATCGCGTCGAGGAACTCTGCCGTGGTCGCGATCCTGGGGAGCTTGCTGATCCGGGGTGCCGAGGAGGGCGTCTTCCGCCACGGCGTCGATCCGCTGCACCTCCATCTCCTGATCGCATCCTTTTGCTTCTACCGTGTCTCCAACCGGCATACCTGGAAGGTCATCTTCAACCGCGATCTGGCGGCGACGGAGGATGCTGCGTTGCAACGTGCTGTGGTGGTCGACGCGGTGCTGCATTATCTGAGGTCGGCTGACGATAGCCAAATCCTCTGATCTCATCGGCGTGGTGGCCCACTAATCTCAAAGCTGTGCAACATGGCCACTTTTTACAAAACACGCTTTTTGTCAAAAGTGGGCTACCTTGCCGCCAACAGCAGCAAGCAGAGTGTCGATCGCCTCGATCGCACGCAGTTGGCCGCGCTCGATCTGCTGGATCACGGCCTCAAGTGCCTCCAGCGCCCGCGGCATGCGCAGGCCGGCCAGATTGTGGCGGATCCGCGCGACCGGGCTTTCCGGCATGGTGGCGATGGTCATCCGGTAAGCCGCGTTGCCGACCTGCTGCCGTGGAACACGAGCGGCTTGAAACTGCGCCTCGACCAGCGCCTCGCCGCCTAACCGCCCGTCTGCGGTCTTGGGCACACGCCTACGGAAGCAAACGATGAATGGCAGCTCCAACGCTCCAACATCGCTACATGCAGACCGAAGCGATGCGCGCCGGCCGCGAGTACGACTATGTCGCCACCTTCATACTCGATCGTGCCTACAACCTCGGTGGCCACGCGGCGGGGGACATCGATGTTTTCGCGCGTGCCTTCGTCAGCCCGGTAACACTCGCGGAGGTCTTGAACGGTAACGGGCCTTTCCGGCCGACCATGCCAACGCGACTGCCTGGAAGCGGGACAAGCTGGCGATGCCGGCGCTCGCTTTTTGGGGGGAGCACCGCTTCGGTCCCGGCATCTTGTCCATGCTTGAGGAGTTCGCCTGGAACGTCACAGGCGGCAGCATGCCGGATGCGCGCACTGGTTGGCCGAGGAAAGCCCGGACGAGACCACGGACGTGCTGGCGAGTTCCCAGCAGGCTGATCCAGAGGAGGGTTCAGCGGGCCAGGAATCCCCCATCTACCGCCAGTATGTGACCGGTCACCATGGCGGCTGCATCGCTGGCCAGAAAGAGGGTGGCAGCCGCGACCTCCTCCGGCTCGGCTATCCTGCCCATTGGGGTCACGTCGGCGATCTTGGCCATCAGCTCGGCCGACTCTGCCAGCTTGCCGATGAAACCCGTCCGTACCCAGGTTGGCGCGACCGCATTCACGCGGATGCCTCTCGGCGCCCACTCCACGGCCAGCGCCCGAGTGAGATTGACGACGGCGCCCTTGCTCGCCTGGTAAGAGGGGTTCGGATAGAGCCCGCCGCCGGAAAGGCCCATGATGGAAGCCAGGTTGACGATTGCGGCTCCCCGCCCCATTCGGCGCGCAGCAGCGCGCGCGCATAGAAAACTGCCCTTCGCATTCACGTCCATGACCCGGTCCCACTCGGATTCCGACAGCTCGTCGGCGGCGTGGCGGATGGAGATGCCCGCGCCGTTCACCAGCACGTCCACGGCGCCCATGCTTGCAAAGGTCTGGTCGACTGCCTTGCCATCGGTCACGTCCAGGCTGGTACAGCCCTGGTTCTCTGTTGCGTCCAGGCCGATCACCCGGGCGCCGGCCGCCTCGAACAGCTGGCGCGTGGCGCGGCCGATACCGCCTGCCGCCCCCGTGATTGCCACGACTCGGCCCTGCAAGCCGAAAAGACGATCGAGGATGTCCACGCCTGCGCCTCCTTCAGTCCTTCGCGGCCGTCGGCCGGCGCCGTTCGCACAGCGATACGCCGCTCGCAAACCAATTCTCCTCCGCCACCTCAGTCAGGATGACGCGCACGCTCTCCACCGGGGCGGCGAGGCTGTCGCACACCGCGCGAGTGAGCTGGCGCGCCAACTCGTCCTTCTGTACCCGGCTGCGGCCTGCCGCGATGCTAACCTGGACTAGCGGCATTTCAAGCCTCCACACTGAAGGCTACGCGGCCCAGCGACTGCATCTCCAGAGAGACATACTGGCCCGGCACGAGGGCCAGGGCGGCAGTTGCACCGCCGGCAAGCACGATCGAGCCGGGTTCCAGCGCCTCTCCGCTCTCCGCTACCAGTCTGGCGGCAGCTACCAGCGAGCGGAGCGGATGGCCGAGGATGGCGGCCGTTGAGCCAAGCGCCTGCGGGCGGCCGTCGATTGACAGGATCAGGCCCAGATTGTCGATCTCGGTCGAGGCTGCACGCCAGGGGCCGATGACGAAGCCGGACGATGACGAGTTGTCAGCCACGACGTCGGACAGGGAGAACTTGAAATTCTCATACCGGCTGTCGATCAGCTCCAGCGCGGGTCCCACGGCCGCCACCGCGTCGAGCGCCTGCATCGGGGTGACCCGACCTTCCAGGCGCTTGCCCATCAGGAACGCCACTTCCGGCTCCACCCTCGGGTGTACGTAGCGGCCAAACGGGGTTGAGCCGCCATCCTCCACCAGCATGCCATCCGTCAGCCGGCCCCAGATAACGTCGGACAAGCCCATCTGGAGCATCTTCGCGCGACTGGTGAAGCCCATCTTCATGCCGACGCGCCGCTCGCCGCGGGCGAGGCGGCGGGCGATGCTGGCAGCCTGGACGGCGTACGCCTCATGCATACTGAGTGCGACCTCGTGGCTGATCTGCGGCGTCGCGCGCGCGGCGCGAGCCGCCCCGTCGAGTTTCTCGGAGAGGGACCCGATGTCGGCGCTCATGCCACCGTCTCCCGATCACGCGCGAGGTCGAGCGCGACGTCCACAATCATGTCTTCCTGGCCGTCCGCCATGTGGCGTCGGCCAAGTTTCTCCGAGGGCGGATCCACGCCGACCAACGCGGCCAAGTCCAGGCGCTGTCCGTGGCCCATGACCTTGATCGTCGGGTCTGTGCCGATGTTGCCCGATCCGAAGATGGCGACCTGAAGCTTTTCCATGTCAGGATCTCCCGAAGACTGCAGTGACGCTGCCCAGTCCGGATATACGGGCCTCGTATGCCTCACCCGCCTTGACGGGCACCATCGGCCCCAGCGCACCCGACAGCACGACCTCGCCCGCGCGCAGTGGCTGGCCAAGCGTTCGCATGCGGCGGGCAAGCCAAGCGAGAGCGTTTAGCGGATTGCCCAGGCACGCCGCCCCGCAGCCGGTGGCGAGCGGCTCGCCCCGGTTCTCCAGGCTCATGCCGCACAGGCGCAGGTCGAGTTGCTCAACCTTCTTTGCGACGCCGCCCAGGACATAGAGGCCGGAGGAGGCATTGTCGGCAATGGTGTCGTAGATCGATATCTTCCAATCCTGCACCCGGCTGTCCACGACCTCGATTGCGGGAACCGCATACGCGACGGCGCGGAGCACTTGGGCGAGCGTCGGCGCCGCCATGTCCAGGTCCCGTTCCAGCACGAAGGCGATCTCCGCCTCCACCTTGGGCTGGATCAGCCGGCCAATCGGGATTTCGACCGCATCGCCGATCTCCATGTCGTCCAGCAGCACTCCGTAATCGGGCTGGTCGACCCCGAGCTGCTTCTGCACCGCTACGGCCGTCAGTCCGATCTTGCGGCCGACGACGTGCCGGCCTTCCTGCAGCCGTGCGCCGATCAGCGTGGCCTGGGCCGAGTAGGCGCCTTCGAGCCCAAGCGGCTCCAGCAGGGGCCGGACCGGCCGGCAAGGCGCACGGGTGCGGAGCGCCTCGAGTAGGAGCAAGCCGGCCTGTTGCGCAGGGTCGGTCACGGATGATCCCAGATCAGGCATGGACGGCAGGTCCTTTCTCGTTGTCAGGCGCTCGAGCGCCTGTTCTCGTTGGAAAGCCGGGTCTTCCGCGAGGCTCCGGCGCGGCGACCCTCACAGCTTGACGCAGACGTTTCGCAGCTCCGTGTAGAACTCCATGCTATGCACGCCGCCTTCGCGGCCGATGCCAGATTGCTTGGAGCCGCCGAAGGGCGTGCGCAGATCTCTCAGGAACCAGGAGTTGATCCATGTGATGCCGACGTCGACCCGGGCGGCCACGCGGTGGGCGCAGGCGAGATCGGTTGTCCAGATCGCCGTCGCCAGGCCGTACGGGCTGTCATTTGCCAGGGCGATTGCCTCGTCCTCGTCGTCGAACGGGGCAATGTGCGCGCATGGGCCGAAGATCTCCTCCCGTATTACCGCGGAGGTTTCGGGCAGGCCGGTCCAGAGCGTGGGCTGGATCCAGGAACCGCCGGCGAAGCGGTCCGGCATGTCCGGAACGCCACCGCCCAGGATGGTCTCGGCGCCCTCTGCTCGCGCCTTCTCGTAGTAGGAAAGGACCTTGCGCCGATGCTCCTGGCTGATCAGCGGCCCGATACCTGTAGCCTTGTCGAAGGGATCCCCCATGACGAGTCCCTTGCCGCCCTGCGCCATCCGCGCCACGAAGGCGTCGAAAACCGGTCGTTGGACATACAGCCGCTCGGTCCCAAGGCAGACCTGGCCACAGTTTGCAAAGACGGAGCGCATCGTGCCCTCCACCGCCTCATCCAGGTTGCAATCGGCGAATACGATACCCGCGTTCTTGCCGCCCATCTCCAGTGAGACGGGGCGCACGCCCGTGGCAGCCGTTCGCATGATCGCCTCGCCGGTGCGCGTCTCTCCCGTGAAGGTAATGCCATTCACGCCGGGGTGCCGGGTCAGATACTCGCCCGCGCTGTCCTGGCCGAAGCCATGCACCACGTTGAAGACCCCTGCGGGCACGCCGGCCTCGTTCATCACCTCCCCAAGCAGGGCGGCAGTCGAGGGTGTCTCTTCCGAGGGTTTCACCACGACGGTGTTGCCGCAGGCCAGGGCGGGCGCGACCTTCCACGTCATCAGTAGCAACGGCAGATTCCAGGGGCAGATCACCGCGATGACGCCCCGCGGCACGCGCAGGGCGTAGTTCAGCGCACCCCGCCCGTCCGGGGTGGCCATGCGGAAGCTCTCGCAGGACAGCGTGGCCACTTGGTCCGCAAAGAGGTTGAAGTTGGCGGCACCTCGGGGAATGTCGATGTGCGAGACGATGCTGTGCGGCTTGCCCGTGTCCAACATCTCTGCGCGCATAAACGCGTCCGCGCGGCGTTTGATCCCGTCGGCGACGCGGCGCAGAACGGCGCTGCGGTCCGCCTCGCTCATCTTGCCCCAGGGACCGTTCAGGGCCTTGCGGGCGGCAGCCACGGCGCGGTCCACCATCGCGGCATCCGCCTCCGGGACCAAGCTGACCAACTCGCCCGTCGCAGGGTCGCGGTTTTCGAACTGGCTGCGTCCCGCCAGCACATACTGTCCGTCGATGAAATGCCCGACCTGGGTGGAGACGGTGGTCAGTGTCTGCGCGTTTCCGATCATTCTGCGCTCCTTTATGTCGGGGCGGCACTTACGGCCGCATGAGGCTGCCGCCGTTGACGTCGATGAAGGTTCCGGCGACGAAACTCGCGCCCGGGGAGAGGAGGAAGGCGATAGGCCAGGCGACTTCGTCCGGCGTGGCCATCCGCCCCATAGGATGGCGGGCGAGCGCGGGCGCCAAGTCGTGGCTGTCCATCATGCGCGTGGCCGTGACCCCGGGTGCGACGCCGTTCACCATGACACCCAGTGGGGCGTAGCGGCCGGCCAGCCATCGCACCAACGTATGCAACCCGCCCTTCGAGACGGAGTAATGCGGGCCGACGCGTGTAAACGAGCCGCCCGAGGTGGCCGCGATCGACCCGAGCATCACGACCCGCCCTGACCCGCGCGCCGCCATGGCCGTGCAGAGCCCCCGCGCCAGGCGGATCGGCGCACCCAGATTGACAGCGAGCGCGCTGTCCAGCGCGCGGTCGAAATCGGGGTCGGTCCAATCAACCGGCTCGTACAGGCCGGCGGCGATAACCGCGCCGTCCGCAGCGGACGCCCAGCCAGAAAGCGCGTCCAGCTCGGCGCCGTCGCGCAGGTCGGCCACCCGGGACCCGGCGGTGCCGCCAGCGTCGCGGATCGCCGCCTCCGTCTCCGAGCAGTCGCGCACATCCGTCAACAGGAGGGACGCGCCGAGCCCGGCGCACAGCCGCGCCGTGGCGGCGCCGATGCCGCCCGCGGCCCCGGTCACCAACACCGTTGACCCGGCGAGGTCCCACGGGCGGGGGGGCGTCATCCCAGGTCCTGCTGCACGGCCCCGGCAGCGTTCCGCAGCGCATGCCGGACTTCCTCGGCCGTCCGGCGCACATGGAGGTCCGTCATCCGCATAGCGCGAAGTATGTTGCGGCTCATCGCGGCCTCGAACAGGGCCTCGTGCTCCTCCGCGACGGAGCGGCGACCGCGCGACACTCTCAGCGACACCCAACGGTAGCGCTCGGACTGCTGGTAGAGCAGCTTGCGGAGCTTGATGAGCCACGGCGAACCGCAGGCCGCAACGAGCGCGGCGTGAAATGCTCGGTTGCAGCTCTCCCACTCTGTCAACAGCGCCGGCAGGAGGGTTTCGGCCGGCGCGGGCAGGGCGGATTCGACGGCGTGGAGGCGTTCAAAGGCAGTGCGCACTCCCGCCTCCCACTCGGCCCCGCCATGCTGGATGGAAAGCACGATCGCCTCGGATTCGAGCAGGCTCCGGTTGCAGGTTAGGTCGTCGAGTTCCGCAATGGAGAGCTCCGGCACCCAGCACCCGCGCTGGCCCTCCGTCACGACGAGCAGATCTCCCGCCAGACGGGCCAACGCTTCGCGGACCGGGGCCATGCCCACCCCGTAGTCCTGAACCAGGCCTTCCAGCTTGAGCTTCGAGCCTGGCGGAAGATGGCCTGCGACGATGTCGTGGCGAAGCCGACGGTAGGCGCGATCTGCCAGCGTGCGTTCCGGGCCAAGCCCAAGGTCGGTCGATGCGTCCATCGCGCTAAAACAACACAGGAATTTCGAGATTGCAAGCAGAGCCAAGATGGCGAGGTTTAACGGCAGCGCATTATTCCGCAATAGACTGCTCGTCTGGCGGAAGCCACAAGGAATAATTTCGAAAATCGCTTGACAGTCGTTCAGGCGCAGAGCAGCGTCCCCGTAACGCGGCAGAAGACCCGCATCGACGTCGAGGGGGAGAAGAATCCATGCGTGACACCCTGCCTGTCCCCTCGCCCCTGCACCGCCGCGAGCTTCTCGCCAGTCTAGCCGCCACCCCTCTCCTCGCATCGTTTCCGCGTCCTGCCCTTGCGCAGGCAGGTGGCCGGCCGTTCAGGATCGGCATGGTCACCTCGCTCTCCGGCCCGTTCGCCGCGTTGGGTGAAAGCATGCAGGCCGGGATGCAGCTGCTTCTCAAGCAGTCCGGCAATATCCTCGCCGGCCGTCCGATCGAGTTCTTGGTCGAGGACGACCAAGCCAAACCTGAGGAAGGCGTGCGCAAGGCGCGCAAGCTGATCAGCCAGGACCGGGTGGACGTCGTGTGCGGGGTGATCAGCTCGGGCGTGGCTCTGGCCATGCGCGACGTCGTGACCGAGGCCAAAATGCCGACCTTCCTGCTGGGCTCCGCCAACGATCTCGCCCGCAAGGCGGTAAGCCCCTTCATCGTGCGGCCGACCAAGACCAACTGGATGATCGGGACCACCGCGGCGCGCTGGACCTACGACAAGATCTCCAAAGCCCGCGTCTTGACCGTGGGGTCTGACTACGCTGCCGGTCGCGAATACATCGGTGACTTCGCACAGACCTACAAGAATTTGGGCGGCAGCATCGGCAAGCAGCTTTGGACTCCGTTGGGCAGCGCCGACTTCGGGCCTCTGCTGACCACCATCTCATCGGAACGGCCAGACGTGGTGTTCGCCTTCTTCGCCGGCAGCGACGCGGTTCGTTTCTTGCGCCAGTGGAAGGAGTACCGCTTGGCCGGTCGGGTGCCGCTGATCGGCACCGGGTCCTGCTTCGACCAGGCGGACGTGCTGCCGGCCGTGGGCGACGCTGCCCTTGGCGGCTACAACACGTTCCAGCAGTCGCCGACGGCGCCCGCCGCGGCCGACTTCAACCGCGCCTACATGGCCACCGGCAAGCCGTTACCAGGCGAGTTCAGCACGAACGGCTATGTCTGCGGCCAGAGCATCAAGGCCGCGTTGGAGCGCATGAACGGCGACATCTCGGATTGGGAGAAGACGCGCCAGGCGCTGTTCGATCAGCCCTTGCAGACTGCTTTCGGCCGCATGCCGTTTGATCCGCGGAACGGCCAGGCCATCCTTGACATCTACGTGAACGAGGTGAGGCGCGGCGACGGGGGAGCGATGGTCAACACCGTCGTGCACACCTACGAGGGCATGCGAGATCCCGGACCCGGCGTCTAAGCGGGAGTTCCACGATGGCCTATGCCGTTGTTCAGATCCTGAACGCTGTCTCGTTCTCGGCCTTGCTGCTGCTGACCGGGCTCGGCCTGTCCGTCGTGCTCAGCCTCATGAACTTCATCAATCTGGCACACGGGTCCTTCTACCTGCTAGGCAGCTATATCGCTGTATACTGGTTCGGGTCCGGCGCCTCCTGGTGGCTGGCGTTTCCCATAGCCTTCCTGGCGACCTCCGGCGCTGGCGTCATACTGGAACGCTTCCCATGTCGTGGTTTCTACGCACGCACGCACCTGATGCAGGTGCTGCTCACGTACGGGCTGTCGGTGATCTTCGCCGACGCTATGCGCTGGGGCTTCGGTGCGCAGATCCTGTTGCCGGAGCTGCCGGACGCGCTGGGCGGCGTCCTCTTCATCCTCGACATGCCCTTCCCGATCTATCGCATCTTCATCATCGCGTCGGCCTTCGTATTGGCGGGCCTCCTTTGGGTGCTGCTTGACCGCACGCTATGGGGCGCCGTGGTGCGCGCATCGGTGACGGACCGCGGGATCGTGGAGACGCTGGGGATCGACACCAAGCGGGTCTTCACGGTTGTCTTCGTGCTTTCCGCCGGGCTTGGCGGGATCAGCGGCGCCCTAGGGGCAGGCATGCTGGCGGCGTATCCGGGGCTAGACGAGGAGGTTCTGATCCTCGCGCTGATCACCGTGGTGGTAGGCGGCCTCGGTACTTTCCGTGGCACCGTCGTGAGTTCGCTTGTGGTCGGCTTCGCGCTCACCTTCAGCAAGGTGTGGTTCCCGGAGTTCGCCAATGTGGCGGCCTTCTCGTGCATGGCCGCCCTGCTGCTGCTTCGTCCAAATGGGTTGATCGCCCCGCGGCTCAGGCAGGTTTAAGGCCGATGTCAGTGTCCCGGAGTTCGACGCTCAAGCGTCCCATGCCCGCGTTGCCGACGCTGCTTCCCGCCGCCGCGGCATTCACGGTCCTGGCCGCGACGGCCCTGCTGGTGGACGAGTTCCACCTGCGCTTTCTCGCCGAGATCCTCATTCTCGGCACGGCGGTGATGAGCCTCGACCTGCTCGTCGGCTTTGCTGGCCTCGTGTCGCTGGGCCATGCGGCCCTGTTCGGCGGCGGTGCGTATGCAGCGGCCATCGCGGCGCAGCACCTCGGCGGCAATCTCGGCGTCGTGCTTCTGGCAGGCATCGCCGCCGGGACGGCAATCGCTGCGGTGATGGGCGCGGTGATCGTACGCACCTCAAGTCTCTTCCTGCTCATCCTCACCCTGCTCATTGGACAGATCGTGTGGGAGGTGGCGTTTCACTGGCGCGACGTCACCGGCGGGGCGGATGGGCTGCGCGGCTTGCCGCCGCTTTCGATTGGCCCTTTGGGCCTCGGAAATGCGCGATCGCTGTTCCTGCTCGCAGGAGTTCTGGCGTTGTTCGCCGGCTGGATCGCGCGGTCGTTCATTGCCGCCCCGATCGGGCGGGCGCTCATCGGCACGCGCGAGCAACCGATCCGGATGAGCGCGCTTGGCTACAGCATCCCGCGGATCCGCTTTACCGCCATCTTGGCCTCTGGTGCCATTGCCGGGGCTGCTGGCGCGCTTTATCCGTTCGTAAACCTGTATGTCGGCCCACAGAGTATTCACTGGACCCTCTCGGCGACCATGATCATCATGCTCGTCATCGGGGGCGTGGGCTCGCTCTGGGGCGCCTTCCTGGGTAGCGCAATCTACTTGGTCACCCAGACCTACATCAGCTCCTATACCGATCGTTGGCAGCTGTTTGTCGGCCTGATTTTCGTGCTGACCGTGCTGCTGCTTCCCACCGGCATCGCCGACGGCCTGCGCAGCCTGGCGCGGCGAATGGGATTTCTGCGAGAGACCGGGGCGTGACCGCGGTGCTCGAGGTGTCCGGCATCCGCAAAAGCTTCGGCGCGTTCCGCGCGCTGACGGACGTGAGCTTCGATGTGTGGGAGGGGGAGACCCTTGGCCTAATCGGCCCGAACGGCGCCGGGAAGACGACGCTATTCAACGTCGTGACCGGCTTCTTACGCCCCGATGCGGGCACGGTGCGCTTCGCGGGTGAGACGATCGACCGCCTTGGCCCGGCGCAGCGCGTTTCGCGCGGGCTGGTCCGGACCTTTCAAAAGGCGATGGTCTTCCCCCAGCTGAGCGTGCGGGAGAACATCGCCATGGCCGCGCGGCAGCGGGCCGGCGACGGGCTGCGCTGGTTCGGTGCCCGCCGCTGCCAGGAGGCGGCAGAAGCCCGCGCGGACCGGTTGGTAATCGAAAGCGGCCTGGACCGGCGCGGGGGGGAGCGGATGTGCGATCTGTCGTATGGCGAGCAGCGCATCGGGGACGTGCTCATCTCTCTCGCCCTGGAGCCACGGCTCCTGATGCTGGATGAGCCGACTGCCGGGCTGACCCGCGCAGAGGCGGACCGGCTGTTGGAGATCGTGCGGCGGCACGACGCCCGCACTTCGGTCATCCTCATCGCCCATGATGTCGATATCGTCTTCGGCGTCTGCGACCGTATCGCCGTCATGAATCTGGGGCAGATGCTCTGCTGCGGCGCGCCAGACATGGTGAGGGAAGATGCCGCGGTGCGCGTCGCATATCTGGGAGCCTTGGCCGACCTATGAGCGCCGCCCTCGGCCTATCGGATCAGCCGCACCTCGCGCTGGACGGAGTCTCCGCTCATTACGGCGCAATGGAGGTCCTGGGCGGCGTGAGCATGGACGTGATGCCGGGCGAGACGGTGGCCATCCTCGGCCGGAATGGCGTCGGCAAGACGACCCTGGTGAATGCTTTGTTCAACTTGGCACCCCGGGTTACCGGCACGGTGCGGGTGATGGGGAAGGATGTGACGGCCTGGCCTACCCATAGCATCGCGCGGCTGGGCTTGGCGCTGGTACCGCAAGGGCGTGGGGTATTCCCCGACCTGAACGTGACGGAGAACCTACGGCTCGCGACCGTGCGGAATCGGACGGGTGCCTGGACCCTCGGCCGGATCTTCGAAACGTTCCCGCGCCTGGCCGAGCGTCGCACCGCGTCCAGCAGCTCGCTCAGCGGCGGCGAGCGCCAGCTGCTGGCGATCGGTCGCGCCCTGCTTACCCAGGCCCGAATGCTCGTCCTAGACGAACCGAGCGAAGGGCTCGCGCCGCTCATGGCAGAGGAGATCATCGTGGAAAACGTCGGCAAGCTGGCGACGGCCGGCCTGACGGTGATGCTGGTCGAGCAGAACGTCGCCTTGGCACTACGCCTGTGCTCGCGCGCCGTGGTTCTGTCCGGGCGCCGCATCGTGTTCGACGGCCCGTCCCAGGCGCTTCTGGCGGATCGGGCGCTGGTGAAGGAGCATCTGGGAGTATGAGCAACGGATTCGAGATCGAGGGCTTGCGATACGTCAGGCTGGGCGTGCATGACCTCTCCTCGGCGTGTGGCTTCGCCGAGCGGATGCTCGGCTTGCAGAACGTGGTCAGGGACGAAGCCCGGGCATGGTTTCGCTCCGACAGTAGGGACTACACCCTGGCCTTCGTCGGCGGCAGCGACGAGCAGGTGGTCGGGCTTGAAGTGCGCGACATGGCCGCGCTGGACGCAGCGGATACGGCATTGCGTGCTGCCGACCATGCGACCACGCGCGGCGACGTCGCCTGCTGCGAGGCACGCGCAGTGAAGGCGTACGTTGCCGTCGCAAGCCCGGGCGGCACGGTGGTCGAGCTGGTGGTGCGCCCGCGGCACTCCGGCTGGCGCTATTTTCCGTCCCGCGACACCGGCGTTACGGGCCTATCGGCCGTCGCGGTGCGCGCGCCAGACCCGAACCTTGAGGAGCAGTTCTGGACAGTGCTGCTGGGAGGACGGGTGCGTGACTGGGCAGGCGCGTCGGCCTACATCGCGTTCGACTCCGCACACCACCGGATCGTGCTCCATCCCTCCGTCCGGCAGGGCATCCTGGCGGTGGAGTTCGGCGTCGAAGGGATCGATCAAGTCATGCAGGCCAACTACTTCCTGCCGCAGGCTCAGGTTCCGATTACCCACGGGCCGGGACGGCGCCCCACGTCAGGAGAAATCTTCCTCACCTTCGAGGGGCCAGCCGGGATAAACTACAGCTTCGTCACCGAGCCGTGGCCGGTCCCCCCTGGCCATGTGCCGCGGCAGTTCGCCGGCGGTGCCGGAGGATACTGCAGCTGGGGAAGTGACACCTCCATCGAGGAGTTTGCCGCGCCATGATCAATATGCTCGACGTGACCTACGTACGGATGGGGACCCCGGATCTCGCGCACGCCCGCAAGTTCGCCTTAGAAGTATTGGGCCTTGACGTCTCCGACCAGGTCCGAGACGCCCTATGCTTCAAGTCTGACGACCGGGCTCATACCCTTTGCTACTTCAAGGGCGACCCGGCGGACAACACCGTCGGCTTCGAGGTGGCCGACATGGCGGCTTTGGAGGCCGCCGCGGTGCGGCTGGAAGGACTGGGCCGTCCCGTGCGGCTGGCGACCGCCAGCGAGGCCGAGCAGCGGATGGCCCGCGCCGTGCTCATGTTCGAAGACGCGAACGACAATCGGCTGGAGCTGGTGGTGCGGCCCGCCTATGACGGCCGACGCTACCACGGCACGCGCGACGCCGGGATCACCGGGTTCTCGCATGTCGGGCTGCATTCACGCGATCCGGTCCGCGACGAGAGGTTCTGGACTGACGTCACCAACGCGCGTGTCAGCGACCGGATCGGCGACGCGCCGCTGTTACGGATCGACGAGGTTCATCACTCCATCGCGCTGTTCCCATCGGCCCGGCGCGGCGTGCAGCATGTGAACCACCAGGTTCAGAGTAGCGATGACATCATGCGGTCCTGGGCGTTGCTGAAGGAGAAGCGCGTGCCCATCGTCTTCGGCCCTGGGCGGCATCCAACCTCCTCGGCGCGTTTCCTCTACTTCGAAGGACCGGACGGAATGGTCTTCGAGTACTCGAGTGGCGTCCGCAGCATCGCGGACGAGCTCGCTTATCGCGAGAAGCAGTTCCCGTTCGAGCCGAAGGGCTTCTGCCAGTGGGGGGCCAAGCCCGTCATTGCCGAGTTCCGCAACTGATGGAGGCCACGGCGGCGCAGGCGCTCTTGGTGCGCGTGGCGGCGCGGGCCTTGGGCCGTGCCCGGCTTGTTCACGCCTACGGCCATTGCAGCCTTCGTCTGGAC
>JAABUK010006252.1_pt1 | contig 17898 bp, 14 predicted proteins | sample 5559141 | NCBI WGS metagenome assembly JAABUK01 (sample SAMN10711869, study PRJNA513367) | rock metagenome | isolation source: Antarctica rocks | place: Antarctica: Victoria Land, Pudding Butte nord | collected 2016-01-03 | reverse complement strand
TTGTGCGGTGGGGGTGGAGGGTTGGGGTGAAGATGTTGTGGGAGCGCATTGCGAGGATAGTCGTGGGGGTTCAATATTGGGTGGAGGTGACTTACTAATGGGCTTATCGTCTCTGAGGAGCGTGTTCTGATTATTGAGATATCAGAAAGTGAGAGAAGCTGATATTTAAGGATTGGTATCGTGATCATGCCACACATCGAGATCAAAGGTCTGTTTCACTGTTCTAGCCCTTCATTTGTTCCCCTGCTCAAAGCGAAACCAATAAAGCTGCTTTATCCCTCCCCTCCTCTTCAACACCGCTCTCACTCAACCGCCCCCTTAGCTTTGTTCCCTTCTCACAAATAATCAACACCACTTACCCTTTAACCCCATCAAAGAGATATCACTAAAGGCGTGGCTTGTTACCATTGTGTGTCGATTCTCGAAAGACAGCATTAACCGCTTCTGGCTTGTTCTGGCTTCTTTGGCTTTAGGAGGGGGGAAGACTATTATCTGGATTGGGGGCGGGGTTGAAGTGAGGGTTTTGGGGGTTTAAGAGGGGTATGAAGCTTTTGAGAGGAGTTTATGTATAGTGAGAGCTTCATTTGAGCCTGGCTGTGTTTAGCGGGTTGGTGCGTGTAGCTATCGTCTATGTTGTGCGCATTCCGCACTAAAGCGCGCAGAGATCAGAGTGAACGCGGAAATGGGAGGGTTTGGCCCAGAGCGTACATCCCCTGTTGTAGTAGCTATGCTATAGCACCTTAGCTGTGGGACATAGAGTTAGACAACGGCGACTATGAGTGGCCATCACCAGGAATGAATCGTTACATGTATATGACGGCTCTCAGTCCAAGCGCTTGCCTTCTGCTCGAAAGGATAGATCTCAGATAGACGTTATAGATTATTAGATCAGGACTATAAATTCGGCAAAGCTATCGTCACTCAATGACCATCCCAACAATGAGTGAACAGAACTATCCACATGGAGCCATATATCTCAACGCGGTGCACAGCAGCGATGATAAGAAGTATGAATGGTTTAGCTAGTCAGGGTTGTCTATATATAGATGTAGATACAAGGCTAGATATATGAATGAATTTTTGTAACAATGCAATCAGGTATCCGCGCAATCATGACACTAAGCAAGCTTACCTATACGTGACCACTGAAAACACGCTGAGACAGTTGGATCATTTTGGAGGGGATGGAGTATTTCCTGTTGACAAAGCTTTATATCTTATCTTTGGCCGGTTGTGCAAAACGGATGGGTTGTTTTTATTGAGATATGTATGAAAGCGAGATGCATTCGTTGAATGATAGGGAGGTTTGCCGGATAGTATTGGGTAGCGATATTGCGGCCGTCTGATGTTCGGATATGCGTGAGGAGGCTTCACGTTCGCATTATAGAATGACGCTGACCGGGTAGTCAGTTAGTAATGGGGGTGAGCTTGGACCATATTGTGCTTCAGAGTAATAGAGTAATGGTGATGATATTGGCAGACGATGGGGATGTCGACGAAGATTCCAGATAGGACTCCTTGCGCCAATAGTATTCTTCTCTTAGCAACCGCCCGATTGAGCGTAGGGCATCACCAACGTCCGCCTCGGCTCGTGCTCATATCTCAATGAGCAGCATCCATCTTTCTCGTGCTTGCTCACGCAATCTAGATGATCGTAAGCTGCTTTCTCTCCGCTCCATCCAACCAGCGCGGCGCAATCCCATCCTGTACACTCAGCTTCAGCAGCCCGAGTCGTTCATGTACAGTTGTTACGGATGGTGAGATCCCTAGGAGGAGTAGGAAATATTCTTTGGAGTGTGTAAAATTGTTGTTCTGTGGGTCAGGCGGAAGGGGGAACTGGTGGGGGTTGGCTGCAATGAGCAGACAGGTCACTGTCGTCTTCTGGGGGATCTTCGTGTCGTTGGTGCGAACTCTTCTCATCGTTCGCAATTTACTGCCAGATGGTGTTTCGATCTCTACTTCGGATAACAGAGCGTCCGGGTAGAAATCGATGGTTCTGAAAGGTTCACTCCACCCAAAGATATAGGCATCTTGCTTTCTCCCCAAAGTTGTTTCAAAAACTAGACCCGAAAGCATAACGAAACCATCTGATACTGTCCCAAATGGATTGGCTCCTGGAGCGGTACATTGAGCGTCCTGCACTGATATCTGAACAGCGCCCTGATGTTGTGAGGTCTCGGGAAGAAAACTTTCGTAGAGAACGGGTCCTTCGACAGAGGCCCACGAGAACGTGGGTGCCCGATATTCTGACGGTAAGTCAAGAGTTGCTGCGGTCACAAGATCTGCTTGCTCCCTGTACCAAAGCAGCTGCTTTTGCAGATGCCGTTTCCAGAGGCCTGCGAGGTAGACGTCGCCTGTCGATTTGGCAACCTTTGATGCTATCCCTGATAATGCTGGAAGTTTGTCCGAAGGCTTGGTTAGTCCCCTACGTGTATACTGTATGATCGTTTGTCGCCAATCGTTGTACATATCCTGGGCGCTGTCGATCACAGTAAACGGTTTCCTATATACCGCCTCGATCCTACGGTTTTGGGGACCCATAGCGGGTCTTCCCTGCCGTTGCAAATTGACCTGATGATCGATACCACCACATTCGCAGACTACCTTGCAACTGCACTCGAAGACGATTTCGCCAATGCAATAGGATAGGACGCGGCGGGAGAGAATGTTCTCTTGAATCGCCCAGCCACGACTGGCTAATGGCCCTGCAAGCATTAGAGGCTTGCCTTTAATCGTTGCATTTGTATCGTGATAGATCAACTTTTGCGCCATGACGTCCAATTTTTCGGATCCTCCATCTGAGTTCAACAATCTGCCAGCATACACTACTGGTCGTTCCAAGAAACCTTCTGCGTCGTTGTGGGCCTATGAAGCAGCTATAGTCAGGTAGGCGTTTGCGTAGATGTCGCTCATCTTCGCTGACTCCAGTTCCCAGTCGAGCAGGTCTGTTTGAATGATGCACAACGAATCGATCCACACATACTGGATGCCAAGTCGACGAGCGATAGAGATGACGTCTTGGAAAGTTTTTGGGAGCGACTCAAACACAATCTTGGTCTTCATCTGCTCGATATTGGCCCTTGTAGTCATAAAGCTCTGGTGTGAGCCCCAGCAATGGCTAAGAGTAATGTAAGGGGCGCTCTCGCCGTGAGTCTCGTAAAGTTTGCAGATCTGAGATTGACGGCCAAACCCAATGTCGAGAACCCGCTTAGGTAAAGTTGCAGCTGCAGATATTCGGCATAGTGGATGATCATGCTCCGTGATGCACTCTTGAATCCAACTTTTGATCTTTGAAAAGCACTCATCGGAGGCCATATCAGGAGATAGGATTGGAGGAACTTCCGGCCAAGATTGCCGCAGTCCCCATGGAGCTGGAGCTTCGCTCAGTCCCCGGATAACAATAGACCATGGCGGCGTGCCAATTTGTTTTCTTATCATCTCCAACCAGTCTCGTCTTCCAAACCGTATATGATCGGCGTCAATGACCCATTGGAACGTGGAATTGCAATCGACCATATCAGGATCTACCGCGGCAATGGCTCTGAACGCTAAAGAGCATATCCGGCATCCTCGCTCTCGAGCTACTTTCAGATCAGAGACCTTGTTGCTGGAGTCCGACATCCAAGACTCCGAGTCATTTGGAAGGTGACCATGGCATGTGGAACATGACGGCGTCTCCGTTGGTATCCGTGATGATTCCATGCCGATACAATGCATTTCGGCCGGTGGAAACGACCATCTTTATAGAATACAATCCCCTCTCAAGTGGTTTCCGAGAGAGAGAATGCAGGTGTGAACGTCAAGGGTTGAGGAAGAATAGCACTGCACGTGCCTCACAGTCATAGAAAAGATGCACATTGACAGAGACCTCATCCATGTCCAGCGAGCGAGCAGAGTGGCGCAGCATAAGGAATGACGAAAGTCGGTTGTCGTGTTGAAGCGCTCAAGCGCACCAGCGGTAGGTGAGCAGGATTGGTGATTATAGATGAACGTAGCAGATTGACGGCAGAGCCTAGTGTGGTGCTACGATTAGGGCAAAGTAGATCTTATGGGATGTATAGACGGGTCTAGCTTGCAATTGCGCCATGCTAATGGTTGCCCTTTCGAACCTGTTTCCGTCAAAGGTCACGGTGTTGGGGAGGCTATGCGCTGCAACGCCACCGCAGCCTTCACTGCAGCTAGTGGCGATAAGGGTGCTATCCAGACCAATGAGCAGATGGCAAGGCCAGGGAATTAGATCAAGAGATGTCATCTGGATCCGATAGCAGGGTTGAAAATCTGAGACTTGGGCCTTGCAAGCGTCTATCGAGGATCTTATATCGATGCTCTAGAGCTCGAAGTCCAGCATATCAACTAGGGACGATATTTGATCGCTTTATGGAGTGACAATCGGATTCATTCAGCCCGTGACTACTCGAAAGGACGATAAGTGCAAAGAAGATAACAATACCACCAGTTGCTGTCCGTTATTTTCGTCAAAATTTCATCCACCGTAAATGCATCGCCACGGCGATGACCGGAAGTACACTGACGAGCTCTCCAAGCCCGGCGTAGGCGGGTGGTATCCGCGCTGTCACGAAAGCTCCTGCAGCGAGGAGGATAGCGAAGAGATTGTAGATGAAAGACCAGGCGAAGTTGAGGTAGACACGGCGCATAGATGCGTGCGAGAGCTCTATCAAGGCCAGAATGCCGGTTAGCGATGGGTGCGTGAGTACTACATCGGCGGCGCTCTTTGCCACGTCGGTACCACCAGCCATATGGACACCGATGTCGGCCTGAGCTAGTGCTACGGCGTCGTTACTGCCGTCGCCGCAGAAGATGATGGTAGTAGCGGAAGCTTTACTCTTGCTACCGAGTGAGGCAGCAGAGAGCGAGGTGATATAGCGGCCTTTATCTTCAGGGCTGCACTGGGCTTTGGCGTGGGAGAGGGGAACACTGAGTTCTTTTGCCAATTGATTGACCGCGGTGACGGAGTCGCCGCTGACGATAGAGACTGAAACATTCCGGGCTTGTAGCTTGGATATGACTGTTGTAGTATCCTTACGGAGGGCATCGCGGAGACCGTAGATTGCTAGGAGGGCTGAGCCATGACGAAGGCAAAATACTGTTAGGCCTTGATGTAAAAGACGTTGAACATCAGGGTCTTCGACAGCGTCCACATAGAAAGGATTCCCGCCTCGTACCGTCTGCCCATCTAGGGTCGCATGCATGCCTTTTCCGACGGCTGACGAGACGCTTTCCAACTTGATAGAATCGTCTTTGAGGTGTTCGAAGTGCGTTGTCAGAGCCTGCGAGACTGGATGCTTGCTGCTGGAGGTCAATTGTTTGGCAATTGAAGCCGCCTTGCTGCGGTTCCCTTCGCGATAGACTTCTTCGACCATAACAAATTTGCCCTGCGTCAGAGTACCTGTCTTGTCAAAGACTACGTGAGAGACTTTCCTGGCATTTTCCAAGGCATCTGGCGAATTGAAGATCACGCCATGTTTGGCTCCTACTTCGCCTGCAACCACCATTACCATAGGCACGGCTAGTCCTATAGCACAAGGGCAAGATACGATCAGTGCTGCAAGGGCGTAAGTAATAGCAGTGACGATGGCATCTGAGGTAGAGGTATCTCGCACTACAATTCCTATTGCAATCCAAATTGAGAATACAACGACAGTAAGAGCAAGGATACAGGGCACGAAGTAGGATGCCACTCGATCAGCAGTTGCCTGCACCTTAGGCTTCGATAGCTTGGCTTCGTCGACCATACCTACAATCCTGCTGATAGTATTGTCGATAGGCAGTTTGGTCAACCGAGCTAGGAACGGGCCAGGCCCGTTCACGGAGCCAGCTACGACCTGGGAGCCGAAGATTTTGGCTACAGGAATCGCTTCACCTGTGATCATCGATTCATTGATCTCAGTCTCCCCCGATACAACGATCCCATCTGTAGGAACGATGCTGTCGGGTACAACCTTGAACACGTCGTCATATTGAAACTCGCGAACATCAATAAGCCGCTCCTTCGTGTCTTCAAATAAAAGGGCAGTAGAAGGCTGTAGAGCTTGAAGCGAAATCGAATCCGTGGCCTTTCGACGAGCGTAAGCGCTTGCGAGTCTACCGCACATTATCAACGTGACCAAAAGAGTGCTGGTCTGGAAGAAATCGCTTGTAGACAGCGGTTTGCGCCTGGTGTCATAGACAAAAGCTACCACGGAGTAGATATAGGCCGTCGTAGTGCTGATAACAATCAAAAGATCTATCTCGATCATACCGGAAAACAGTAGAGCGTTAAGTGCCTTGGGGTAGAACGGCCCCGCGATGATGAACTGGACCAGTGTCGCTAGAGCAAGCGAGCTGGATCCATACGGAATCTTGTGAGGCGGTAGTGGCGCCCAAGCCATGATGAGTACAGGTATTGTGAGAAGCGCCGACAACAGTGTCATATAAAAAGTATTGTGAAGGTGCTCTGTATCGTTGGCAGTTGCGCGGTTAGAGTTCAGGGGTGCCAATGATAGCGGAGTGCCAAAGCCTTTCGCCAGTAATTCCCTAGCTCCGACGACATGAGGATTGTATGATATACGTGCGCTGTACTTGTGGGGCTTGGGTGCAAACATCGGGATAGCTAGGTGTTGCAGGAAGCCATTATTGGCACTCTCGGACTTCCACTCTCGCCCTTTGCCATCCATGATCCTGATACCTCCCACTCCGGAAGGATAATGGGGACCCTCGAGGCCATGAAGAAGCCGCGAGTCCCTCTCGGCGGCTACCGCCGTAGCTCCAAGTCCTAGATCTGGGGCATCCGGTATGAGCACCTCGAGCGTGTGACCTTCCTGTTGAACGATACACTTGAATTCCGTTTGCCTTTCCAGCAACGAGGCGATTTCTTCGACGGATATATTCGCATCGACATCAAATTCAGCGCGACCGAGTACAAGACTGGTTTGGACCTTATGGACTCCAGAAATACTGGAGAGCACACGCTGCAGCTTCCGCTCGCACCCAGTACATGTCATGCCAGAGATTTGGGTCACAGCATGTTCTACCGCCAAGCCTTTCTCGAGATCATTTTCAGCAGGCATCAGGCGCTGGGGATCCCCAGGGATTGGACCGATTTCAGAGGAGGCGCCATGCTGGGTATTCACAGCTTGGAGAGATATGTTGCTGGGATCGGAAGGGCACCCGTCCGTCGAGGTAGGCGCTGAGGCGTTGCACTGAGTAGTTTGGGCATCGGGTTGACCGCAGGCCCCCGTCTTCGTCCCACTCACCAGGGAGTTACTCGTCTTTGCGGTCGTCGAGGAAGAGCAGCATGCCTTTGAGCTGGATGCGACGCTGGAGCACGCTCGCCGGTCGCAAGTTCTGTCCGCAGGCGCAAGCTCTTTGGCGCTTTTGGGGCTCGCAGTAGAGCAGCATTTCTTTGGACTGGCCATCACTTTATCATCCACCGAGGATAGCTCAGTGGTCGGCTTGGCACAGCACGAGGGCAATCCCATCTCAAGCATCTGCGAACAGAGACACTCCGCTCGCTCAAGAGCTGCTTTCAATTGTGCCAGCGAATACTGTATCCCTGTGGGAGCAATTGATCGAGCCCCATCACTAGGCTTATCGAAAAGCTTCGTAATCGAGGCTTGCGCGATGGCATCAAGACACTTCTCTGCGTGCTATTAGTGGCAAGTATTTGCCTGGGAAAGGACACGGAAATACCATCACAGCATGAACCGGTGGAAGTCTGGTTGCGCCGAACGTCACAAGCCGGGCGTGCGCAAGGCCGCAGTCTCAATTCAGAGTCCATGTCTATTAACGAATTCGGTGCGAATTGTGGAACGATGTCGTGCCTTGGTGAGCGAGGGAGGTGGCGAAGTGGGTGGGGTTGGGCGGGCTGGAGTGGGGCAAGATATCAAACCACAGATATCTTCAGTCTGATTTTACAGCAATCAGGCCGTATGATGTCTCTAATTGGCGGGGCTTGCAGATGGACTTGTATAATAGAGCTATACCGACCTGCTTCATCCAGATTGCCTATAACACTTCTGGAGAAAATCCTTCTTAAAGAATGTCTTTCCGTCTTCAGAGGGGAGCAAGTTTCTACAAGGATGCCTACTTAGGTTATCAAGGAGCGAATTTGTACGGTACTCTGAGCATTGTAGAATAGTCCAGAGATGTATCACGTAGACCCCATGATATACAATGTTTCTAACTTCACTGTTTCGTCGTCGATGTAAATCCGATATTCATATCGCTTTTGCTCGACAGTGAGCGTGTGTCTAACTATGCAATTGTACGTCAGGTAGTAAATTCTTTACGACGACTAGTCTCGTTCAACTTGCCTTCAAACTCTGCTTCGACTATGGCCGTGTGTACAGTACCATTGCCGTTTCCTTCTTCTACGATACTGAGCGGACCCCGTCAATAGGGCCATCCTGCTTGGCTTTCTTTCCTCCAACATCTTCCGAAAAGTGACAGAATTACATTGCTGGAAGTTGACAGCAACCATTACTGTCATCGAGTCTTGCCAGATGCTAGAGGGATGCGGAAGCATGATATTTTCCTCCCAGACCGGTTTCTTTATCCACAGCATTTGAGCGGCTCACAGATGTCACCGCAGACAATCTGGCAAGTCGAAGTCGCCTCACGTCGAAGCCGCAACCCTTGGTCTTCGGGTGCGATCTTCGCTCCGCTAGCTCCGTCAAAGGCTTCAAGCTCAGGCTGCAGGGTAACAGAGTGTATCCCGTAAGCGTGAAGGCACTCGCCAATGCGCTGTGCCTGATCCATGAAATTTGCCAGGGATGAATCGGTCATAACAACGTGGGCGGAAGCTATAGCCTTGTTCTGGTTCAGAGACCAGGCGTGCAGCTCGTGTATGGAAGCCACTCCAGGGATCTAATATTCATCAGTGAAAAAGTCGTATTTGGGAACGGCGCATGTGTTGAATTTGATACCATTTCCAAGTCGTGCTGCACATCATCAAGGTTTACTCCCAGTGGTACGCTTTCTAACAAGATCGAGCCACTGTTTCTGACTGTGGTACCAAAGGTGAGCCATAAGTGAAGAGCATGTGGTGGCTCACTTACCAAGAGGAACAGCAGACGCAAGAATTAGAAGTGCTATTCCTACACTGACACCCGGATCGGCGTAGAATCTACCCTCATATTTCGCCAACCATATGACCAATGCAGCTATGATAACGCCAACATTGTTAATGGCATCACCAATAACATGAATCAGAACTCCCATGACACCAAGATCATGACCTTTTGCAGCTGCGATTGGATTGATGGTGTGACGGTGTTCGCGGTGTACGGTCGCAACCTACGAAGTTAAGTGAAATCTTTCCGGTAATGGACGGTCTAGATAGAGCTTACTCTAGTCAATCTGTTGAGTTGAATGCTGTTGTCGTCTAGCTTTTGACCATCATGCTCTGAAACTCGTTAGGATGTTGAGCTCTAGAAGGCGGTAGTGGAGCATACCGTGAAGGAAATATGCGCTGATGATGTTGAGAGTTAGACCAATGCAGCCAACGATCAGTACAAGTTTTGGATTTTCCAATCCTGTAGAGCAAAAGTCAGATATAAAGTGCCACGAAAATCGATGCACGATGCATCCTCACGCTGGATCGTGATAAAGCGTTCGATGGCTTGTAATAAGATGCTGACGCTGAGTGCCAACAGAAAGACACCATTGAAGAATGCGCCCAACAATTGGGACCGCTGCCAGCCGAAAGACAGGCTGTCAGGGGACCCGGGTCGCTCTGAGATCTACCCAGAGAAGGTCAGATACGTAACTTATCGTGAGGAGCGAGGAGCAAACCTTCAAGGCAACAAGTGCCACTATGAACCCGATCAAATCGCTCAACTAACGAAGAATATGTCAGATCCTAGGTCAAGAGACCAAGCGCGATGAATTCAGCATACATAGTGGAAAGCATCCGCGATCAGAGCCAGAGATCGTGTCGTGAAGCCGACTAGAGCAGGTTGGAGGTCAATTGCTACATGGTGGGGTACCGCCCCGCACTCTTTCTTACCTGCAATTTCGGCGACGAAGAATGAGAAGGATATGCCAATAATGACCGTCAGGCGCTGCGAACGAGTGAGAGACAGGGAGATTTCCATTTTGCGGGTGGAGTTGAGGTGAGTACCTTCGATATGGCACAGGGTGAGAATATGAAGACATGAATTCGGGATCTTCAGGCGCTTACTCAACGAATGATAGGCCTGCGTTGGAATGCTCCACGGATGATTTGCCACGCGGTCTTACTGAAATGAGCATTCCAGACAATACCCATTACGGACACAGTGTGTTAGGGTACTCGCCAGATCGATTCCATCGGAGCGACAATCGAGGAACGCTCCTACGTTGCGGCGTCTATAAGACTCCTGCATTGAATTGAGAGCTTTTGTCAACGTCAATCTTTGTGAAATACCTACTATTCGCCTCTGGGGGTTAAATCTAGCACTCCAGCTTTCACCAGCTCCTCGCATTCACGACGTCTTGCCTGATATTCCTCGTTTGGCATAGCCGTCGCCATACTGAATTCGATATAACGACCCAGGCGTATCACCTCAGACTTCAGATTTCTGATCGATTCGTATTCTCCATACCAGCACTTACGTATAATAGTATCCATGTCATGTTCGTCCACTTTCGGAAACTGTCTCTCCTGAAGAAGTCTGACCACCTCCGGGCCATGATCATCTCCAAACCATTCGTTATCGTAAGGTTCGTAACCGCGGCTCATATAGTAGATCACTGATCCGATCGCGAATTGCTCGGTGCGAGGGCCATGATATCCAAATGTCCCACGATCTTCCGCACCTTCGTCACCAAACACCCTTGCGTAGGGTGGCGGATCGCCATCGGAAACAGAGCCCACAGCCACCGTATTGTCGAAGTCAATGACCTTCAGATGGTCGGTGCGGTCCAACAGGATATTCGGTGGTCTCATATCACCATGGACGTACCCAAGTGACTCGAGCAATGCGATTGCCTCTGCCAGCTCCGCCATCCACCTCCAGATCAAGCTCTGTGCTTCGTGGCATGTGACGCCTGTTACTCGATGGTTGGTATGATCCCTCATCTGATGCTGCCGGAGTCGTTGATCGAGGGTGCCGCCACTGAGATATTGGAGGAAGTTCGCGGATGGAACACGATAGAAGCTCTGGACAAGATTTGGACAACAAGGCATCTTGTCAAGCATGTCATAGATGCAATACTCGTTTTGAATGCCCTCGTCGTCATCCGCAAAGGCACGTTTCACGGCGATATCGTTGGTGACTTGATAGACAATTCCCGCGGCACCAAAGCTGAGCAGCTTTGGCTCACTGGCAGTCGTCATGATTGATGACTATTGGAACGTCGACGACGCGAATGCGCTTGAAGCGCGTCTATGGCGTATAGGGAGTTGGGCTCAAGTCGGTGACAAGAACCATGGTACACTAGCGACTTGGCAGAGAGCAGGCAGAGAGCACCCACCAAATACCTATGAATTTGTTGACATTTCCCTGTTATCAAACTGTTAATTGGCCGTCATCATCTAGAATAGCTTAGAGTCGCTAAGGCATAACAGCTACTTATGTAGTAGTGAGTGAAGAGGTGTACGAGGGAAGAATCTTTAATAGGAACTTGGCAGGGGGCTCTCTGCCAAGTCGCTAGTGATCCTGTGTACAGCTCCGTACGGACGCATTGCCGTACACGGCTGTAGGATAACGCATAGCTTGCCGTAGCTGATCCGCACTACGCTAGGTCCAAACGTTTACGGCAATTTATACAAACACCCATCACCTCCTTAAAATAGAAATAGCGGGTTTCAGACTGTTCTGTTTCAAGAACGTTGCTACTTCAGGCTCCGCCCTGCTCGATCAGGTTAGAAAAAGGGCCCGCGGGATCAACGCCAAATTCCGTTTTATGTCAGCTGTTCTGTTCCACCAGAGCTCCGACTATTGGAACGGATCAGTCCGAAACCTGCTAGTGTCTGTTTGCTACAAGATAATAATGTTAGATCAAACCCTTCAGCAACGGTCGCATTCGATATTCTGGCAGACGCTGGGGGTCTGCAGTCTATGCGATGGACTCAGTTTCCTTACTTAACAGATGTCGGATATCCAGGATGTATACCCTTTGAAGGACAGTGGCCTGGAATCAATACTAGTCCGGATCCTGAATCCTTCATGCGACCGAGGGGGCTTTGATGTGCCAAGTCGGTTTTCACTTCACTGCGCCCACTTCGTACCGCTGCCGTTTCGCGGAAGTAGAAGCGCAGGCAAGTGAGGTGCAGAACAAGTATGTCGAAGAATATTTGTATTGTTTGCACCCTCCCTCCATGAAGTTTTGCTGCCTATCTGCAACAACAACTTCTTCATTTAAAAATGCACTCTCATGTCTCGTTCTCGGCAGTAGCACTCACGTTGATCAACATACCATTTATTGATGCTTTGAACCTGGATATCCACAATACTCGTGAGTAACACCAGCTTGTCGGACTTATGACAACTTGCTTATACAAAAACAGAGTCCATTACAAATGCCACCGCCTCCCTTGCTCATAATTTGCTTGGGCAATACTATGGACCCCAGCCTGGCCAACCCATTGGAATCTTCGAAGGGGATAGTACATGGGGTGAATCTGGCGCCGCTTGGGCAAGTTTGGTAAACTACTGGAGTTACACTGGGGATACACAGTACAATATGGTTGTCCAGCAAGCGTTGCAAGCCCAAGTGGGACCAAACAATGACTACATGCCTCCCAACCAGACTAAATCAGAGGTATAGATACTTGGAGAATGAGTGGACTCTATGGTGTTGAGCTGACTCGTGCAACAGGGCAACGACGACCAAGGATTTTGGGCTCTAGCCGCAATGACAGCGGCCGAGCAGCATTTACCAATTCCTTCCACCACTTCCCCTTCTCCACCATGGCTGCGTTTAGCCCAGAACGTTTTCGACCTGCAAGTGGCGCGCTGGGACACTTCGTCCTGTGGTGGAGGCCTGCACTGGCAGATCTTTACGTTCAACAGTGGCTACAATTACAAGAATGCCATATCTGCAGGGACTTTCTTCCAGCTCGCGGCTCGCCTTGCGAGATTCACGGGGAATCAGACTTACGCCGATTGGGCCGAGAAGAGCTACGAATGGACCAGCTCCGTCGGTCTGATCGACTCGGACTTCAAGGTCTACGATGGAGCGTCGATCAGCAATAACTGCCGCGACCTAAATCGCATCCAGTGGACATACAATGCGGCAACTTTTCTCTATGGGAGTGCCGTAATGTACAACTTCGTATGTCAAGAACTGCTGATCTCATGGCTCCCATTTGATGCTAATTGGAGACAGACCAGCGGCAACGCAAAGTGGCAGAGCCGTACTCAGAGTCTTCTCTCCGCCATGTCCGTCTTCGAATCCAGCAATTCAAGCTCCAACGCGACTAATGCACCCGGCATCCTCATCGAAGTCGCGTGTGAGAGCCAGCGCACATGCACAAACGACGAGTACAGCTTCAAAGGCCTAGCAGCGCAGTGGATGGGCGTCACCCTGCAAATGGCACCATTCACAGCCAACACAATCACGCCAACCCTGCAGAAATCGGCCTCGGGTGCTGCTGCTTCATGTTCTGAAGGCAGCAATGGTATAGCATGTGGGTCGCAATGGACGACGGCGAAATCGGACGGAAAGACGGGATTCGGACAGCAGCTCAGTGCGTTGAATGTCATCTTGGCGAACCTTGCGGCCAACGCTTCGGCGCCGGTTAGAGCCAATAGCACCACTGCAGGCACGAACTCAACCAATCCTTCGGGGAGGCTGACAAATACCTTCTCGGCTTCGTCGTCAAGAATGTTTCCCTTGGAAGCTGTGAGCTCGGTTCTCGCTCTCCTGGTTGCATTGGCGCTGGTGCTGTAAAGCGAGCTACAGGCCAGATGTACTGCTTTCCATGATTGTTGCATCTCGAAATAGGGAATGCGATGCCAAGCGTGCTGCTCAATCGCTGTCCCGATGACTCTTAATCCTGGCGTGCTGAAACCTAAATCGTAATCAGTATACAAGAACGATGCCACCACCAAGGCTACCCAGACATTAAAATATCCCTAGCATCCAGACTAACGCTCCCTCGCAACGATTTTCGACTCCGTAATCCAAGTCGATGACCATCTCACTCCATCCCCCGCCCGACGTAAATTGCTCATCCCCGTATCAGAACCCTACCTTATACAGTATTTTACAAAGTAGTCAGCCCAACACCAGTAGGCCGTATTCTACTGCGATGAGCCCACCCCTTGGTCTAAGGCATCTGGAAATGGATAGTGCTCTCAACCGCCGGAACGGACAATCACTTGCCATGCCCAGACTCAAGCCAAAGCCCCAGACGGCTGGTTATCCTGAACCTTTTGGAGCGGATGCCGTAAGAGCAGTCGAATTTAAAGTAAGTCCCTCCTCCTCTCCTTTCAATAGGAGTGTGGCTTCGCTTACTGATTTGTTGGCGCCCCTGCTAGGTGGACACTGTATACTGCCATACGGAGTCAACATTCAGTGGTCTCAGTAAGGTCAACACGGTCGGACGACAAAGAACACGCGATGCCCAATATCATGGCTCTTTTCGTCTATGATCCAACCAGTAGTATAGACGCAAGGCATATGCCCTACAGTGATTGTAGTTTTCCTGCCACATCGGCGGCGCCGAATGATGTCTCTTATTGTCGTCCGGATCAGGACTGGGTCGCTGATGGGGCTTGCTACAATCGTATCATCACTCGCCATTTTCTTGGTGGTCCGCCGAACTGTTGAAGATTGGCTTCGTTCGACATTACGCGACGAATGTGTCATTGGGGGGAGTGCGCTTTCCGCGGACCTTTCGGTAAACGTCTGGCAGTCACGGGTGTGTCTTTGAGAGGTTTTGAAAGCTGGCTCCACCCCCCAGGATTGGAGAGTAGGCCATCGAAACGGTTTGAGCGGACGACAGGGAGAATTCAAGGATTCGACGTCTTCGTTGCTAAAGCTGTTAGTACTTTTGGCGTTGCAGTAAGAGATCAGTGCCGATTTTGGCCTTATAGTGTAAGATATCCCGAAAAACTGGGAGTAATTTCTAGATATGATAGTAAAGGGTAGCTTGGTAACCTAATCACAGGCTGGAGCTGCGTTCTCTTGACTTTATAGACTCGAGCTAAAAAGTGAATCCCCCGAGTAGCTTTTGAGATCCTTATAGAACACCAATGGTCTCGACTAGGTGACCTTCGAATGCAGAAAGATCGGCGCTGCACCAACCTATACGTCGGAAGAGGCCATCAGCTTCGGATGATTCCACGAGCATCAACCCACCAATTAGTGAGGATCCAGTTCCTCCGCTATGGTACATCCCAAGACAGCGGACGGGCCTTGTGAAGCTGTCCTCAGCCGTATCAGAGCCACCTTGCGCAGTCTGTGTCGGATCTTGATCAGCTGGCGAGAGATTTGCTTCATTGTAGTGTAGATCTTGACTCGGATATGCATCCTTGAAATGGATAGCGGGCGAGCGGGAGGGATCGAAGATGCCGGCTCTCAAAATTGCGCTGACGATCAGTTGCCCTCCTGTCACCTCACCATAGTCAAGCCCCGCGGTTTTAAGATCGGTGTACCAGGAGAAGCTCTTGAAAGAGCGATAGGGCACACAGACGCTGGTATTGTCTCTTTGGAGGAACGACGGGAAGTAGACTTGTCCGTCGAGGGCGGCCCATGACCAAGAAGGCGCCCCATACTGCAATGGTCGCGTGAAAAAACGGCGTCTGTCTGGACTGCGCCAGCAGAGTTGCTGTACCGCGGACCTGGCCCAGATCCCGGCGAGGTACTTCGGGCCAAAGACATCTGCGTAGGAGACCGCGAGCGCGGAGATAGCGACTAGTTTATCTCTAGATAGCGAGGACTTGCGGGTTGAATAGCTCGTTACAATGCGCAGCCAATGCTGCAGAGTCAGATGAGGGATCTCGGCGCCATACTCGAGGCTGGGATGTTCGCGTTCTGGAAGGTTTCCTATATATTGTGGGAGTAACATCTCTTTGGGCGGTAGGCGGGGTGCAGCACTGGGGTTGGGAGAATGGTAGGATCCACCCATGTTACAGGTCAGCGTTCGGCATTGCCATTGTAGGGTGTGACTGGCGTAGATCAACAGGCGTGGAGAAAGAAGCTGCTCTTGGAAGGTCCAAGCTCGGTCATTTATAGGCTCGTGCTTGTCATCATACATAACGTGCTCTCGGATATGAGCGACAAAAAGGTATTCCAAAGTGAGCCTGCATGGGATGTCGAAGTGGTGTTGTCCTGGCTCAGGCCTGTCTTTGAGAAAACCATCTGTAGCGGACGGGACACATGCTGCGACAATGGTCATGGCTGCGTTCTTGTATACTCGATTCATCATCGCAAGCTCATTCTCCATGTCGACTTGTGCGGCCTTTTCAGTCGTATCTTGCATAATGCACAACGCATCAACCCAGAGATACTTAAACCCCAGATTTCCTGTCACCTCGATAGCATCCTTAACGGATTGTGAAAGGAAGCTCACATCGAGCCCCTCCATTAAGACCTCAACGTTCTTGGATGTCAGAACATAAGTTTGGTTAGATCCCCAACAGTATGAAAGAGCCACATAGGACCCCTCCAGTCCTCTAGTCGATCGAAGACGAGGAATGCCGGAAGAGTCAGCAGAAGCGACTTCTATGACCCTGGACGGCAAGGACATATCCATGCAAGCTTCAATGCAATCTGGATGCCTGTTGCATTGATCTAACCACTCTTCGATCTGCAAATATGCTCCGGCCGAATTGACGCTCGTCTGCAACGGGCGAGCAGTGACGATTCCGTCAGACTTCCTAATATCATCGAAGAATAAGTCAAATTCCACGTGCCAGTCGCGTGGGGAGCCTGCGGTACCGAGGTCAATCTGACACTGATTCAACCCTCGAGGCACGGTATTGTCCATCAAGTCCGCTTCTTCTAGAATGACTGACAATTTTGTCGTAGGTATCCAGTTGCTAGGCCATTGGGAACTGTCTGGAGATGGCAGTACAGACTTTAAGAAGGTGCACCAGTTGCATCCACGTCCAGCCGATTGAATTGTTCGTGCCCACGTAGTGGTGTAGCAAACAGTGTAGTCTTCCTGGACCCAGAATTTCTGGATCGCTTCGGTGTTGAAGATCTCGTTCCAGCAGGCTTCACAAACGAGATGCTTCATCTTACGTGTCGTAGCAAGCGTCAATCCCATTCAATACCACTAGCGTTTGTACATGGTTTATGCAGCTGGCACCAGATCAACGAGTACCACCCTTGGGTTTGTTCCACAGATTCGACTACCGACCCCGGACATCTCCAAACGAGAAACACTGCTTCCACGCTGTGCAAGGTTTTATCTGAGTAGACCGAAGAATACATCATTGCTCACTTGATGTCGAGTGATGTGTGACAGAAACCACGCTGCTACAGCAGTTTACAAATCCACTTACGACCGGGCTACTAGCGCTAAATCAATAGATTTGTAAACTGCTGTAGAACTGAGCTTATAGGTTGGCTAGGGTTAGTTTTTTCTTAGCTAGGGTCTATTTAGCGTATATACCTAATATTAGTATTTTAATCCTAGATAAGGTCCCTATATATATTAAGTATAATTATTTAACTCCTAATAAAGTTTAATATAATTAAATAACCTTCTAGAATATTCTATATATTATTACCATATATATTATATATACTATACGCCTTTTAAGCGCGCTAAGTTATATTTATAATATATTCTTTAATATTACTATTTTATCTTTCTTATAATACCTTATTAATAATATATATATATATTATATATTAATTAATTAATACTTTTACTTATCTATTCTTTTTATATTTATATAATATACGCTTAGCCTTATTATAACTACTTTTATTTTATATATTTAATATAATAATTTTAAG
>JAABUK010006251.1_pt1 | contig 17898 bp, 22 predicted proteins | sample 5559141 | NCBI WGS metagenome assembly JAABUK01 (sample SAMN10711869, study PRJNA513367) | rock metagenome | isolation source: Antarctica rocks | place: Antarctica: Victoria Land, Pudding Butte nord | collected 2016-01-03 | reverse complement strand
CCCCACCCCCAAGCCTTGTCCCCTCTCAGATCCTGAGGCTGCAAGGGGTCACCTACAAGTCCCCCTTGCAAATGCTTCTGCAGCATTATCATCTTCAAATGCAGAGGACAAACTCACACCACAATGTCTGGCCAGGCAGCTCACATATGCCCAGTCAGCTGCAGCTGTCCACACAGCTAGCTCTCTGCTTTCAAGAACAGCTAAAATACCACGATAATGTAGAAACGCGTTTTTACTGTCCCCAGATTTTTCTCTATTTAGACTCCCAGTGTAGGGATGACGTTTCTGAATTAAAATAAGACGTTTCGGATTGATTAGAGCTATGAGGAGTCATGCTGTGTCCAAGAAAGGCATGTTTGAAGCCTTTGTTGGGTCAGTTCTCATGCTTGCTGGTTTCTGCCATTGATATGCCTTCTAGTGTTGATCTTCTTCATCATCTTGATCTTTTTCATCTTCTAGCATGCTGTGCAGGTCAGCCAATGGCAGCTGTCCAAGCAGAGGACCGGTTGGCTGCTGCAGAAGCTGGCACTGCAGGTTCCAGTGCTGCCAAGCAGAAGGCCAGCATCAAGGGTGCCCTCAACACCCCCACTGACCCAGAGGACATCATCATCTCCGTAAGTTGTCTCGTTACAGCCCATTATGCTTAGCCTGACACCGTACACAAACTCAGCATGGCACAGACAGGCTTCACAGCTCAGCCGTGAGTCCACGCTCTGCGCGTCGCGGCTTGCGACTGGGACGAAAGTTAGCGTGCAGGATTGCAGATGCTGCAAGCAAGGTGTTGGCCCAAACTTGCACATCTTGTGTCAGCCCATGACCTCCACCATCACCATTTCAACGTCATCTCCCTGCTCATGTTTATGCACAGATTGTACTCATTGGGCCACGTGATCATGGCCGGCAGTTGCACAATACCCAACCAGACATCATGTGTTGAGATAGATTAAAATTATATAGTAGACATACATGCCAGATGATGCTTTTGCTGGCTACAACGGCACTGCATGAGTCCCTGAGCATGAGTCCCTGAGCATGAGTCCCTGAGCATGAGTCCCTGAGCATGAGTCCTGAGCATGAGTCCCTGAGCATGTTGTGTCAAAAGTGCAATGTGTGGAGCAATTGCACTGCAGGCTGTCTACTTGTTTGAGATCCTCATGCATTATCAGCCCCATATATTTCCTGTTGGACCATGGACCTGAGTTTCATTCTGCCCTCCAGAGACTCATGCAAAATTGGAACCTGCCCTCCAAACCTTCAAGAGGAACCCCTCAAGCTTGCCACCAACCTTTGGTTACTAGAACCGTCCAATCACCACACATGCCTTCACACTTCAGGTAAATGCCTCTCTGAACTCTTTCTGTTTTGGCTGCCTCAGGACCAAGACAACGAGAAGGAGTTCGAGGCCTTGTTGGAGGAGATCAGCGGCACTGGTGTGAAGACAGAGGTCATCATCCGCCTGCTGGGTATCCAGAACTGTGTGGACACGATGGTGGGCAACGCCTACCTCAGAGGCGTGTCTGGAGGCGAGAGGAAGCGTGTCACCTCCGCTGAGATGCTGGTTGGCACAAAGGTGTGACACCTGGCGCTGCATTCGTGCTTTGCTCTGATGTGCCTGTGTTCTCATTCGAATTCAAAGGATGCTGCTTGATGTTGCTTGATTTGCTTTGATTGCGTTTGGTTTGTTTTAATGTGTTTTATTGCACTCCGCTCGACGTCATACAACACAGAACGAAATAAACCTGTGCTGGTCAAAGCTAGGCAGGCGTCAGCTTTGTGCGTGACCTTGCTTCCAAATGCCATGCAGCAGGCTTGCTGGCTTACAGAACAGTGTGTGTCATACCAGTGTCATGGCAGCGGTCGAGTGCCGCATTTCTCCCTTGCCTCCCTTACCGTGTCCATTCAACATTGGAAATTTGGTAGCAATTTGTCTGTGATGAACGCCACACATCTGTCATGCCTTGTCCAGCATGTGTTGCTGACACTGTAGCATCTCTTCTTCCCCTGTGGTTTGCTACGTACCTACAAGAGCCGATGCCCCCCTCATGGGGTAGGGCCTTACCCTTGGCAGGAACACTATATAAAAAGAATTCTTTCCTATAAATTTTCCACAGGGAAACACAAGGGAAAAGCTGTGTCAGTACAAAGCTGGATTCATACTGGCAACCATCTGGGTGTGATTGGCCGATCACAACCAAATTAAACAAACCAAAATGATTCCTACATCCTGTGCTTTGTGATGCAGCGTGTGTTGTTGATGGATGAGATCAGCACAGGCCTGGACAGTGCCACCACCTACAGCGTGGTCAAGTTCCTGTCCAACACCACCCATGTGATGGGCCTAACCACCATGATAGGCCTGCTGCAACCACCTCCTGAGGTGTACTCCGTCTTTGATGACGTTCTGCTGCTCACTGATGGGTAAGCATGCTGTTCTTTGATCAGGATAGAAAAGTTTAGTTGCCAGGGTGACCATGCAATGACATTCTTTGTCCTGTATGCTTCTTTTTCCTGTGTTGTATGCTTGCGCCTCGATAAGTAGACAAGAAAAGAACAGAGTAGTCTACATGTGTCGGCAATCATGACTGGAGTATCTTTGGGCAGCAGCGCATAGCCCAGACTGTATCAAGGCTTTTGCATGCAATGACTGTGTTTAGGGCAATCTGCTGCATGTGTTTTATGGCATGTCAAGCTAAGTTACAGAGACACTGCTGTAATGTCAACACAAAACCCATTTTCAGTACATCAAAGGACTCTGCATGCAATGCATACCTTCGGCATCCTGCTGCATCATCTTTATCCATAAGCATGCTCAGTCAACTTTGGTTGTGAGTGGGCAGATAGATGCATGCTCGCGCCTACATCTGTCAGGGATTTAGTATCCAGCTACATGCAGGCAAGTGTGCTTTCATGGGCCGGTGGACGAGGCGATACCCTTCTTCAGGAGCCTAGGGTTTGACTGCCCCATTCGGAAGGACCCTGCCAACTTTCTGCAGGAGGTCACCACCCCCAAAGGTATAACCTTCATACAGTGTTACATAGTCGTACTCGCCTATTAGCTTAAGCAGCATGGCTGCTGCTGTGGGCCTGTCCCTTGATCCCTTTGAATATCAGACATACTTTTGCAGCCTTTACTTCTGTGTCTGGGGGTAAGTGCCATGTCCCACCAAATGCCTTGTTCAGGCAACAAGGTTCATGCAAGTGCTACAGGATCTGCAATGTTGCTGCCGTCCAGAGTTCAATATCACTGAATCAGACTTTGCTGCATGCCGCCAGAGCTTGAGCACTATGCACTGCTAGACTGGACGAGCTGCTTGGTCTTAGGGCTTTCTTAGGGTTTCTTCAGGGTGCTTGTTTATAGGGTCAGAAGCCAGAGGCACGCCTGCTGTTGCATTGTAGGTCAAGTGTTGTTTGCTACTGATGAGCTCAAGAAGAAGGTAGGGATCCCAACCAAGGCTGAGTGGGCATCGCGGTATGGTGCCCCCATGGAGGGCCCAGCTCCCCCGGGGGTGCCAGAATATGACCCCCTCCTAGGGGCAGGGCAGTACAACAGCAAGATGATGATGGAGGTTGGGGAGATTTCAGAGGCCTTTTGGCGAGAAACGCCCTGGGGCAAGGCTATGAGGGATGAGCTCAAGAATCACCCCTACCCCAAGTAAGCCTTTTGGACCCTTGCTTTGACTTGTCCCTTGGGCTTTGGCAGCATTGGGTTGCTGACACTGCTTCTGATCTGCTCATTCTACTCTCAAACAGCAAACCAAAGCTCAAGCCAGACATCATCACTGCTAATTATCTGCATGCAGATACTGGAACCAGCCTGTTGGACAAGCCTGTTCTACTGTGTTGCCCCTGACTGCACAACCTGACGTCAAGTCCCTAAGAAGCTTTTGTTTGGTAGAGTCAAGGGGCCTCGCCCACCTGGCCGCCCTAGGTCTAGTTTCAATGATTTGCGCTGCGTGATCGTCAACACTGTTGCATTGGTAGACTCTATAGAGATGCGCAGGACAAACCGCTTTGGAGAGACAAGACTTGTCCCGCACGTACCTAGCTCATCATGAGCTGGAAAGCGATGTTATTATGAGAATTATTACTGAAAGAACTTAAATGCTATACAGGGAGAAGGGACACCCCGAAGCACTGACAACCAGTGAGAGCTCTCTGACATGGTACCAAGCCCTTAAGGTGGTTTCCCGCCGCCAGTGGACCCTGGCCCTGCGTGATAGAGCCCTTGTCATTGCCAGGTAATAATGCCCTGCGTAATAGAGCCCTAGTCATTGCCAGGTAATGCCCTGCGTGATAGAGCCCTTGTCATTGCCAGGTAATGCCCTGCGTGATACAGCATTTGTCATTGCCAGGTAATGCCCTGCGTAATAGAGGCCTTGTCATTGCCAGGTAATGCCCTTGTGATAGAGCCCTGGTCATTGCCAGGTAATGCCCTACGTGATAGAGCCCTGGTCATTGCCAGGCAAAGCCCTGTGTGATAGGTGTTAATGACCTCCAGACAGACATGCTTCATGGGCACCACAAGCCTAGGCAAAGGCCAGACACACAACATCTGTGGCCCTGACTGACTCATCACCTCATGATCCTGCAGGCTGATCCAGGTGGTCATCATGTCATTGATCATCGGATCCTTGTTTTCTGGGATTCAGAAGACGGCGACTGGCTCCCGAGCCATCTTTGGTGTCTCGTTCCTCAGTATCATGTTCCTTGCCATGGGCGCGATGCCTCAGCTGGCAACCACCTTCATGAACAAGGGGTAACCACTCTTCTCCTCACACACAGTTGCGTACGCTCACACTCACACTCACACTCACACTCACACTCACACTCACACTCACACTCACACTCACACTCACACTCACACTCACACTCACTCTCACTCTCACACTCACACCCACATCTACGCTTACACTCTTACGCTTACGCTTACGCTTGGGCTTGCGCTTACGCTACCTATAGGTGCACACATGATTGAAATACAGGCGGTCAATTTGTGTACATCAGGCCAAAGCCTGGTGCTATGTTGGTACTGCAGGCACATCACTATGTTGGAAGCAATCTCATGTTCTACCAATCAGGCCAATAAGCCCTGTACAAAAAGATGAGTAGCCTATTTGTAGACCAACACTGACTTCAGAGGGTGATCTGTTTGCAGGGTGTTTTACAAGCAGCGCAACAACAAATTCTTCCCGGTGTCCACTTACGCCTATGCCATGGCCATCTCCCATGTAAGCTGCTGACGTTGTATCAACACTGTGTCGGATTGTACATGGCTTTCCATGAACTGCATAAGTATATGAAGTTCTCATTCAATGTATACATGATGACGATCTATCTTCACCATGCTTACTCCCTGTTATTTACCACATGCACGTGGTTGTGTCCAGCAAACCACACATGGCCAATAGACTGACTGAAAGCTCTTGCACGGCTATACAGCTGACGATTCGGTTGCATGTGTTTCCTGTGACTGCTCGTGTGATGCTGCCTGTGCTGAGCAGGAACACAGCTGACGCTGTTCATGATTTGCTGATCCAGTCTGTGCAGCCTTGGCTGCAAACCGCAAAGACCACAAGAGGCCCACAGATTGACAGAATTCCTCACCGTGCATTTGCCATATCTCATGCAGAATACTTATACAAGCTTACATGGCTCTTGAATTGATGTTGGTGCTACTGTCTTTGCCTCTAACAAAGTGTTGTGTGCATCATGCAGGTGCCGTTTGGTCTGATCGAGACAGTGGTGTACACTTGCATCGTGTACTTCATCGTTGGCTATGAGAGAGGCCCGGGATACTTCTTCACCTTCTACCTGCTGTGCTTCTCGGTGATGCAAGTCATGGCGGCCATCATGCGCTTCAACGCATGTGCCTCCCCCAACATGGTCATATCCAACTCAGCAGGTACTCACACTCAGCTGCAGCATATCGTATGTGTCATGCTGGGCCTTCTCTGAAGCTTCAGCATCATGCAAATGTACATTGTGAAGCGTACATTCCCAACTCTCCCCCCCATATACTATACCCCTCCCCCCTACCACCTTATGGCCTCCTTACCCCCATCCTGTGCCTTTGGCAAGGGGCCATGCAAGATTTGGTCAGTTGCATTTGTGTGTACATACTTTGTTACACACACTCCAATCAGAGCACTTTGTTAGTGATGACAGTGATGTGTGGGTCAAGGCCATGGGTGGGAGGACTACCCTAATCTCCTTGCAGCCGCCCCCCTACAGCAGCCCTATCCACTCATCTCTGGGCTCTTTTTCAGATTCATCGCCAAGAAGCACGAGTGTGTACCTTTTCTTTTCCTGATTTTGCATATTACCTGCAGGGGCTCTGAGTATGCTGGTGCTCATCATCACATCTGGCTATGCCATTGTGCGCACCTCCATCCCCGGCTGGTGGATCTGGGCCTACTGGATCTCCCCCTTTGCCTACGGCTTGAGGGGGGTCGTCATCAATGAGATGACTTCCCCCGGGTGGGATGCGATCCAGGCTGGCACCACCGAGACTGTCGGCGCGTACTCCCTCAAGGAGTTTGGCTTCTTCACTGAGAGGTGAGGTTTGAAACACAGCATGGCGTGATGCAGCACAGCATGCACTCTGTCACCAAAGCAACTGTCTTGTGGGCTGTGTGTTCAAGCGTTTTGGCTTGTTCACTGTAAGGTGAGATGCAACAAGAAAGCATGATGTGGTTGAGGCCCAGCACAGCATGACCTGGCATAGCACAGTATGCTCTCCAACACTGCTGGGACTGAGCTCAGATTTACTTTGCAATGACATACAGAGAGTTTGGCACCAGCATAGATGACATGTTGACTGTCCAATGTATATGCTGAGATTGACAGCATGTCACAGCACTGTCAAGCATAGCATGACATGGAGCAAAGCATGCACAGCACAGTGCAACTCAGCACAGCATGACATAGGGCACTGTCACAACACAACACATGACCAAGCCTTACAGGCCTGCTATCAGATCTGAATCAAGCTGAAGACCAAACAGGCAGCACAGCATGGCACAGCCCACAGCACAGTCATTCAAGGTAGCATTTCAAATGTGAAGGGCTGATGTGGCAGGTACTGGATCTGGATTGGTGTGGCCTACCTGTGGTTCTTCTGGTTTGTGCTGACCACCCTGACTGTAGCAGCTCTGAAGTACCTGGACCCTGAGAAGGCCCGCCCCTCTGTTGATGACGGGGCCTCGGCTGCTGAGCAGATGACTATGCAGCAGCGCGTCATGAAGGCTGTCTCCCTCAAGAATGTCACACAGAGTAAGCCTCTCTTGCTTGTGGTATGCACTGCAGTGGTCCCTCACGCACTGTGCAGGGGTCATCCCATATCATGCAGGGGTCACCCCCATATCATGCAGGGTCCCTCACCTACTGTGCACAGGTCATTCACATGTCATGCAGGGGTCACCCACATATCATGCAGGGGCCACCCACTTTTATGCAGTTATGGTGTACAGTGTCTGAGTGACTGACAGGCATCAGATGCGGGACTTGATGCGAACCATGAAGGGTGTTGCAAATGCTTGCAATGCACAGCTGCATGACAGAGCCATTGATGATCAGGAGCAATGTGCTGTTCAGCGACTTGCTGTCAAGGCTGTGTTTCCCCGGCAGATGCTTCAGCCTCAACGGCTGATGCACAAGCCTTGTAAGCAGCGTCTGCACAGGTGCATAGCGCAGATGAAGCTTAGATGAGGCAGTAGATGGTAGACAGTAGATGAGAAATGAGGGGACAGGCAGTAGACGGTAGGCTGAAGGGCACGCAGAGCAGCAAACCCAGGCCTCATGCAATTACTCAACATGTCAAAGGCTTTGGCGGACTTCAACAATTACAAATCTGTGTCTTGCAAGGCTGGGAGCTGTTGCCAGACTAAACTTCCTGGCAATGATGCAGTGCAGCAGCACCTGCAGGTTTCAAAGGAAGCCCCCAGTAGTGTGGCTCCTTGCAGGTCTACCAGGGGTCAACAAGTGGCCCTGCTCACACAGCCCAGCATGGATAGCCATCACATCAACTTGCTGCAGCTGTGCTGATGATCCAAGCCTTGTGTTGTGCAGGGCTGAGCTTCAAGAAGAGCCCCCAGGCTGAGGCCCTTGGGGATGTGGAGGAGGGGCGGGGGCTGCAGGCGGCGGGGCCCGGCCTTGTGACTGGGGGCCCCGTCAGCCTCTCCAGCAGCCTGCCCTTCACCCCCATCAACCTCATCTTCAGGGTAAGCCATTATTATTATTATTATTATTATTAACATTATTGTTGTTATTACTCTTATTATTATTATTATTATCATAATTATTGAAAATTGATGTTAATGATAATAATAATATTGTTATTAACATTAATAATATTAAGTTTATTTAGTCGTGATAGGCCTGTTGTACAAGGCATGACTCGATGGTTGCCAGCAACTTCTGCTGAGGCTAAGGCCCTACCCCGTGAGGGGGCATCGGCTCTTGTAAAAAATTGTCACCGCAGAAGGAGCTCGAGATCTTCAGGCTAAGCCATCCTCCAGTCATAGGCCTGTGCCTTGATCTGTGTTAAGGTCTAGTCTGTGTGATCATGCATAGCTGTGTACCTTGTGATGTCACGTGCCTTGGTGGCGGCCTGCCGTATTGCTTCTGTCAACTCTTGGCTTAGGGTCAGTTTACCTTGGCTCTGCGCTTGCAGTCCAACTTAGGGCTGTCAGTGCTTTGACAGCCTGCTCATGTTTTCTTGACAGCCTGCCCTTTTCCCCTCATCCCATTTTTGAGGCGCAGCAGCCCCTCAGCTCCTATATCATCAATTACAGGACATACATGCTCATATCTGTCTATCTCTGTGCATGTTGTTGTGAGTCCGTCTCCCAGTTTGATGTGCACCTGGAATGTCTGCATGGCTGTCTGACACGTTTGCATTCACCACCAGGCAAAGTCCTGTCGTCCTAGTATCTATTGACGTGACTGTGCTTATCTGCATGCGCATTGTGCAACCCTATCGGCCTCAACTTCAAGCCGGCTCCTGTACAACTGCCCTCCCTCCCTCCCCTCTTTCCCCTCCTCCCCGCCAAGAACACTGCTGCTTGCAATGATGCTTCTCTTAGTGTCTTGATGAATGTGCAGGACCTGAAGTACTTTGTGGATGCGCCCTCAAAGGCCAAGTCAGACAACCAGAGCAAGGAGAACCCTGCCAAGCTGGAGCTGCTCAAGGGCATCACCGGATTTTCATGCCCCGGGGTGCTCACAGCCCTCATGGGGGGTAGCGGGGCGGGTAAGACCACCCTGATGGACGTCATCGCTGGGCGTAAGACTCAGGGCGAAATCACTGGGGATATCCTGGTGAATGGGCATCCCAAGGATCAGAAGACCTGGTCCCGAGTGGTGGGCTATGTGGAGCAGACTGACATCCATTCTCCCCAGGTAGGCCCTTGTTCATTTCGTTTTTGTTTTGTACCTTACAGTCTGAGGTGTGGAGCCAGTTGTGACTCACCAGACATCCTGGCTTGAGAGCGCAGGTGCTGTTGGTGACTGGTTGCTGCTGCTAGGCTTGAAGAGTACTTGCCTGGTTGACAATCTGCCTGACCGGCAGAGAGCTTTTCAGCATTAGCTGTTAGACTATGTTGCTGCTGACATTCACCTGGTTGACGGGACACTTGCTGACAGTTGCTGTTTGTGTGTATGTATACAAGTATATGCGTAAACGAGAGGTTTCTGTGCAGCAGTCGGTCCATCTGCCCTTGTGCTTGCCTGTGTGTGTGTCACTGTCTGCCTGTCTATCTGTCTGTGTGTCTGCTTCTCTCCATGCCTGCCTGCTTGTCAGTCTGATACAGCCTGCTCACGAACACTGCAAGCACCACCACCAGTTAAGCAATGTTGTCACTCTTGTACATCACATGATTGCTACATCAAAAGATCTTAGCTTCCTGAAAAATTTGTTTGCTGCATCAAAACATATTTGCTACATGTAAAAACCTCATTTTGTGGCAATGCAGGCAACTGTGAAGGAGGCCCTGATGTTCTCTGCCAGGCTGCGTCTGGACGCCAGTGTGTCTGAGGCCCAAGCGAGGGAGTACGTGGACGAGGTGATCGGCATTGTGGAGCTGCAGCCGGTGCAGAACAAGCTGGTGGGCATGCCCAAGGTCTCTGGTTTGTCCGTTGAGCAGAGGAAGCGGCTGACCATTGCTGTGGAGCTGGTGGCTAACCCCTCTGTGGTGTTCATGGACGAGCCCACCTCAGGTTAGTAACCCCTCTGTGGTGTTCGTGGACGAGCCCACCTCAGGTTAGTAACCAGTCACCTGCTTGATGAGATCATGGTGGAGCTTAAAGCTGACACTCTCTGCTGCCTTGGTGGACAAATACGCCTGAGATTTAGGGTTTAGCCTCTGGTGGTCACTGAACCCTGAGTTAGCAGGAGGTATACATGGTGGAGATACAGGGTTTACACCATAGGCAGTTGGATTTTACACCATGGACGCTTAACAGTGATCCCGCCCAAAATCAGCATTTTCAGTATCCTGAATCAATGCTTTGTGTGAGATTGACATGTGAGCAGTGTGTGTAGGAACACATGCCACTGTTTCTGCTGAGCAGGCTGAAGACAGCTGGCTCTTGAGCCCTGCATGTACAATTGTATGGTCATATGCGAATCCCTGATTGGCCCCTGCATGTTTGGCATTTGGTCCATCAAAAGTTCGAGTCTAATTTGTTCATTTGCCTTTGCAGGTTTGGATGCTAGAGCAGCAGCCATTGTGATGCGGTCAGTCAAGAACGTATCGCGTAACGGACGTACGGTCATGGTGACCATCCACCAGCCCTCCATTGAGATCTTCGAGGGCTTTGACGCCCTCTTCCTGCTGCAGCGTGGTGGCCGGGTGAGCCCTTGCTCTAACTAGTGTCACCATTGCCTAAACCACCTCACTGCCATTTAACCTGTCCACCTGCTCTCGCCTGTGAGTACCTTCCTCAATCTGTGTTCAAACTGCTGCATGCCCCATGAAGAAGTTTTGGTTCACTACTCCTGTGGCAGGTATGGTTCTGGTCTGAGGGTTTAGGTAACATGCAAGGGTTGAGGAACTTTGAAAGCTTTTCCATGTAGTTCTTGTTGCTACAAGGTGAAGCAGGCACCATGGCCTTGAGCAACTCATGAAGAGACAAACAGCATAAGCTTACACATTTGCAGATGGGCAGATAGGGATTGCAGATGGGCAGATAGGGATTGCAGATGGGCAGATAGGGATTGCAGCGCATCTCTTGGTATGACATAAGCATGACTGATGCTCTGTGCAGTTGACCTACTTTGGCATGCTGGGCCATGAGAGCTGCAACCTGATTGGGTACCTGGAGGGCTTTGAGGGGGTAGCCCCCATCAAGAGGGGCCACAACCCCGCCACCTGGATGCTGGAGGTGACAGGTGGCGCCACCTCCAACAACATCAAGGCCTCCCAGCAGGACTTCCCCACAGTCTACAAGGTATGGGTTGTGTAACCTAGTGCATAGGGCTCAGCTGCTTTGCCCTAAACCTGCACAACTACGCAGCATCTGCACTACAGCTTCCAGCCACGCTTTATTTCAATAAATCTCCTATATCTGTGCCAGTCATAATGCATCACATTTTGTGCTGCAGTGCCAAGTTGATTATGCCCGACGCATGGCCTTAAAATTGCGTCTATGGCACTCGCCCTGTCAGCGCACACCCCTTGGGTGCAAGTACCGTCTCATGTTAGTGCATGTTGGCTCACAGGACTAGGTTTTAGGCACACATAGTAGGTACCTGGCAAGAACGATTAGCTGGAACGCCTGTGAATTATTATTATTATTATGGCCTCAAAAGCTGTTACAAATTATTCATGCATAGTGTACGGTGAAGGCTGCCACAACAGCGCCACAAGTTGCTTCTTCTTCAGCATTCTTTCACACGATGTTCACGCACTGTCAGCTGGAGCTTTCTCGTTGTGTCGCCACAGTGTTACCGCAGTGTTGCTGCAGTGTTCCTGTCAGGTTACCGTAGTGTTACTGCAGTGTGACTGCATGCATGTCTGCAGGGGATGTGTCACCACAGTGTTACCGCAGTGTTCCTGTCATGTTACTGTAGTGTTACTGCAGTGTTACTGCATGCATGTGTGCAGGGGATGTGTCACCACAGTATTACCGCAGTGTTGCTGCAGTGTTCCTGTCATGTTACCGTAGTGTTACTGCAGTGCTACTGCATGCATGTCTGCAGGGGAGCGCACTGTGTGGTGAGAATGCTGCGACGGTGGAGAGGCTGATAGAGCAGGGCAAAGCCCAGTACAAGCCCCTGGCCCTGGCCACCACCTATGCTGCTGACAAGAAGACTCAGGTTAGTCACCATCAGTCATCCTGCATCAATGGTTCACACGCACCAGTATAAGCCCCTGGCCCTGGCCACCACCTATGCTGCTGACAAGAAGACTCAGGTCAGTCACCATCATTCATCGTGCATCAATAGTTCACATGTGTAGTCAGCAATGCACTGTTCAGCATCTTGGTTGCTCTTGGTTCTTGCTCTCAAAACACGCCTGCCTCCAGGATAGCTGGGTCCATTGCGGTTGGTCACAACCCTGGCCTTGAACCTTCTTATGTCAAGCTGGCACGGGCTCTAATGGGAATGTGGCCACACACGCCGCTTGTCCATACCATGCAGCAATCAAAACTATAGGCTGATTGTGACAATGACAATGAGCAATGTCATGCTATCAACAGCGTCACACCGCTTGTTTGTGACATGTCACGGATACCCTGAATGCCCTGGTCTGACATGGGAAACCCTGAATGCCTTGGTCTGACATGGGAAACCCTGGATGCCTTGGTCTGACATGGGAAACCCTGAATTACTTGATCTGACATGGGAAACCCTGAATGCAGACGTTTGCCCTGATGAAGAAGTGGAGCACAATGTACTGGAGGAGCCCGGCCTACAACCTGACTCGCTTCCTCATGACCACCCTAATCGCCCTCTTCTACGGCACTATGTACCTCCAGAAGGGCCACCTTCCCAAGTCAGGTATGGGTTACCCGGCCCGTCATACTCACTGTCAAGCTCTGTCACCGCATGGAACACATGCTAGGATCTTCTTCTGCTGCAGAGACGCCACTATACATAACCTGCATGTTGCTAACAGCAACTTGCTGTGTTTGCTGGTAGCACAGCATCAAATGTAAAAGTAACATGTAAGTGATTGCGTCACATTTACAGGGTTTGCAATTTTGTTGATTGTGTGGGGTGATGCAGGGGGGTCAGTGGGCACAGTGCAGAACATCATGGGGGTGCTGTACTCGTGCACCACCTTCCTGGGAATGTTCAACATGATGTCTGTCATGCCCATCCTCGGCTATGAGCGCTCTGTCATGTACAGGTCAGTTCTTCTTCCTCACTCCTTCTCGTCCTTCTTCTTCATCGTCTTCTTCGTCGTCGTCTTGTTCTTCCTCAGCCGCATCAGCTTATGGTGAATGCAGCATTGACTGAATGCCATTTCCTGCAGCATGCTGCACATCCACACAGCTGCCTTGCCCCATCAGTGCACTGCCTCATGGTGAACAGTGCATTGCTGTGGCTGAGACTTTGGTCCAAAAGACACTCATGCAACACGATGCAGACTCACAAAGTCATTGCCATGGCTGAGATGCTGGTCTGTTCGTCTGTGCGTCACTACCTGTCACTTCTCACACTGCCTATTACAAGCTAGATGCAAGCTAATCACATGTGCCGATGTGAATGTGACGTTTGCATGTCTGAAGGTGACAAATCAATTGCCACCATTCAGCTGCACACATACATCACTGGTGACATCACAACGCAATGCATATCAGGCACCAAACGCAATATTGACAAATTTATGCCTGCACAACAGGGAACGGGCAGCGTCCATGTACAGCTGCGCGCCCTACGCAACAGCCTCAGGGTTTGTGGAGCTCCCATACCTGCTCCTCCAGAGCGCCGTCTTCATGCCCATCACCTACTGGATGATCGGCTTCGAGGCCAACGCCGCCAAGTTCTTCTTCTTCTGGCTGGTGTTCCTGATGGCCCTCACCCTCAACACCTTCCTGGGGCAGCTGCTGGTCATGGTCACCCCCAGCCAGCAGGTGGGCCAGCTCCTGGGCTCAGGTAGGCTTCTGTTGCTCTTTCTCCCTTCCTTGAACACGTTTTGTCTCTTCATGTTCTTCTTCTTCTTGATTGCCCACATGGGTCAGCCAATAATCCCCAGCCAGCAGGTGGGCCAGCTCCTGGGCGCAGGTGGGCTCCCCTTCTTCCTTCTGTTGCTCTGCCTCCCTTCCGTGAATCTATGTTTTGTCTCCTTTTGATGCACATCTCCTTGAACGCTTGCTTGGGGCAGCCAACAACCCCCAGCCAGCAGGTGGGGTGTGTTCGGGTGGGGTTCCTGTGCTTCTTTCCTTTCCATCTGTTGCTCGTCCTCAATCATACAGTCAATCAGGGAGGGTACCATTGTCTCTGTCTTGTGTACATGATCTGTCTCATCTTCTAATTCCCCGAAACCTGCCTGGGGCAGATGCTGGTTGTCCCCAGCCAGCAGGTGGGCCAGCTTGGGGTCAGGCGGGGTCATTTGTCTTTCCTGTGCTTCATCACTCTCTCGTTATGTTGCACATCTATGCTCCTGAGATGAACTCTGATTTATATTCCCTTTTGCATTCCCAAATTAGGTGCTGCTCCTGCTGGCTGTTCGTCCAGACTGGCATAGCATTGCGTCAAGCCTTTGGACTGTTGACATTGTCGGATGCACATGCTGTGGCACACTCACAGCAATTGCATGACCCTTGCCTCAAAGCCTAGGCAGACCAAACTGATCACCACTAGCACATCGCCCCCAGCAATGCCACTGTGCTACCTGCAACTTTTCCCTTGATGCCTGTACCTCTCTCCCAGGACATCATCTGAAAGTCACCTGTTGATCTGATCATCTCGTTCCCTGGGCTTGTTTGGTCATGATGAGGCTTAGTTGCAGATGATCATGACAATTGTTAACACATGTGCTGTGTATTGGTGGTGCCGCTGATTGCATGCTGCAACCGTGCCGGCTACCTCAAGCACCACTTGCTTGTGAACAACGCCCAGTGATGAATGTTACGACTGGAAGTGCTGAGAGTCTGGTGTGCTGTTTGCAGCTCTCAACCTGATCTTCCAGATCTTCAATGGGTTCATGCTGCCATACCCCAGCATCCCCCGGGGCTGGAAGTGGCTCAACAGGTATTTTGATCCTGGCATTGCTATACCAGCTAAGTTGGCAGTGCTAGCTGAAGCTGAATATATCACAAGGCTTGCATTGCAAGTCAAACCAGATACTTCACATCAGGGTCGACACAATGCATGTACACCATATTGTTGCTTCTCATGCCTGTTAGCTGTCAGGACTCAGCAGCAGCAGCAAGCTAAGGCAGAATATTGCATCAGCAACAACTAGCAAGTCTGCAGCTGGCTGTAGAGCCTTTTTCTTGCCCAAATTCAGTCAGGTCAAGTTGAAGAGGTTGCTCTGAACCTGAAGAATGTGTTGCAGGTGTTCTCCCTCTACCTGGATTCTGTATGCGCTTGCTGTGAACCAGCTCGGCAACAGGGAGGATCAAGTCACAGGGTTTGATGGCAATCTGCAGACTATTCATGATTTCATGAGGAATTACTTTGGTTACAAGTACGAGTTCAGGTGGTATGCAGTGCTGATCATTGCAGCTTACTTGGTGGCTTTCAGAGTAGCTGCCATGCTGGCACTCAAATTCATCAGCTTCCAGCGGCGCTGATCTGTCCCTGCTCTGCCAGCATATAGCTTCTGTACATGGTCATTGAAAAGCAGTATAATGTCAAGTGTTGCCTTGCTTGCTGTGTCATGGAATGTTCTGCTTGTAATCCAGTGCAGCAGAGCTTTGTCGTGCTTGCATTGGTCTGGTAATTTGCATTGGTGAAAAGACGACAGGACGCCACAAGATGACCTGTGGCGGTAGCAGAAAGAAGGCATGCTGCAACTGTAGCAACGTTGTCAACATTTTCGCAGACAGCAACCTATTGCACAAGCTCGCAGTATCCAGCCCTGGTGCCGATCTTGCAATATACTGAATATTGCAAAATATGCACCAAGGCAATTGCATATTGCCCGCAAGAAGTTTACAGGAGGCTGAAGTAGTACTGAAGTACTACTAGTGTCCTCTAACACACTATTGTCTTACAGACATATTGACAAGGCAATACTCCCCTAATAACTACATTTTCTTCTGTAGTAATGTAGCCAACAGTAAAACTACACATCAAAATCTCAAAGACTTTAATTTAAATCTTCTGTCAACTCATCATGCACACACCTGTACTTTTGACAAACACCATAATGATTGCACGCAATGACCAAGGACCAAGTTCAAGATTGCTTGCGTTCACTCTCCTGCCAATAACAGCAACACATCTTGACTAAAGCAGCACCCGCTCAGTATCTCTGATTGGGGTTTGTGGTGGTGCCTGTTGTTGGCTGCCCTGTGCTGTAGCTGCTGCCAGTGTTGCCAGTCCCAGTTGACCCAGTAGGACCACCAACCTTGTTCTTGACATATTCCAGTCCTGACTGAGTGTATCCCAGACCCCCAACGATGCCCTGCTTGGCTGTGTCAGTCCAAGACTTCTTTGCCTGCAGCATGCCAACCTTGCCTTTCAGTCAAAACAGGATATGTCTTCTGACATGAGACATAGTCTGCCTTCAGATAGGAGACAGAAGCAGCAGTTGACAGACGAGCTGTGCAACCAAGCCAAGTTTGTGAGCAGCCAATGACAAGTGTCAAACATGAGAGACAAAATGTCAAGCTTCTGGCGCAGGCTGTTCCCTGAAAGCTCAATCAACAATGCCGTGCACCCCATGTGTGTCATGCCTAGACACTGATGACAAGCTGCAAAAGAGTGAGCACCAGCGTCAGGACTGCGTGTGTAACATCTTGCTGCCCTGCAAGCTATCACAGTGCATCACGCACAAACATGAGGGTAAGCTGCTATTCCCAAATCGGCCACACTATGTCAGCGCCACATTGAGACACTGGCCAAGCCATCATGACATGCACAACCAACAGCATGACTGCAGCAGGATTAGTCACCTGTGGGTCAGGTGCACCAGTGTGAATCTGAGTCTGTCCTGCTCCTGAGTAATTAGTACCCTGACCGTATCCAGGTGTGGCACCTGCGCCTGCTCCTTGAGTCTGCCCAACATGTGTGCCCTGGTTGTAGCCAGGGGTGCCTGCACCTTGATTGTACCCTGTGCCTGACCCCTGATTGTAGCCTGTGCCTGACCCTGTTGTTGTGCCTTGGCTGTAGCCAGTGCCTGTGCCGGTTGGCTGCCCCTACAGGCAACAACATGAAGCTGTGTGAGTGTATGTGTAGATGTGTGTGTCAGTCCTTTGTTGCCTGTCTGTAGTGTGCAATGTTGCAGGGACCATCGATCATATGTAGGTGAGCATGTTGCCTGCATCTTTTGTATATATTGGACAAAGAGGCTGACTGGAAGAGCCCTTGCTGGACAGTGCTTTGATTCTGTTTTAAATGTAAAAGCCATAGCTACCAGCCAGATCTTGAAGAATGAAGTGAAGTGCAGCAACATCAGCGCTGTGTCTGCCCGCAAGCCTTGCAAAAAGATGATGGTGCGTGCAGTCTAGATGCCTAGCAAAGGCAAGATCAGAATGAACGAGTTCTACACATTTGTCTAGGTTCACAGTGCTGTGCAAGCATTTGCCATAGCTTCACAGACAGCGCACATCATCACAGTTGAGAGCTAGCAGAAGTATCTGCAAAGGCCTTGTATATGGCAGAGCATGCAAGAGCGTACCGCTGTGGTGGATGGACCAGCCACCTTGTTCTTCAGGTACTCAGCCTGTCCATGCAGGTTGTCTGCAACTTTTGCAGTCCAGCTTTTGGCCTGGTCTGTGTAG
>JAABUK010006249.1_pt1 | contig 17903 bp, 14 predicted proteins | sample 5559141 | NCBI WGS metagenome assembly JAABUK01 (sample SAMN10711869, study PRJNA513367) | rock metagenome | isolation source: Antarctica rocks | place: Antarctica: Victoria Land, Pudding Butte nord | collected 2016-01-03 | reverse complement strand
CCTGGTCTTCCCAGACTGGGCCACCCTCATGCAAACCCTGATCGACTCGAAACCCCCACCCGACATCGAAGCCCAGGTCGCCAGGTGATGATCTCACCGTCCGTAGCCGACTTAGAACTGCTGGTCCGCGACGGGGCGGCTTGGCGGGGCGGGGCGGGGTCGTGTATAGGGGCGCTGCCGTGCGGGTGTGGTGGAACGGTAGACACAGCAGACTCAAAATCTGCCGGCTGCAAGGCCATGTCGGTTCGAGTCCGACCACCCGCAGGCCCTTACGGATGACGCGCGCCGAGATGCGCTGGAGGTCCGGGCCGGAATCGAACCGGCATTCGAGGATTTGCAGTCCTCTGCAATAGTGGCGATTAGTTGTGTGCTTTCAGCATGGTGGTGTAGCGTGTATGCACGTTCATCACACTGGCAGCACAGCAGGGGCGGGAATGGCCGTTTTCCGGACGCAGCAGACCACCGGGGGCAGGAGGATACAAGTTGTCGTCCGCAAGGGCGGGTACAACCTGAGCAAGGTGTTCTGGCGGACGGGGGAGGCGCAGACGTGGGCGCGTCGGGTCGAGGACGCCATCGTGAGCGCCACGCCGTCCATGCCGTTCGACCGCGCGGCCTGGCTGCGGGACGCGCCGCAGACTCCTGTCATCGATGACACCAAGCCCCACGCCGGATGGACGCTGGACAGGGCGCTCAAGCACTACGGCGAGAAGGTGAGCGTCAAGAAGAAGGGCGCCGTCCAGGAGCAGGCGAAGATAGCGGTCCTGCGTCGGCAGGCATGGGCCGGGAAGCGGCTGGACGGGCTCGAGCATGCGGACGTGCAGGGATACGTGGACGAGATGGCAGCCGAGGGCATGTCCGGCAGCACCGTGCGGCTGCGGGTCATGCTGCTGCGTGCGCTGTACCGCGATGCCGTGAAGCTCTGGAAGCTGGCACTGGCGAGCCCATGCGACGGCGTGAGCCTGCCGCCGCCCGCCCTGCACCGCGCCCGGCGCCTGCAGGACGGGCATGAGGAGGAGAAGGGGGAGGAGGAGCGGCTGCGGGCCGTGCTCGCCACCAAGCCGTCCGGCGCGACGATGCTGGACCTGCTGGACCTGGCCATCGACACGGGCATGCGGCAGTCCGAGCTGCTGGGCATCACCGCAGGGCAGTGGCGGCGGGTGGAGGGCGTGGAGACCATCGAGCAGCCGGACAGCAAGAACGGCGACCCCAGGCACGTGACCCTGTCCGTGCGGGCGGCCGCCATCGTCAGGCGCCGGGCCAAGGGCAAGAGGCCGGACGAATTCCTGTTCCCCTGGAAACCGGCCGACCTGCGGCAGCGGTGGAACGCCGCACGGAAGGCGGCGGATGTGCAGGATTTCCGTTGGCACGACCTGCGGCACGAAGGGCTGAGCAGGATGGCCGCCAAGGGCATGCACATCGGCATGCTGTCGGCCCAGTCCGGGCACAAGACGGTGGCGGTGTTGAAGCGGTACCTCAACGCGAAGCCCCAGGAGGTCAAGAAGCTGCTGGGGTAGGCATGCCAGGGGCGCCAGCGACCTGGACGCCGGGCAGGAGCACGGCGGATAGGTGAAACGCCCACTGCATGAAGCGCCGCCGGTTTCTGCGCGTCAGCTCCCGGGCGAAGTCGATGGGCTAGTAGGAGCCGCTGCCATCGTCGTGCGCCGGGTCAAGGGCAGGGTGCCGGAACCTCCCCCTGCTCACCGTGTCCAGCGGCACGCTGTGGAAGCGGTAGAACGCGCTGCGGGCGAAGGCTGGGGTGGTTGGGTTCCGGTGGCACGACCTGCGCCACGAAGCGCTGAGCCGCATGGCCGGCAAGGGCTTGAACATGGGCGAGCTCTAGGCCCAGTCCGGGCACCGCACGCCGGCAATCCTGTTGCGGTACTTGAACGCCAAGCCGCAGGACGTGGCGAAGAAGCTGGGGTAGGGACACGCGGATGGACTTATGACTGCTGCTCCGGCCAGCAGCACGTTGCAGGATGACGGCCAAAGGCATGCTGTCGCTTCAAGCCTGAAGAGGCTACCAGCCAGAGTTTCGGCTGAAACAGCTTGCCAGGTCCTCCCAGTAAGCTGGACCATGTGAGCTTGGAAAGCGATGGGGATGGAGTGTCGATGCGGGTCGAGTCATTGGCGGACCGTGGTGTAGAGCGCCACGCAGATAGCAGGAAGCTGGCGGAACCGGCGGGTATTTTGGTAGTCGGAAAGCAGGCATGAGCGGCAGCTCGCTTTCTTCCCTCATCTGGTCCACTGCGGACACGCTACGTGGCGACTACAAGCCCGCAGAGTACGGACGCGTCATCCTGCCGTTCACGGTGCTGCGCCGCCTGGACTGCGTGCTCGCCCCCACGAAGGCCGCCGTGCTGGCCGAGAAGGCGAGGCGTGAGGCCGAGAGGGTCGCCCCCGAGCAGTTCATGCTGCGCACGGCCAAGCTGCCGTTCTACAACGCGTCCCCGCTGGACATGCCCAAGCTGCTGGGCGACCAGGACAACATCGCCGCCAACCTGGAGCAGTACGTCCAGGGGTTCGCGCCCGTGGTTCGTGACATCTTCGAGCGGTTCCGCTTCTCCGAGCAGCTTGACCGCCTCCGTAAGGCGAAGCTCCTCTACCAGGTGGCGGAGCGGTTCGCCGGCATCCCGCTCGGCCCCGACGCGGTGACGAACCACGAGATGGGCCTGGCCTTCGAGGAGCTCATCCGGCGGTTCGCCGAGGTGTCGAACGAGACGGCCGGTGAGCACTTCACCCCGCGGGACGCTATCAAACTGATGGTCAACCTGCTGTTCATCGAGGACGATGAGGTGCTCACCCCGGGAAAGGCGGTGGTCCGGACCATCTACGACCCCACGGCCGGCACAGGAGGCATGCTGAGCGTGGCCGGCGAGTTCCTGCTGGAGCACAACCCGCAGGCGGTCCTGACGATGCACGGCCAGGAGCTCAACGACGAGAGCTATGCCATTTGCAAGGCCGACATGCTCATCAAGGGCCAGGACATCAGAAACATCCTGCCCGGCAACACCCTGTCCGAGGACGGCCATCCCAGCCGGCGCTTCGATTACATGCTGAGCAATCCGCCGTACGGGACGGACTGGAAGAAGGTCGAAGCCGACGTGTCGCGCGAGTACAAGCAGCGCGGCTACGCCGGGCGGTTCGGTCCCGGCCTGCCCAGGATATCCGACGGCCAGCTCCTGTTCGTGCTGCACCTCGTCTCCAAGATGCGCCCCGCGAAGGACGGTGGGAGCCGCATCGGCATCGTGCTGAACGGCTCGCCCCTGTTCACGGGCGGGGCCGGCTCGGGCGAGAGCGAGATACGGCGCTACCTGTTCGAGAACGACCTGGTGGAGGCCATCGTGGGCCTGCCCACGGACATGTTCTTCAACACGGGCATATCCACCTACGTGTGGGTCCTGACCAACCGCAAGCCCGCCCACCGCAAGGGCCTGGTCCAGCTCATCGATGCCTCATCGTTGTGGGGCAAGATGCGGCGGTCCCTGGGGTCCAAGCGCAAGGCGATGGACGACGGGCACATCGCTGCGGTCACCACCCTGTTCGGCAAGTGCGCCGTGGCGCAGCTCGCCACAGTGACGGACGCGGCCGGCAAGGCCGCCCATCACGTCGTGCTGGAAGGTGACGCGGCACCGGCTGTTCCCGAAGGCGGCAAGGTCCGACTGGCGCCCTTGTCACGGCTGTTCCGCAACGAGGAGTTTGGCTATCGCACCATCACCGTCGAGCGCCCCCTGCGCGATGCGGACGGCAACCCCGTCGCTGCGCAGAAGGGCAAGGCCCGGAGCAAGCCCATGCCCGACAGCAGCCTGCGGGACACGGAGAACGTGCCCCTGGCCGAGAGCGTCGAGGACTACTTCGAGCGCGAGGTGCTGCCCCACGCGCCGGACGCATGGGTGGACGAGGGCAAGACGCGCGTGGGCTACGAGGTGCCATTCAACCGGCACTTCTACGTGTTCGAGCCGCCCCGGCCCCTGGAGGAGATTGACGCCGACTTGAAGGCCAGCACCGACCGCATCCGGACCATGCTGGACGGGCTGGCGGCATGAGCACGCACCGTTGCCTTCCTTGCAAAGACACTGGCCTTGTTTGGGTTGGTCACGTTCCAAGTGATTGGGATGTTCGTCGCTTAGGATTTTATTTCTCAGAACGGCGTCAGAAGGTAAGCGACACCGAATTTCAGCCACTCTCCGTGACCAAGCTCGGTATCGTGCCTAGGCTCGAGACAGCAGCGAAGTCTGATGATGGCGACAATAGAAAAATGGTCCGTCAAGGTGACTTTGTAATAAATGGTAGGTCTGACAGGAAAGGCTCTTCCGGTCTTTCTGCCTTGCAAGGCTCCGTGTCGTTGATAAATATTGTTCTTCGTCAGATTTCTCCTGCGAATATGGATTTCATGCACTATCTGCTTAGAAGTATTCCGTTTCAAGAGGAATTTTACCGATTCGGGAGAGGTATCGTCGATGACCTCTGGAGCACTCCTTTTTCGGAAATGCGCAACATCAAGCTTGCCGTGCCTCCTATCCCAGAGCAGCAGGCCATCGCTGCCTTCCTCGACCGCGAGACGGCCAAGATAGACGCCCTCGTGGCTGAGCAGGAACGCCTGCTTGCCCTGCTCGCAGAGAAAAGGCAGGCAGTCATCTCCCGTGCGGTCATCCAAGGGTTGGACCCGTCTGTGCCGATGAAGGACAGCGGCGTGCAGTGGGCAAGCATGATACCTTCACATTGGCTTGCTGTCCCCCTTCGCTACTTGGCTCGGATTGGAAATGGCTCAACGCCGAACAGAGACAACCTGAACTATTGGGAAAGTGGAACATATCCCTGGGTCAACAGCTCCCAGGTTAACAGCCCTGATGTACATGAAGGTGCTTATTTTGTTACTGAGGCCGCAATGGCGCAGTGTCACCTTCCCAAAGTGCCTGTGAACTCCGTATTGGTAGCCCTTACTGGGCAGGGCAAGACCCGCGGGAAAGCATCTATCCTTCGGATTGAGGCAACAATCAATCAGCATGTCGCCTATCTGTCGGTCGATGAAAGCAGGTTGCGTCCAGAGTTTCTCCGCTGGACGTTCGAAACCGCTTACGATTTCGTGCGCATGGAGAGCGATGGCGGTGGAAGCACTAAGGGCGCTATAACCTGTGAGCAACTTCGGAATATCCAGGTGCTGTTGCCAGAGACGGAAGAACAAGACCGTATCACCCAGAGTGTCAACAAGGAAGTAAAGCGGATAGGTCTTCTATCAGTAGAAGCAGAGCAGGCAACCAATCTGCTCAAGGAACGCCGGTCTGCCCTTATCTCGGCCGCCGTGACCGGCAAGATAGACGTGCGCGGTCTGGTGCCTGCTGTGGAACCGGCAAGGGCGGCAGCATGAGCATCCACAAGGAGCGCGCCTTCGAGGACGGCATCTGCCTGCACCTTGCAGCCCATGGCTGGATGTACGCCGAAGGCGATGCCGCCCTGTATGACGGCAGGCGCGCCCTGTTCGTCCCCGACCTGCTGGCCTGGGTACAGAAGAGCCAGCACGACGCCTGGACCGCTCTGCAGGCGAAGGGCGTGACCCCGGATATGCTGGCCGACCGTCTGCGGGCGGCGCTAGACAAGTCTGGCCTGCTGCACGTCCTGCGGGAGGGGCTAGACGTTGTAGGACTCAAGAAGTCCCTGGCCGTCGCGCGCTTCCGGCCGGCGCTCGCCATGAACGCGGAACTCGCCGCGCAGCATGCCGCCAACCGCCTGCGCGTAGTCCGCCAGGTCCGCTACTCCCTGCACGGGGAGCAGAGCCTGGACCTCGTGCTGTTCCTGAACGGCATTCCCGTGGCCACGGCCGAGCTGAAGTCGGACTACACGCAGTCCGTGGGGGACGCGGTGGACCAGTACCGCTACGACCGCCTGCCCAAGGCTCCGGGCAAGAGCAGTCCCGAGCCCCTGCTCGCCTTCCCTGGTGGCGCCTTCGTCCACTTCGCCGTCAGCAACAGCGAGGTCCGGATGACCACGCGCCTGGCCGGCCCCGAAACCAAGTTCCTGCCCTTCAACCGTGGGCAGGACATGGGCGCGGGGAACCCGCCCAACCCACACGGTGCTTCCACAGCATACCTGTGGGAGGACGTGTGGTCGCGGGAAGGTTGGCTTGAAATCCTGGGACGCTACGTTGCGCCTGTGAAGAACAAGGCGGGGAAGCTGGAGGACTGGCTGTTCCCCCGCTACCACCAGCTCGACGTGACCCGCAGCCTGCTCGAAGCCGTGCGCCAGGATGGTGTGGGTGGACGCTACCTAGTCCAGCACTCGGCAGGGTCGGGCAAGACCAATTCCATCGCCTGGATGGCGCACTTCCTGGCCGACCTGCACGGCGCCGACAACGAGAAACTCATCCACACCGTCCTTGTGGTGTCCGACCGGACGGTGCTGGACGAGGGCCTGCGCGAGGCCATCGAGGCGCTCGAGCGCACCAAGGGTGTGGTTGCGGCCATCAAGGGAACTTCCGGCTCCAAAAGCGCGGAACTCATCACGGCCTTGGCCGGGACCAAGAAGGTGGTGGTCTGCACCATCCAGACGTTCCCGTTCGCGCTGGACGAGGTCCGGCGCCTGGCCGCCACCGAGGGCAAGCGATTCGCCGTCATTGCCGACGAGGCCCACTCCTCCCAGGCCGGCAAGGCCGCGTCCGAGCTCAAGGCCGTGCTGGGCGCGCAAGCGCAGGCCGACCTTGCGGACGGCGGGGAGGTGGACATCGAGGACGTGCTGGCCGCGAAGATGGCCGGGCGCGCGAGCCAGGACGCCGGCGTCAGCTACTTCGCCTTCACGGCGACACCCAAGGCCAAGACCATGGAGCTGTTCGGGACCCGCCCGAACCCGCTGCGGCCAGCCGGTCCCGGCAACCTCCCGGTCCCGTTCCACGTCTACTCCATGCGCCAGGCCATCGAGGAAGGGTTCATCCTCGACGTGCTCAGGAACTACACGTCGTGGAAGATGGCGTTCCAACTGACGCACAACGGCACGGAGATGTCCGACCAGGAGGTGGACGCCAGCGAGGCCCGCAAGGGCATCATGGGCTGGGTTCGGCTGCATCCCGTGAACATCGCGGCGCGCGTCCAGATGGTCGTCGAGCACTTCCGCCAGAATGTCGCCCACCTGCTGGGTGGACGCGCCAAGGCGATGGTCGTGACCGCCAGCCGCAAGGAGGCGGTGCGCTGGATGCGGGCCATGGAGCGGTACGTGCGGGACAAGGGCTACCCGATTGGCCTGGTGGTGGCGTTCTCCGGCGACGTGACCGACCCGGAGAGCGGTACGGAGCCGTTCACCGAGGGCACCATGAACCCCGGGCTGCTCGGGCGCACGATACGCGAGGCGTTCCGCACGGAAGAGTACTCCATCCTGCTCGTCGCCAACAAGTTCCAGACCGGCTTCGACCAGCCGCTGCTGTGCGCCATGTACGTGGACCGCAAGCTCGGCGGCATCCAGGCGGTCCAGACCCTATCCCGGCTGAACCGGGCGTATCCCGGCAAGGACACAACCTACGTCGTGGACTTCGTGAACGAGCCCGAGGACATCCTGGAGGCGTTCAAGCAGTATCACACCGTGGCCGAGCTCGCGGGGGTGAGCGACCCGAACGTCATCCTGGACCTCAAGAACAAGCTGGACGCGTCAGGGTTCTACGACCTGTTCGAGGTCGAGCGCGTGGCGGAGGTGGTCATGTCTCCGCACGCCCGCCAGGCGCAGCTCGACGCCGCCATCGGCCCGGTGAGCGGAAGGCTGCTCGTGCGCTACAAGGAGGCGCAGGCCAGGTTCCGCGCGGAGGCGGAGGGGTCAAGGGCGCATGGCGACGCCAAGGCCGCGATGGACGCCCTCCAGCTCCTCAAGCGCGACCTGGGAGCGTACGTCCGCATGTACGAGTTCCTCGGACAGATGTTCGACTACGGGAACACCTACTACGAGAAGCTGCACCTGTTCGCCCGCATGCTCGTGCCCCTGCTGGACTACGGCCGCGAACGGGACGGCATTGACCTGAGTGCTCTCGTGCTGACGCACCACCGCATGCGCGACCTGGGGCAGCAGAGGCTGACCCTGCTCGGCGAGGGCAGCGTGCCGGGGCTGCGGCCCGTGACCGATGCCGGGTCCGGCGAGGTCCAGGACCGGCAGAAGCTCAGGCTCCAGGATATACTCCGGGCCATCAACGACTTGTTCGACGGCGACATCTCCGACGGGGACGCGGTGTCCTACGTGGATGGCGTGCTCAAGGCCAAGCTGATGGAGAGCCAGACCCTCAAGGACCAGGCTGCGGCGAACACGGAGGAGCAGTTCCGCAACAGCCCGAGCCTGCGAGACGAGCTGACGGGCGCCATCCTGGATGCGATGGCGGCTCACAAGGAGATGAGCCGGCAGGCGCTCGGGTCGGAGACGGTGCGCGACCGCATCCTCGGCCTTCTGCTTGGCCCTGGCGAGTTGTGGCAGGGACTCAGGACGGCAGGCCGGCATCAGGGCGACGATGGGGCGGGTGCGCGGGCAGCGTAACGCGAGGCAAGGTCGCCGTGAAGTTTGGGGGTTTGGTGGGTTTGGGCGGTTGTTCTCAACTCACACTGCAAAGTGTCGTCCGTGTATCACAGTCTCCATTTGACACTTTCCAGACGGAACCCAGAATGACCCCCTGAACCCACCAAACCCCCTAAATTGATAATCGAGCCATAGGAGCATGAGGGCTGGGACGACCTCAGCCCTTCACCAGCACGGCGAGGTCGGAGAGGCTAGACTTTCTTGAGGGTCCACATGGTGACTCCACCCACCTCGCCGTCGCGGCTGAGGCGCAGGCCACCAATGATACGGCTGTCCAGAGAGGACAGGAGCTTCCCCAAACGGCGTGAGGACACCGCGCCACCGTCGCCGGCGATGACGATGAGCGCCTCGCGCAGGTCGGCATTCTTGAACTCCTGCTCGCCAACGGTGCGCTGGCTGGCGCGCTCGATAATGGCCTTGACCGACACTCGCCTCTCCCCGAATGCCTCGAACCACTGGAGGAACGCCGTGCGGGTGTTCTCCAGCTTGGTGTCGCTGCTGCGGGCTGCCTCAACGGTCAACACAGGGTCCGCGCAGCCGAGCCAAGTCATGGCGTCCCTGACCATGAAGCACCACCGCTCAAACGAGCCGAGCGGCTGCTGCCGGTTCGGACGACCTGCCACCACGTATGCGCGCAAGACGGTCAGCGCAGCCGAAACGTATTCTGCCCGGTGCTCCATGGCCTGCTCCACAGGGTCGTTGCTGAACACCCGAAACTCAGGGCGCTCCACACCAGCGTCCATCCTGCACAGCAGCGTGCGCCGGGTCATGTCCGCGGCCACCCGCAGGTTGTTACCCGTGGCTGTCATCAGTGACCCCGTGGGAACCTCGGGAGCCTCCGACTTACCCAGCACGCGGACCCGCACGCTCTCCTGGGTGACCGTCTGGCACACGAAGTCGCCGCCCAGGCCATCCCCGTTCGTCTCGGAGATGTTGTCGAGCGCGATGACCGGGTATCCCGCGAGCAGGCTGGACACAAGCCGCTTCTCGAACTCGGCCTCGCAGGGACCCACGTTGACCACCGCAGCCTTCTTGCCCGTGCAGAATACAGCGGCAATGTCCGCCAGCTTGCTCTTCCCCGTGCCGGCGGCCGGGGCCGAGAAGGCATGGAGGGGAACGGCCGGCAGGCTACGGCGCACACAGGCGGTCAGCATGCAGGAGATAGCAACCGCCCGGTCCTCCTCCGACACGAACGGGAAAGTGGAAACTAGCGCCTTGAGCTTGGCCATGGCCGCCTCCGCGTCGGCGCGGGTCGGCTCCCGGAGGATGTCCCATGCCTCCCCTCCGTCCTCGTAGAGGATGCCGGTGGCTGCATCGTGGCCCGGCTGCACGAGTAGGCTGCCGTCAGCCCTCATGGTCGGGCAGGACATGACTCCGGACAGCACGGGGAGTTTCCACTCCGCACGGGCCATGAACGCCTGGACCACGGACATCGGCGGGTCCACCACCACCTCGGCTCCCTTGCGGGCGTCATGGCGCAGCCACACTGCGTGGCGCCCCATCAGCTCGGCAAGGCTGTGCTCCTCTCTCACCTTAATGCGGCGGCTGGTCTGCATGCCTGAGGAGCTGGGCACCTGCTCGTCAATGACAGACACCAGGGCGCCACCGCGCTGGTAGAGTCCGGCCTCGACCTGCGTCAGCGCGGCCTCGGCGGCGTTCACCGTGTCTGTCATCGCCCCTGGGACGACCCTGATGATGGGGCGGCCGGCGTCCGCAGCCATTCTCGCAACCTGCGCCGCTGCCGCGGCGGACCTGACCTCCGGTTCCTTTTTCGGCATGATGGGAACGCAGGGTTTCATCTTGCCATCCAGCAGCTTCCGTATGGCCCCGGCAATCTTGGACCCCGCCTGGGTCCGCAGGTAGTGTCCGGTCCACCTGCCGTCCATGCGGCAAATGCCGATGAAGCATTTCTGCGCCAGGTCGGTCAGGCGGACGGACATGGCATCTAGGTCGCCTGCCTCCTGTGCGGCACCGATGACACTCTGGTTGCGCCACACGAGGCCCCAGCACACGTCGCGCAGGTACGCCTCGCGTCCGTCCTGCAATTTCTCGTCCACCTCGACCGTCGGCACGACCAGCCCCTCCGCATCCACCTCGGCATTGAAATCGGAGTTGCGGACGGTAGATGAGGCGAGCGTCGGGGCAGCGACCTTGAACTGCGTCCTCACAGTGTGGAGGAAGCTCTCCAACTGCTGCACCGTGACCTCGGGAGCCTCGGACACAGGCGATGACAGAGGGTTCAGGTCCGGCCAGTGGAAGTACCTGCCGGTGACGTGATGCAAGCCATACATCGTCATCAGCTTGCCGTGCCCCTGCACTTCCAGCATGCAGTCCAGGTGGTCCGTGAAGCGCAGGACCGTGTTGCGTGGAGACTGGTCCATGTAGCGGTAGAACAGCGCCGTCTTCGGAGCACGGCCCACGCGCACGAACGGCGTGCGCCCGAGCATTTCAAATGCGATGTTATAGATGCGGTCGCGCACCTGCGCATTCATGCAGTCGATGTCCAGGGCGAACGCCCTGCCGCTGGCCTCTCCCATCGTCGCGGCCACGTTCGCCGTCCGCGCATCGTTGCAGAAGTCAGCCATCTCGACTGCGGTTGGCAGCCTGTCCTGCAACGGCCCCCAGGCAAAGCTCTTGCCGTTGATTTTTGACGGATACCGTCCGCCGCTACGCTCCTGCGGGAACACGCTCCAGCCATGCGACAGCATCATCGGACCCGCAAGTCCGAACACGGACTCTCCGGGCGCATACAGAATATCAACGCCTACATAGTTGTCACGGTCCGTCATTCCCAGCCCCTGCTTGCACCGGCACCACCCGGTCTAGCCAAGATGAGCATCTTGTCCACCGTCTGCAAGCAGATTCCAGTTGTTGCTTGAGTGTTGACAATGGCGAGACGCGGCATTTGTCAACTATACTATGGCGTAGGTGCCGCCATCGCCTTGGAGTTCCATCTTGCGCGAAGGTTCTTGCGGATACCGGCATACAGCACTATTGTCTTCTTGCTCGGCGCCTGGTGCGCCTGGCCTCGCGGCATCACCAACCGCCCGTACCGTGTCGCCCCTGGTTCGCCCCCGCTCACTCCGTGTAGCGGGGGCTTCTATTTGTTCTGTGCATGCTGTGGAGTGCGGTTGCGTCGCGCGTGTCCATGCGCGCCATCATGGGCATGGTCGTTCCTGAAACGCGCGCCATGGTGCGGACCACCTGCGTTACCCAGCCAGAGATGCGCGCTACGCCGCAAACGGCTTGCGTTACTGGAAAGCGTTGTAACGTGGAGAGAACGCAGGCTGCACCTGTGACGCCCTGGGAAGCTGGTCCGCGCGGTGGTTGCCCTTATCGCCGGGGCCGGTCCTGACGGCTTGCTGGAGACGGTGGAGGTGCTGCTCCTGCGGCCGGCGTCGTCGGTCAGCCAGAAGGTCGAGAAAGTCGTACTCGACGAGGCGCTGCGCTAGCTGGGCGTGGACCCGGCCGAGCCCCTGGCGCGCACCGCCGGCCGCCGCAGGAAGGCGGACGACGACGGCGACATCGTCGTGGTGAACGTGGACGGCGAGGGCCGCGTGCACGGCCACTTGCGGCATGCCTACGGCGGCTGGCCCGAGGGCGTGGTGCTGGCGGACATCGCCCTGCCGCGCCTGGTCGAGATGCTGGGCCGCCTGCGCACCGACAGCCACGGCACCGACGCGGACCTGCTCGAGGCGTACCTCGATGCCGCGCATCCGGCATGGCGGGACGTGGCCGCCGGCGAGCCGGAGAACGCCACGACGGCCGGCGACCCCTGGGAGGTGCTCGGGCTGAAAGCCGGGGCGTCCCGGGACGAAATCACGTTGGCCTACAGGACCATTATGAAGAAGGTGCATCCGGACGTGGCCGGCCTGCCGCCCTGGGTCAGCCGCGCCGTCGCTGACGCCTACCGAACCCTGAAGGAGGCCGTCTGATGAGCAGCTTGACCGTGCCGCCACGCGGCGGCCTCCCCGCCGTTCCCAAGCGTTCTGCCGTCCTGGACAGGATACGCCTGGCGAAGCCGCCTGCTGTCATCAGGCGTCGCCGGCGGAACTGCGCCGTGCCGCGCTGGACGCGGGCCGCCCCCGGCTCCTGCTGGCCGTGGACGCCACCGCTTCCAGGGAGGCCGCGTGGGACGCCGCCAGGGCGACCACGGACGCGCTGTTCACGGCCATCCCCGGCGCATTGGACGTGGGCCTTGCGGTGCACGGCGGCAGCAAGGTCCACACCTGGACGGAGTTCACGCCCGACCCGGCATCGCTGCGGGACACGGCGGCGGGGGTGCGGTGCGTTGCCGGGCGGACGAGGCTCGTGGAAGTGCTGGAACGCGCACGCACGGCCGAGCGCCTGAAGGTGCTGGCCTACATCGGCGACGTGTTCGAGGAAGGGCTGCACGATGCCGTGGAGTCCGCCACTGCCCTGCGTCTGAAAGGCTGCCGGGTCGTCATCCTGCACGACACCGCGGACCCTGTTGCCCGGATGTCGGATGACGCCTTCCACGCCATCGCGGACGCGTCGGGCGGCTGCGTCATCCCGTTCGACGCGGGCAGCCCGGTCAGGCTGCGGGAGCTGCTGGAGGCCCTGGCGGTGCTGGCGGCGGGCGGGCTCCGGCTGCTGCAGGAGAGGCGGAAGGCCTGCCCGGGGCCAGGCTGCTGCTGGAGCACCTGGGGAAGGGTTGACCTGGAACCGTGAGGGGCGGGCTGGGCGTCCTTTTACCCTTCAGTGCCGATGGGGATGGGTGCTGCACCCCGTCCCTTCCCGGCCGACAATCACCGCCACCCTGTCCTGGATGTCACGCCAAGTTCGCCACAGAGCCATGGCGTCGGGCAGAGCGCGGTGGACACGTGGACGCTCGGCCTCCTCGTCCTCTGCCGCGCTGACGACCTGGCGCATCCGCATGGTTTCCATCGCCCAACGCGCAGACTTCATGATGCCCTCGCTTTTCGGCAGGCGCTCGAACAGGGGCAGGCAGGCCATGCCGTAAGCGTCGCGAACGTTGGACAGGCTAACCGCGCCTTCCATGCCGCCCTGGTCCAGCAGCATGGCCAGCCAGTGGCCGTCATACGATGGCGCGTCCGAATATACTGGAACGCCGCCGACCGCCTCGGCCAGGCGCCGCGCGACCATGCGGGCGTCCTCGCCCTCGTGCTCCAGCACCCCAAGCGTGATGCCGTGAATGGACGCGCTCACCGGGTCCCATTGCCACCTGCTCGGCGACAGCCATCCCGGTGCCGGTCGGATGAGGCAGGTCTCTCCCCTCCCATCTTGGTCCACCCATGCGACCTCGATGGGGAAGCTGCCGGGGAGGATGGAACTGGCCTCGAAGTCCAGGAAATACGCCATGCCCCCACTGCCTGCATAAGCCGACGCATCTTGTCCATCGGGTTTCGGGTTTGCGCCAGGCCGCGGAGGCGCCGCACCTGCATGCCTCAGCCGCAGGTGCAACGGCTGGCGTCCCGGGGTCGTGCTGCCGGGCGCCCCTGGACGCACGGCGTAGCTGACAGCGCCCGCCTGCCGTGCCAGGACACGGCCATGCCCGCCCTGACGATGAAAGCCCTGCGCGCCCGGTTCGACCACGACGTCCGGCATGCCGAGGCGACGCTCCTCCAGGACGGATACCTCGCTCCCATGTTCGCGGTCACGACCGGGGACGGGCGGCTTCTGCCGGTGATGGCCGACTTCGGCTCGCCCGAGGCCAAGCAGGCATGCGTCAATGCGGTCCGCCTGCTCTGCGTCGCGGAGGACGCGGTGATGGCCATGCACTGGGCGGAGGCGTGGCTGGTCGTCGGCGAGCTTGCGCCAGGCGTGTCGCCCGGGCAGTCCGACCGCCGCGTGGAGGCCGTCCTGGTCAGCATCAACGGCCGCATCGGCCGGGACGTAAAGTCACTCTCGTCCGTGCGGGAAATCCTGCGCGGCCCCGACGGGAGGGCCACGGGCCTGCGCCCGCTGGCGCTCCCCGGTGGAAAGAAGGGAAGCCAGGTGGACCTGGGCGGCCCCATGTCGGAACTGCTGCCGCCCCGCCTGCCCACGCGCGAGCAGCGGCTCGTGGCCCATGCGGCGCTGGAGAGGATGGGCGTGCTCAAGCCGGCCTGAATGTCGGCCCGCTCATGGCACCCGCATCCTATCCTGCCCATCAGCACTGATGGGGAACAGTGGAGGCAGCGGCCCGCACCTCCCGGCGCCGCCTCCCGTCCGCACCTGGCCTGTGCTAGGGCTGCCGCAACCGGAGGGGCATGCAGTGAGGGACTCGGCACCGGAGGACGCCAAGGGCTACGTCGCTGTCAGCATCGGAGGCGGCGAGCACTGGCAGGGCTTCCACGTCACGGACGACCACCGCCGGACAGGTGAGGGCATGCTCGCCACGGTGCGGGAGGCGAACGCCGGCGCAGGGCCGCAGCCCGCCACGGAGGTGAGCAGCGGCCTGCCGTCGGTTTCGGCGGCGGAGCAGCCTGTCGTGGGCATGCTCGCGGCGGTGCTCGCCAGCCTCATGGACAGGGGGACGGCCGTCCCGCAGCCGCCCGAGGCCCAGGCCCTGGCCATTCTGGAGAGCGTGGGAGCCGCCGCCTGGGCGCTGAACAGCGTCACGGGCGAACGCTGGCTCCATGTGGCCGCGACCCGCGACCGGCGGGGCGGATGGCGCACGCAGGTCCGCCGCTACGACGCCGCCAGCCTGGACGAGGCGCGGGAGGCCATCGTGGCGGACATCCGCAACGGGAAGGCGGCTTCGCGCATGACCGACGAGTTCATGGACAACATCGGGCGGATAGCGGAACAGCGCCGGGACAAGTAGCCCGCCTCCGCGTCACCTGGTGAGGACGACCCACCGGCATGATGCCCTGCCTGCCCGCTGCCCGCGCCGACGATGGCCGGGACGGCATCCGCTCCCGCACATTAGTGGTCGGCCTGCACCGGCCCATTCTCCCTGGTCAGGTCACAGCCCTGCTCGGGCCGAGCCTGGTCGGGCGCCGCACGCGTGCGGGCCTCCTCCACCATGCGGGCCATGCGCATCACCGCCGCCGCCACCGCCGCACGGTTCCCGGCCACCCGCGCGTGCATCTCGTCCACGGTGATGCCCTGGTCCTCGGCCCATGCCGCGAGCTGCATGGACGTTGGGGCGCAGGCGTCGTCGGCAGCCTTAACCATGCATGCCATCCTCTGCTTGTGAATACGTGCCGCCGGCGTCCACCCAACGCCAGCGGCTGCCTCCTGCTGACCATAGCGGAGGCTTCCTGCATGCGCACCCGCCGGGTAGCTGTCCCGGCCGCTGCGGACCCCTACCTAGGGAGTCCAACAACCGGAGGACGGCATGCCCAGCTTCATCGACTTCAGGGACGGCGTGGCAGGGGACATCCTGCGCCGCAAGCTCGGGCTGGACATCGGCGACCTCGATACCTGGGAGGGCTACACGCGCCGCATCGTCATGATGGACGACCGCGACGGGTTCCTGGACCGGGTGCGCAGGCTCGACGGGGTGGTGAGCTCGGGCGAGCGCACGGTCCTCCATGCATGCGTCGCCGCCGCCGACTTTGGGGTACTGGCCGAGGAGCTGGACTGCGGGCTGTTCTGGAGGCGGTTCGACACGCTGGACAGGGAGCACGCCTTGGCCGTGGCCGCGGTCATCATGCGCCGGGATGTCCAGCGCGACGCCTCGTGGGCGCGCCACGAGGCGGACCTCGCCGCAGCACAGGCATCGGCTGGCCTGGAGTAGTCACGCCTGGTGTAGAGCGCGGGAACGTTCCTGCCGGCGGGCTTCCCTCCCCGGCATTGGGTGGGCTGCCGTCATTCCTATGGCCCGCCTGCGAGTCATGCCGTCGAGCGCTAGTGGGGCAACGCCGCAGGCGGCCTGGACAGGACGCATGGGACGCGCCAGGCTTCTGCCCAATGTCAATCTATGCCAGCCTGTTCACGTATCGCCCCATGCCGAGCCGTTTTCCCCTGGAAGACTTCCTGTCGGAAGCCTTGGCGGACCTGCTGAACCGCCTCCCGCGCGAGCGTCACGTGGCCTTCGTCGCGGACGTCCTGCTGAAGGGTGCCGCGGGCGCGGCCTGGCTGTCGTTCATGGAGTCCAAACCCGACGCAGGACTCGAATGGACAACCCAGCGCGGGGTCAAAGGAGGCCGGAACGCCGGCGTCGTGGACATGCTGCTGCTTGTGGACGGACGCGAGCGGCTGGTGGTCGAGAATAAGGTCGGCGCAGCCGTGCGGGAATATTCCGCCACTCCTTACGACGAGGACGCCGAGCAAGAGGTCATCGTCGCCGACGCGAACCAGCTCACCACTTACGGCGCCTGGCTGGCCCGGCGCTGCCAGGGGCAGGAATGGCCCGGCGCGCTGGTGCTCCTGACGCACCGGTCTGAGCCGCCACGCGATTATGGACTGGCTGGATACGGCGTGCCCCACGCGGCCGTGTGCAGGTGGCGCGAGGTCTGGAGGTGGGCGCGCGACCTTGGCGCGGAGGCTGGCGACCCTGCCGCAACGTCAACGGTTCCGCAGCTCGCGTCTGAGTTCGCAGCTTTCCTGGAGAAGCAACGCATGGGTTCCGACCACATGACGCAGAACGACATCGCACAAGCGCAGGTCTTCGTCGGGGCAGCGGACAGGATTACGTCCACGTTCAAGGCAATCGAGCAGAGGCTGCAGGACACCAAGGCCGAGATTGGGTCCGGCAACTTCCGGGAAGTGTCTTACCAATCGGCAGGGGCGACGGCATGGGCATGGTTCTACCTACGGATGCCCACCAACGGAAAGTGGTACTTCTCCTGGGGCATGCGTTTCCCCGAGAGCTCCACCATTTGGAACGGTGTCGAGCCGCCGTTGCCGTCCGTCCCGCATGCCTTTGTCACTCTGGGGACCGAGAACACCGCCGTTCCCGTCAGCATCCTGCAAGGTGAGGCGCTTTCTAATGGGTGGGCGGTGGCCGGCGAGCACGAACTCATAATCGCGCGCAAGCTGTCCGACTTCCCATCCGAGGCCGACGCTCTCACCGCGGAACTCGCGGACTGGGTTCTTGCATCCGTCACCGCGCTGCAGCCAACCCTGTCGAAGCTCGTGAGAGCAGCCTTAAACTCAAGGTGAGGAGCCTTCCGCCCAGCCATAGGAGGGAGCACGCCATGACCTCGGAGGACCAAAGGAAGCTGGCCGGAGACCTAGACGCCCACGTCCAGAGGCTGCGGGCCTTCTGCCCTGACGGGATGCTGCTGCTCAACGCGCTGTCCGACCGCCTGCCCGACCTCAGGGCCCTCATCAGGGCTGTTCAACGCTTTCGAATGATGGTGAGTGAGAGCAGGTTGTTGATGCCTGCGAGACCGGCGCGGTAGCGGTCCTGGCTGAGCGTGTCGGTCTGGTTGGCCTTGAGGATGTTGAAGGCG
>JAABUK010006248.1_pt1 | contig 17904 bp, 22 predicted proteins | sample 5559141 | NCBI WGS metagenome assembly JAABUK01 (sample SAMN10711869, study PRJNA513367) | rock metagenome | isolation source: Antarctica rocks | place: Antarctica: Victoria Land, Pudding Butte nord | collected 2016-01-03 | reverse complement strand
CAGCGCAGGGCATTCATGCGTGTCTGGCTAAGGCGCCAAGCCAGCAGCAGGAAGCTGCAGAGAATGTGGAGGGCCTTTGCTGACAGGCACCAGACCACCCGCCAGCTAGCTGTCAGCTTCATCAAGATAGGTGTCCCCAACACGGATTTGCCGCCAAGCCCCTCAGCTGCTGCAGCAGCTTCAACTGTGACTGAGTTCAACTCAGATGAGCGCCCAAGAACTCCCGCCAACACTGCTGCTAACACCCCCACAGCAACCCCAACTGGCTCACCCACCAAGGCTGGGAAGAAGCCTGCTATTGCTTGGTTGGGTGTCAACACCCACATCACAGAAGGGGCAGATCTTGACCCCAGCCAGCAAACCCAGGACGCCTTTGAATCATTTGCAAAGGCCATCCAGTCACCGGCCACTCTCAGAAGCGCTAAGGTAAACAAGATCTCCTACTTGCATGCAGCAGCATTGGGCTTTTGCTGTGCATGATGGGATGCTTCTACACTGCCTCTGATGTCAGAGCATCATGCTTCTGATGCATAGCTGCAGCCAGAATGTCTTCTTACTTGTGCTTGCACAGGATGTTCATCTTTCATACCTCTCCACCATGCATAACAGCAACTGAGTTTGCCACACAGAAACTGAAACATGTTGCTTTTGTGCACAGGCACTACTGACACGTCTGGAGGCCAAGGTGTTAGTCAGGAGTGGCATCACAGACATCCACCCCCTCATGAAGCGTCTGTTTCCCAAGACAGCCAAGGCGGGTGCCCCCCTTGAGCGCTACCCCGCCCGTGTCTTCCTGTGTGCCTACATGGTGCTGTCACACCCCAAGGTGGTCTTCAACACCCAGGGGGAACTTGAGGACATGCTGGCTGCTGCTGGCAGCACCATGCTGACTGCCTTTGAGGCTCTGCTGGAGCAGCTGGCTGAGCCCATGCAAGTCACTGACAGGTCAGCACACGCTTTGCACGCTTTGCATGCTTTGTATGCTTTGCGTACCTAAGCCAGCCATGCAGCCTGACATGCATAGCAGCAGCAGTGATGAGAGAGTCAGTTGCAGAGGTCAGACCGGTGCATGGTCCAGCTGCTCAAATGCGCCAGCTGTCATGCGCTGAGTCAGCGTCTACCTGGATGCACAGTCAGCATGCTGACTGTACATGGTTAGTCACACAACACCGAGCACTTTCCAAATACTCATAAGAAACAGTTTGGAGCTGCATTCAATGACATTGTAACTGATCCCTGTAGTTTGTGTTTCAGGTGTGACTCAGGCAACAGTGTGAGCAGTGGGTCCAGCCGCAAGGGCCTAGGGCACTTGCTAGATGCCTTTGACAAGGCCTGGGCTGCCTACCTGCAGCGCTTTGTGGCCTGGAAGTTTGCTGATGCAGCCGCGCTTGAGAGTGAGCTGATCAAGGTGGCCATTGAGATGGAGGCCTCTGTGCTCTCCAAGACTGGCGGAGACACCTCTCCTGACACTGAGCGCAGTGAGGACCTGCAGGTCAGCTTTTGCAACCCTTGCCTGTCTTTGTGTGAGTATGCTGTACTGTATTGTGGGCTTGTATGCTGTACTGTAATGATGACTTGGATGTGATGTAATGTGGGCTTATATGCTGTGCTGTATTGCTGACTTGAATGAACTTTATGATCTTGCCTGGTTTGATGAGTGCTATAAGTATACTGTTGCTCTCATTGCATCTTTTGCTGTCTGCATCTCTTGCTGTCTGTGGTGCTCAGCATGTTGTTGGGCACTTAGGCACTGCTGTGGTGAGAGCAAGAGCATGGGCTGTACAGTGACCAAGCTGCAACCTGTTACTAACATTCCTTGGTCTGAACTTTGTGCTTTGCTTGGTGCAGGCTGTCATTGAGCAAGTGCGTCATGATCACACTCTGCTGAAGGAGCGTGTAGCTCGCCTGGGGGGTCCCAAGGCAGCTGCCAGGTTGGAAGCTGGCCTAGCAGCTGCAAGGGCAGCAGCCCTGGCTCAGGCCTCAGCCTCAAACAGCCCTTCAGCATCGCCCAACAGCTCTCCTGCCAAGTCACTAGCAAGCTCAGGCAGCCTTCCCGCCAGCCCTGAGGCTGTTCCCAGGAGCCCCATGGCGGGACCCCCTGCAGCGGGAGAGGTGGATGAGAATGAGGGGATGGCGTGGGAGCTGTTGTACAATTTGAAATGGCAGCTGCCCACTGAGGAGCTGGAAGCTGGATGGAAGGATGCTACTGGCGAGACATCTGTTATGAAGGTGTGCACCCAAAGTTGCTGAGTACCTTTGCAGACCCACTATCGTGCTAGAATGTATATGATCAAGACACACCTTGTCCACCAGTTCACAGGCCTCTGCAATGCTATTACTGTATCTGAAAACAGCTTCTTGTATGTATGCTGCAAGGCCAGTGCAGTTGGTGATCTGTCTGCCTCCTTTACATGATTGATGTTACATGATTGATGGATTGACTAATTTGATTTTAAACAGGAGTCTCAGGCAAGTCCAGAAGACAACATGGCACCAGCCGATGTGGCAGCTCATGTACAGCGTAGAGTGAAGCGCATTGCTGAGCAGGCCTTCTGGGACTCAGTGCAAGCCACCTTGGCTGAGTCAGGCGCAGGCGTGAGTCAACAGCAGGTGACAGGGCAGCTGGCAGGGCTTCTGGCCCACATGGGTCAGGAGCTGATGGCTGTGATGCCTGAACAGGCAAGGGCTGCCAGGGAGCAGCTGGCTGCTGAGCTGGACGAGGGCAGGCTCCAGGAAGCCCTTACAGCTCACCAGGTCAGTGCAAACATGCTGTCATATTCGTCACAATTCATCAACATATTTCAAGCAACTGTGATAGCTATGAGGCAGTGAACATCAGCTGCTTGCAACAGCAACAGCCTGGTCAGGATCATCTGCATGACCTCTTGTCTGACACTTTTGAGCTCTGTGCTGTCATGACACATTGGAACCGCCGTATCTATGTGTTAAGTTATGATGCTGATTTGAGTGTTGTCCACAGGGCTCTGGAGTGAATGGCATTGACACCACCCACCTGCTGTCAGTGCTGGAGCACACTGCCAAGCTTCTGAAGGACATGGGCTCACCTGCTAGGGAAGCTTCTGCAGTGGCTGCTCATGCAGCCATTAGGGCAGAACTGGGAGATGCCCTGCAGGCTGGGGACAGCCCTGCCCTGGCAGCAGCTGTGGTGAAGGCTGTGAGGGTGCTCATGGCTCAGCTCAAGATGTTGCGTATGGATGCTGCTAACTTCAGACTCAAGATGCTGGCTCAGACTCTCCAGGATGGTGTTGGCATTAGGTACAGGCTCTTGAAATATCCCTCATGCAGATGCACGCACCAAGCAATGTTGCAATGCTAATGCACAAGTCATCTTGTCTTGCGCCCTCTGCATAGCTTGGTACTCTCTGTTTTGCTCGTGTATCACTTGCTCTGCAACAGCTGTCTGCTGTTCATGCATGTGTGCATTGCGCAAATTGCACCAGCTTGTCAGCTTTATCATTCATTCACTAACTGTATGTACAGTAACAAGGAACTAAGTGGCAAACTGTGTTGCAGATATGCTCAAGGCAAGTTTGAGACAGCCTTTGGGTTGAAGCCAGAGACTTCCCTTGAGGAGTTGTCCACCAGTCTGACCCACACGCGTGCCTGGCTGGCCCTGGTGTCAGGGCAAGTGCCCCAGCTGGCACAGCACCTACAGCCCCTGACTGACTTTGCAGCAGACCAGAACCGGATGCAGGCTGCTGCCAATGCTGCTACTACCTCAGCAGGTAAATTCATAGCGTGAAAGAACATGGTTACGCTTCTCAGTGATCATAACGGGAGCCTCCTAAGGCGGCAGCATGGAGCATATCATAAAAATCTGTATGTTATGTGAGCCCAAAGAGGATGTAGTGGTACATGTCAGGGTTCAAGCTCTTTGTCACATGTGTGTCTGTGCTTGCCTCACTTCACTGACTTTCAACACCATTCAGTTCCTCTGTAACTGGAACAGCAGATCTCTGCATGTAGCATCTGGATAGTATTTTCTGAGCAGATGTGTGGTTTTCTGCAGTCCCCACAAACCTGAGGTCTGGCCTGCGCGCATCCCCAAGCGCAACAGTCAGCACATCAGACAGCGAGGCTCAGAGCAGCGCTGCGCAGTTGGTTCACCCAGTCAGGGCAGAAAGCTGGAGGGGCGTTGTCAGACTTGGACTAGTCCACTTGATCTCTGGAGAGATTCCTGTGGAGAAGACTGCACTGGCTGAGACGCTCAGACTCGACGCTCAGAGGCTGCACTTTGCTCAGAATGACTTCCAACAGCTGGTGGTTCTGGCAGCATGCATGCTGCTGCTGCAGCAGTCTTTGGCTGCTCAGCAGCAGGTGGGAAGAAGTATGCCAGATGTTGTGGATGTGAAGCGGCGGCTGATGGGTATCTTGGCTGACCCCAGCATGCGGTTGCCTGATCTGGCTGCTGAGCTGACTCGCCTGGCTGGCTCGGACTCAGACGCTCAGAGTCAGTCTGCTATGGAGGCAGCATTGAACAGGATGTTGATGAGGTCTAGTGGCGCCTTCAAGGCTCTGAGCTCTGGTATTGGAAATGCCATTCAGCTGCAGTTGCTTGCCAGTCCTGCCAGTAGCCAGTCAGATGCCGGGCTTCAACAGGGGGTGAACAGCGCCCTGGCCAGATGTGGAGCAGGGGCACTCAAGTCTGAGGTGTCTCAGCTTGCTGAGAGGCTGAGCCAGACAGCTGCACTCAGTGAGGCTGTGCACAGCAGCGTTTACCAGAGGCTGCTGTCAGATTTGCTTTAGGCTTAGTGTGTTGCCAGCTCGAAACGAATGCAGCTTGAACAAACATTTTATTATTCTTTGCAGGAGATGTATGCTTGTACTACCCATTTGTACGCTGATAGGTTCGAATGATTCATGTACAGCTTCTTGTGTGTATCTGATGTGTACATTACAGGCATAGTCCAAGAAGTTGTCAGCAGCAAGGACAATATAAATGATTTCTTGCTCTGTGTCTTTGTAAAAGGCCATGTGTGCGTGCCCGACATGAACAGTTAGCCTGATAAAGCCACAAAATGTAACATAAGCTTAAGCTGCAGACACTGCTTGCCTCTGCTACACACAGCACGACGCTATACATTGATTGCCAGTCATGATGCAAACAAGCGCATGCAAGACCACTATCCACACTGAGCCTGGTAAAACTGACTAGACTCACAAGCTGGACCCCGACTGCTATAAAAGATCAAGCTTAAGTCATGTCTCTAAGGTGCAAATGACTGTATGTTGGGGCTAGATCCCCAACATACAGAGAGCTATATGTTGCAAAGTCTGGTTGGTAGCAGAGGACCGGATGGATGAAATTCCAGCAAGCTAACAAAATCTGAAGCTACGACACATTGCTCATGTTGGCAGTTGGGCCTGCTGCAGCTTCTGACCCATTTGCCAGTCCTTCTGCACTCTTCTTGCTGGCATTCCTGTTCAGCTGAAGCCTTGGACGGTTCTTCCTGACCCCTGCTGCCTGCTGTGATACCCCAGCCTGGGGCACATTGCTTGCTGGCTGGTTGGAAACATGCAGCTCAGCCAAACCAGAATGCAGAGGTGGCGCCTGGCTGGCAGCAGCAGCTGCAGCTGACCTGTTGCTGCGCTGTGAACGACTCAAGACCACGAAATCATCATCAGAAGACAGGTCAGCATGTGACAGTGGCGGCCCATGCTGAGTTGATGACTGGGAGGACTGCTTGTTCAGCCTTGCTTGTCTGCGTGTGCACCTTGTGGTCTGTGACTGGCTGTCAGCGCTGCTTGTCTCTGGGGCCTGGGAGGTGGACTGCATGGCCTGGGACCTTGCAGAGCTTCTGAGCACTGGCCTGAGTATGGGTGCATCAATCGCACCAGCGCTTGTTGAAGCACCCTGGCTGTTGCTGTTGGTGGCAGCAGCAGCGTCTGCAGCAGTGTCTGTGTCAGTGGGCAAGAGGCTTCTGCACACCCTGGGCTGTCTGCCCCTGCGCTGCACCTGGAAGGAGCTGTCCTTGGCTTTGTCAGCACCTTCTTCAGGCAGCTGCTGCGGCAGCTGCTGCTCTGTGGGGAAGCGGCTGGTGACGTCTGACATGACAACTCTTGGCCGACCGTCATGACCAAGGGCCATTTCAGGTGGGGATTCTGGGCCTGCCTGATCTGCAGACTGAGCGCCCTCAGACGTGATCTGAGAAGCTGGCTGACTGGTATTGACAGCAGTAGCAGTCAATGATGCAGCTGCGTAGGTGTCTTCTCCTGCGCTGTCCAGCATATTTGTCATGCTGTTGGACTGTGCAGCCGAGCCCTGAGCTTCTGTGCTCTGTCTGTCTGAAGCTGATGGAATCCCAGCAGCACTGCTGTTGTCTCCTCCTCCTCCTTCTGCGTCCTCTTCTTCACTGTCTGACAGCAGCAGGTGCTCCAGGCTAGAGAGGTTCAGCCTGGCCTGTGACCTCATAGCATTGACTGTGCTGGTGTCGCCATCTGACAGGATGTCCAGTGCACTGATGCCATCTTCATCCAGCTCAGCTACTGCAGCATCATATGCTGCAGCATCATCCAGCCATGAGGGGTCCTCTAGCACTATCTCAGTTTCCCCGACTGCTGACTCACCAGCCGCCGCCTCAAAGAGGACATCAGCCACAGCCTGGCGCTGTGCTGCTGCTGAAGCCCTGGGCGCCTCTGGAGTGTCTGGCAGGTCCAGCAGCCAGTCCTCTGAAGCAAGCACGCCCTGCCTGACAGCTGGAGGCTCAGCATGTGCGTTCCATGTGGGGCGCGCCCTTCGTGGTGGCTGCCAGGCTGCACCCCGGGGCCAGATTGGCTGCTGTGGGGCCTGAGCCAGCTGTGTGGCGTGTGCCCCTGAAAAGGAGGCAGGGGCAGGGGGTTGGGGCTGCCTTGCCTGGGGTGGGTTGGGGAAGGGCCTGACTCTGAGGCTGGGGGAGGCTTCTAAGCCTGCTGCTGGCTCCTGTGACTGGCTGGAGTTGGACCTGTGCAAGATGTCTGGGATGGGCAGATCATCCAGACGTCGCTGCAGATTATCCAGCATTGATGGCATTGGACCCCTGCATTATGGGGAACATGTCTCAAGAACGTATTGCCAAGTGTTGAGTCAACACCCAGATGCTCAACAATGCTGGTGTCAGGCAAGATCTGTTATTGCTATTGCAGCAGGTCAATCAAGGAAATACTGGGCAGAAGCGCCTTGTACCAAGGCAAAGATGCACTCATCTGTGTCACAAATTCACCACTTGGGCAGTGCAACAAGTGAAACAAGCGAAAGCATTCGGTCTATTGATGGTGCGATAGTGACAGCCAAATTACCCTTACCTGAGACCATGAGCTGAGTGTGCCCTCTGCAGGTGGTTGCTACCACCACGCCCTGCCCATCGCCCTCTGCGAGTATTGGCATGAGCTGGCACCCCCACAGGTGATGCGGGCTGCTGCGCAAACACACCAGTACCGTTGGCTGCATTGGCTCCTGGCCCTGCTGCTGGACCATTCCATCTGTCTACGGCCTGAGAGAGGGTCTGCTGCTGAGAAGAGGAGGCAAGGCGGTGGCGCCGGGCAGAGGCAGGGGGGTCAGAGTCCCTGGTGGCGCCCTCAAGCCAGGAAGGGGGTGCACGCTGGGAGGCTGCTGGCTGTGACAGCTCTGGCGGCCTGCTGATTCTGCAGGTCAGCCTTGCAATAAGTGATGTGCACTTCTCTTCGCATTGGTTGAATTGTTGCTTCACGTTTGAGTTCTATGTGAATGTGCAAACTCACATCTAGATAAAGAAAGGTGTTGAGAGATAAGCGTGCAAGAAATGAACAGCTGTGCTACTTGGCAGACACACATATGCCATTACATTGACAGAGTGACGAGCGGAAGAACTCAAACAGCATCAAACATAGCATTGGCAGCAACGCCTGATGACAAGCACAAAAATCAAGGCATGCACTATGCATTGAGGACTGTACGAAGCATTTGGCTGCATCCTGTGCACGCTTCCTTGCTGCATGACTGGGCATAAACGACACAGGGTCCTGAGTCACTGTAAACAGTGCAGTCAAGATGTGACAAAGTAAAGCGCAAGGGATGGTAGACCTGGGAGGGATGAAAGGAACACGGGCGAGGCCCCGCCGCATTGGCAAGTCAGCCACAGCATTTGCCATCACTGCTGCTCTGTTGGTGGATGCTGGAGTGAAGATGGCATCTGCTGGAGAGTCAGGAGCACTGGCAGCATGCTTGGGGAACAGCAGTTTGATGGTGTTCCACAACACCGTGTTGATACAGATTGGAGCACCTGCAGAACAAATCGCGGAGTGATGATGACTGCAGATGACACAGCTGTCTTGAGCTTGCTGCAAAACAGCTCAAACACTGCTTGACTTACTCAGTGATATGCTTGCTCGACACTTTGGACATCTGCGCTGGTGCCGTAGTGCTTGCTTTAGACACTTTCTGCAGAAGTCGTGACCTGCAGCAGCAGTTTTGTGACAAGTCAATGGCCAGCAACAGATACAGCTGCTGCAAGCAGCAAATTTGATTTGTGAAATGGCCTTGTGGATGTTGGCAGATTCCTAGAGTTGCTGAGGCAGGATACATCTCTGGTATTGAAGCAAGCCACCAGATCAGGTTTACATCTATTTATTGGATGCGAAGCAAAATGTGCTGCTGCTCACTGGAAGATAGCGGTTAAACCAGGAGAAGTTTGCAAAATCCTTACCACAAGGAGTGGTGCAGGGCCTGACACAGATGTCCAGGCATACAGAGCAGGTCATCTCTTGCTCCAGCTGCTTGATGCATGCTAGCCTGTGACATACCCTCAGCTTTGAGTCATGCTTGCACAGTGTTATAGGCTGACAGCCAAGCTCTGTATCCCCAAGGAGTGTACTTTCTGGACACATTACCTGGAGGGAGTGACCTTCTTGGTGCTTGGTGCTACAGGATCATTGTTCTCCTTCTGGTCTGGGTCAAACTCCATGTCCATACCCTTTCTCAGTTGCCGTGGCCTGCAAATTCAGAAATGAGGTAACTTGGATGCCCAGCAGAAACGTCTGTAGGGACCGTCTTCCAGATCGGCATTACATCACTGCAGAAGCGTGTTGCTTGATTGAGGCCCCCCCACCTGTTTGCAGTACCCGGGGTGTGCTGCCGTTTCCTGTCTTCTGTGAAAGACATGTTTCGCTGGAGTGCACTGGCTAGCAGAGTATCAATTGAGCTGTCGCTGTCCTGGCCTGTAAAAACAAATCTGACTTAATCGCACGTACTTTGACATTATATTTGCGAACTGCAACTACGCTCGCTGACAGTCCACCATCCTTGCTGATCTGGCAAGCTTACCGGATCGAAGGTCTGGGCTACCGGGCTCATGCGTGGATGATACCATGCAGCCCTCAGACTGCAAGTCTTGTGACACACGCACGTTGGTCTGCCGCGACAGCGGCTCGGCTACCCGTGGCAATGATCTAGGCCGAGCTGTTGAATGTCTTCTTCAAAATGCATCGATTGAATTGGCTCCTCGGGGCCCTTGTCATGCAAACGCCCTGCATAGAAGCCCCTTTAGATGCCCTCGCCATCTAACTCCCAGGTAAGATAGCTTCAGCTGCGAGCTGAGGAGTTCTGGTGCGGCCACATCATCAGTTTGGACTTCCAGCAGTTCAACTTGGTCAGCGATTCGTCGGCCTTTTCGGTGTTGTCATCTCATGGACTGTGACCACGCATGCTAATTTTTTGTCTGGTGTTGACTGCTGATCAGGTCGACAACCTGGTCTTACCGACCCTCTGCGGGCGTGAAACTTTGCGACTGGTTCCAGCTTTTGTACCTTTATGCCTCAGCCAAAGCACGTTGACGTCAACGTAGACTTGCAGCAAGATGAGGGCTCGCTCTTTTCGCAAGCAGTAGACCTTTGCCAGGCTCTCTCGCCTCAGTGGGCAAGTCTGCCAGAATGCGATATCAAGGTATACAGCTTGTTACGTTCATACCCTTGTGCACCAGTCGACCTAATGTTTGACCTGGTGCCTGGCAGGTGACTAAGGTCAGTGGAGGAATCACCAATATGCTACTGAAGCTGACACCCAACATTCAGCGTCCGCCTGTATTGGTGAGGGTGTTTGGCGATCACACAGATGAGGTGATAGACAGAGAGTCTGAAGAAACCAACTCCTTGCAGCTGCATGAAGCTGGTTTTGGAGCTGAGGTAAAGCAACACAGACCTCACCACTAGTGCTACGCCTACTGCCGATATAACTGCTTTTTCATCTTACAGATCCTTGGGACATTTGATAACGGCAGAGTCGAATCCTGGATACACATGCGGCCCCTGAAACCAGAAGAAATGTGTGAGCGCGGCAATGCTGCATGCATAGCACGACGGCTAGCTGATTTTCATGCTGCAGACATCAAGGGCGTCTCCAGGACGCCTCAGGTTTTTCAACGCATCTTGAAATGGTACACATTGTCCCTGATGCGGTTTCAGCATCGTTCATCAGTGCTGCTGCCTTTTGCTCATCTGTATCAAACAAACTTGGAACCAGCTCAGATTGGCTTACAGCCTGTGCAAATGCCAAGCCTATTATGTAAAGCATGTCATTTTGATAACAGTATCCAGTATGATCCCTTGGCCTTGTGCCTTCCAACATGTTGCAAGATCACCTGTGCTGTGCACCTGTAATCAGCATCTGCTTCCTTTGGCATGCTTGTTGTGTCTTCCCTTCTGCATGTGGCCTGTCAATCATGCATTCACTTGTAGTCCCAGGCCCCCCTGATAATTCCTTGCTGCTGCTAGGCTGGATCAAGCAGCACAGATGACATATCCAGATGCTGACAAACAAAAAGCAAAGGAAGCAAAAGACTTCAAAGCCATGAGGTCTGAAATCCTGGAGCTGCAGCAGATCTGTGAAAAGCTAGAGTCTCCAGTCGTGTTCAGTCACAATGACTTGCTATCCGGCAATGTCATGATACCTCATGAGGTATGCCCTGAAGTCACGTTTGCTACATGCGCTTCTGCCTTCACACACTCACACTAGCCATGTTCCTCCAATCAAGCCCGGCAAGCAGCGCACCCCATACCTGAATGCTTCATATATCGCTTGTGCAGCCTCGATGCAGTTGCCAGAAGCATCAGCAAGCTGCATGCAGTGTCATGTGCATGGTTCATGGCATCACACTCCTCATGGCTTGCATGCTTGTCAGACAAGCTGCTGCAGCTTGGCAACTCAATCTAGACTTCCCTGTGCAAATCATGCATGCACCCTTGGTGATACAAGTCTGCTGTCCAACAAGCCATACAACTGTTGTTCAGGGCACTTCAGAGCTGGAAGCCCTGCAACAAGGCCAGGTGGACTCCAGCACTATGCAGTTCATTGACTTTGAGTACGGCTCCTACAACTACAGAGGCTATGACTTTGCCAACAACTGGTGCGAGTATGCTGGCTTTGAAGGAGACTACAGCAGATATCCTGATGAGAAGCAGCAGGCTTTGTTTGTAACCAACTACCTCCAGCAGCAAGGATACCCTTCACCGGTGAGGCTTTCACTGTGCCAAAATGCAACAAGGCTCACTTCGGCCAAAGCTGACACCTGAGCTACTAACTTTTGATGTGAGATGACCCCTGATAGATGAGCTTTCCATTTGAGCCAGGTGTCAATGATGATTGCACTTTCTGGCTTTGAGTTTCTGGCTTTGAGACATATGAGTCAGGATGTGTGCACAAAGTAACATGTACTGGCTCACATCTATTGAATGACCGCACTGCAGCTTTCAGTCTGAGTCAAGGCATGTGGGCACTCACACACTTGTTAAGTGAGGCACAATTTCATTACATGAGCTTGATTCAAGTCAGGTGGATCTTTCTGTGCATTATGCTGAGCTTGTCTGCATGCAGTCCAAGGAGGAAGTGCAGCAACTTGTGAAGGAAGGCAATGTCTTTGCTCTGGTGTCACATCAGTTTTGGGGCACTTGGTCATTCATTCAAGCTCGGTATTCAGCAATTGACTTTGACTACATGGAGTATAGCGGCATCCGATGGAATGAGTACTATAAGTGCAAGGCTGATTTCTTGGCTCCCATACAAAGCAGCTAACTCAGTAAATCATGTCTTATTTGACAAGTGGCTTTGGTGTGTTGCCTGTTGTAGCGCTGTGAGTGCGTTCTCATGTGCAGTACGCAAGCACAGGTGTGCAGCAATCGCTGCATCGTGTCTCAGTTTCTGGCCATGGCAATCATCTATGCTTAAGACGGTCATCATTGAGTGCACAGGGGGGCTGGCAGTAAAGCTACAATGGCTGTGACTGTAGTCACCAGAACGCCTGCCAAGGTCTTGCTGTCAGAAGGGCCTGATTGTCGCAAAACATGCATTTGCGGACTGGCGTCATCGTTTATTGCTCTTCATTGAAGCAGCTCATCAGGGCAGCCTTGCTTATATATACTTGCCATTCAAGTTTTGCTTCTAAACATGTTTGCAATGAATCACACTGTGCCGCTCTTGCCTTTGCAAACTCATATGTGACACTGAACAGTAATGGCAACTTTTTTACAAGCTTGTGGCAGAGCACACCAAAAATCAATCTAGTTCAACCAGTAGAGCTTAGGGTTTCACTGTAACACTTGATGATGATCACGGTGAAACTGATAGCGATTTACTAGTCCTCATTGCCTCTGACGACAGAGGCGATGCTGATGTACTTTCGACTGAACCTAAAAAGACCGCGTGCAGAGGTTCTCAAACGCACCTGCTATGGCAAAATCTCCTTTTGCGGCTGCCCCTAAGCAATCTGCCATAAAATATATCCTGCCATACGCACAAGCTAAGCGTGACTTGCATAGCATCTGCAAATCCTTCTTTGTGTCCATCCCTGCAAACATTCTGGAACTTTGCAGTTGGTCCAACGTCCAAGAGCGTCACTACCTTCAGTTGTTGACGCTCGTAGTGTGGGAGTGCACTTTCACAAGCATAGACAAATGCTTCTCAATTGAAGGCGCAGATGATAACTTAGGAGGCCATTGCTGCTGTTGCATTTGAGCACATGAAGCAGTAGGTTTGTGTCCACAATGTCTATTATATCAGCAAACATCATGATCAGTAGGTGTACACACAGGCCAGTGGACATCAGGCAGCACACAGCTCACTTTTGGTGAAGCAAACAGTCTTGTTCCCTTCCTATGCGTTCTCAGCAACCTAATGCCAAACAAAAGATGGCAACTGTGATAAAAAGATGGCCACGTGGTTAAGCATGTAGCCAGGTACCAATATGCAGGCTGAGGTATTGGAAGGTGGCAGTTGTCTGCAGTGTATGTCATGTTGCACCAAGCTCAGCAGTTTGCAGAAAGGGGCCATCCAGATGCGATCGGTGTGATAAGTGTCAAAAGATGGTATACAAACTCAGCACGGCACAGACGCTCGGTGAGTCCACGCTCAGCGCGTCGAGCGTCGACTGGGCACGACAGAAAACTAAATAAGCAATTCCCTGCCAGAATTCCTCCGCGGAAGAAATCAGACAGAGTTTGTACCTCCAAGAAAAATCTGGTTGCAAGCATACAAAGTCAAGCCATATGGCTTCGGTCCCAGTCTAGCCTGCTCTCGCCGATCCCGCCGAGCCGGCTTTTGTCGTGTTGTTTTGGTCCTAAATTTGTTTTAGCTTTAGCAAGGCAGCATGTTGAGACTTCCACCACCATTACAGGTCACGAGGCCGCCGCACACTCTGCGCGCTTCCTGCAAACGCACTGTTAGGGGTCGTGCAGCTCTCCCTACAGCCACCGATGCACGACCTGCCCTGTCAGATCCTCCTTTTGTTCATACACGCGTAGTTTATAACACTCAGCAACTTCAGCCTCACCGGCGCCCTCAGCATCGTTCGGTAACATGTCGATGCGCAGGCACACAGCAGGTAACTCAATGTGTTTCTACTTGAGGGCTGATAGGCACACAGCAAACATTTTGTACAGATACAGCCTGTAGGGAGCCTCCACCTACATGGGCTGGTACATTTGCAAACAGCACCTCCTTTCCTCAAGTTGTCGTCAAGACGTGCTTCCCAGGAGGAGCAGTCAAACAAGCTTAAGGACCTGTCAGCCTCCATCACGATGCTGAAGTCACATGGTGCAGAGCTCGGCCGTCTTATGTTTGAATTTGAATGTGAGGTTGCAAATTTTATACATGCATACAGAGACATGCTGGACGAAAGTGACACCAGCACCTGGCCCATCGAGCATCAGCAAGAAAAAAAACGCATGTTCCACGACTTCAGCCACAATGCCAGCTATCATTTTGATTCTGCAGCTAATGATGCCAAGTTTGGCCTGTCAAGTCTGGAAGAGTTCATAGACTGCGGCCCTGATGATGTTGAATGTCACAATGGCTTTTTTCAGTACATCAACAGTGATGATGAGGAGTAGTGTGCACTGACCTGCAATGGAAGGACAGAACCATGCATGTGTGTGAAATATCACATCACTGTTACATCACAAGTACTGTGAACCCTGTTTGGGTGTACACATGTGGCACTACACAGAAACACCATTTAACTAGACTGCAGACCTTGGCGTTTAGCACCAGACATGATATCAGCTGTCCTTTGGGCTCGAACACAGATACAAAATTTGCATCCATGCATCAAGATGTCGTGATAGTCAGAGGCATCGGTGTTCAAATTTTGCTAGACCTCATTCAAGAACTGTCAACCTTGCATTTGACAAAGTGAACCCAGAGGTGGGCGTAGACAAGGACGAGTACACAAGTTGACAATTGGCATCTGATCTCAAGATTAATATTGATCAACACAGAGGGGCTAAATTTGGGGGAACTTCAGATATGGCGGGGGGTAACTTCAGATATTGATCATACAGTTACACAGTAACTGTTATTGATATCACTATTGATCAATACAGTGAGTGATCAATACGTGATCAATACAGTAATCAATATTGATTGTGCATATACATGAACTGCTGCAGCAATGTGATGAGTGCGCACTAGGTGATTACGAAATCGCCTTTCTGGCTTGATATTCTCTTAAGAGCTTAAGCTTAAGAGCTTCAGTGACTGTCGTAAACCTGAAATGGATCAGGCCTATCATGTCTGATCCTGTCTGCCTTCTCCCTTTCTGGTACTTTCATGAAGAGAGAATCTTGTAAAATGTCAAAAGAGAGTGGTCATGGATTTGGTCGTAACATCGCTTGTAGGTCCATGTTCTACACCAATCTTTGTTAAAGCGTCAAAGTTAGTGTAATACGGGACCCAGGCTGCCCTACATCTATAGGCAGCATGGTACCATTGTATCTATAGTCCTTGAGAGCTCTCTCCAATGTCTCATAATGTACTTCCTTTTCTTGTACTGTTTTCTCATATTGGCAATATCCTCCTTCCACAACCCCTTGAATGTCGATGAGGCATCGCTGGTGTTGAAGGTGTCAATGTGACTCCACAAGTGTCATCATGGCAGAGGTGCTGCTGTTGTTCTGCCAGTGTCATTCCTACTATCATCATGTCCGCTCTCATCTCATGTTTGCTCTGTATGTCTGCTGCTGCCTCTTCAAGAAACATCTTCTTAGAAACCTCTCCCACCAAGACATACACATTGTGTGATATGCCCCTTAATTGTAGACATCTGTCTGGGAGTACAGATGCTGGAACTCTCTTGCTGTGTGCGCCTATTTCTTTGAGTCTTCCACAAAGTAGAAATTCCTACGTTTGCAATCAGATAGTGACTACCACAGAGTGAGAGCTTGGACCTTTCATGGCTTTATCATGTCTAGGTATACAATGTTCGCTCATACCTGGGTGCATGCAGCTCCCAAAGATGCTGGCCCTGAGAGTCACCATCTCTAAACAGCAAGCAACGTGTGTCCATGGCTATTGGTTGCCCAGGCATACATGGCACCTGCCTCTGAAACGCCATGTTAACGTTAACGTTAATTGGATGTCCTTATTCCAGATCTGGCCTGTCTGATGTTTGAAGATGTTTCTATTGTGTGATTGTGGGATTGATGGCATGGTCCTCAGCACATCACTTTGTGGCTTGACCCTGCGTGGCTGCACCTTGTCCCATAGCTGAAAGTACAGTGAATTTTGGTCTGACTGGCCTAGCTTGTGCTTACCATGCAAAGCTTTGCACAATGGGTCTATTCAATCTCTGGTGTAAGCTCTCAATATTAATGACCCTTCTTGTGTTTGAACCTGAATGGTCTGTTGCAACCAGTACCGTACTTGGGACTGGCCCTTGAATTGTGTGTAGTCAATAGACAGGTCATAGTCAGAGTGTCTACCCATGCAACATGCACCTGCAGCATCATTTGCAACCATCAAGAACTGGACATTACACTTTGTGGTGCACCACAGGTCTTGTTCATCAGCCCAGTGTCTTGCAATTGGGGCATCAAAGTAAGTCGCACTTGCTCTTGTCAATGTTGCAGTTACCTGCACTGGCTGGTGTGATAGGCACCTTGCATAGGAGCTGCCTTTGTCATCCCACCATGGTAGTACCAAGGCAGTGAACACCGATTCTGCAGCTTCCTTTGCACTTAGGACTGTCCATCCCATGGCCTTGTCCATAACAACAGCCTTGTGTTCAGGATTCATGTGTGATGCACCAGTCCACTTCACGCTGTATGCATATGCATCAACGTTGGCTCCAAACAGTGCAACCTCTGTGTACATGCTAAAGGGGCATTCCATGCCTGGGTTGAGGTTCAGAGGGGAGGCAAATCTCTCACTTGTCATCACTTGCTTTATTGGTGTATCTGTAAAATAGACATGTAATTTTGATGGCTATTGGAAAGTCCAGATGACAAGAAGTTTTGTGTGCTTGGGGTTGGTGCAACTGTGAGTGTGTGGAGGTGCTGTACAGGATGCGGAGGGGGTGCATACTAACTGAACCGCATAGATTTTCAGAGGGGTTGTACACATTGGCCACGGCCTCCCTTACATATTGACTCCTGCAGCTCAGTGATATGGCATTCTTGACGGCGGATGTGATGTCTTGGTCAGGGCATACTTTGTCGTTTGGGGCCTATAGTCATAAATATTGCTAAGCTTGGTTTATGCAGACAGGCAGATACTCCTGTGTCTTGTATCCGCATCTGATAGCCTTGTTTGTCTATGTTTGGCTTAGCTTGATGTGGTCTGATGCAACTGTCCCTAAACAGCTTTAGGTGCTTCAGTCCTGCTTTCTTGGCCTCCAAGTCTTCCATCACATCCTTTGACACATTCTGGGCTGCCTCTCTGATTGATTCCCACGTGACTTTTACTTTTACCACTTCATGACGTGCTGTTCTTCCAGCAAATTGCCTCGGAACTATCCATGTCTCTACTTTTAGTTCTCATTCACGCGGCTACAATGGTCACAGCACTGCTGGCAGGAGGTTTTTGATTGTTCGTTGCGCCCCCTTGTTTGTATTTATAAACTTGCTCTAGGTACATTGGCAGTTGCTTTGTGAGTATGTATGTGTCAGTTCATTACACAATGTGTTGCTTTAAAGTTGCTGTAAAGTTGCTTTAAAATTTTGCCTGATTCAGTTACTGTTGTCTGTGATGTGACACTCATGTCTACTATGATCCATGTATTTCTGTTGGCCATATAAGTACTCCAACAGTCTTGGGTCTTTCATGCAGAGTTGTTCAAATGTCGGGCCAGGAAACAGGAGTTACAACAGTGCAGCCAGGTAATTGCATATAAGTAATTACAAGTCTGTTGGTGGCTCAAGTCTTCTCGTATTATGAACCAGGGAAGGCAGTATATACTGCGCAGTGCAGCCATAAGATGTACCTGCTGGTGGCCTAACTCCTCTGATCACCACTAGTAGGACACCAGACATAGCGCCAATTCAAGATACTGAAGTTTATGCAATGAGTGCGAACTTGTTTATTGCAGCTCAGCCCTGAGGCACATCCATTTGTGGTTTTATAGTTCTCAAGCTTGTCAGCTTAGAAGCTGAGCTGGGAAATCCAAC
>JAABUK010006246.1_pt1 | contig 17905 bp, 15 predicted proteins | sample 5559141 | NCBI WGS metagenome assembly JAABUK01 (sample SAMN10711869, study PRJNA513367) | rock metagenome | isolation source: Antarctica rocks | place: Antarctica: Victoria Land, Pudding Butte nord | collected 2016-01-03 | reverse complement strand
TCTCCGGATGCTTGTCGAAGGGTTCGAGGGCGTTGGCCTCATCGTTCTTGGAGCAGACCGCGAGGATGACGCCGCGGCGGGCCAAGGAGGCAGCGTAGCCCTGGAAGGCGGCATAGGCCTCCCCCAACGCGCTACCCTGGCCCAGCACGATGCTGTCCATCCCGTCGTCGCCGATGACGCCGCCCCACAGCGTGTTATCCAAGTCAAGTACCAGCGCCTTGCTGGACCTGCCCTGCCGTGCGGCAACCAGGCGGGCCACCAAGTCGCCATAGACCGGGGCGGCAAGGAGATGTACGTCCTGCTTGGCCCGGTGCCACAGCACCGGGTCGTGCCAGGCTCCTATACCGTCCCTTGCGGCCTCCGCATCAATGGCGACGAGATCAACGCCGGCCTGGTCGGCCATCGTTCGCAACCTTATATTCAAGTGCGCGACGACTGCCGCGGGGGAGCCGAGCAGACGGTGTTCATTCTGGCCAAGGAGCGGCAGCGCGGTGGGCAGGATAGCCTGCTGCATGACGCTGCATCCGGCCGCCTTCGCCGACGCCCAGGCTTGCTCGATTGCCGCCTCTGCCCGGAGGAGCCGGTCATTGACCGCTTCCGGCGTAAGCTGCGGGCCGAAACCGGCGGCGAGGTGAGGGGCGTCGAAAGCGAACAGCGCCGTGTCCGGCCCCCAACCGCGCAGGTCAGACCCTTCGTCCAGGGCGGACGCATACTGTCCGTAGTTCCCGCCGCGGACGTCCAGCCATATGCCGCGGCGAAGAGCGCCGACACGCAGCGCGGGCATGAGGTGCTCAAGCGTTGAGGACCCTAGCAACGCCAGCCGGACTGGCTTCGTGGACAGCCAAGAGGGCGGCGTTGGAAACAACTGCTGCAGCCGCCGGTCAAGGCGCGCGGTCTTCAGGCCGTCAAGCCGCGAGCCGGCCAGCTCTATAAGTCTTGACCACGCAGCCTCGTTGGGCTGGGTCAGCGCCTGAACCGCGGCGGACCAATCCGAACCCGCAGCGGGCAGCCAATAAAGTTCAGGTGCGTGCATGGTTCCAAGCTTTCGACGCGCCGCTCAATAATGGATTAGTAGCCCGCAAGCTACCCGTTGGGATGTTAGGACCACCCCTTTCAGGGTGTTTATTACTTGATGAGACCAATTGTAGATGCTGAGAGTATCAGTAATGCGGTCGTATTTGCTGACTTTTACTTCGTCATTGCGAGTGGGTCGAGTAGCCCAGTGCGCGGTCCTGGAACCATGCTCCCCCGGTAAGCCAGAAAGCAGCTACCCAGCAGCCTGCGCCTACTGAAACACCCTGAAAGGGATGGATGTTAGGACCTGATGTGAAAGAACCTGCTTTGTTACGGCGCTTACATTTAGCCGGCATCTTGCCGTCCGCCCGCAGCAGCCCATCCAATGCCGCATCGCAAACGGACTGCCGGCAAAGCCGTCCGGCTGTGATTGTTCAGCCAGAGCAGGATTCTATATCAAGGACATGGCCGGCACCGTTTATCTATAGAGGACTTCACCGTTGCTCGATCACACCGCAGACACCCTACTGCCGGCCCTGCACGCGATCGTCGGCGACCGCGGGCTGCTGACCGATCCGGCCGACACCGCCCCGTACTGCGAGGACTGGCGTCGCCTTTATCACGGCCGCACTCCGGCCGTCGTGCGGCCCGGCGGCACGGAGGAGGTCGCGGCCGTCGTGCGGCTGTGCGCCGCCCGCGGCGTCCCTGTCGTGCCGCAGGGCGGCAACACCAGCATGGTGGGCGGCGCCACCCCGTCCGGCGACGGCACCCAGGTCGTGCTGTCGCTGTCCCGCATGACGCGCATCCGCGCGGTGGACCCGCTTGACCGGACGTTGACGATCGAGGCCGGGGCGCCGTGGAAGGCCGCGCAGGACGCCGCTGCCGCCGCTGGCTGCCTGCTGCCGCTTTCCATCGGCAGCGAGGGCACCGCCCAGGTCGGCGGCATCCTGTCCGCCAACGCCGGCGGCAACAACACGCTGCGCTACGGCAATGCCCGCGACCTGGTGCTTGGGCTGGAGGTCGTGCTGCCGGACGGCCAGGTGTGGAACGGCCTGCGAAGCCTGCGCAAGGACAACACCGGCTATGCCCTGCGCCACCTGTTCGTCGGTGCGGAGGGCACTCTGGGCATCATCACCGCGGCGGTGCTGAAGCTCGCGCCGCAGCCGCGGGAGGTGGAGATGGCGCTGGTGGCGGTGCCCTCGCCCGAGGCAGCGAGCGCGGTGTGCCGCCGCTTCCTCGCGCATGACCCGGCGGCGGTGCAGGCGTTCGAGTATATGTCCGGCCCCGGCCTGGATCTGGTGCTGCGGCATATCCCAGGCGCTGTCCTGCCGCTGGGCGCCCCTGCCCCGCATTACGTGCTGGTGGAGCTGGCGACTCCCCGTCCCAACGCCGGCCTGCGGGATGCGATGGAGTCGGTGCTGGAAGCGGCGATGGCTGACGACCTCGTGCTGGACGCGGTGCTGGCCGAGAGCGACGCCCAGCGCGCCGCGCTGTGGCGCCTGCGGGAGGAGCACAGCGAATCGCAGAAGCGTGCCGGGGCCAACGTCAAGAACGACGTGAGCGTGCCGACCAGCCGGGTGCCCGAGCTGATCGTGCGCGCGACTGCGGCGTGCGAGGCGCTGATTCCCGGCATACGCGCGGTGCCGTTCGGCCACCTGGGCGACGGCAACATCCACTTCAACCTGGTGCGCCCGGAGGACTGGGCCGACGATGCCTTCCTGGCGCGCAGCGCGGACATCATGGAGGCGGTCAATGCGGTTGTGGCGGATCTGGGGGGCAGCTTCTCGGCCGAGCATGGGGTGGGGCTGCTGAAGCCCTACATGATGCCGGCCTGGCGCGGCGGGGCGGAGCTGGACACGATGCGCCGGATCAAGGCGGCGCTGGACCCGCTGGGGATCATGAACCCAGGGAAGCTGCTGCCGTAGCGGCGGCAGCCGGGGCCGGCGTCCGGAGCGCCGGCAAGGAAACACCATGTCTCTGAGCGCCCTGCCCACCGCGCTGCTGCTGCCGCCGGTCAACCTGCTAGTCCCCTGTGCGGCCGGGCTGCTGCTGTGGCGTCACCGGCCGCGGACGGCGCGGCTGCTGCTGACGGCGGGGATGGCCGGGCTGCTGGTGCTGTCCCTGCCGGTGGTGTCCAGGGCGCTGATCACCTCGCTGGAAACCAACCTGCCGCTGGCGAACCCAGCCGCCGGGCCGCCCGGCGCCATCGTGATCCTGTCCGCCGAGGCGCTGCGCAACAACGGCGTGCTGGAACCGGGGCCGCTGACGCTGGAACGCCTGCGCACCGGTGCAGCCCTGCACCGCAGCACCGGGCTGCCGGTGCTCGTGACCGGGGGCGTGGCCGACTATGACGACGATGGCACCCTCGCGGCGACGATGGCCCGCAGCCTCCGTGACGACTTCAACGTGCCGGTTCGTTGGATGGAGGAGGTGTCGCAGGACACCGGGGAGAACGCCGTGCTGAGCGCGCCGCTGCTGCTGCGCGACGGCGTGCGGTCGGCCTATGTCGTGACCCATGCTTGGCACATAAAGCGGGCGGTGCTGGCCTTCGCCGGCACCGGCGTCGCCGTGACGGCAGCACCTGTGCGGATGGACGAGGGGTCACACGGCCGTCTGTCCGACTTCGTCCCGCGGGCCCGGTCGTGGCAGGACAGCTACTGGGCGCTGCATGAGTGGGCGGGCATCGCAGCAGCATCCGTGCCGGGGCTGCGCCGCCGGGAGCCTGGCGGGGGACCTGCCGCACTCTCCCGGAACTGATGAAAACCCTTGTTTGCCTACAAGCCTCTCACATCACAGCTCCGTCCCAGCGTCCTGCTGATCGGGCAGAAGTAGCGCCCGCCGGCTGCGGCCGGGCAAGGGGTGGATACCATCCCGGCCGTCCATGACGTAAAGCTGCCGCCATGCGCCGTTCCCAGCTTGACCGCTACGTGTTTCGCCAGCTCCTGGTTGCCCTGCTTGCGACGACTGGCGGGCTGGTTGCGCTGATCTGGCTGACGCAAAGCCTGCGCTTCGTCGAGCTGGTGGTGAACCGCGGGCTGTCGCTTGCAGTGTTCCTGAAGCTGACCGGGCTGCTGGTGCCCAACTTCATCGCGGTGATCCTGCCGATCACAACCTTCGTTTGCGTGCAGTTCGTTTATCAGCGGCTGGCGGGGGACCGGGAGCTGACGGTGATGCGCTCCGCCGGGCTGTCCCCGTGGGCGCTGGCGCGTCCAGCGCTTGGGTTGGCGGCGCTGGTGGTCGGTACGATGTATGTGCTGACGCTCTGGCTGGTGCCGGTCAGCTACACCGCATTCCGCGAGTATCAGTTCGAGATACGCAACCGCCTCGCCGCGTTCCTGCTGCAGGAGGGCGTTTTCACCCCGATCAGCGACGACCTGACGGTGTATGTCCGCAGCCGCGACCCGGACGGCACCCTGCGCGGCATCCTGGTGGAGGATGCCCGGCAGCGGAACAGCCGCGCCACCATCCTGGCCCAGCGCGGCCGGCTGCTGGAAGGCGGCAGCACCCCCAGGCTGCTGCTGCAATCCGGCAGCCGGCAGGAGATTGACCGCAGCAGCGGACGGCTGAACGTGCTGACCTTCGCGGAAACGACCCTCGACCTCGTGAGCAACACCGCCAAGGGCGACGTGCGCTACCGCGATGCGGCCGAGCTGCCGCTGGAGGAGCTGCTGGCGCCGGGCAACGGCGCACTGACCGCCCGTGATGCCGGCAAGTTCCTGGTGGAAGCGCACCGGCGGCTGACGACGCCGCTGACGGCGGCGAGCTTCGCGCTGGTGGCGCTGCTGTCGGTGCTGACGGGGGCGTTCCAGCGGCATGGCGGCGTGCTGCGGCCGGTCGTGGCGGTCGGCGCGGTGGTGGCGCTGCTGGCGCTGGGCCTGGCGGCGGCGAACCTCGCGGCACGGCAGACCGCCCTGATTCCGCTGATCTGGGTTCATGCGACGCTACCGGGCCTCGTGTGCGGCTGGCTGCTGCTGGGCCCGCAGTTGCGGGACGGGCGCAGCCGGCCGGCAGACGGGACGCGGGCGCAGCCGGGCCGGGCGGGCTAGCATGGCGTTCACGCTTTCGGCCTACGTCGCGCGGGTGTTCAGCCTGTCGGTGCTGGCGATGCTGGCGGCGCTGTCGCTGCTGGTGTCCCTGTTCGACTTCATCGAGCTGCTGCGCCGGTCCGCCACCAAGCCGGATGCAACGTTCGGCATCGTCGCTGAGATCGCCGGGCTGCGCCTGCCCTATGTGTCCATGCAGATCCTGCCGTTTGCGGTGCTGCTGGGCGGCATCCTGGCCTTCTGGCGGCTGACCCGCAGCAGCGAGCTGATCGTTGCCCGCGCGTCCGGCGTGTCGGCCTGGGGGTTCCTGGCGGCGCCAGTGGGCTGCGCGATCCTGCTCGGCGCCGTGGCGACCGGGGGGGTCAGCCCGTTGTCGTCGGCCATGCTCGGGCGGGCGGAGTCGCTGGACAACGCCTACCTGCGCACGTCGGGCGGGCCGATGGCGCTGTCCGGCGGCAAATTATGGCTGCGGCAGTCAGACCGGGAACTGGACCCACGGGGCGTGGCGATCATCGTTGCCCGGTCCGTCACGTTGCGCGACGGGGCTTTGTCGGGCCGGGATGTCAGTGTGTTCCGTCTGGATGGCGCCGACCACTGGCTGTCCCGGATCGAAAGCGCGCGCGTTACGTTGAGCAGCGGGCATTGGCTGCTGGAGGATGCCCGCCGCATGACTGCCGATCACCTGCCGGAGCTTGTGGGCACCATAAGCCTGCCGACCGACCTGACGGTGGGCCGGGTGCAGGACAGCTTTGCCAGCCCGGACACTTTGTCGGTCTGGACGCTGCCGGACATGATCGGGCTGCTGGAGCGGTCCGGCTTCTCTGCCATCCGGCACCGCCTGCACTTCCAGGAGCTGTTGGCGCTGCCGCTGCTGTGCGGGACGATGGCGCTGGTGGCGGCAGGGTTTTCCATGCGGCCGAGCCGGCGCGGCGGCGTGGGACGGATGATCGGGTCGGGCGTAGCGGCCGGGTTCGCGCTGTTCGTGGTCAGTAAGGTGGCCGCGGAGTTCGGGCAATCAGGGACGCTGCCGGCGGAGCTGGCGGCGTGGGCACCGGCCGGGGCCGGGCTGATGCTGGCGGTCAGCCTGCTGCTGCACCTGGAGGATGGATAGTCCCCGCCCAGCAGCGGTAAGGCCCGCGGTCAGGCCGGCCCATAGCGCCCATGGACGCCTTGGGTCGGCGCAGGCGGTGGATCAGCCGAACAGCCAGGCCTTACAGCGCGCGAGGAGCCGCTCGAACTAGGCCACGAACTCCTGCCGGCCTTGCACGATCAGCTTGGCCTCACGCGACAACTCATCGAGATGCATAGATACATCCTTCCAGGGAAGTTAGCCCACCAGTGGGCAGAAGGACGCTTTCCCGGCGCTGAAGGTCGGCATGGTTATGCTGCACCGCAACATGCGGTTTGCCACAGTCGCCGCGGATACTGCGGGGATGGGCTGGACCAGCGCGCCCGGTCCCTTTTTTCCCGCCATCAGCCCGGCTAAGGTACGGCATGGCCGGCACGATTCCCCCTCTCACCGCTCCGGCGGCCCGGCTGCGCCTTCGCCTCGCGGGCGGGGCTGCGCTTGCGGCGATGGTGCTCGCCGTCCCTGCCCATGCGCAGTTTGCCGCGCCGCGCCGCGCCCCCGGCACCCCGGCGCCGCAGCCGCTGACCCGCACGGACCCCGTCGCCTTCACCGCCGACGAGGTGCAATACGATCGCGACAACGCCGTCGTGTCGGCCAGCGGCAACGTGGAAGCCTGGCAGAACGACAATATCCTGCGCGCCGACAAGATCACGTTCGACCGCAACACCAACGTCGCCGCCGCGTCCGGCCACGTGGTCATCGTGCAGCCGGACGGCCAGGTGCTGTTCAGCGACTATGCCGAGCTGACGGAGGGCCTGCGCGACGGGGTACTGCGCGGCATGCGTGCGATCCTGGCCGAGAACGGCCGGCTGGTCGCCAACGGCGCCCGCCGCACAGACGGCAAGATCAACGAGCTGTCACGCGCGATCTATACCACCTGCAACCTGTGCGCCGCGGACCCGACGAAGCCGCCGCTGTGGCAGATCCGCGCCCGCTCGGTCGTGCAGGATGGGGAGAACAAGCGGATCGAGTATCGCGACGCCGTCGTTGACATCTACGGCGTGCCGGTCGCTTACCTGCCGTATATCTGGCACACCGATCCGTCGGTGCGCCGGGCCAGCGGCTTCCTGGTGCCGGATTTCGGCACCAGCAAGCACCTTGGCGGCTTCCTGCGCGCGCCGTACTTTTGGGCGATTGACGAGCAGTCGGATGCGACGATCACGCCGACACTCAACACCCAGAACTACCTTAACGTGAACACCGACTACCGGCGCCGCTTCAACGACGGCACGCTGCGGGTGGACGGGGCGCTCGGCATAGACCAACGCAAGCTGCAGGGCGCCATCTTCGCGCGCGGCGACTTTGCCTACGACGACACCTGGCGCTACGGCTTCGACATACAGCGGGCGAGCAGCGCCCGTTACTTGCGCGACTATTCCTTCTCCGGTCGCGGCGACGTGCTGACCAGCCGGCTTTACCTGGAGGGCTTCGGCACCGGCGCCTATACCAAGGTGGACAGCATCGCCTACCAGGGCCTGGTGGACAGCATTAGGCAGGCCCGCCTGCCCTACGTGCTGCCGCGCTATCAGTATAGCTTTTTCGGCGAGCCGGACGCGCTCGGCGGCCGGCTGAGCTTCGAGACGGTGAATTTCAACGTCATCCGGCAGATCGGCACCAACACGCAGCGCGCCGGCGCGGTGCTGAACTGGCAACGGCCCTTCTCCGGGGCATTCGGCGAGGTGTATGGGCTGACGCTGCAGAACGTGGCCGCCGGCTACACCGCGACCAGCCTGAATCAGAATCCCAACTATGCCCGCATCGGCAGTGCCGAGACGGCGCGGGACCATCCCCAGGCCGCCATCGAGGTGCGCTGGCCCCTGGTGCGGGACGGCGGGGCGCTGGGCACCCAGACCATCGAGCCGATTGCGCAGTTCGTCGCCGGCCCCAATACGGGCGGCGGCCAGCGTACCCTGCGCATCCCGAACGAGGACAGCCTGGACTTCGAGTTCACCGACCAGAACCTGTTCTCGCTCAACAAGTATCCAGGCATTGACCGGCTGGAGGGCGGGCTGCGCGCCAATGTCGGCCTGCATCTGAACTGGTCCGTCGGCAGCGCGTCCGTGGATGCCCTGGTCGGGCAGAGCTACCGCGCCCACCGGGATGACAGCTTCCCGGTGGGGTCGGGGCTGGAGCGGCGGGCGTCCGACATCGTGACCCGCACCACCGTGACGCCGGCGCCCTGGCTGGACCTGACCGGGCGCACCCGGGTGGACAACCGCAACGGCAACATACGCTTTGCCGACGCCATCGGCAGCACCGGGACGCCGCTGCTGCGGCTGAATGCGGGCTACATCTACTCCGCGGTGAACCCTTATTTCTACTATGATACCCAGGCGGTGCCAGCCAGCTACTTGCAGCACCGGAACGAGGTGACGGCGGGAGTCAGCTCTCAGTTCGGCCCTTACCGGCTGGGCGCGACGGCGCGACGGGACGTGAACACCAACAAGATGGTCAGCGCCGGGCTGCGCGCGACGTATGAGGACGAGTGCTTCATCTTCGACGCCAACTTCTACCGGCGCTACACGAGCCTCAACGGTGACAGCGGCGCCAGCACGTTCCTGCTGCAGATCACCTTGAAGACCGTGGGCCAGTTCGGCTTTCATCCGAGCTAGACGAGCCGTGATGGGCATGCGTCATGTAAGCCTTTGTTTACGGCACGCCGGCGTATAAGAAACGCCAGGGGACGGCATGTCCGGCATCCCCAGCCCCGCCCCAAGTAGGATACGCCGCATGGGACTGACCCGACCCTTCCTCGTTCTAACCGCGCTGTTGGCAGGCCTGCCCGCGGCGGCCCAGCCGCACCGGGCGCCCCCGGGTGTCGCGCCAGCCGCGCGGCCCATAGGCGCACAGGGAGCAGCCACCACCGCTCCCGCCAGCACGGCCGGCCAGGAGCGCATCATCGCCGTCGTCAACGGCGACATCATCACGACGGGGGACGTAATTAACCGCGGCCGCCTGTTCGCGCTCAGCACCGGCCTGCCGGTAACCCCCGAGGTGCTGGAGCGCCTGCGTCCCCAGGTGGCCCGGCAGTTGGTGGACGAGCGGCTGCGCTTGCAGGAGGTCCAGCGCCGCAAGATCTCCGTCAGCGACCGCGAGATCGCCGAGGCCATCGCCGACATCGAGCAGCGGAACGGGATGCCCAAGGGCGCGCTCAGCGCCAGCCTGAACGGACGCGGCGTTGCGCTGCGGACGCTGATTGACCAGGTGCGGGTGCAGATCGGCTGGACCCGGGTGCTGCGCCAGGAGCTGGGCGCCCGGGCCGACATCAGCGACGCCGACGTGGCCGAGCAAATCCGGTTGTTCAAGGAGCAGATCGGCAAGCCCGAGTATCAGGTGCGCGAGATCTTCATCCCCATCGAGGATCCGTCGCGGCGCCCTGACGCCCAGCGCTTCGCCGACACCGTCATTACGCAGCTTCGCGCTGGCGCCCCGTTCCCGGTGGTCGCGGCGCAGTTCAGCCAGAGCCAGACCGCGCTGCAAGGTGGCGACCTCGGATGGGTGCGCGCGAACCAGTTGGACCCGGAGGTGGCTGCGGTCGCGACGCAGATGCCGCCCGGCGCCGTCAGCAACCCGATCGCGGTGCCCGGCGGCATCGCCATCGTGTCGCTGCAGGGCAAGCGCGATATCGGCCGCGACCAGTCCACGGTGCTGCGCATCCGCCAAGTGTTCATCCCCTTTCCCACGCCGTTGAACCCCGGCGCTCCCACGCCGCAGCAGCGCGCCGCCGTGGAGCAGGCCACCGCTGTGTCCAAGAGCGTGAAGACCTGCGCCGACATGGAGGCCGCCAACACCAAGGCCGGCCCCACCCGTCCGTCCGACCCCGGCGAACTCCGGCTGGAGGCCGTCGGCTCGCCGCCGCTGCGCGCGCTGCTGACCGGGATGACGCCGAATGCGCCGAGCAAGCCGGTGGTCGCGAGCGAAGGTGTGGCGGTGCTGATGGTCTGCTCCCGCGAAACTAAGACCGCCGCCGAGCCGTCGAAGCAGGAGATCACCAGCCGCCTGCTGGGCGAGCGGATCGAGCTGGCGTCCCGCCAACTGCAGCGCGACCTGCGCCGCCGGGCGGTGATGGAGGAGCGGACCTGACGCTGCCGCTTCTCCCTCTCCCTCCGGGAGAGGGTTGGGGTGAGGGAAAGGCCGTAGAGACAAGGTTTGGTTGTGCAGGGCGGGACAGAGCCAACGTCGGCTGCTGTTGCGCTGCTTGGCTTCCCTCACCCCGACCCTCTCCCGGAGGGAGAGGGAGCAGAGGGCGTCTTTGACCCTTCCGCCGCTTCGCGAGGTCATTGCCCGGCATGGCCTGGATGCCCGGCGCAAGCTGGGCCAGCATTTCCTGCTCGACGCCAACCTGACTGCCCGCATCGCGCGGGAGGCCGGGGATATGACCGGACGCAACGTCGTGGAGGTCGGTCCTGGCCCTGGCGGGCTGACCCGCGCCCTGCTTGAGACCGCCGCCGCCGGGGTGCTGGCGGTGGAGGTGGATGCGCGCGCCATCGAGGCCATCGGGGAGCTGGCCCAGTCCTATCCCGGCCGGCTGCGGGTGCTGGATTCGGATGCAACGCGGGTGGACTTGGCTGCCCTGGTGCCGGCACCCCGGGTGATCGCGGCCAACCTGCCCTACAACGTCGCGACCCCGCTGCTGATCGGCTGGCTGCGCCAGGCCGGACAGTGGGAGCGGATGACGCTGATGTTCCAGCTAGAGGTGGCCGAACGGATCGCTGCGGCGCCGGGCACGGGCGCCTATGGCCGCCTGTCCGTGCTCGCGGGCTGGACCTGCCGCACGACGCTGCTGATGCGCCTGCCACCGGCCGCCTTTACGCCGCCGCCCAAGGTGTGGTCCGCCGTGGTCGGCCTGCAGCCGCATCCGGAGCAGCCGCCGCCGGAACTGTTCGTCACCATGGAGCGGCTGACGGCTGCCGCGTTCGGCCAGCGGCGCAAGATGCTGCGAGGCGCCCTGCGGCCGCTCGGCGGCGAGGCGCTGCTGGAGCGGGCCGGCATCGCGGGGGAACGGCGGGCGGAAACGCTCAGCGTGGCGGAGTTCGACCGGCTGGCGCGTCTGCTGTGACGGCGGCGAGGGTCGGCGAGGCCGCGCCGGGGGTGAAGGTCGCCACCGGCCGGCTGGTCCGGGCGCACAGCAGGGCGATGACGGAGGCCGCCGCCAGGGCCAGGACGGCAGGCAGCAGCGGCTGGGCCAGGTGCCTCATCGCCAGCCCGCCGCTGGCGGCGCCCGCGGCGTAGGTCAGCAGCACCGCCGGCATCAGGCCGGCGGCGAAGCGGCGGGACACGCCGGGCTTGGCGGGGTCGGCCAGGGTCTCGCCCAGGCGCTGTATATTGCCGGTCAGGAACACCGTGTTCAGCCCGACCCCGCCGAACACCGTGGCGGCTGCGTTCTGCATGCCCATCGCCACGGCCAGCAGCCAGACCTCGGGCTGCCCGGTGCCTTCGATTCCGATGCAGGCCAGTATTGCCAGGGCCGCCGCCGCGTAGCAGGGCGCCGGCCCCTGGCGCAGCCGCCGCAGCAGCCGGGACAGCACGCCGCCGACGAGGAACGCCAGGATCGTCAGCCCCTGCCGGGCTATGCCGGCGCCGTCCAGCTCGGCGGAGGACAGGCCCAGGATGACGACCGCGCCCGTCATGTTGGCGACGAAGGCGTGCAGCCCCGTATAGGCAACCGCATCCACCCAGCCGGCAGTCCCTGCCAGCCCTATTGCGGCGAGGAACGCTCCCACTGACGGCCTGCTTGCCTGCACTTGCCCCGCCATCGCAACCGGTCCAATCCGGAGACACGGCTGTTACCGCAGTTGGCCTTCGCCTGGGAACCCCGTCCCGCCCCGCATGATCCAACGGCTTGTCCCTCCGTTACGGGGAGCAGAGCCATTCAATGCCCCAACCTGTCCGCCATGGCCAGGGAGCGTGAAATTTGCGGCCTGCTAGGCATTGCTGCGATCTTCGGACGCCCGGTCCATCCGATGATCGCACTTTACCCTGTTTCGTTGCTGACGGCGGCGATAGCGGCAATCCCGGACGTCACAGCCTGGGCAGGGGGTTGAGCTGTCCTATACCCACATGGCCGGCGTGAAGGGTCACGGCGGGCAGCATATAGACCGGGAGATGGGCTATGTCGTATGAGCGACGTCATTCGCCCCAGCCGCCTGCACCGCGGCGATCACGGTCGCCGGGTCGAGCCGCCGGGCCACGGCACGGTCGGCATGGGCTAGGGTGATCCGGCCATCCCGGCTGAGGACGAACACCGTCGGCAACGGCGCCCGCCAGCTTCTGTCGCCGTTCAGCACTGGCAGGTCATGGCCGAGTCGGAGGTACAAGGGCCGTATAAGTTCCGGCACCTCCCAGTCCACGCCGAAGGCTGCGGCGACGGTGCCGTCGCGGTCGGACAGTACGGGATAGGCCAGCAGGTCGCGCTCCGCCACGTTGCCGCAGGCTGGAACCGGCTGCGGCGAGACTGCGAGCAGGTCGCCGCCGGCCTCCTGCAACGCTGGCAGGGCGTCCGCCCAGGCCCGCAGAAGCATGGTGCAGAACGGGCACCAGCCGCCGCGAATGAACACCAGCGCCACGGGGCCGAGCGCCAGGCGGTTCCGCAGGCGTATCTCCCGGCCATGCTGGTCCGGCAGGGTGAAGTCGGGCGCAATGTCGCCGGCCTGCAGCATGCCGGCGCCGGCGGTGGCCCAAGCTGCCTCGGACCGGCAGACCACATCGGCGTCGCCCGGGGTCATCCGGGCCAGCATCGTGGCCTTGAAGGTTGTAAGTTGCTCTGCCAAGGACGGCTTGCGCCGGACCTTTGGCTGAAGTGAAGGGCTATCCTGCAACTGGTGGTTCATGGGCGCCTCGACCCTGGAATGCATATACGGCAGGTGGCCCGGCCGCCTAGGGATGATAAGCCGTACCGTACGATAACATCCATACCCCAGGGCATGGTATCCAGCACGCAGGTTGAATGGACCTTCTCGCCGCCTTTCGCACCTATGTCCGCGTCGCCGAAAGCGGCTCGTTTTCCGCTGTTGCGCGAGAGATGGGAGCGACGCAGCCGGCGGTGTCCCGCCAGGTGTCCGCGCTGGAGGAGCACCTGGGCGCGCGGCTGATCCAGCGGACCACGCGCAGTCTGACGCTGACGGAGGAGGGGCGGGTCCTGCTGGACCATGCGCGCCGGGTGCTGGATTGCGTGGAGGAGGCGGAGGCCGCCGTCGGACGCGGTCATCCCTCGGTGTCCGGCCTGGTGCGCATCGCCACCCCGGCGAGCTTTGGCCGGCTGCATGTCGCGCCGCTGATCGGCCGCCTGCTGGACCGGCATCCCGAGCTGCTGGTCGAGCTGCAGATGTCGGACACCACGGCCGACCTGATCGCGGGCGGCATAGACCTGGCGATCCGTGCGGGGCAGGTTACCGATGCCGGCCTGGTGGCCCGGCGGATCGGTGCGTCGCCGCGCCAGGTGTTTGCCTCGCCCGAGTATCTCGCACGGAACGGCATGCCGCAGCAGCCCGCCGACCTGGGCGCCCATGCCTGCATCATCTTCCTGCAGCTCGCCACCCCGCATGATTGGAGCTTCGACGGGCCGGACGGGGAGGTGTCGGTGCGTGTGGCGGGCCGGTTCCGCACCGACAGCAGCGAGGCCGTGCGGGAGGCGGTGCTGGGCGGCTTGGGGCTGTCGCTGTCGCCGTCCTGGATGTTCGGCGACGACGTGGCGACCGGGCGGGTGGAGACGGTGCTGGGCGGATACCGCGCCGGGCAGGTGCCGATCCATGCCGTGTATCCCACCCGGCGGCACCTCGCGCCGCGCACCCGGGCGGTGATTGATTTCTTCGCCGACGAATTCCGGCTGGACCCGGCAATCTCCTCCTACGGGGCGGCCTGACATCCCATGTCGACCATACTTGGACGCATAGGTGTTGTTCGCAGGTGCAGCATTTTGCATAGCTGCGGTGGGGCTAGTTATCGCGGCGACGGTGAGGCACCCCATACGGTGTCCCCGCCAGACAGGATACTGGCCCGCCTATTCCGACGGACCTCCTGCATAAGGAGAGAGACCATGAAGACCATCCTTTTCGCCGCAGTCGCCATGTTTGCTGCCAGCGCTGTGCCGGCCTTGGCCGGTGAGGGCAACGGTGACCCGTTCGGCCTTGTTGCGCCGGGCGTCACGACCACGCTCGGCTATGCAGCCACGGACGCTGGATCGGGCAGCTACGCCTATCAGATGAAGCCGAGTACGGACAACCAGATTTCCGGGCAGCCGCTTAACTCGCTGCCGGCAGGCTCGGAAGTTGCTGGCCGGGATTATGCCGTCCAGGGTGCGCCGCAGGGCAGCCATACGGTGACGACGGCTTCGCGCATCAGCCAGTACTAAGCCTGATGTGGGGGGACGGGCACGGCCGGTTCCTCCGGTCGCACGGAGGGCTGCACAGCGGAACGGCCCCCGTCCCATCTGCTACCGCAGCATCTGGTAGAGTGGTTCCCAAAAGAAGTCGCTGAGGACGAGGCCGCAATCCGCGCGAACCGGGCCTGCCGGCGCGAATGCCAAACCTTGATAGCGGCCCTGGCGCACGCCGTTGCCGCCTGGCGCAATAGGCGCACCGTAATGCTCGGTGTACTTCCACTCGATCAGGACAGTCTCCGTGCGGCCTTCGTGCTTGAAGCGGACCATCGCGTCCGCGCTGGTTGCATTGGCACCGCGCGTGCGGGGGCGTAGTCCGACAGCCTCGTTCAGATAGTTCTTGCAGCCGATCCACTCGAAGGCGACGAACCATGGCCGCCCGCCCGGCCCGCTCTCGACTTCCAGCATGGCCGGTGGCGGCATGCCAAGCGCATCGCCGATCAAACGCGCGAGGAGCTCTGGCCGGGTTGCAAGCGGCATCAGGAAATTGAGGCAGCTCACCTGGGACGAGAGGCCGTGGTTGGCGTGCAGGTGCCAAGCGATGCCGTGCCGTGCAAAGTAAGCGGGTGCGTCCTCCCGAATGCCTGGAGCAAGGTTCAAGGCCCGGTGTTCGGGGGGCAAGCGGTAGCTTGAACCGCGGAATCCACTGAACTCCGCAGGCAAGTGCTTGGCAAAGTAGTCGCCCTGGGCGGCGCGCTCCTTAGTGACAAAGCCTGTCATCTGGCGATCCTCGTCCGGACCAGGCATTCATTCCTCAAAGACCGCGCCTGTCCCCACCAACCCGGCACCACCCTATACCCCCGCCCCCGCCCGCCCGATCTCCCCCGCGTCCGGCAGGTCCCAAGCGCCCCAGCACAAGTCCATCAGCCGGCGCATCCGGTCGCGCGGCAGCACCTCCTCCGCGAGGCCCGAGAACTTGTCCTCCAACTGCGCGTCCGTCATCGGCTGGTTCTGGCTGCCGATCGCGTGCTCGATGAACTTGTGCAGGGTGCGGCCGTCCGTTGTCGTCACGGTCATGTCTACCTGGTCGGCCTTGATCGCCGGGTCGGTCACGACGTGGACCCGGCCGCGCACCGCCACCACCGCCGGGTCGGCAACGGCGCGGTCGGTGAAGGCCGCCTCTCCCCCGCGTCCCGTCACCAGCGTCACCGCGACGGCGTGGAAGATGCTGAATTTGCCCTCCAGCCCCGACGCCGGCGCGGTCTTGCCCATCAGGTTCAGCACCAGCGGATGCACGCGCAGGTCCACGGACTGTATGGCGTCGGGCTGCAGGCCGTTCGCGTTGCGGAGCTGGATGGCGGCGTCAATCGCCGGGTGCGACACGATGCCGCAGGCGAAAGGCTTGTAGGTGTTCAGCGCCAGCTCCCACCGCTCGCCCAGGCCGTCTACCACCTGGCCCCAGTCATGCCGGGTGCTGATGGCCTGGCCCCAGCCGTCGAAGCCCTCGATGGCGACCTCGGACGCGGTGAACCCGGCCTGGGCCAGCAGCGCCGACACCATGCCGTTCTGCGCGGCGCGGCCGGGGTGGAAGCTTTTGGTGTCCGAGCCGAACTGCACCTTCAGCCCCACCGGCTGGGTCGCGGCGAGGCCGAGGGCCCAGGCCATCTGCTGCTCGTTCAGGTGCAGCAGCCGGCCCATCGCCGCGGCGGAGCCGAACACCCCTGTGGTGCCGGTGATGTGCCAGCCGGCCTGGTAGTGCTCGGGATACACGGCGTTGCCCATCCGGCACTCGATCTCGCAGCCCAAGGCGAGGGCGTTCATCAGCTCGGCGCCGGACACGGGCTGGTATTCCGCCCAGGCCAGCACGGCCGATGCGACGGGACCGGCGGGGTGGATGATAGTTTTGAGGTGGGTGTCGTCGTAGTCCAGCACGTGGGAGCTGATGCCGTTGACCAGCGCGGCATGCGGGGCGTCCAGCCGCTCCTTGCGGCCGAACAGGCTGGCTTGCGGCGGGCCGGAGAACGGCTGCAGCGCCTTGACGGCCCGGCCAGGCGCCGGATTGGTGGAGCCGCCCACGGCGCAGCCGACCCAGTTGAGCAGGGTGCGGGCGGCTTCCTTGCGGACGGCTGCGGGGATCTGCTCGACGGGGGCGGTGGCGGCGTAGCGGGCGACGATGTGTGTGACTGGGACGGAGATGGTTGCCTTCTGCGCGGCGAAGGCCGGGGCGGGCGCAACGGGCTTGTCCTGCGCCACCGCGGGGGCCGCGGCCAGGATGGCACCGGCGGTGGTGGTGCGGAGCAGGGTGCGGCGTTCGATGCTGGCCATGGGGCGGTCCTCCGGGTCTGGCTCTTGCAGACAGTTATCAGCGTGGGCAGTGCAGCCGATATCGAACCTAAGGCTCAGCCTCCATCCGCTCACGCAGGATGCGGTTGATCGTTGTTTGATAGCCTGGTCCCTGACGGCGCAACCAATCCAGCACATCCCTGTCAATTCGCAAGCTGATCGGCTCTTTGCGGACCCTCCACATTGCATCTGGGCCACGACGGGCGTGCTGCCAGTTTTCTGCCGGGGCTTCTGGGATGTCCTGCGTGTCCGGCTCCCTCCCGTCCAGCACCCGCAACTGAGCGGCCTGATCTGCCGTCAACGCCTGTTCAATAGCCATCCTCGTAGCGCCTCCTCTGGGTCCTTGTGGCTTCACGCAGCCCGATCACGCGCACAGTGTCAGCGTCATCCGGGTCCGGGTAACAATGGACTACCAGCAAAACCCGGAAGCCTCCCGCCACTGCCCCAATGCGATGCCAACGCTCCTCGCCGTTCTCGACCTGGTCGGGCAGGATGACGTGCAGCGGGTCGGCAAAGACAAGCGCAGCGAATGAGAAATCCAAGCCGTGCTTGCTTCGGCTCCTTGTTTCCTTCGCTGCATCCCACACGAACCTTATCGGTCAGATATCAGGTGTATATGCACGTTGGTATATACGATTTAGTGCCACTGCCTTTGCCCGGTCTTGGTATCACGCCGCCCGCGCCGCCCCCACCTTTGCCCGCCCGTCCACTCGCGCCAGACGGCCCAGCAAGTACTCCACCTCCCCCCGCGCCGCCGCCGATATGCCCGGCCCCGGCTTGCGTTGCGCGTCGCTTGCGAGCAGTCCCCGGCGCATTAGCACCCATTTGCGGACGGCCAGGCCGATGCGGGCCTGCTGCTCGTAGCGCAGCAGGGGCAGGTGCGCGTCGAACAGGTCGTGCGCTGCGTCCCGCTGCCCCGCCGCCTGCATACTCACTACGTCCACCAGCAGCTCGGGGAAGGCGTAGCCGGTCATGGCGCCGTCCGCGCCGCGCTCCATCTCGAAATCAAGGAACAGGCCGCCGTTGCCGGTCAGGATGCTGAGCGGGCGCAGGCTGCCG
>JAABUK010006245.1_pt1 | contig 17910 bp, 3 predicted proteins | sample 5559141 | NCBI WGS metagenome assembly JAABUK01 (sample SAMN10711869, study PRJNA513367) | rock metagenome | isolation source: Antarctica rocks | place: Antarctica: Victoria Land, Pudding Butte nord | collected 2016-01-03 | reverse complement strand
TTCAATCTTATTAATTAAGAAATGAATAATCTAATAAGATAGTATTAAGAATTAGAATATTAAGCTATCTACTAGAACTAAAAGTACTTCAATCAATCTTTTAAATAGAGAATTTTATAAGCTATCTAATAATATCATTTTTAGCTTTCTAACTAAAATACTCAGTCTAATGCGAGCAATCAAAGATGAAATATTATAATTGAGTGACGTTAAATTTTGAAGTTCTTTCTATTAAGACTGCAGTGAATTTTAATGCTAAAATGCGGGAACATTATTCCTTAAAATATAATACATCATTTCAGTGATATAAGAGATAGAGATATTCCTTATATTACTAAAATGATGACATTCTCTTATTAGAAATAGTGTTTCCGCATTATAACGTGGAAATTGAGTGCAGTCTTAATATAAAGAATATCAAAATTAAAAATATAAAAAAGACTTAAATCAGTTATAGCGAGCTAATCATTCTAGCTAACATATTATAAATAGTAGTAGATTCTATTTATCTAATTTAGACTAAAACTAATTTATATAGATCTTCTCGTACAAACATTTAAACGTTTATTAAATTAAATTTCCTATTTCTTACTCAATTTATTCTTTCTCTCTCTCTTTCTTTTCTCTCCTCTTCTCTCTCACTCTATAGAACTTTCTCCGTCAATCTAAATTAATTGAGCAGCTTCGTACGAAGTATCATTTTAATAGCTGCTCTGCATCCTTTCTTTTCTGAAAGAATTATTCTCAGATCTATTATACGAAGAGGGTTAATGAGTTCTATTCTTTCCGTGATCTATTAGAAACATTTCAGTAGAACGTATTTTACTGTTATATCATCTTATATATACTTATACTAAGAGCTTTTAATTTCGAGCATCTTTCTTTTATACAGAAACTGATTGAAGTCAATTTTGCCCGTATAAAGCTGTATAAGAAGTGTGCTCTTATATTTCTTAAGTCTCTAATATAGTAATAGTAAATTCTATTTATCTAATTCAGACTAAAACTAATCTATGTAGATCTTCTCGTACGAACATTTAAACGTCTAAGTCTCTAATATAATATTATTAAATTTTCGTTTAATTCTGAAAGAATTATTCTTAAATGCTTTCTCTTTTAATTATTCTTTCATCTCTTTTTTCATTTTTATTTATAGACTGAGCGAATTTCTTTATATATTTTTCTTAGCTTTTAAGACTTTATACACTTCTTTAATTTCTCTTATAATAAATCTGATAGAGAAGTCTTATTATTTAATCTTATTATATTCTGATTTTTTAAATTAAATTGAGTGAGTTACTTAATTATATAATCTCTTAATATTGCGCGGGTTATTATCGTATAATCTCTTCTATATACAGTTTATCTTGCGATTCTAGTATATATATTATTAATTTCTTTAGTAACTTTAAATACTTAAATTCTAATTATAATCTTAGCTATTAAATTCTCTATATAAAAATTTAGAGATTGAATGTATATCTTCACTTCTAAGATTTTTATTAAGATTGCTTTATATACTTTTATAATTATACGAAAATACTTATTTTAAAGAGTTTATAGTTTTCTACTTACTTCTTTATAATATTCTTTAATCTCTTTTGATACGTATTAGATGCTTATTCCGTATATAATAACTGAGTATATAGTTATTTAATATACTTATTTTCTTACTTTTAAAGAAATATCTCAGATAAATTCTATAATTATATGAAGAGTATTAATTAAATAGACTGATTTTACTTTAACTATTCGAAGATAAGATTATTATCTGAGCATGATATCTAATTAAATATTAAGAATTTATATGTTATTCTTTAAATTAATTTCTTGTCTCTTAAGCTTTAATCTCATCTTTATATTAAAATTTCTCTTCGTATAATTAAAGTGAATTAGTTCATACTTATTCGAGCAGAATTTCGAGCTATATTTTCTTATTTAGTTCGTGCATTTTTTGTGGATTTTAGTAAGTACTTAATAGTTTCTCTCCGTACTTTTACTATATATTAAGATATTAACATTATTTATAAATTCTATTGCGCTTGTATAAAGTCTGATATTATCGTACTTTTTTAATAAATTAATATTATAGAAGAGATATAAGATTAGAAATATCGATAAGTCTTATAAGATTCTTACTGTGATTAATACTTCTGATAATATAAACTCGTTAATCTTTATCTTTATATAATAATCGAAGAGAAAATCTATTACTTATTATATAAGTAACTCTGGAATTTTCCTTTTTCTTAGATTATAAATTAGTCGTACGTGTGAGATCTTATTAAATATCTTTATTATGTTTAATAAGAGAAGACTTACAACTCTTCTATTTTCTCTTCTTTAAATTATATATATCTTCTTCGTAATCTATTATAATATTATCTTTATTACTCTTAGAGAATATACTTTATATTATAAGTCTAATAAAAGATTATATGATTTAGTGATATATTTTATTTAATTAAATATTACTGTCTTTAAGATCTTTTTTAATATATTTAGTAGTGCGATTAATTTATACGCTAATAAATTTAAGTAGTCTCTCTTATTTAACTTCTTCAGTATTATTATACGAGCGCTTTTAAAGTGATTTAATTAGATTTCTTGCGTAAAATAGATCTGAAATAGTCTTCTAATCAGATTTAACTTTTCTTATATAAGAATTTAAATAACTCTATTTAAAATTTCATTTGATTTAAAGATCTTATCTTTTCCCGTATAATTAACTACTTTTAAGATTTCTCTTTTCTTAATCTCTTTCTATTATAAAATTCTTTAAAAATATTTATATTCTTCAATATTTATAAAATCTACTTTAGAAAAAGAGAAAAAGTAGATATCGCGCAGAAGCTTTACTTTACTTTTTATATTTTTTATTTTATATATTCTTTATCTAAGAGTGAAAAAGAATACTTAAGTGATTTATTCTTATAATTATTATCTTGTTTATTATATAATCTTTTAGATTCTCTGTAATCTCTATATTATCTTTTATATTATATTTCTAAAGTCTTCTCTTTTTATTTTTAATAACGTCTTTTCTTTTTAACTGCGCTGTTATACAAAGTTTTGTTATAAGAAAAGTAATGAATTCTTAATAAAGTTTCTGCGAGCTTTTCTTATATTCTTTATCATTTCTTAATATTCTTTTATTTAGAATCTCTAATTATGCTGAGATTGTCTTATTTATAATGTTAAGTCTTCTATTATCGCGTGTATAAGTCTTATTAGTTTATATATGAAGTAATTAATCTCTTCTTTAATATTTAGTATATAACTTTTAAGTGACTTCGTATAATTATAAAAACTTTTAATAAAGACTTCTTAATTTATCTTTTTCTATATTTTGCGTTTTTTTAATAACTCTTTTTTAAATTGATTTAGTTATTTAAATTCCGTGTTAATTAAGAGATAATTTAATAACTATTTTCTTTTTACTTTTATTTAATATCGTATGAGTTAATTCTCCAATATTAATATTATAAAGATGAGATCTATAATTATTTATTTATGTAAATCTTTTCTTTAACAATCTCTTATTATTATTTCTAAAGAGAGAATTAGTTTCAACTCTACTTCTTATATAATCTTTAGTAATATGTTTAAGAGTTTATATTATAATAAGTATGTCAGATCTAATTAGCTGAAGTAATGAAAATTCAGATTACTTAATATAATATGTTCTCTAAACATTCTAAATATTGTATAAAAAATATTAAGAGACTTTATTTCTTCTAATTCCGAGTATTAACTTAAAAAATTATAGATGTTATAAATATTAATTATATAATTAGTAATCTATATTTCTTAAAGTTTTAATATGATTATAATAAAATCTTTTAAGTGATGTGTCTCTACTTATATATTTGTATAAATGCGCTTATTAATAAGTGTGAGAATTCTTAAATCTTTTTATCTTTAATTACTATTATAAAAAGCGCTTTATCTTAAATTATATAAAGTATAATTAAGTATATCTCTTTATAACTTTTAAATTGCGAGAATATTATACTTTTCAATCTTTAAATCTTAGAGTAGTCTTATTATTATCTTATTTCTAAATTTATTAATATTATATTATAGAATCTTAAGATTTTATACGAAGATATTTTCTAATATATAATATTTTCGAATGTGAATTGATAACTTTCTTTAATTAGAAGAAGTTAAATATCTTGACTTAATATAAGATTAATCTTTATATAATTCTTAGATTCTTGCAGATAATTTTTTAAGTAAGTTAAAATTTTTTTTTATAAGTCTTCTACTTAACTTTATTTCATCTCTAATTTAGAGTCACTTCTACTAACTTTTGTTAATAAATTTGAGATTAATGAGAAGAGAGAAGAAGAGAGAATAGAAATAATCTTTTATTAATTTTAAGATTAAAAGTATCTTAATTTCTTATTATATATTTTCTTTATATAAGATTATTCTCTTTTCTTTTATAAATAATTATAAGATTAAGCTTTATATTTTTTTAAGTAATTATTATATTATACAACTTTTCTCTTAAACTTTTTCTTATATTTATTAGTTTAATAATATTCTATATAGTGTGCGCAGAATTATATCTTTTTATATATACGAAATAAGTATTTGTATTTCTAATAATGAAAGTATTAACGTGATTAGAGAGTTGAATTATATTATACAATCATCTTAAACTCTATCTTATAAATAAAATCTTTTTAAATAATTTTATTTATTAAATCTAAATAAGAAAGTTTCAGAATTGTGTATATAATTATATTTATCTTTATATATCTTTTTATTTATTATAGATTTTTAATTTTTAAATCTGAAATAAGTTTAATATTCTTATTCTTTAGTTCTTGTATAAATTACTTCTTCTCTTTCTCTTCTTATCTTATTTATACTACTTATATTAATACTTTATATAATCTTATCTTAAATTATGCGAGTGAGCTTAATAACTTTATTTATATTAAGTTTTATTTAAGCTTTATATAATCTAAGTTATTTTCTGCGTATAATATAATTTCTCTCTTTAAGAGTTTCTTTACTATAATTATATAATATATATAAGATGTTCTCATTAATTTCTAATTAATCTAATCTATAATCTCTTTAATTAAGAGTTTATTAATTCTAATCTTCTCTTTCTTATCTAAGATTTAAATAATGATTTTTCTTACCTCTATTTTTAAAGAGGATTAGGTTGTAGAAACTAATTTCTTTTTTAAAGTACCGCGTGTTATTTCTGCGTATAAGATTAAGGATTTTTCCTACTAATTTTGATTTTCTAATCTAATAATAGATTCCTCAATTCTGCGTAATCTTATCTTCACCAAATTAAATAATTGTTTAAACGGAAAGTGATTTACGCGTTTTAACGCGTCTTTTAACGCGTCTTTTATCGCGTTTTCTGCGTATAAATAGATTTGTAGAATCGGTCAGATAAGAGCGCGCATCTTCTCTCACGAAACTATCAGCTTTACTTCTCCGTATGAGTCTTCCCATCTCTGCGTTATCTGTCTAATAATCTTAATACTTGCTGATTCCATTCTTTTCAAGTATCTTAAGAGTAATATGATCAATATATTATAAATAGCATTATTAAAAAGCGCTAAAAGATTTCTATATAATAGCTTATTTATTTCTATTAATAAACTTTTATTTAAGCTTAAAATCTATATTTAATTAAATTTTAAAAAACTTCTTAAAGTTTAAGTAGTTATATAGAACTAGTTATCGTAGCTGAGATTCTATAAATAATATTAATAGATAGCTAATTCATTATTCTTTAAAATAGTTTAGTCAGATTCTATTTAACTGTATTGTAAAGTGAGTGCACTTCGATTTTAATTCAGAAAAAATAAATTGTATTATTACTTCTGATTAAAAATCGAAGTGCACCCACTTTATAATAGAGCTAGATAGAATCTGATTAGATTATTTTAAAGAGTAAAGAATTAGCTATCTAATAGTACTATTTATAGAATCTCAGCTGCGATAATTAGTTCTGTATAACTACTTAAATTTTAAAAATTCTGTTAAAATTTAATTAAATATAGATTTTAAGCTTAAATAAAGGTCTATTAATAGCTGATTTAAGTCTTTTTTGCATTTTTAATTTTGATATTCTTAATGTCAAGACTGCACTCAATTTCCACGCTATAATGCGGGAATACTATTCCTAATAAGGGAATGTCATCATTTCAGTAACACAAGGAATAGAGCGAGGACGAACAAGAAGTTAAAGAGATTCTTAACATATGTGTTTCGCATGAGAAACGCATGTTTTTAATATAATGACAAGAGTTTATAAGAAATTATAATACTTAGAAATTCGAGAAGAACTTATTAAATACTTAAGAAAAGATTGTGACTTTTTAATAAGGGCGAAATTATAGAATGAGTATAGAATAAGTAGTTATTTAAATATCTGATTAGCAGACTATTTAAATAAAAAAAGATGAGAAGCGTCATTATAAAGAATAAAAAGCGTTTGATTAATAGAATACACGTGAAATATATAAGAAAAGTATAATATAAATATAAAACTTTAGATAATTATTAATTCATTTATTATAGTCTATCTCCGATTATTTATAATGGAGAATCGCGATTAGTATTAACAGTCTTTATTTACTTACGAAGCGCAGTTATCTCTATCTTATTAATCTTAAAATTCTTATTTAATTTCATATTAATATTATCAGACTTAATCGACTTATCAGACACAATCGACTTATTAGATATAATCGGCTCAGACATCTCAGATATAATAGACATTATCAATTTCTTGTTTAGCTTTAAAGAAGTTAGTTTCTCTAAATAATCTTAAGTTTACTTGGATTAGTTAGATAATATAATTTCAGTCTATTAAAATTATTAGTATTATATTTTTTACTTAAGAATAATATACTTATAGTTTACACAATAATTTTAGCTTATATCTAAACAGTTTAAGTAAGTAAAGTAAGATCATTCTTAATCTTTAAAAGATTAAGACTAATAACGCTATTATTATTAAAGATATGAGCACGCTTAAAAGAAGATCTATTAAGTAGAGAGCTAATAATTTAAAGAGGCGTATTAGAAAGATAATAAGAGATCATATTATGTTATAATTTAATATTCTTAAATATCTTTCTCTTATAATTAGCACGAATATTACGCGCTTCTTTATAAAGCAATTAAATAGTAATACGCATGTTAGAAGAAGACTTTAAATAGTTAATACAGATATTTTATATAAGAGAAGTATGCTTTAAGCATAAAATTATTAAGAAAATATATTGAAAAATAATTATAATCTTTAGCAGAATAATAATCACACTTAATATAATTAAGTAATATCTTATAAGTAAATAACATCTCAGACTCTTAACAAAGATATCTTATATAATGTTAATATTATAATTAAAACTAATCAGCGATAGAAAAGATTAAATTAAGTATCTCGGCTATTATAAAGTATAGTATTAGCAGAACTATAATATAAGTATAATAAGATATTAACTTATAAGCTTTAATTACTTTGCGTTTTAGAGCTTTAAATAATAAGAAGATTAGTAATAAATAAGAGATTGAAAGAATTACTTATGCATAATAATAATAGTGATAATAATAATGATAATAATGCTGCTGTTATTATTACTATTATTGCGAATGCTGTTACTAAGACTGAGATAAAGATGATTAAAGAAGAAGAGAAGTTAAAATTAAAAAGAAAAGAAGCAGTCTTATATATTATAAGAAGAAGAAAGTATTTATTGTAAATCAACTCTATTATTTATTTATTATTAATAATAATAATATCATAAATTCTTCATTTTAAAGAATCAATTATCTTAATAGAAACCCGCAACTTATCAAATAATATAGTATACTTCAAGCATGTTAGCACTAGATTAATCGCATGTTAGCTCTTAAATTAAAGTGTGAGAGTTCATATAAATAAAATCCATTATTATGAATAATAATAACTGTCTATTTAATAAGTCTCGCATGTAAATACTAAGACTCTATAAAACAGAATAATAAACAGTATAATAAAAGTTCTATTATAAATAGAATAGTTTAATAGCTATAAAGTAATGTTTATATTACTTGGAGATTAAGTAAATAAGATGCTAAATAATCAAGAGATTAACTTAATAGTAGAAATTAAGTAGACGAGATACTTAATAATTAAAAGATTAACTTAACTATAGAAATCAAATAAGCGAGATACTAAATAACTAAGAAGTTAATTTGATTATAGATATTAAAAAAGTGAGATGCTGAATAATTAAGAGATTATTTTAATATAGAATATTATCCTCTTTTTTTATAGAAGTGATGAGATGTTATAAGAGATCTTAGTATTATACTAAATAACTCTAATAATCATATTTTACACATGTGAATATACTATTAAACAGCTGCAAGCTTATAAAGATAATTAGAATCTTAAGAATAAGACTTCTAAGAAGAGAAGCAATATTAGAAAGTGTTAAGACTTAGTCTTAATACACAGATATAAGCTAACTGCAGAAGTAAATCTCTATAAATCAGCGATCTATTCTTATAATATAAGAGAGTCGTTATTATATATTTACTATATACGCTTTTAATATATCTTTCACATATTACTCATATACTCATAAACTTCTATATCTCAGATTTCTATATACATGTGAAGAACATCTACTATCCGTCTGATTCTGAACAGCTCTCTTAACAATTACGCAAATTTGACTTATTTATTAAGCTGTTAAAATATGTCTTTTTCATTATAAAAATAGACTTTCTTGATTATTATATAAATATAATAGATATTTTAATAAATATACACAGAATAATTATAATTATTAATTAATTAATTTTGAAGTTATTTCATAATGTGTAAATCTTTCTAAACTTTACTAACTTCTATAAAAGATTTATTTATGAATACTCTATAATAATTATTATAATTACGAATCTATTACTGAGAATGATAAAAGAAAGAAAGACTGAATCATTTCTTTAAATAGAGAAGATAGATATTGTGTTTCGCATATTAAAAGAGTGCTTTTAAATTACTTCTTTACTATAATATTTTAATTTAAAGAAGTTAATTCAGATTAAAATAAATATATTAGAAAGAGATCTGATAAGAATTCTCTCTTAACTTAATAATAATAGTATAAAGACAGCATATTATATCTGAACGCCAGTAATATTCTACTTAAGAAAGCTGATATTAGCTGAGAGAAACTATATTATAAAGAATTAAGAGATATTAATAATTATTTTCTCGTTTAAGAAGTAATATTATTACTTAGAATTATCTGCTTTTAGCGTGTAAGTTCTATACAATTACTTCAACTTACAGTTATTTATAATAATAAAGATGTTAAATAAATGTTAAGCTTAATAAATTAAAATGCTAGTTACTTATAATTTTAAGATTTATTATCGTAGAAATAAGAAGAATCTTATTAATTTATTATTATGTAAATCGGATTACGCAGTAAATAATAAGAGAAAGAAAAAGAATTCTCTTAAAATACTTATTCTAAAAAGAGTTAGATTTAAGATTTCAATTACTAATTTAAATTAAGAAGAAGAATCTTTAAATTTAGAATTGCTTATAGAAATCGTGATAAAGATTATTATATATTTTAAGAGAAGCTAATAAAGTGCTCTATTTAAATTTATTATAGATAATCAATATAACGCACGCGAGATATATATTAATCATATATAAAGAATCGAAGATTCTTTAAAAGAAAAAGAAAACTTCTTAAAAATAAAGATTATAAGTTTAATCTCTATTATATTATTTTATAAGAAGATTTCAAACGCTCTTATTAATTATCTTTTAGCGCTGTAGTAAAGAGACATTTTCTATATAAAAAGAAGCTGAAAGAGATTTTTAAATAATCTTATTAAGAAGAGTTAATTTAAGAATAGATAATATGAAGATTATGCTGATCTTATATAATATAACGGCGCGATCTATATTTCTAATAATTATGCAATTAGAATACAAATCATAATGATTTATAATAAGAAGATTATTTTGATTAAAAGAAAATTTAAGAGATTATACTGCGAAGCTATTAATAATCTAAAATATTATAAATTATTAAAAATTACATCTTAATATATAATATTTATTAAAGAATAAAGATATTATAATATAAGTCTTATAATATACTTACGCTATTATTACAGTCTGAGAGAGTCTAATAAAATATTGCGATAAACTTTATTATAAACTTATTATTTATTATTCGCAGAGACTCTTTATAAGAATATAGAGTCTGATTGATAAATCGATTATAATTAGTGAAATAATAAGCTCATATCTTTACGCGATATCTAACGTAATTAATTACTCTGCGATAAAATCAAGATGAGCTTAAAATTAAAATTAGAAAGTGGAGACTATAGAAAGTTATCTTTATAGACGCACAGAATAGATAAGCATATAATAAACAAATAGATACAAGAGTCTATAAGAAAATCATTTATTTATAAGAAAAATTATGATTATATGATTATATGAAAATCGATCTTTCTATTATAGAAACAGTCGCTTTTTCTACTCAATCTCATAATATAAGTTATGTGAGAAGAAGTGAAAGATTTTAATAGAAATATATAAATAGCAGGAGGTTAAATCTAATTATAAAGAGATTCTACTAAATAAAATAACTGTTCTTTATTTTCTGTGATATGAAAATAGATTAAAGAAGAGTTTAAATTATAAGTTCTTATAAGAGTGTTATTAACTTCTATAATTATATTATAGAAAGCTTCGTTCTTATTATCTCTTATATCACTGAATCTGTGATTCTTCTCTTAAAAGTTTAGTGTTGCCGCGCTTTAATATTAAAATTTTGCTGCAGTCTTAACATAAGAAACATTAAAAAATCAATTTTTAATGCTTCTTACGTTAAGATTGCAGTAAAATTTTGATTTTGCTTATTTCTTATATTAAGATTACAGCAAAATTTTGACGTTAAAGCGCGGCAACGCTAAACCCTTAAGAGAAGAGTCACAGATTCAACAATATAAGAGATAAAGATTATAATTTATATGAAATAATAGTAATAAGTTATAAAAGATAACAGTTAGATATTAACTGTTTCATTTATTATATAATAAGAAATGTTATATAGTAGATAAGAACACTCTCAAATCTTAACAGTGATTTATAATAAGCTGCGGTAGATTTTAATCTTTAACGTAAAATATCGAAACTAGAGTATTATAAGTATAGATATTACAAGTTATTCTTAAATAGATTTCCGGGCGTGATATAAAGAGGAGTTTTAGATTTTCGGGCGGAATAGAAAGAAACTGTTAAGATTTATAAGAAGATGTTGGGACTTGATATTGAAAACCGGGAGAGATTACGCGATATAGAATGGAAACTAACTGTTGAAAATATAAAGCATTAATAGATTTTATTTTCTAGAGAATTCTCTATTATATAAACACACAGAATTTCTCATTAGTTATAGATAGACTGCGTAACGGTTCGGTTCTAACCCGGGTGATCCGGTCCGATCTAATTCTTGATCCGATCCGATCTCAAATATGAAGGGATCAAAGATCGACCGATCCAATCTCAAATAAACTAAGATCGGATTAAATCAGATCAGATTAATTAAGAGTTTGTTAAGAGAAAATGGGCCGTTAAAAGCTCGAATGAATATTAAGAGTTCGAATATATCTTAACATTATTCTATTTATAATTAATCTCTTTAAAATCTATTTATTCTAATCATTATTCTAACTCTATATTTTCTAGATTATAATAAATATTAATTACTTTCTTCTACTTATCACATATATTAATCTAAAGTTTCTAATATTAATAATTTCTCTTAATCTTATATATAAAGAATTAGTAGACTATAATAATAATTATTAACTCTTATTAAACTTCTACTTATCTTCTTTCTCATCATTCTCATTAATAAAGTCTATTAAATCAAAATTTATCTTATCATCTTTTATTTTCTTCTTTTTTTTCTCTTCTTTTAGCTCAGATATTACTTAAATATATTAAAATTTCTCATATATATTAAAGTAATTATTACATATTAATATTATTAATACTTAAATAATATTAGATTAAAGATTATATTATTAATATAAGTAGATATCGCAAGTCTAATTAAAAAGTCATTTAACTCTAATATTAGCAGCTGAAATTACTAAGTAATCTCGCGCGATTAATATTAGAATAGATTATATTCATTCAGCTTATTTTCAATATTTAAGAATATTTTATAGATTAAGATTAAAGACTGTAAAGATTATTAGTTAATTATTATACTAATTATTATATTAATACTTATCATATAAATCTATTAGATATTATCATATTTCTCTCTTTTTTAAAGAAGAAGCTATTCTGCGTTTCTTTTTTAATAAGATTTCTAAATCTGACGCTTTTCATTTTTAAAAAGAAATTAAACTTTATTAATAAGATAATAAAGTAGAGAATACTGCAGAAACTATTATAAAAGAGCTGAAGAATGATTATAAAGAGAAAAGATCTGTTAATATAAACTGATAAGAGTTTAATATACGTAAGTATTTCTAGAAGATATCTCTTAAGATCTGATAATAAATCTTATATTAAAGAAAGTTATTAATAATTATACTAATATTTATTCTAAGAATTATATTTATTCAGTTACCTGCATTATTATATTATCAGTCATCATTATTAAATATATTAAGTTTATACTCAGAAGCTAAAATAATAGCTATTTCATAAATATTCTTAAGATTATCTTTAGTATTACTATAATATTATTAAAGCTTTAACTTTTTATTATTTAATACTATTTATAATATAATCTTTTAAAGTAATTACTTTTATTATAACTTAAATATTTATTTATTAAGATGATTAAATAGTTTCTTATAAATCTGAAATACTTTCTAAATTATTAATTTATTATCTATACTTTCTATATTATTAATAAATAAATAAAAAGAATATAATAATTTAATTAGATGGTTAACATGTTTTTATTTCTTGAGAGTAAGATCTTTTATTCTTTATTTATTTAAAGTAAAGATCTTAATTAGATCTTTAAGACTTTAAACTCATATAAGCATTTAATATATTAAATTTCATTTTATAATAATATTTTATATTAAATTAAGAGATTATTAATAATTATTCTAAGTATTTATAAATCTCTTATATTATTATATATTTATAGACTGCGTAATGATTCGGTCCGGTCCGATCTCAGTCTATATGAGATCGGATCACCCGGTCTTTGATCTCAAGATTTGAAAGATTAGACCGGACCGGACCAGACCCGGTCCGGTCCGGTCCCTCAATTGGGCTGCCAAGCATTGAGGAAATGCCAAGCTATTTTCAGACTAGCTATATTAGGAAGATATATATAAATAGAATATTTATTTATAGATAAATTATTATTAGAATATCTATATTTAAATAATTTAAAAAAATTAATTAATTAAGACAATTATTAGGACAAATATTAAATATATTTTAGAAAATTTATTAATCATTATTATTAATTGATAAAAATATAATAAAATCTAGCTTTCTTTAATAAATAATGTGAAGAAATTTTAGAATTCTTAATATTCTATAAAACTCTTAATAATCTATTTTCTCTTAACGGAATTAATTAAGATAAAAATTAAAATAAATATTAAATATATTTTAAAAGTTTTATTAGTCATTATTATTAATTAATAAAAATATAATAAAATCTAGCTTTTTTTAATAAATAATGCCAAGAAATTTTAGAATTCTTAATATTCTATAAAACTCTTAATAATCTATTTTCTCTTGACGGAATTAATTAGAATAAAAATTAAAATAAATATTAAATATATTTTAAAAACTTTATTAATCATCATTATTAATTAATAAAAATATAATAAAATCTAGCTTTTTTTCATAAATAATGTCAAGAAATTTTAGAATTCTTGGCATTCATCCGGGCTCTTGACGGCCCATTTTCTCTTGGCGGGCTCTTGATCGGTCCGGTCTGATTCGATTCGGTTCCAGCTTATTTGGGACCGGACCGGCCGGTCTTTGGTCCCTCCATATTAGGGACCGGACCGGATCAAGGACCAGACCGGACCGGACCATCCGGGTTGGGACCGGATCATTACGCAGCCTAGTCAAGGCTGCATTCAATTTCTACGCTATAACGCGGGAGTACTAATCTCAATATGGGATTGTTGTCATTCAGTGACACAAGGAATAAATATCAAGAAATAGAGAAGACTCTAAAATATATTTCTAAATTCTATTATTTTTTAGAAATAAATAAAGCGATTCGGTAGTGAATTATTAACTGTAATACTTATTAGAAAATTAAGTACTTCTAATATAAATTATATAAAGAGATGCAGTCTCTAAAATAATTTAAAGAAGTATGGAAATCTATTATATTAAACTTTATTATTAAGCTATTATTATCTAAGAATCTAATAACTAATATTAGATATAATAGTATTTTAATTATTATTAATAGATTAATAAAATATGCCTACTTTATTAATTATATAAAAGTATTAAATACTGAAGACTTAATCTATACGTTTTTTTTAAATAATATTCGCAAATCATGATATATTAGCAGAGATCATCTCTAATTAAGATAAACTATTTACTTCTAAATTCTAAAAGTTATTAATAAATTAACTTAAAATTAAATATAAGTTATTTACAGCTTATCACCCGTAAATAAATAAATAAACTGAAAGAATTAATTAGATATTAAAACAATATCTATAATATTATGTAAATTATTACTAGAATAACTAAGTAGTACTCTTATCACTAGTATAGTTCGCATATAATAGTGTCTTAGTAGTAACTGAAGTGTCACCTTTCTATATTAATTATAAATAGAAATCAATTTCGTATAAATAATTAAGAGAAATAGAATAACTTATATAAAAATCAGTTATTAATATATAACTATTAATTAATCTGTATTAAGAATTAATAAAAAATCTTAAATTTATTAGTTAAAGATCTGATATATATTATAACTTTAAGAGAATTAATAAATCAAATCTTAAAGAGAAAGATTTAATATATCTACTTTACTAAAATATTAAAATTAAAAGATTTAATATAAAATTAGATTACACGAAACTTAGTCTCTATTTAATTTAGAAAGTTCTAAATAAGTTAATTTATAGACTTAAACTTTTAGATATTATAAGAATTCACTTTATATTTAATATCTTTCTCTTAAAATCTATATTAAAGAATATTAAATAGACTTCAGTCTAATTAAATAATCAAGATTAGAAGTACGAGATGAAAAAAGTACTTAATAATTAAGAGATTAAAGATAAAATTTATTATCTAATAAAATAGTTAGGATATAATATGTTAGAAAATATATAAGAATTAGAAATAAATCTTAGTTCTGCGATTCTTAAGAATTATTATCATTAAAACTCTTAATATAAGAAGAATTAAAGAAAGTAGTCAGCTGCTCTTCGTTAAAAGTAATATGTAATTCTGTATTAGCTAATAACTCTTTCTCTTCTAAATATCTCTCTTTCTAATTAAGCTTTTTTAAAGACTTAATCTCTTGAGCAATTATCTTATTCTAAGCCGCCCGAAGATACTTAATATAAGAGTTTAGACTTACTATCTCCGCAGTATTTTATTAAAGATGAAGAAGAGTTATCTTCCGCGTAATTATTAAATGTAACTCTTTTTATTATAATCTTTAAAAGTTAGTTTTTAAGAAGTTATTATTATAATGAATATTATAATAAATATATTTTAAATACTTTAAGATGTTTTTAAAAAATATATAAAGATAATTCTATTTAGTATAAATAGAATACGTAATTATAATCAGTATCTTTAATAAAGTTATCTTTTCTATTTAAATCTAACATTATTTATAAGAGAAAGGTTTATTAATACAATATTAAGATATGATAAAGAAAGAAGAAAGTAGAAATTATTAAAATAATAGAGATAGATTTAAATAGCTTAAGAGATTAAGTTAATTCGAAAGAATATAATATTATAACTATAGATTAGCAGTTAACAGACTTAACTCTAACTGCTGAAGTCTGATAAATAGTTAAGATAGTAGATTCTGCAGATAAACATCTTCTAAAACTACAGAAATCTGATTTAGAAAGATATATTTAATCAGAATAATTAGAGATAAATATTAAGATAAGTGTTTGAAAGTGCTTAAGAAGAGTATTTAGAAGCAAGTATTTAAGAATACTTAAGAAAAGTACTTAGAAGCATTATATACGGCCCATTAATAATAATTATATAAACAATCATTTATTTCATAATTCTATAATCTTATTCTTCTTTCGTAATTAATTCATATTATTAATTGCAATCTGTCTTTAACTCTTCTTTATAAGAATAGTGATTTCTATTCATAACTCTCTAATATCTGAATCTTATCATAGCTAGCCTTAATAGTTTCTAATAATATATTACTAAGTAGTTATAAGCTTATAAAGATGATTAGAGTCTTAAGAATAAGACTTTTAAGAGAGAGAATAATATTAGAAAGTGCTAAGACTCAGTCTTAACACGCAGATATAAGCTAATTACAGAAGTAAATCTTTATAGATCAGTGATTTATTCTTATAATATAAGAGGGCCGTTATTATATATTTACTATATACACTCTTAATATATCTTTCGCATGTTACTCACATGCTCATAAACTTCTATATCTCGGATTTCTATATACACGTGAAGAATGTCTACTGCCCATCTGATTTCGGGCAGTTCTCTTAACATCTTCTTAATATAATTATCTTATCTAAAAATACTTATATTCTTTAGAATTTAGATTTAGATTCAAATCTAAATTCAGATTTAAATTTATATTCAGATCTAAATCTAAATAATACTTTAGCTTTTTATTATTATATAATATATATTCAAACAGTCTATATTAATTCGCTAAATTATTATTAGCTATTAAGAGATATAATTTCTCTTCTTCTCTCTCTCTCTCTCTCTCTTCTTCTTTTATTATAAATAAGATTTAATAAGCTAACTTAGATATCTTTATCTTTAAAGAAAAGAGAGAGAAGAAAACTTAAAAGACTGATTTAAGTTATAATTATAAGTATAAGATTATTTTAACAGAAATCTTTAAGTAATTAATTTATTAATAAGTGATTAATAGATGATTTGTAATAGTTTATATAATAATTAATAGCTAATTAATAATAAGTAAGATTATTAAATCTAAATCTTAATCTCAAACTAATATATTAAGAATTAATTAATTTCCTCAGTTATTATTATTATTATCTTAATATTCGCTTCATCTTAACTCTCTTCTTAATATAATTATCTCATCTAAAAATACTCACATTCTTTAGAATCTAAATCTAGATTCAGATTCAGATTCAGATCTAAATCTAAATAACACTCTAACTTTTTACTATTATATAACACGCATTTAAATAGTCTATATTAATCCGCTAAATCATTATCAGCTGCCGAGAGATATAATTTCTCTCCCTCTCTCTCTCTCTCTCTTTCTCTCCCTCCTGTTATGAATAAGATTCGATGAGCCGACTGAGATATCTTCATCTCCAAAGAAAAGGGGGGAGAGGGGGAGGGGGGATGCTTACCCCCCTAGCTGAGAGATCTGAGGGTAGGTCCCTCGATCTGCGCTTACGATCGCGGGTGGGTGACCTGATATCGTAGATAGGAGCTCTGTTCTTTTCTTTTCGGTTCGGGTCTGGATTTGCTGAGAGGCTCCGCTGGCGTATGTGCTGGGTACCCGGGGGGCATTCCGGCCGGTCGGCTTGGGAGATTTTCTGGCGGGGAATCCTTCCCTCAGTTGCGCTTCTGTGTGGGTCGGTTCTTGAGATGGGCTGGTACCTTATTATGGATTGGGTAGGGTAGGGTAGGGCTGGTTTTGACGT
>JAABUK010006243.1_pt1 | contig 17915 bp, 13 predicted proteins | sample 5559141 | NCBI WGS metagenome assembly JAABUK01 (sample SAMN10711869, study PRJNA513367) | rock metagenome | isolation source: Antarctica rocks | place: Antarctica: Victoria Land, Pudding Butte nord | collected 2016-01-03 | reverse complement strand
AATTGCTCAGCACTTGGCCTCTTTTGGTAATCAGTCTCAAATGTCATAGCAAGGAACTTCTTTCCTTCTTCACTAGCTTGACCTGGGATGTCAGGTTTGGCCGAAGTGCCGCCTATAGCGAAGATAGCTTGAAGTTGGCTGTGGTTCGGAAATGGGTGGGCGCCGGTGAACATTTCAACAATTAGGCAGCCGAGAGACCAAATGTCTGCTTTTTTTGTGTGCGTAGACTGGCGGACAACTTCGGGGGCCATCCAGAAAACACTTCCCTGCAGAGATGGTCGGTTGGACCCCGATGGTCCCTGATTCAGCATCGTAGACGCTTCAACTCGCTTTGAGATGCCAAAGTCAGATATTTTGACCCCTCCCTTATTATCAACGAGAACATTTGCGCCTTTGATATCACGGTGAATAATATTTCGGTCGTGGAGGTATGCTAAACCCTCGAGGATTTGACGCACAAAATTCCGTATAAGAGGTTCCCTGAAGGTGTTGTATTGCTTGAGCATTCCAGCTATGGATCCACCAGGAACATATTCGAGGAAGATATTCAGATGGCTCTCATCGCAGGAAGTACCGAGGTACTGCACAATGTTGGTTTGTTGAAGGCCTTGTAGTAGATCGATTTCTTGCTTCAAGGCAGAGATCATGTTGTTCTTTTTCTTGTCAATTTCAGTGCCTTGTGCAACCTCCGGCAATTCGACTTGTTTGACAGCCATCAGCTCGCCAGTGACGGCATGAAGTGCCAGATAAACGCTGCCAAAGGATCCTTCACCAATGAGGTCACCTTTCATCCAGCTATTGTTCTCGAAGCTGTTGCCGGCCAGGAAGGAGTTCAACGCATGATCCTCTTCCTCGCCGTCTTCTGCAACAATTATGCTCAGTCGTTCGTTCATACTGCCACGCTCCGTTCCACTAGCAGTCGGGCTCTCCTCGAAGAAGCTTTGGCGAGGCACATCATGATGTGCAGAATCAGATCCACTGTCAAATGAGACGTACGACTTGCGATTTGGTTCGACTGGTGATTCTTCCTGCAGCGGCTGTAAAGAGGTGGACAAGATAGAGTCGCGGAAGGCAGTGTTTGGTAACGCGAATTTGGAAACAGAAAGCGGTCTGGACACTCGTGGCGGTTGGCCCGATTGTGCCAGCCAAGCATCAGCGATATTGGGCATGGGAGGGGCGTCTTTGAGACTAGAGGCATAGCTCACGTTGCTCATGACGCTGAGACGACTGGCGGCTCGGCTCATCCTTTGGGATCTTCTGACGGACAGTCGCATGGTCTTTTCTATCTCTTCTTTCTGATGGCTAGGGAAGTAGGAAGTGATCTCCTGAACAATCATCTCGCTTGGAGGACGAGCTCCAAAGAACGAGCGCAATTTGCTACTACTACTCTGCAGGCTATGACTGGTCCTGAGTAGGGGTGTCTCTGGTCTTTCCAAATCGTCTGCTGCAGCATTGATGTGCCGGATCCTCGTGGTGGCTGTAACTGGTGACATTGGCTGTCGGATGTCGCTCCAAGACTCTCCCGTGAGCTTTTGCAATTTTATTTGATTGCGCATATTGTTTGTACTCAGTGCGTTATTGTGCAGAGCTTGGGTCTCCTCGGCTGCAACCTGAGCGGCCTTCTGGACTTCGTCCAGGTCAGGCTCACCAGAGTTGATCTTGCGCAGAATCAACCGGGTACGCTCTGATCTATTTGGCCCATCGCAGATTTTCATCAATTCAGAGTCCGACAGACGACGGCAGTTGGCAGGCTCTGCGTCTAACCCATCGAGCACGTAGAAGCAGTAGTTCCGGAATTGGGTTTCGGGGATACAAAGCTTTTTCAGTGTCCTTGCCATGACATCGTCGACAGTCCCGCACTTTTGGACACTGAGCACCTTTGTCTGGCCTCCAGCATGAATGACCCGGATATGAGGTGAGGTGGCAGGTAGTGATCCCAATGTCAAACCATCAATGCTTGGATTCTGCCGCAGGTGATGTGGTGCCAATGCAGCGTTTTGAGAGCCTTGCTTCCCTTCAGGTCGGCGACCGTTGGCCGTGTTTGCTGAAGACGGATGGCTGAAATAGCCAGCTTCTTTTCTTGAAGTGTCCATTGGACTTGCCACGTAACGATGTGCTCTCAGACTTCTGCTATCAATATCGGCGAGGGGTGAACTTGGGCGTGAGGACGGCTTGGCACCAACAGCATTGACCGAGCTGTAATTGTGAAGCGCCATTGGATCTACCTGCCGAGACCATCTTCGGTTCGAGCCAGCCGCTTGGTTCCGAGGTTGAATAGGACGAGGAGATTCCGCGGATGAAGGGGTATGTGTCTGACTTGCAAGAGCTCCAAGAGAGTCTCCGCTGCGTCGTGCTCGCATGAGCCCTGACTTGTTCCGTAATTGTTTGATTGCTACAAATATTCTTACTCGGTCACCAATTTTCTTGATGCCCATCTCTTGCAGGATCTTCTGGTCGCACTCAAGGAGATTAGCTCCAGTAAAGTTGTTTGTTCGGAAGTGTTGCTCGTATTGGCCGCATCGTATCGACCTCAACCAGTCCACGACCCTCTTCTCATCCCAGGCTCTGCAAGTTAATTAGCCAAAGTCTCTTAGTAATCAGAAATCTGATAAAAAATAGCAAAGAAAGACGTACCTAATTGAGTCGAGGCCATCCACAACCGAGAACTCCGATTCCGTTGGGCTCGTAAAGAGCTGTTCATGTGCGAGTGATGGTGAAGCCACATGAGTTCGTTGTGACGATTCCGAATAATTCCTTGAAGGTGGTTGTGAAGACCCTCCCAGAGATCCCGGCCAGGAGGCCTTGGAAGCTAACATGGCCATGACAAATGCTGTATGGTTTGAATTCGAGATGTCGACAGCTCTTGAAAGGGTAACGAAGCTGAAGGGATGACCTTCACAAAAGAGACTCTGATCAATTCATTCACCAGTAGGCGGAAGCGTAAAGACTCAAAGAGTGACGCGTTTGTAATTCAATTCGCCTCTTGTATGCGTGCTTGGCGGTTCCGGTTAGCTTTGAAGCTCTTTGAAACCGCTTGATCTGCCAGCACTTGATTCCAGTTTCAGATCAGGTCCGAAGCTGCGGCCCGAAGAAGATGAGGCGCAAGCGAACTAGTATCGTGAGAAAATATCATGCAGACTTCCAGAGCCTGTTGCTATTGCGTTGAGAATGGATTTGGACGTCGCTGCGAAGGAAGACACGAATGTCGGGAGGTGTTTGGTCTCATGGGAAGAGTTAGGGGTCTCGTCACTTGGTCATTGTTGGCCAGCGAAAAGCGAGAGATACGACGCTGGGAGAACGCGGGGAAAGAGTTGGAGAATCGTGCACAGAGGACGCCTGCCACGGTGAAGTCTTTGGGCGACAACGAGGCCAGGAGGTGGAAGAAGCAATGGTAGATCTCTTTGTCGACCGTTCATGAACTAATTATGAACCATGGATTTCGCCCGGCCCCAAGGTGGAGTCAGTTTCAGGTAACGTGCGGCTGACAATCCTTACCAAGCTCGTAAGGAGAAAGTCGGCCTGAACCGCTGGTATGACATAAGCCCGAGGTACCGTTTGGTTCCATTACTGGGTACTATTGTTGACGCCAGGTTCAACCCGCTACCCTACCGGTACGGTAAAGGTATTTCGATCCCGTGATCGAGCTAACTTGCCACTGCCTGGGCCCAGGAGATGCTACGGGTCAGAGGATACACAGTACGGAGCAATGCTCCAGCCATATCCTCTTGATGTCTAAACGCTCACGAGATGCTTCTTTTTCGCCCGCATCAGACGAATCTCCCCCATCAGCCATCCAAGATGAATGTGATGCGTTAGCGGGGAATGCCCCCCCGAAGAGGTTCAGCCTGACTGATTCCGATGCCTCCGCAGCCATTCCTGCCAGAGTGATGCAATGCACATTAGCGCCGCACCGGGAGACAGTATGCTTCGATACCCAAGAAGAATATGAAGTTCATTACAACAAAGAGCACACCAATCGTTGCGCGACATGTTCGAAGAATTTCCCCACTTGTCGCTTTTTGGAGCTACATATTGAGGAGAATCACAATGCACTGCGGGAAGCTCTGGCAGCGAGAGGGGAGAGGACCTATGGCTGTTTCGTAGAAGATTGCGATCGAAAATGCTCGACTCCTCAAAAGAGACGGCTTCATCTGATTGACAAGCACATGTTCCCAAGGACGTACAACTTTCGAATCATCGACCAGGGGATCGATAAGGCCTCGTCAATGCTGCGAGAGGGACGCCGACGGCGTGTATCTACCGCTAACGATAACTACCAAGTCGGTAGACACCGGCGCCAGACATCGACGCAGCTACGGAATGACCCCACCGATATTGGTGAAAGGGAGACTAATCAAGAACTTTCCAGCCAAAAAGCTGGATACCATGTGCCAGGAGTCGTGCCTCGCAAAATGGATATGCTGAAACGGTCAGCAGCACCGGATGACCGAAGCCAAAATCCTTTGGGCGATGTGGACAGCCTCACGCGGTCATTGTCAGTGCTTCGGTTCGTGCCTACAGGCGTGCTTCGAAAGCAGAACCGGAAGTCCATGCATCCAGACACAAAGCAAGCGGAATGAAGAGCAAAAGGCGCTGGGCATCAATGCAATTATCTTGCAAATGAGTGAAGTCGGGATGTCCCCATCATTTTTCCTATCTGAAGGACTGTTTTCAAACCATAGTTCTTCATCGCGAAGTCGCATGTCTAATTACGCTGAGGTGGTCAAATACTCATGGTCACCCTCTTCTCTGCAAATGGCATTATCGGGGCTCAGTCCGTGAATTTCTTGAGAGTAAGGAAATGCGAGATCTATCCTAGTTCGTCGAGGATCATTAGCAACAGAACTGGCTATTTCTGCTCAGCTGTACGCCGAGTGACTTGAGGCATGCCTTTTATTCCTGCTGTCCAACACCAGCTGGCCGGCGTACAGCTTTCGATAAGGCATGCCGAACGACTATTATTGGTGTGCCGAGTAGATGGATAACCCACTGTAAGACACTACACGACTGGCGATTCCGAGCGTTGGACGACCCGCGTGTTCTTCTGCGATCATTATCACTGATTCCGAACAGTCAAAAGTGGACGTTGTTGATATGCTCAGCGTGCTAAGATAATATTGTTCTAGCCTGGGTTGGATGCTCACGGACAATTCCGCCGAATGCCGAATACTCGAAGCGAAGACTCAAGAGACCCGAGTCCCAGGTAGTTGTTCTAGGATGATTGTTGATGATACTTTGATTTGAGGCTGTGCGTCTTCGATGCGCTTGTTATACCGGTGACCTTCGCGCATTCTCTCCCTGCCCAGTCGTGGTCCATGGATGCTGGTCCGGTCCGCTCAACAAAAACCTCAAGCGAGCGTGCCGTGAGTGGTTAGGATGACTGCCGAAACCAGGTTCACTGCATTTCATGAAACAAAGATTGTGCCCCTTCGCACTGGTCAAGGTAGGGAAATAGGGGCAAGCCTTTCGTATTTCGACCCAGTCACTAGCCACGCCGGCGCGGGATCCCACAGCCTCTCGTCGGTGACACAAACGCCAACATGGCATTTCTGGGAAAAGTCCCCTCACTAATGAAATCGTCCCAATCTCGTCCATTGCTAGCCAAGGAAGCCGTTAGTCTCGCACACGACAGGAATGCTGTGCGCCTAACTACGTTAGAGACCCACAGCCCAATTCATCCATGCCGTTGCATGGTGATCCCGTGGCTGTTTCTTTTGTCTCTCTCCGTGTCTTTGCCACTGGCACGTTATGGTACTTGATATGACGATCGTTGGTCGGGGATGCAGCAGGATGTCTTACCTTTCGAGAAAGATCCTCACAGTTTTTCCCCGGTGCTTTTTGATCCACGCACAGCGAGACGGCCGAGCGCATTGTCAGGAGGAAAACACAACACTACGTAGTAAATCATTCTTTAAGCGATGTGAATTGCAGTCCGATCAATCCTGGTTACGTTAGTGGCTGACGAAGGACCCGTCCACAATAGCTTGCTTCTACATCAGGAACTTTAGCATCGCGCGTTCGGCTCTCCCTCCATTTTTATCTGGTGCTCGTTTCCAGAAATGCGCATCCTCTCATCACTAATATGGATGGAATGTCTCCGGCAACGACAGCAAAAAGCAGACGTTTGACTCGGTGGTTCTGGCAGGGATCAGTGGGATTGCTATGCTGGAACGCCAGCGGCACACCACGCCTCAGAGGAAATTGTCTTGCGAAGCGCTGCCCAGGCCCCAGCACTGTCTGTAGAATCTGGAGACTTAAGACAGAGACGAGGCTCGCTTAGAGCTCGACAAAGGCCGTTCGGATGAAACACGGCCGCCATGCCTGATCGATTGTGGTCGATGGGTTTAGATTTGCAGCGATAATCGAGTTCTTTCTTTCTTTCTCAGCATGTAGCGGCATTGCGGATGCGTAGCAGGACGGTGGTTGGCCGGCAATGCCCTATCAGCAACCTTTTCCCGGTCTAGTCAACTGCGGCAAGTCTGGAAAGTCTCTCCTGGAACGATGTCACTTGTGCCAGTCTCTGGCAGTAGTTGATCAAGCGGTCGTCTCTCCTCTGCAATCGCCCGACCTCCGGCTCACCGTCCCAAAAACTGGTAAAACTCCAGCTTCCCTCGTTGACGCACTCGGTATATCATACTTCCGGTCTTCCCATTCCCATCCTCGCCACACACACTCGTTTTGGGTCCTCTCCTCGATTGCGAACCCGTCCTCGCCTTGCTGGACCTGGATCTGGATTGAATGGACCTTGAGCTTGAAGCAATCTCTCCACTGCGCCTGCCCCATCAATCTTGGCATTAAGCTTGCCGACCGTTGAGGAGCTCGAAGAGTGCTTTGCAAGCAAGACAAGTCCATCTGACTGGCATCCACGTCGCTTTGGGTCGTCCTACATTCGTTTCTCCCAAGTGCTACATCTTACAGACTAGATCCGGTACCTCTATTCACTCGCTCGTTTCTTCACAACTTGGATTGTGCCGCATTGGTCTACGGCGCTGCCTGCGCTCCTTCTCTTAGAGTGCATCAACAATCCATCCTCGCACACCCTACCACCTTCCCGCACGCTATCACACCACATCTCAACTGTTCACAAGAAGCAAGTGATCTTGTGGCCGTGAAGAAGCTGTCGTTGCTATGGCACCTTCCCCTCCTCGATTGAGAATCTTGTCTGGTGCGTATCCCTTTTTGTTCCACCAAGCCATTTCTCTTGCCCAAGGCCTCTCGTTTCTACCTTGTGGACGATACCACCGATCCATCCACCTCTCCCTCCATCGTTGGAGTTAGTCGATTCGATTCGATCAGAAATATTTACAAATGAGCTTGGAACTGAGAAGATTCTGTGTAGTTGGCGGCAACGCGGTCTCCGCCTTTCTCTCCTGGCGACTCCAAGCTACGAACGCCTGCGATGTAACTCTAGTATGGAAGAATGGATACCAAGCGGTGGCACAATATGGGTTATCCTTCAAGTGAGTCGATCTCTCTGGGCAAGCGTTTCCAGCCGCAGTTACCTGACGTCATGCCATTCAGGTCAATACGCTTTGGTAACGAACGATTCAAGCCTCGTCATGGTGAGCGCTGTCCAATCCTTCGTGGAATTACTCGATTGTTGACAGTCCGATCCAGTTGTGCAATCAACCGATGAAGCCGCGACAAGAGAGGCCGCCTTTGACTATGTCCTGTTATGTGTGAAAGCTCTGCCGGATGTTTATGACCTGGCCGCCATCATCGAATCCGTTGTGACTCCTCAACACACCTGCATAATTGTCAATACGACCAATACACTCGGCGTGGAGAAACACCTCGAAGAAAGATTTCCTAGCAATGTTGTCCTGTCGCTGGTTTCCGGAGCTGATCTCACGCAGCTGGGAGCAAGCGAATTTGAACATGCTGGGAATACAGATGTTTGGGTTGGGCCAGCGAATATGAATTCTACAGTGCCTAGCTCAATATCAAAGGACATGTCAGAGGCACTGGCCATGACTCTGAGTACGGGCCAGGTCGAATGCAAGGTGTCCCCGAACATTCGACAACAGCAATATGAACGCATGATAGGGTAAGCTTATCTGCTCAAGCGAACTTCCTGCAACTGACTTATCTTCAGGCCTATTGCGTTCCAACCGGCTTCCGTGATTTTCGAGACCGCTTCCATTCCTGACCTTTTAGAGAAAGTTGGGGTGCGCGATCTGGTGTCTGGCGTGGTCGATGAGCTGCTACAAGTTGCTACAGGTCACAATTGCGCGTTCACCTCAGACTTCAAAGAGACGACCATGCAGAAAATGCTCACATTAACGCCAGACGCGAATACCATGTTCCAAGATTTCACCGCCAGGAGACCAATGGAGATTGAAACGTACTTGGGAACACCAATCAAATTTGCTCGAGACCGTGGAATTCTTGTTCCGCGGTTGCAGACTCTATATGCCCTGCTACATCACCTGAATAAAACCAACCAAAATCGACCTCCACATTTATCACCTGCAGTAACTCAGCCTCTGCCACCACGATTTACATCAGCTCCACCACCTCCAAGGCCACCCATGAATGGCCAGGGCCGGGGAGGCAGGATGTCTTCGGGGATTGGCATGCAAATGCCGCCATCAGCGAGACGCGGACCACCACCTGTCAATGGCTACCGTGGCCCACCTAACGGCTACCCTCCTCGACAAATGTCCCGAAAGCCATCCTTCGAAGAGAGCAACCTCGATGAGTTCAGCCACGTCGTTCTTTACGATGATATCCCAGAAGGCGATGTCGCTGCTACCTACGGCGATGTACCTAGTGGTGGTGTAGGCCAGCCAAATATGGACTTGCGGGAGCGAGATTTGATGCTGCGGCAGAGAGAATTGAGGCTCAAGGAGCAAGAAATCGCGATGAGACGCGGAGGAGGTGGTCGTCGACCTTCTCAGGCTCGAAGGCCGGATTTTGATGACGACGATGAGGACGACGATTATTTTGAGCCGTCAGATAACCGAGGCCCACCGCCTCCTCAAATTGACCCGGAAAACTTCGACATGATGAGTGTCACCTCGCGGCGAACACGCAAGGCGCCCAGTCAAGCTCAACTGCGTAAGAATGTTTTCGAGGGAGGCGGTGGAATGCGTCCAGGCGGAGGTGGTCTCAATCGTTCTCATATGGGTCGCAACCGCACAAGCGCTCGGTTGATGGGCGACACGATGTCAGGAATGCACGACGACGTACTGGACAATCCGATGATGAGCTACTCTTCCAACAGATATGGAGCAGTTGACCGGAAAGAATTGCACGAAGAATCCCGGGCGAACTCACTCACGGCTAGCCGAATGCTGGGAGTCGGGCACGGCGGCGGCCCTTACCCTGTCCCTCCAAATCGACGAACAAGCCAGTCTCCTGGCAATCCTTTCATCCCAATGGGACGTGGCATGCGTCGGCCGTCTCCTCCGAATGAAGGCTATATCCAGCCAAACGGCATCCCTAATGGGACAGGTCGACCGTCTCCTCCAAATGAAGGCTACATCCAGCCAAACGGCATCCCCAATGGGACAGGTCGACCGTCTCCTCCAAATGAAGGCTATATCCAGCCAAACGGCATCCCCAATGGGACAGGTCGACCGTCTCCACCAGGGGGTATGAGAGCACCGATGCCTAGACATCCTGTTGGGCATGGAAATGCAGTGCATCCGCAGCAAGTCGAGCAACAGGCCGGAGTGAGCAAACCCTTCCCGCCTCCCAAAGGTCCTAGCAAGAGTCTGACTGGAAGTGCGAGCGCTAGCGCGGGGAGTGGGGATAGTGGAAGTGCGAATATCGATTCCTCTGAACCATCTGCACATAGCAGCCAAAGCAGCTTTGCTCCTCGACAACCTTTGGGAGCTCGTTAATCGATTGATCGGCGGTTTACCGCAGCGCGGGCTCGTCGGCGATTCCCTCTACCTACACCCAAGTGCACTGCCATTTGTGCGCGCATACCTTCTCCTTCAACGGCCGGAAAACCACCATCTTCTTGTTACCATTTGCACAGACTTGTATACTTCGCGGCAATGAGCTCTTTTTCTCATCGAAATATCTTCTAATTCATCAGCCTGGCTATATCCACGACCTCATGGACCTCAAGACGGAGAAGAAGGGAAGACAAACGGTGAGAATCGGACGGTTATCGCCGCCTTCGTACATAAAAATCAAAAGATGCCTGGTTTGGGATGACCACTCGATCTTGCATTTTCATTCGATGATTGGCAGCGACGCAGACTCTGCATTGTGCCATGCCAATTCTTCTGGTACGGTGGCCCATTGTATTGCATATCATGGCGGGCATATTTTATCTACGGACATGAGCGTGTTTTTTTCCCAACCTTGTCATCAGCATGGGTCGGCGGATCAGTGCGAAGCAAGATCGGCCATTGCAGTGGCATGATAATCCGGGGCAGATAATATACTGAAGTTACCAACAGTACTTAATATCAGAGTTGGACAGGTTACTTCATCTCCACCACAAAACATCGCGTATGCATTGCTGAAAGATCACGTTTTGCCGTGACACGTGACAACAGTCGAACCAAGTTACTATTTCACTAGCAGAGCGACCGCTAGCGCGCCAAGCCTGACCCCTGAATCACTCGCCCCAACACGTCTCCTCGGTTCCACCACCAGATGCTTGCAGATTGACTCGCAAATGTTAATAATCCGCACTGTCCAGGTTCGAGGCTACAGCGAAGGCAACTTCCGTTCCAAACGACTCCAGTCTCGCTTTGCGGACACTGCTCGCGGCGTTATCTCTTCTTCACACAAGCCCTTCAAGGACAACATCCCCCCTGACCCATCAGCCGACCTCAGCCTTGGACACCTCCGCGTGCCTGATCCCTACCACATCTCCAAACCCACCTCAGCGCTTCCCATGGCTCCTTCAACCTCTCACAAACACACTACCGCCAGACCGTCCTCCTTGGCAACCTCCAACCCCACCTCCACCTCCATCTCCACCACCACTACCAGCTCCTCTTCCTCCCTATCATCAACTTCAAACAAAACCCGACAATACGCACACCTACACTCGCAGCTTGCGCAGCTAAATGCACATCTCGCGGATACGGAGAACCTGGTGCGCATGACGGCGGTTCAGGCGCAGGATGTCAGGTTTCTGGGCGGATATGTGGGGGCGCTGTTTATGGGCAGTGCGAAGGTTTTGGGAGAGGAGAGTTTGGGTCAGGGTGGGGGTAAAGAGACTGGGGATGGGGATACGAAACTCTCGGAAGCGAGGTGAAGGAACATTCGGGAGGGTGTTGGGATGCTATGTCTTCGAGAGGACAAGATGGAGAAGGAAGAACGGGGGAAGAACTTGGTCGCAGGCTCAAAGGGGGTGTCGGTGCAATGCGTGATCAGCGAATTCGCACTATGACCAAAGCATACCTCCAACCGTCGGCCGGCAGCAATCATCAGCGACAGACTCCTTCTCGACAATCGAACTAAAGACCACAATCGTGATGCAAGTCGTGGGCGCTAATGCAAAAGTAAGACACTTCCGACACGCTGAGCCGAAAAGCTGCTATGTATTGCTCCGAGTACATGTCTGCAGAATGGCCCAACGGTTGAATATCCTCCTGGCACCTTGTCCAAGATTCTGCTCAACGTAAGCTACGCAACGAGCATCGAATCACATTTCTACAAGTAGTCACGCTGGGTTTGTGAGAAGGCCCGCCCATTTCATGCCGGCGCCCGTCAGTTCGAAAACGAAGAGATCGATAAGGTATCTGAAATACGAGGTTCGCTGTTCTTCTGTTGCATCTTCAAGCTACGTTGCCATGATATCTCGAATTGGGAACATCAGTGTCCCAATGCATCGACCCTCTATTGTTGGCCCTGTCATTCCCTCTCAGCTTACATCATGCAAAGCGACGCTGGAAGTCTGTCTACCACCTTTCGCTACCTCTTGAAAGGGTGAAGTATGTAAGCCAAGAGCAATAGCCATGAAACCAACCCCTCCCCCCCCGGCCAGTCCGAATCTCGATCTTGCTAGCGGCGTTTCTTTTCCTTCGCTTTGAAAAAGCCGCAGCCAGAGCAGCGAGAAAGCGAAGCTGGCCTGCCCTCCACGGGCCTACCAATTACTACTCTTCCGTCTTCCGGCTATCGATCCCCTTTCGGTGCTGCTGCCAAAAGGGGCCTCAGGGATAGGTACGGTATAATTGCCCTGCCTCCGCCGTGCAGGCGAGGAGGTCCTGACAGATCTGAGAGGGACAAGGCTTCTTCTTCTTCTTCTTCTTCTTCTTCTTCTTCTTCTTCTTCTTCTTCTTCTTCTTCTTCTTCTTCTTCTTCTACACCGCCGCACCATCATCAAACAGGGCCACGAGGACAAGCCAGTGCTGCGTCTTGTATGTTGGCTGGGCACGGGTCGATACAGAGACAGCGAAGGGAGAGCGGCCTGTTTGCGCTGGCCTTTGATGCCTAGGCATCCAAACAACCGAATGCGGTTGGCGTGTGGCATGGCACTTGAGGCGCATGTGATGGATACGTGCTGTTGTAGAAGATGGGGGGGGGGTAATGGAAAGGAGCAGGTTAGTGAAAATTTATGTTTGGGCGCGAGACTGTCGTACTCTTTGTTTGGAGCCTTTGGCTGGGGAGGTCGGTGGTCGGTGGCTGACTGACTGGTTGTATGGATGTATGGATGGATGGATGGATGGATGTATGGATGTATGTATGATGGATGGATGGAGGGATGGATGTATGGAGGGATGGATGGATGGATGGATGGTTAGATAGAAGGATATGGGTAAGGTTGCGACAGGAATGGTTCACAGTATTTGGCAGCCCCACAGCTTCTGCGTCTGATGAAGATGTTGTTCTATTTTTGACGAATCTCTGCCCTTTCTCTGCCCTTTCTTCAACGCCTCGTACCTGTCGCCTCAATAACGTGACTCGCCAGTATAGTCTTAGATGCATAGCAAAAAGCAGGAATTTCTGGCCCCCCTGAAAACTCTCCCTTGTCTTGCCAGTCAGACTCCCTCCTTTCAAGCCATTCTCCCACAAACCCTCCCCAACCCAGATGTGCGTATCGAAAATAATTAAAGAGACCCGCAACGGAAGTCCTGTGCCTAATTATGACCAGGAATGCCACGGAAATGGTGTGGGCAGGTCGGCGCATGCCGGTGGTTACCATCTCCGCGAATGCGCGCGAAGTCTGCGAGGCAGAGCCAGCAGAATTCCTGTCCGCATACACGACAGGTCATGTGGTCGCAACCGTCTGTCTTCTGGATCTTTGCACCGCAACGGGCATTGGGGCAGGTCTTTGCGCTTTTTTGGAGGTACTGAACAGACTCACTCTCGGCGCGCTGGAGTTCCTTGACTCGTGCTTTCTCTGTTTCATCTGCTTGTTGTGGAGCATCTGCTAGCCATGCGCGGTACTGATCGCAACTCTGTCCCTGGTGGCAGATGAGGTTGCAGCTGAGACACGTCTGCCGCTCACAGTCTGCGCAGATCATAGTCTCGGTTCCTTCATTCTCGAGGAAACCTCCGCTTCCACAGCCTTCATGCGCACATGAACGGTAACCAGGCGCGTTCGTTAGGGCTTTCTTCGTCTGAGCGTTGTCGAATCGACGGAATACCTCTGTTGGCGCGAATCGCTGCATGTCGTGGTGGCCCAGTACCGCTCCACAGTCGGCGTGAGGACAGGAGATTGAGTCCCACATCTTCGAGTCTGCTTGTGAAGCGATGTGTTGCTCCCAGCAAGAGAGGCAGATCTCAGGAGCATGATTACACTGGGCGGCAACATTGACCTGGAATTGTAGTAACGGATCCAAGTCATCGGAACAGACCTGGCAAGAAGGCCCTTCGGCGAGCGTGGCTTGTTCGACAGGCTCAAGGCCAACACGAAAGGCGGCATCGTCTCGGATGGCTGTGGAAGTGCCAAAAATGACTGCTGGTGGTCCAGTGGGAGCGACTTCGACTTCATCCTCTGATTTGATTTTCCTTCTCTTGGCTGTATTCTGCTCCGGCTCCATCCATCTCTTGCGAGGTCCCCTCCGGCCAGACTCCACATCTCCGAAATTGACTCGTGGAAGTGTCCGTCGCAAGACCCCTATGACTTCGCCGTCCGATAACTCTTCCGCATCGTCGTCGTCGGGTTTTCTTCCGCGACGAATTTCTGCCCTTGTAAGTGCAGGTGCTCGGCGTTTTAATCGTTGTAGTGGAATGGAATCATCATCGTTGTCCAGTTCCTTATTCCCGTACAGATCTTCGTCCCCCTTCAGGTCTGGGTCGGGTTTGGCGCGGCTCAGCGCTGGTCCATAATCTGGCCTTGCCCTACCCTTCTGCTTTGCTGCGTCCCGCTTTTCCCTCGCCAGATCTGCTCGCTCCGTTATCGCATCTTGCACCGCTTCACGGACATCTGTTTGTGACTTTTGACCTTTCCTGGCCGCGGCCTGAGCTATCACGCCCAGAGCGTTGATGGTCCGCTGCAAAACTTTGTTAGGGTTGTAACGGTGGTGAATTGTCTCATAGAGATCAATTTTGGTGGTGTTGATCTCAGCGACGCCATGGAGGGTTTCGATAACGTTTATTAAATGAGCCTTGGTCCATCTCGAGTGCCTAACGCCGAAGAAGGTCAAAGGAAGGTCTCTAGCAACATATGGCAAATCCGCCTTCGCAACGGCTTCACTTTGACGAAAAGCCATAGTGGGATGGTTTTAAGGTTTGGCGTTCAGGAGAGTTGTTGATGTAAGGAGGAATGCGAAATGGCCTAATGAGCTGCTCCAGAGCTTGTGATTGAACTGTCAATTCACTGGCCACTGAAGTGAAGCAAGAAGATGGTGAAGAGAAGCGGTCCAGCCTTACAAATTGATTTAGGATAATTTTATGATGAAAGTTATAGAGAAAAGGTTTTGAACGACCGGGACTAGATGTGACGGCTATGTAGACGAAGTCGCAGACAGAGCAGCTCTTGCGATCATCCTAGGCAGAAACAACAAACAATTGTAGTCAGGGGTGAAACGTTTTCTTGCAGTGGTTAGTATTGATATGAGAGCGGCCGTGCCATCAGAGTGTTTTCGGCTCGAACACTGCCCGCGTCGAGCTTCCATAAAACACTTGCACGTAGATCAGCTATGAATCCGATCCGAAAAACGAAGATTCTGAGAAGGCAATACCGCTGCTTTGTCGAGCAATCATGCTTGGGCAAAGCCAGAGTTATGAAACGATGGCCTGATATCCTTCGAGACGGGGCATGAATGGTTATAGAATGTGAGCACGTTTGACTGATTTCAAAGAAATCCATTTCCTACCTTTCGATGTTCTCGAGCCTCAGCTGTGCAGTTGGATCGAGTGGAACAGGAGAGATGATCACCAACGGACAACCATATGCAACGGAGGGCGTACGCAAAGAAGAAGAACGGGGCCTTCAAAGGAATCGGCCGATTGAGAGACGAGAGGTGGCTAATCTGAAGGAAGGGTTGATGTTAGGTGGGAGCGAGCTCCTCGTCACGGCATTCTGTGAGACAGCCATGTCTAGCAGGCTGCGGCTGCTGCTCAGCTTCTCCTTCGCTGGGTATCCCCACAGAAAGTCCCCCGAGAACATCTTCTCACTCCATCAAAACAGCGAACATCTTGCTGCCAATGCCGGAACAGGGAGGAAAGGGAACAGCAAGGCTGATCTAGGGACTTCTGAAGCAGACCGAGTTGTATATCGATCGACCGCGCCTCGATGAGCGTCGCGCCGTGACTGACGGAAAGCGGCATGATAGATCACGTGACATCCGCAGGGTCTAACGGTGCACTGCGCAGTCAGGCGACAGTCGCAAGGATAGCGATAGGAAGAGGCGACCAACCAACAGAACGACGCTGCAAAGGCTCCTTCAGCGGCAAAGATCGTTGTGTGAGATTGTGCGGATTCACTGATGCGGGCCAATAACAAACAATGACATCAGACCTTGCCTACGGCAGCCGCAATTCACCTTCTCCCTCGACTATTAATTCTGCCTGCCCCACGTTCCATCTTCTCCATCCCCAACCTCTCTACCCACTTTTCCCTCGACACAACACCTCTCCAAGCCTTCAAGCTACTCTTTAGAATATCAACCACGCTTCCAACCACCTATCGTCATCATGACTGATGCCGGCCGCAAGAGCGCTGGTGACCGTGAGTCTCACTGTCTATGTACTAGGACGACCTCGTCCACTAAACTCTTACATCACAGAGGTCAAAGAGACGGCCACTCCCCAGTCCCAGAAAGGTCTTCTCGACAAAGCTAGTGAATCCGCCTCCTCCGCCCTCGACAAGGGTGTCGGTGCGGTCCAACCAGGTACATCATCCTCACATTCTTCTCGGCATCGCACTGACTAACCATCTTGTGGTAAGGTGACAGCAAATCCACCACTCAGAAGGTCTCCGACACCACCCGTGGCAATGCCGACTCCGCTAAGAACGATGGCAAAGGCATCGTGCAGTCAGTGACAGACACCGCCGCTGGTCTTGTCGACTCCGCCAGCAAGGCCGCCACTGGTAAGCAGCGATCTCTATTTGTCCGCTCACTCGTACTAACTACGCAATACAGACGCAGCAAACTACATCTCCGAGTCTACCAACACCAAGAAATAGACTGTCTTTCACCACCTCGCGTGCCCTAGCGAAGCCGGTCAGCTGCCGTTGTATGAGGCTGAACAGGCGGTGGCAACTTTCATAGATGTGCTTCATCTTCCACCTTGAAGGGTATTTTAAACGAGGCATCAAGAATCGATGGTATTGGAATCAACGTGGTACTAGGCACTGGGCCATATCCATGGTTATGATGATCCGCTCGATGTTCGCCCCGAGCCCCGGCGAAGCTCTAGCTTAGGCAACAGTCGATATTAGACATAGACTATTCAGTCACTGGCCCTGATCGTGATGAAGATGTGATTTCCAGGCCAAACGTTCCTTGTAAAGTGCCCAAGGTACGATGATAGACTCGGTCAAGTGAATGATTACCCCGCAAAAGTTCCCAGTCAGCGCCACCAAACTGCATGATAATATGCCGGCTTGGCCTGCACGCGTGGAAGCCGTTCCGTCTTGCCCTTCACAAGTCTGACCCCAATTCATTCAAAGGGCAGGTTCCACGCTGAGAGATGCTACGAAGATGTCAAAAAACGTAGTTGTGTGTCCGATATCCGCTACGCCAGGATGTTGACCCTCCCACCCTGCATCCAATCATGCCATTTGGATCATTGCTCAAGAAGTCACTTTCGAGAAGAAAGTCACAGGATGGTACGGCAGAGGACTCTAGAGACCGAGAGTCAAATTCCAGTCGTACGGGAAAACGAGGTGACAGAGGCCAGAGTGAAACCCTCTTGATAAAGCATGTTGGAGGAGATAGATCCGCGGGACACCACCGAATTCCCTCCGACGAGGACCCATCAGCCCCAAGTAATAAATTGGCTACTGGCCTTGAGCACAGACCGGACAAGGCTTCTGATCTGACCAAAGATGACCTCAACATTCTCTTTTCGGGTGCTCCTCATTTCACGCTCGAAAAGGGGCGACGAAGAAGATTATACCCACAAGCGTTCTATCCTTGGAATAGCGACCTGGTGACAGGAGACCTTCAGGACAGACGGTACCTGGAGCACGAGACATTTGCTTTATCCACTCTCCATGCGCATCTGCCCGTTCTCGACAAGCTAGAAATCCAGCCGAGCTCCCTTGGACCTCTAAAGCAGGAGGATGCGTGGAAACGTCCCGCCTTGGAAGTTGGGGTTTTTGAAGTGCCCAATATGCTTGCCTACCAGGGTAAGGAGCCTGGAACAGTCGGGCCGAGGTACTTTCTGGAGCTCTCAATTGCAGACTGACTGCGGAGTGAGCAGACATTTCAGGGAAGAAGCTAAGAGTCCTGGACAGTCTCAGCCTACTCACTCACCAAGTAGAGAAGTGCCGAGCAATCCTCGTCGTGGAGCTGAGCGTTCAGAGAGTATCGGCAAGTATGCACAAC
>JAABUK010006241.1_pt1 | contig 17915 bp, 22 predicted proteins | sample 5559141 | NCBI WGS metagenome assembly JAABUK01 (sample SAMN10711869, study PRJNA513367) | rock metagenome | isolation source: Antarctica rocks | place: Antarctica: Victoria Land, Pudding Butte nord | collected 2016-01-03 | reverse complement strand
TTAGGTAGATAGCTCTGCTTATAATTAACTCGCGCCGCTAGATCGGGTTGCAACTTTTTTGCACTTTGCCTCATTGGTGGATCTAAGGCTGATGGAATGACTACGGGTAGGACGTTCGGAGTGGGCGCGTGTAGTTTGTCGATGTGTTTGGAAATGGCAGAGGGGGGGGTTTGGTAGGAGGGGGATGTTGGGGGACTGGTTGTGGTGTGGCGGGTTAGTGTGTGAGCGTGGCGAGGGGTGGAGGGTGGTGTAGTTGGAGCGGTATAAGGATCCTAGGGTGTGGAGGTTTGGGATCGCGGAGTTGAGGGAGAGAGTAGTTGGGGTGGGTGTGGAGGTGATTGATGCCTGCAGGAGGGTTTGTTGGCAATCATTCAGGCTTTTACGTTAGTATGTCTCTTCTGGTTGTTTGTGGAGATGACGCATCGAGCGATCGATGAATGAGACCAATCGTGGTGGAGTCGGTAGAACTGCGTTTCGATATATTGCGGCGAGGTCGATAACGATAGTCTGGATTGTCCATGCGTCATACGCAGCGTGGTGCAGTCTCAATACAAGATAGTCTTGAGTGTCTGAGCGTATAAGGCACAGCTTCAAAGGCTGAGGAAAGAAATTGAACGACTGTTGTGTTTCTCGCTTCATATGGACCATGACTGTGTCCTGGGACTTACTCAGGTCCTCTATGTATCTAAAGGAGTCGTCGTTGAGCGTGAGGACCACTTAGACGGCCTTCTCAGGCGAGAGAGCAACAAAGATCGTGCGAATCATCGAATGACGCCTTCTCCAAGCGGACCTCAGATCATCCAAATTGAGACGTTCAGAACACTGATATGTCCCTGTCGCCTCACACATCTTTCGATCTGACTTCAGCCAACTTGCAAAGTGGTACAATTGAGCCAGCTAGACACGCTAATCTATCCTCGACATCCTCGTCTTTTACATCCGCCAGGACAAGAGCCTTCGATCTTGACTCAGTACTGGCAAAAGCACCTTGGTCCTCCATCTGGCTGTATCGCTCCGGCTTTCTTTCGCGAAGCCCTCGATAGATACCACCCAAGCAGCGTCCTTGCACAACGTCTGCAACACTTACACCATGCCCATGCTTCCGGCACCTCGAACGCACTTGTCTGATTCGTAAAGTCAATACTGGCATAGTAACGTTTTGCAACTCGATAGATTTAGTAGGATGTCAGCACGAGCCAAGGACTGGGGACACACCTTTCAAAGGCAGACGCGGGATGGCTCCAGACCGTTTGATTAGGATTATGGATTGGCCAAGTACGGAGAGGTGGGTTATCAGGAGGTCATCCTTAGATAGGGGGGTCAGCAGGGCCTGCGAGATCATGTACTATACCGTTCCATGCCACAGATAACTTGACAACTTTGGGCGAGTAGTGCGAGGCGAAGCTCTCATGAACGCCAGATCACAGTTAAAAGTCAGCCACCCATGGAAGATTTGCGGTAGAGAATCTGTACATATGTTCCTAGAAATATCCGTGTTTGCATTATCGCATCCACATCATCATATCTTGTTGAATCCCAGTTCTACTCTCGATCAGGTGACGGGAGCAGAATATCGGCTTTCTCTTTCTACCCAGCACTGGTGATTGTATATGGAGTCATGTCATTCGGTTGGCCTGACGTAGACGAGAATATCTGCCAATAATTAGTTTCATGGTCCCTGTCGTCAAGGGATGTCGTCTCAAATCCCAAAATTTCTTGATTCTACTTACGTCTGCTGAATTCGTTGGCGGATTCACCCTCCTCCACCTTGGCATCTCCGCCAACATAACTGGCGCTTTCCATTTTCGCCTTTAGCAGCTCGGTAATGTTTGAGTGGCTGACCCACTCCGCCATGTCTAGCGCCGTCCCTCCATTACCGTTCTTTGCTTCGATGCTGGCTCCGTTGTCAAGCAGCAGCTTCACCAAGTCGAAATTGCCACTCGCAGTAGCCCAGTGTAACACCGTCCATCCAGCCACGGTCTCTTTCGCCTCACTATCGGCTCCTCTATCCAGCAACAATTTGACTATTTCGAAATGTCCACCTTGAGCCGCGTCATAGAGGGCCGTATGCGCGTAAAACTTTTCTTTGACTTCCATGTCAGCTCCCCTGTCGAGTAGCAGCTTCGTCGTGGCAATATGACCCATGGAGGCTGCTCTATATAGCGCTGTTTTTCCATCCACGTCCTTGGCCTCGATATCGGTTCCCATGTCGAGTAGTAATTTGACCACATCTAAGTTGTTTTTTGCGGCAGCCATGAGCAACATCATCCGTCCATATTCGTCCGGGAGCCCTGCAGCTTTGGCGTCCATCAACTGCTGAACGAGCCCTAATTGGTCTCCAGAGGCCGCCATGAGCAACGCCATCCCTTCGCGGTTCTGCGTGGCTCCCTTGCCCAACAGCAATTTCACTACTTCCAGATGACCATTCGAGGCCGCCATGAGCAATGCCGTCCGTCCATTTTTGTCAGAAGCATCAATTTCTATTTCCCCCTCAAGAAGTAGCTCGACAACATCTAAATGGCCGTTTAAGGCAGGTCCGTGCAGCGCCGTCTCCCCTTCTTCACTGTTGGCCTGGATGTTCGCCCCCTTATCAAGCAGAACACTCACTGTTACGGAATGGCCTCCCAAGGCTGCTTTATGTAGGGCTGTCCGTCCCCATTTGTCCCTGGCCTCAGTCTTGGCTCCCTTGCTGAGAAGTACCTCAACTACACTTGATAGGCCTTGGGAGGCTGCCATATGGAGCGTCGTGGACCCATCATTGTCCGTAGCCTCGGCGTCGGCTTCGTTGTCAAGCAAGACCTCGACAGCCTTTTTGTGGTTGCAAACGGCAGCCCTATGCAACGCGGTTTGTGCCCATAAATTCTTGGTCTCCATGTTAGCTCCCTCATTGAGCAGCAATTTCACAACTTCCAATTGGCCATACGAGGCTGCCATTTGGAGAGCTGTGAATTTATGGTCATCAGTCGCTTCGATATTGGCTTTCTTTTCTAGCAACAGCTTGGCGACCTGCCAATGACCGTGCCAGGCCGATTGATGGAGTGCTCTCTTTCCGCCAACACCCTCCGCTTCTACCTCGGCTCCTTTATCCAACAGCAACTTTACCACCTCGATGTCTCCTTTGGTAGCTGCCATACACAAGGCTGTCTCTCCATTATCATACTTGGCTTCTATGTCGGCTCCTCGATCAAGCAATGCTTCCACAATGGCCTTCAGCCCGAAAGACGATGCGACGTGTAAGCCGGTATATGACCTTCGAAACCTCTGGCTGTATCCTTGGTATAAATAGTTGCCCACACCCATAGCTTGTGTGGCACACCCAAGGTTTTGACGGTTGCTACAAACTTGAACAGCTAAGCTCTTGTAGCCTTCTTTGAGGTCCTCTCGAGCATGGTCGCCCCAATACTGCGCAGCGTATTGTAGGAATGGCCAGATTTCTGTTCTATGTTCATATTCTTCGTCGCTGAGGCAAGGCCCGCTGCTAAATGCATCCAAACAAAGGTAGGTCAGGCAAGCTTGTGCAATATCTGAATGGCCGTTCGGAAACAACACTTGTGAGCGCCTCTCGAAGTATTCCTGAAGCGTGAAATGGACAAGACGAATGATTGAGCTGTCGGGATCAATCTGCACTAGACCCAGACAGTACTCAACCAAAAAGTCTTCGCAAGGAAGGTTGTCTTCATCAAAGTTGAACTCGCCCGGGCGAACAGCAAGGCCGTGAAGCAGCTCATTGAATTTGAAAGGTCTCTTAGCATGTGAGATCCACATCAGAACTCTATGAGCTAAATCTCTTTCAGCAGGAGGTTGCGCTTCGATTCTTCTCAGAATATCGCTGAAATTGTCGTCCAACTTAGCCGGCAAGTTTCTCAGACATGTCCTAATCTCGCTCTTTGTAGTCTGGTCCAAGATAGCTTGAATTTGTAGAGTCGGTAAAAGGAACCTAAGGTCGTCATCATGTCAGTCTTTGAACACGGGATCGGAATACTCGCTTTTAGAACAACTTGCATTCCATGGGCGCCTTCGACAATGGAGGTAACTATTTCATTCTTCAATTTTTCATCTTTTCCAAGTATTTTCTTCATTTTTCCTGTCTCAAGCTTCTTGTATACATAATCTCTGATATCAGATTCCACGGCTCTTAGCTTGACTTGCGAAGCCTGAGCTAGACTATCGCTTAGATCTTCAATGTGAGGTCTACTAGTCACCAGTAGCTTCATTGAGGCCTGGAAGGCTTGAAAAGCACTCAAGATTTCAGATCGGCAATCGCCGACTTTGCACTCATCTAAAGCGTCAATGACCAAGTAGACGGCATCGAATGCTTTGGGTATAGAGAGAAGAAGTTCCTGTAATTCGTTCACTTGCGGTATCTGCCCCTTCATGATGCATTGATCGAAATGCTGCTTAACCGGAGCTGGGATTTCATCCAATTGTAGCAGTAATTGCTTCAACAAACTTGACAGAATTTGGACCGGTGTTTGCTCGTCTTCGGCGCTGAAGTTAAAATAGAAAAAGGCTACACCCGCGTTCTTTCTACTCCTTATGATGTGGTCAATGGCGAGGGAGCTTAGGAAAATCAGCTAAAGGGACCGACCGTGAAAGGGACTAGAGAGGTACGCGAGAATCGTCTTCCCAACCCCGGGATCTCCTTTACACCACAAGATATTGGTGGTGTCATTTTTCAGCCAGTCTCGAAACTCAGCTAGCTCTAGAAACCACATGCCTGTATTTCCATGTCGCCTGCGCAAAGTGTCGGTATGTTTCTCATGATGCGCAACGCTTGACAGCCACCCAAGTATTTTCATACGGTCTTCATCTGCAGATTGGTATTGAGCATGGAAACGATCTCTACTTCGAATTTGCTCTACATACCTAATCTGGTCTGATCAAGGCGTTGCACCAAGCCATACGTTCTATGAACAGTTTCTGAGATATCGGGCAAGGATACCACCAGCTCGCGGACATTGGACATCCCTTCCATCAACGCTGGAGCTTCCGAGTACAGCTGCCGCGTTAGCTGCATTTGTTCCAACTGAAGGTTCAAGGAGTCCACGACGTCGTCTTTCACTTTGGATAGAAGCCGGCTGACACGCTAGTTAGTCAGTCTTTCCTGAACTCAAAAAGTTGTGCTGTTACCAGCCGGCTGTTTGGAGAGACAAGCTGTAAAGCTGCGTCCATCTGTGAATCGCATCTACAGTCTTCTGGTTCTCCTCCTCGCTGAATGGCCAGCTTAGCCTTTGGAGCATTCTTGAGGCCTTGTCACCTGTGGAGAGCTTTCCAATCTTCTTCTCAAGATCACTGAGCTCCTTATCACAGGAATTTGTTGCAACTAGAAGCACGGATACAGGTTCAAAAACGAGGTGATCCGCATCTTTGCTCTGGAGAAAGTCGCAAAGCTGCTGCAGCACCGAGGAGAAAGCTGGAATCTCTCTCTCCAATTTCTGTGCACTTTTGGATGCGCCTTTCACTGAATTAGCGTATGCTGCGATCGTCATGCCTACCTGTAACGCCAAACTCAGAAGACCGGCTATGCCGGTTGCGGCGGACAAAGGATCCATTGTAGTTTACTGCTGGTCCCTAGCTATAAAGTTACTTTGACAAGTATTTTTGTGGCATCTTATAAAGGTTGCAATTACCCCTCCTCTAGAAGTATCTTATATAAATAGCTAAGCCTAAGCGGTCTAGCTAATGTTGCTGATCGTTGGTCCGAAAAAGCCGATAGCGGTTCCTTCACTTCCTTAACTGTGTCGCAAACCGCCAAGGCAGCGTAAATTGCCGACCATAATATGTCGCGATGGCGTCGACAGACGGCTATGGCAATTGGTTGGATGGCTCGTGTAGGGATATTCATGGGATTGGGGTTGTGATGCTGCAGTCCGTATCGTAAGATGTGGATTGACCATGAGTTCCAATAGCTGTATAATAGCCGTCCTTCAATCCTTGCGATGATGGAAGGCGAGGTGCGTGGGAATGCTGTGGGTAGACCTGGAGGAGCAAAGCTCCGATAGTCTGTGTGCATTCTGTGTTTGAGCCATCTTGGAATTGACGATTGACAAGCTATAAATGTCCTTCGCAAGCCTTGGTCTTGATAGATAAACTCGACAATACCTTCACGCACCACTCTCGTCATCCCCTTCTTGAACAACGCAAGCCTCATCAAGCCCAAGCCCCATATCGACCCAAATCTCACGCTCGCGCCTTTTATTCTTTCCCAGGAAATCCTTGAAAGCCTTCTCAACGGCCCCACTTCCATCAGCGGCAGCTCCAACACTGCCATACCGACGGGCGCACGCATAGACCTGATACAACCACCTGACATTCCCCTTAGGAAATGTTAGCAGCTCCTCATATTCTGTACTTCGCCTCAAATCCCTCTCTGAGACTAGACGCACGCCCGCTTGCGAGAGCAGCGGCTCACCAAGGCGGAAATAGCGAGAAGCGTCGACGTCAGATATCCAGAGGGGGGACTGCGTGGCGTGGTCATAAAACCGGCCGTCCATGAACGTTGCTTCATAGATGGTAGGAGCCCTCCATGTTGGGTCTAGGGTATCAGGCGTGTGATTCTCCACCAGTAGACCTTCTTCGCGAAGCGCAGCTGCTAGATCAGGCCGTTTCTCTTGGACCTTTGTTGCGACGAGCCAGTCAATATAGGTACGCGGTACATTCCTCAGCTTCTCTCCCGCGTGTTTGCCGAAATCGAGGATATAAGCTGCTCCATCGTAGTTGAGCATCGTGCCATTGCGCTTTGCCTCCTGGCTAATTGCAAGCTTTTTCGCACTGGACGGTGGAATAGCTGATTCCGTTTCCGACAACTTGCGCTTCTTCGTTGGTGTCGCAGGTAGAGGCTCGCTTTCTGCAATGGGGGCGAGGTATTTGCCTTTAATTAGGGCTGCTTTGAGGTCATCTTTGTCGGCGTAAATTCTCTGACTCGTAAGCCAGGCGCGGTAGCCTGATGGTAGTTCATCAAGAGGTTTCCCCAGGTGCTTGCCAAATGTCATGCGGTACGGTTGATCGTCCATTATAGTATGGTTCTTACTCGTCAATCAAAGAATTTCGGTCAGCGGCCAGATGAAACAGATGCGACCGATAGAGACTCGTCGATTGACGGATGCCCTGGAAAACATAGGATCACTATATCAATGATAATGGGTCTTATTCGCAACCAGATCTTTCATGAAGTCCGCCTGTATGTAAGCCCATACAGCAATGCCACCATGCACGTTCGTTGTTCGTGAAAGGGGGGTCACACCGCCCCCACAAACCCGCAGGGGCCTTGCATTAGTTGGACGCTCGGCGCCATCAACGTCGCTTCATACCGTTGACGAATCTCAGGTTCTTAACGACGGCCACAAGGATACCCATAACACGGACACATGATTTGTTGCTTCTACTCCGTACTCTTGAAAAAAGTTTGGAGTCAGCCTTCCCTCTCCGCCGTTTCCGCTGCCAAGGCGACTGCCCCAAGCTCATCCCCCACCGGACCTAGGGTGAGCGTCGCTTTGTCTCGGCGCGACGGGATCATCTTTGCGCCCCTTTAGAGGTGGAGATATTACTGACGGATCATCGGAACTGTTCTTAGGAGTGTACGCTGGAAGAGAGGTGGTGTACGCCTAGGTATGTTGTAGGAATAGTAGCCCTATGGATGAAGTCCTTGTCACACTAATTCTTAAGCTTAATACTTCCCGTCGCCATTAACGTCCTTAGCTCCTCATGTCTTCACGTCTCGTCGTCCCCTTGCGCACGTCCACGGCACCTTCCGGAATCCGCGCCTTCTTTCCCCCCCGTCCGCCAGAAGATGACTTCGGAGATTGCTCCGGCGGCATCATGACCAAGTCTGCTACTCCCCTGCCCCAAGGAGCTATGTGAGATGATCAGCCAAACCGCCTCCCCCAACACACTCCATACAAGAAACGAAAACGCAATCTTACCACGCTCCTCTGTTTTTTCCACCTCCGACACCGTCTCCTCCTCGTCATCCCCCACAGAATTGCTACGACTCAACAGCGGCGATCTCGGAATGCATTTATGGGCGCTCTCGTCGTTCGGGGAATGAGCCTCCATGTACGACATGACCGAGGATTCGTGGTGAGGAGGTGGAGACTTGTCATCAAGGGCATGGGTAGTGATATCATGTAGGTCGTCGACTGCGGTGTCTTGAATTTTGGAGAGTCTGCGGTTCTGCATTTTCGGATGGCCGGGGCTGGCTGGCGGCGAGGTTAGTTCAGACATTGCTGCTTCTGAGGCGAGAGCTGATGAAATGCAGATCGATGGAGGCACTCCGCTTGACCCGAAATTGACGAATTGGAGCCTTGAAGAAGGGACATGAGAAGCGTCGTTTAGGTGTAGGTCATTGATGCCAATGCCCTTGAATGGACTATGCTAGTGTGGTGAGCCAGGGTCGCCCACCCAAACACTGAGGCGGGATCCGCCTAAAGTGTCACGAGCGTTACTGCCAAACATGCGGGTAACAGCGGGCATCATTCTTGGGGCCTTGGCCAAAGTGGTGTGACAAACGCGTCATTGTAAATGCACGCTAGACCCTGCAGAGAGGAAGGCATAGACCCATCGTCATCAAATGAGCGACACAACAAGACGTAAGTCCTAGCTCTGAAAACCAGCATTCCTGCATCTCCTGAACATCTCCCAGTCTGATCCAACAATCTCTCACAAAACACACACCAAACCCCCAACAACAACATTCACACACCAGAACCCTCTCAACTCCCCCATCCCATCCATCACAAACCCACCAAAACAATGTCAGAAAATAACCAAACCCCTCTCACGCCATCCCACGCCTTCCCACCCGCAGCAGACTCCACAACCGCAGACCCACAGCACGCGAGAGCATCCCTCCCCAAGAGCGAGAACACAGCCAGCGACTCGCACCACCACCACCACGACGTCGCCAAGGGCTACGAGTCCTGTGCTTCCTGCCGCGCCAAGGGCAAGGAGCCCTTTCAGGGACATACGGATAGGGAGGAGGGGTGTACGTGTGGGATTGGTAAAGGGGATGGGGCTTCATAGAGGGGATGTGGGTGGAGGGTGAGCGAGAGGGGAGGGTATTTGGCAATGGTCTCCTCTAGCATTGCTGCCTGGAGGCACAGATGGAGGTGCGTCTCTCAATACACCCCTCCCCACCATATAAAAGTTGATGGTTCACGGATGGCTGATCGAGTTGTAGGATTTCAAGGGGAATGGTTTCAGCCTATTCGGAGGGCAATCGATGAGCATATCGAGGAGAAGGTTTTGCTGGAGAGCAGCTCGAGCGGTGAAAAAGTTCTAGAACGAAAGAACTGCTGTGGCTGATGGATGAGTTGCACATTTGAACTTTGATGGTAGCGATAGCAGAATCAGATTTGAGACAGCTGAACTTAGATGATTGTGATTGATTGAGATTGTTTAACTATTTCATGATCTGAGAGCACTGACGTCCTACCGTCTGCGTACAAGGACAAGCGAATCTTGGTGTCTGGAATGGTAATCCCACGTTTCTGCCTGTGCTTCGCAAGTAGATGTAGTGGTTATCACCGTGATAGTTCGGGAATTGGTAACTTGGTATGAGTTTGCTATGCATGCAAATAATGCTGATGCTATTCGCTACGAGTAAAGAAGCCGTATGGAATCTAATGCCGCAGCAGCCCGACAGCAGCTAGAAAAGCCCCATTACACCAATCCTCCAGCAATCCATAAGCCCCCAGCCAGAATCTCACCCCCTGCCACCCTCTCTATACCTCGTCCTCAATCTCCACCGTCCACCTACTCTCCAAACTCTTCACCCTCGCCACAAAGTCAGTCCAGCACTCGTCCGCGCTCTGCGGATCAAACAGCAACACCATACTCCTCGTCCTCCCATCCTCCACGCCCGCCATCACGGCTTCGTCGGTCGTCTGCCCAGCAGCAGTAGCGAGGGGGTCGGCGTATTGGATCTCGCATTTGGGAAAGGGACCGCCGAAGGAGTCTTGGATCTCGTTGGTTGCGTTGGTGAGGGTTTCGAGTGTTGGATAGATCTTGTGGAGCGTTAGTAAAAGCGTTTCTTATATATGTTAAGAGGGGGGGGGAAAGATGGGAGGGAGGGGGAAGGATTACGCACGAATATCCTGACGGGGCAGTCGTCACGACCTTCGTTGTTGTTGAGGGCGGAGAGGCGGAGGCGGTAGAGGGGTTCGGGGATGGTACCGAATTTGTAGCTGGGTTCTCGCCATAGGCCTTGGCTTTTGATGGTCGGGGCGTGCCAGAGTTCCTGTTCGTAGGGGCGCAGGTCTACTTGGTTGAGGGCTGGCATGGTGGAGGAAAGAGGAGCTCGGGATTTCGGTATGGTGTTGGTAAGGATGGTTGGGGTATCTGGTTGTAGGAGCTACAAAGGAGCTTCCTTATATGACACCGACTGGTCCATTCTCCAGGGTCAATATCACTCGTTTGAAGTGGCCTGACAATGCAAAGATTCACGCAACATTGATGTTTTCCGATCTTCGATGCCTTGGCAGAGAATGGACCAATCGAAGTAGTGGAATGTTAAGTCGCCCTGGACCGAAATGGAAGTGGTGCGACGTCGAAGCCGATAGTACGCCCATGCTTTGCGTAACTGACCGCGCGTGTATCGAGAATCGAGATCATTCAATGTGGCGTGACAACAAGCTAGATTTACTTTTATCTAGTGCCCGAGTACTTCCGATTCCCGGCCCGCTACCGAATGAAAACGACACGCCACTGAGCCGCTACTCAAACAAACATTGGTCTAGGGAGGAACTGAAAAACTGCTTGCCTCACTGTCCTCCACCTTTGCCGTTCACGTTCACGTTCATGTACAGAGACCATGCATCTATTTAGGTGATCATCATCTTTTCCATTTGAGGACTCTACCTAGAAATATCCTCCCAAGCATAGTTCCTACACTTCTAATGCCTACCCACATCCATTGGGATCGTTCTCGAGCCCCTTCGTATTCTCCCATACGACCTGATAACCCCATTCTCGCCCAAACCGTCATTGTGCTCAGTACACTGGTTAATGAATTAGCCGTGCCCTGACTTCGAGACGACTACGGACAGATCAGTCACAACTCTACAACCACAGCACAAGAATGAATGATGCTGACAGATGATAAGAATTGCGAGAAGAAAAGGCAACAAGCTCCATGAGTCTCGGCTCGCTCAGGAACGATTGGCAGCGCAAGACGAACGTACTGATGCCTGCCAGCTCGTTGGCAATCGTTGTTCCAATATAAGATATGGGATCTTGGCTTTCAAAGGTCCTGAGATGAAGTAGAAAGATGATCTACGTGCAAGATCTCGGATCAATAGGATCTATGGTGTCGGGCAGCAGCCAACGTCGCGCTATTAGTATGATAAAGGACCGCGCTATTTTCATTGGTGGCTTAACCTGCGAATTTTCGCTAGCATAGAGATGCTAAGCGATCTGTGGTGGTCCAGAAGTTGTCAAAAGGGCAAGAAGGGTCTACCCTCAGATCTTGGCGGTCGGTTAGGCACTTGAACGTCCATGGAGCGCCGTTTGAGCGGATCCTCTCATTCCTCAGACTTGGGCGCATGGCCCATTCATTTCGTCAACGAGTGTGTTTCAGGAGAGCGCAGTCTGGGCAAATGACAAGTTTCTCCAAGGCAGCAACACGTAACCTTAAAAAGTCAATCTCCTTGATTCGTGTCTGGCTCTCGAGCTCCGCCTGCTTTACGTATCTTATCGCCTCATTGAGAACGTCTGCTTTTCTTGTCTTATTCGGATGGTCGTCAAATTTAGGGTCCCCAGGCTGGTCGTTAGCATGGCGTATATCGGAGAGTGTGTGATCCAGCTGGGTGATTTTGGTGTTGAGATTCTCTCGATATCTCCGCTCAATGACAGAGTGCGAGCTTTTAGCCGACGATCTAGCCTCAGGCTCTCTATCAGCTGAACCGAGCTTGGCTTCCGCGTCCGTGGTTTGGGTCGCTTCGGGCTTACATATTCCGCCCGTAGAGCTATGTCTCCTCTTCGGCAGTGGCTGGCTTTCCGCAGAGCTCGAGTTCTGTGAGTAGTGATGGGGTTCTTCGCTGTTAGAGTTGGCTCGCTTAACGAAGAAGTTGCGGTCGAGGTTGTTTTCCGTTGCAGATGTTGTACGACTATGCTCGTAGGAGGAAGGACGTGTGGCCGGAAACATATCCTGACTCGTCCCGTCGTTCGTTAGATCAGTGGACGATGGCAAATTCCATATCTCACCTTCAGTGATCTTGGTTGAGCTCGTATCGCAGTTTGAGAAATCCAGATAATTTCCTGAGCCATGACCCAAAGGGCGGGAATAGTCACTGTATTGAGGCTGGAAGGCGGGTGAGGCATATATGGGTGATGGCTTTGGGTTAATGATCGACGGCTCGCCTGACAGCTCTTCTGAGTACATCCAGCTTGTATCTGAACATGACATTGGGAAGTATGAAGTCATGCCGTGACTGGCGGGCGAGGTGGATGAGGCGTAGGGCAGGGGCATGTTGGAGGATGGCGTGGGATAGCGACTGGCCTGTGAGGAACCATCAGTCAGCAGACTAGGAGGCCTCTGCAGAGAAGGATAATACTGACGGCCGCTGGTGAATGGCTGTGGTTCTGGTCGAAGGGAACATCGTTCATATTGGCTTCCTCAGCAGAGAAAGGCATAGGTCGTGGGTAAGGGTCGGAGAAGGCAATCGCAGAGAATTCAGGGATATGCATCAGAATGTGGACATGTGTGAGTGTCAGATGCTTGATGTATGCTTGGTAGAAATGAGCAAAAACACATGATTGAGTGAAGAAAAGGCAACACGAATAAGGAATATGCCCCTCACTTCTAGAAAGCCTGAGAAGGTGAAGATGGAGATGGCCAAGACTCTGTATCCACGCTAAGATAAGGTTAATGACCTAGTCCCCGTCGGAGGTTCTTCCGATCGCGATTGCCCCTACGCGAGGTTCCGCATACCAAGACACGGAAGTCTGATAGCTGGAATTTGAAACCATTCTCTTAGCCAAATCACCTCTGCCCACCTCAAAGCCGCGCATAGGGGCGCCGGGCCTGTGCAGCCCCAAGTTCACCCTTCGCAAGAAGAGTCTCGATTCTGAGGGTGCGGATTGTAGTCCGAGGTTTCTAGCACGTGCAATGCTGAACGTGAGAGAAATCAGGGGTGCGATAGGCTTGCGCCTCTAGCCGTGCCAATAGTTTGCTAATTGCCATAAAGCGCTCCTGGGTGGGGAGCAATCCTTCGACCATACGTGCCATCCATGATAACTTGGTTCGTAGTTACCTAGATTTGTTGTAATCGTAGCACCCGTCTCTGTCACGGAGAAGTTTTAACCCCCATCTTGATAGACGTCCGGTTTCTTCTCTGAGATGTCGTGACCATGGTGGCTGTTGAGTCCATGCATTTGACACATGAGGCTTTCGACTCGGGCTTCTAACTTCCGCAGTTTTTCCCAAATGGGATCGACAGCATGCTGACTATGATTTGAGTGTGAATTGTCCTTGGTAGTATGGTGTATGTGCGTTGTTTCGTCGTAACGCGCCGCGAAGCCGCCCTCAACGTATTTGCTTTGGTTGCTATTGGTACCGTGTGCTGAAGTCCCGCCTGCCCCTGGTAGGATGTGATGGATCAGCGACCCGACCTGGTGCTCGAGCCTCACAAGACTTGCGACCATTGGTTCCACCCGTCTTTGGATATCTTGGATGTAAGCTCTGTGCTGGATAGGGACTTTGCAGCTACAGCCATGTTTTTCGCAGCGCTCAAGTCCAAGTTCTGGAAACATCGTTAGGGACAATGAAGAATGATCAGTCTGATGGACCCACCCTGGTGGGGAGGTTGGCCTTTGACGGTGTATCCATCATCGGCAGATGCATCCTCTTGATTTTCGAATCGCCCATAGCGACTGCACCACACAGGACCGTCCCAACCAGTCCATTTGTCTTCAGATGCAAGGACATCCTGATATGTCTCAGCATTCTGGGTCACGAAGTCCTTGGATCTGGGGTGTGGGTATTGAAGCCCCGCACCTTTGGCTCTTGTTCAGATTGAGACCTGATGCTCTCTACGGCCTTGTCTTCCGATTTGCTGAGTTGCTCAGTGCCGTTATCGGCATGGGAATGAGCCATGAGGAGGTTTGACGGGCCGTCCAATGCTGCGGGGATTGATCGGTCAGAGGTGCTGAGAATGCGCGCGATGTAGTCGATGACACTCTCGGGAAACGTCCTCTATAAGTATGCTCAATTCTGGCTTGCCTGAGCAACATGGTGGGACCCTAGTCGCTATGCTTTGTCTGCTCACAAACACGTGAGGCCGACATGAGGCGCTGTCAGCTAAGACAACTCCGAAACGTTATCTGGATCACTAGTCGAGTTTGGGACTAGCTTGATTTGAAAGACTTCCAAGCTAGCGGCCCCACATGCGGCTGTGGCCGCCTAGCGCTATGCGGGGCAGGCTCCGAAACCGTGCCTGGTGATTTTAACCGACTGCGATGACACCCGTCTCGGAACAACAATGATCCCACCGTGGACCCTGGCCTGATTATTGTGACATTCCATTGCGTGGTCGTGCCCGTGTGCCGTACCGCGACGCAAGACTCTTACGGCCGCAAAGACCATCATACCCTAACACTTGCTGGATGCCCCGTTCCATTACAGCTCTCGAGACCCCGGGAATGGAGACCCTGCATCCAATCTTCCGGGGGGCAAAGGGGCAGGCATCACGCCACTCTCACCCCAGCGCTTGAATATCACCGCGACTCGCTTGCTCAGGTCACACGGGAGTCCTCCATTCACTCGCTCAGAAAGATGACGAGTCAAATCAGCATATGTCCAATATCTTTTGATACGTAGGCATCTCCCACTGCCTCCTGACAACAACGACCGCTTTCAGCATTTGCGGACCGTATCGTTCAGATGGGAGATAAACAGCACCTCTCCGTCGGCATGGCCCTTACAGAGGCCGACATGGCCAACCCACCAGCCCTTCCGTCTCGCATCCCAGAGGAGTCGCTCAACTTTGCTGCTCACCTTGATACTCCTCCGTTGGAGAAAGCCACTGCGACAGCTCTGCTGCATTTCAGGCGCGCCGCTGATTACATTGCTGCGGGTATGGTTTGAGGATCTATACAACTGCCAGACCATGTTGAGCTTACCAAATCACCTAGCGATGATCTTTCTTGCCGATAACGTTCTCGTAGAACGTGACTTGACCTTTGAAGACATCAAAAACCGCTTACTTGGTACCCATCTTCTATGCACTCTCTAAGCTAAGTGACTGATGTTGTTCAGGCCATTGGGGGACATGTCCAGGCTTGAACCTTACGATTGCCCATCTCAACCTTCTCATCCGAAAGCATGATTTAGATATGATCTTTTGCGTTGGACCGGGTCATGGTGCTCCTGCCCTACTAGCTTCTCGATGGCTCGAAGGCTCCCTTGGTAAATTTTACCCCAAGTATTCTCGAGACCGGCAAGGGCTTCACAACCTTGTCAGCAAATTTAGTACTCCGTCTGGTCTTCCAAGGTTGGTTGAAATTCTGGTCTGCCGAGGCATCGTCATTGCTGAACCATTTTCAGCCATATCAACGCCGAGACGCCAGGATCAATCCACGAAGGTGGCGAGCTTGGGTATGTCCTGTCTGTAGCATTTGGAGCGGTGATGGACAAGCCTGATCTGGTCGCCTGCGCTATCATTGGGGACGGTGAGGCTGAGACGGGTCCTACTGCGACGTAAAATTTGTCTCCTTATACCCATTGCCAATCTCTTTGCTAATCGTTACTGCAGCGCATGGCATGCCTACAAATACATTGATCCTAAGGAGTCGGGAGCTGTCCTTCCAATTGTCCACGTCAATGGTTTCAAGATCAGCGAGCGCACAATATATGGCTGTATGGACAACAAAGAGTTGGCTTGTTTGTTCACCGGCTATGGCTATAAACCACGATTTGTGGGAGACCTCGATAATATTGACGCAGATATGAGTGCGTCCATGGAGTGGGCGCTCCACGAAATTAAAACAATTCAGAGCGCTGCTCGCAGCGGCCATCCTATTTTCAAGCCCCAATGGCCAGTCCTCATCCTAAGGACGCCAAAGGGTTGGGGAGGGCCGAAGATTGTGCATGGAGAGTTTGTAGAGGGCTCCTTCCGCTCCCACCAGGTGCCGCTTCCGGCAGCGAAAACAGAAACAAGAGAGCTTCAAGCCTTGCAGACCTGGCTTGAGTCCTATAAGGTGTCAGAACTTCTCAACGCAAATGGTGGAATCTTGAGTACGATTGATAGCATTATACCTGTTGATGACAAGATGAAGCTCGGCCAGAATCCCCAAACTTATGATGCCCACAAGCAATTACAGATTCCGGACTGGGTTCCCTTTGCTGTCATGAAGGGGTCCCAACAAAGTTGTCTTAAGACTGCTGGGGAATTTCTTGACCAAGTCTTAGTCGACAACCCTTATACCATGCGTATCTTCAGTCCTGACGAACTCGTGAGCAACAAACTTGACGCTGTCTTCCGCCATACAAGCCGAAATTTCCAGTGGGATCAGTACTCGAACAACAAGGGTGGACGTGTCATTGAGATACTCTCTGAACACACATGCCAAGGTGAGATTGTTTCCTGCAGTACCCATTGAAGGCGAAAAGCAACTAATGGCTGCATAGGCTTCCTTCAGGGCTATACTTTGACTGGTCGTACGGGCGTCTTTCCTACCTACGAAAGCTTTCTCGGAATTATACATACGATGATGACTCAATACAGCAAATTCAACAAAATGTCCAAAGAAGTCGCATGGAGGAAAGATGTTAGTAGCATCAACTACATCGAAACCAGCACGTGGACTCGCCAAGAACATAATGGGTTTTCTCATCAGAATCCCTCATTCATCGGCGCCGTCTTGAACCTCAAACCCAATGCTGCACGGGTCTATCTCCCTCCAGACCCAAACACCTTCTTATCGACTTTTGCACATTGCCTTGGATCCAAAAATTACGTCAATCTTATTGTAGGTTCGAAACAAACACAGCCCGTCTGGTTAGATCCCTCGGAAGCAGATGCCCATTGCAAAGCAGGAGGAAGTATCTGGAAATTCGCCAGTACAGAGGCTGGCGCCAACCCTGACGTGGTCCTTGTTGGGATCGGCGCAGACCTGATGTTCGAAGTACTTGCAGCGGCCGCGTACTTGCATCGTTTGGCCCCGTCTCTACGAATGCGCATTGTCAACGTCACAGATCTGATGATACTAGGACTCGAGGGCTCCCACCCTCATTCCCTGAGCCACGATGCATTCGACGAACTTTTCACTCCGGACAGGAATATACACTTCAATTACAGCGGCTATGCCAACGAGCTGCAAGGCCTCCTCTTCGGCCGTCCAAAGCTCGACCGCATCATGATCGACAGCTATCGCGAAGAAGGATCGACGACGACGCCCTTTGACATGGTGATTCGCAACCGGTGTAGTAGATATGATATTGCACAGATGGCCATCAAAGGTGGTGCGAAGCATAACCGAAAGATCCAAGCGAAGATGCAGGAGCTGCTTGATCAGGTTCAGCAGGATATGGCTAAAGCCCAGGAATACATCCTTGCATCCGGACAAGGTCTGTTGTTCCTCTGCCCATTCTATATTGCGGATCAAAGCTAACACAAGCCTCAGATCCCAAGGGCACTTATAACACACCGGTCTTCGAAAAGGAAATGGCAAATGGTTTTCATAGCCGAGATGCATAGCAAGCAGGGCCTTGAGAATTGCAATGGAAATGCAACACAACGAGAATGATTGCTCCTTTTAGCGATCAGCAATCGTGGCATCTCTGCAAAGCGCCCTCGGATGCGTCCACAAGATACACCATCTGATCTCCATGTCGCACAAGTCTCACTCTTCATATCAAATAACCCAGAACATAAGACTATCAATCTATACCTCAGCTTAACACTCAGCGATATCCCTAG
>JAABUK010006240.1_pt1 | contig 17916 bp, 19 predicted proteins | sample 5559141 | NCBI WGS metagenome assembly JAABUK01 (sample SAMN10711869, study PRJNA513367) | rock metagenome | isolation source: Antarctica rocks | place: Antarctica: Victoria Land, Pudding Butte nord | collected 2016-01-03 | reverse complement strand
CAGAATCTGCTGGCGCTTCCAGCGAAGAGGAGGCAAGCTTTGCCGTCAGGACTGATTCAGAACTGGATGCATTTTCTGGACCAGTTCAGATGCCTGCTCAGCCCTCGGTCCACCCCAAGTCAGTCCTGCCAGCAGAAGCAGTGGCAAGACCTGGGATCTCGTCAGATCAACAACCTTCTACAGAGGCTCAGCCGCAAGACCAAGCTGACCTCCAAAGAACACAGCTGCATGAGCAGGTCAAAGCTGAGTCTCACTTCACAGAGACACAGCCGCAGACGCAGGCTAAGTTTGAAGAGACTGAGCCACAGGCCCAACCACAGGCCAAAGCTGTATCTCACAGCCCACTGGCACAAGCACGCTCTCAGCAGGAAAGCACAGCAGGCCATGACAATTCAGGACCTAGCAGCACATCCCATGAAACCAACATAGCTGCTGCTCCACCCAAGCCTGAGCCTGACAGTGCAACCTCTCCTCCTCCGCTCAACGGTCAAAGCAATATCCCAGCTATCGTCGATGACACTTTGGAGCCCAGGCTGCAGCCAGCAGAAGAGCCGGCAGTGACATCTCAGTCACAAAAGATCACAGTCGACCAGCTATTGGCCTCTGGGCCTTACAGAATTGATGTTGAGCGCAAGCATGTGCTGGCTAAAACTTTGAAGAGATATAAGGCCAAGGTGGACGAAGTCCATGGCTCGGGCAGGGTAAGACAAATGACCCACAATCAGCTTCAGCACATGATGAAGGCATGTGCTCTCATTACAGTCAGTCAGTCACTGCAACAGTGTACAGCATGTTGAAACTATATGCTGTTGCTTGCAGCGGAAGCCCGATATGATTGCATTCAAGGAGCTGAGGCAGCTTTCTCCAGAAAGGGTCCATGGCCATATAGCAGGAGTGGAATTGGGTGCACGCTTTGGGGGTAGGGGTGAAGTTGCCATCCTGGGCATCCATACTCAAATGATGAGAGGCATAGACTGCTAGTAGGTCACCTGCCCTTCACGTGAAACCAGAACCTTCTCTAGTCAGCGTACATGTGTTGCCTATTGTTGAGAAGCAGATCAAGTCACAAAGTCCTGTGGCGCTGCTCACTAGGCGTTGTTGATGTTGAGAGTAAACTAGTGTACTGCCCTCCATGTCATGTGAGTGACGCAAATGTGGTGTAAGAAGCGTTTGCTCATGTGGGTTTGTTGCAGAATTTGCAAAGCTTGCATCAAATGCTGTGTTAGCAGACAAGTGTTTGTGCAATGTGCAGCAAGGGGTTCCCTGCATATGCCATTGTCATGTCAGGTGGGTACAAAGATGATGTTGATGAAGGGCTGATGATTGACTATACCGGGGAAGGAGGTCAAACGGCTGGCAAACATGTGAGTTGCCGTCCTTGCATGCGCCAACACTGTTGCTTTTCAACTTGTCTCACAGTCATCTATTACTTGTCCTGACACAGTACTTTGTGTTCAAGTCAAGAGTGCGCTCATTTGATCACCAGAATGTCATGCATGATTGGGGTGACTTTGAAGTGCAGAAGTTTTGTGATAATGCTTGTCTACTTTGTGTGTCATGACATGCTGGATTGCTTGTGTGTTGTCTGTCGCGACAAACAAGCATGTACCATGTCACATGACTCTGGGACAGAATGCATCTGTGGGTGTGTCCTGAGCATGGTCCTGTACAAAGGGTTGTCATTGCATTCTTGTAGACCAAGGATCAGACCTGGACTGCTGGCAACTTGGCACTCCAAGATAGTCTTTGCCAAAAGGTGCCAGTTCGGGTAGTCAGAGGCTCCACAGAGAAGGTCAAGTAAGCCAGCTAGTCTGTTGCACATTCCAGCATGACTATTGCAGAGCTGTCTGCCATTACAAGCATCTGTCAGTACACACTGGGTTCTGAAAACTGCACTGCTGATCTGGTTGCGCTAGATGGAGTGATTTGGCAATGCGGCATGTATTGCAGCCCACAGTACTACAGGGAAAGTTCACCATGCCTTCATTGTCTGTGATATGCACGATGCCTGCCACATGAGAAGCCCACCAGCCCTCTCTGTCTGCAAGACAGTTTCTCACCATTTCACAAGTCACGTGGTGACTGCAGCAACCAGAAGGAGCTGATCTACACCTACGATGGCCTGTATGAGGTCACAGCAGCTGACATGGTGACTGGTCAGGAGGGCTTCAAGATATGCAAGTCAGTCTATCAACCTCCTCAAGTTGAAACTTGGCCTGCAATGCTAACACTATAGCACTGTTGCCACTACTTTCCATGGCCAGCTCTTCATTCTGCATGCTTTTGTGCCTGTTCCCCAAACAGATGCAGAACTGACCCAGCGGGCAAAACTTTGAGCCTACTACAGCGTGGCAGCTCGCATGATCCTCAGGCTCTTCTCTTGCCGGCTTTGCATTGTCATGTCCTCCACACAAAGCATCTTGCATGTGGATTGTGCACATCTGACCTGGGAACATGCATTTTTGACTTGACAGAGGTGGTGAGAGTATGAGAAATTGCAGGTTCAAGCTGAAGGCTCTTGTGGGTCACAGCAAGGCTGGTCAGAAGGTGACATATGGAGCCATCAAAGGCGCCAAGTTCAAGCAGCTTGCTCTGGTACATGCCCTTTCTTTGCCCTGCTGTGCGCCTTAGCACACTTGCTGCAACACAAGACTTGCGTAGACTTACATTCACACTCGCTGTGCCCCAGTAGCACAAGTCGTTTGAGTGCTACATACAATATTGTAAAGGTCCTTTCACGCTGCAGTCTCACCAGATGCAGGTTTGAGCCAATGCCAAGTGACTAGCTTGCATACTCTTGACAACACTGTAATTGCAAGCATGCACTTGTATGTCTGCATTATGTCTCTAGTCCCAGGGCAATTGGCGCTGTCACCAAAAAAACACCCAGCTTGTCGGCATCATCGGAAATTGGGTTGCATGGTGTACAGGCTCAGCGAGGGTCACGTATGGCTGCATCACCTCAGGCACCATCAGCTACCCAGGCAGCTTCCAGGCTGAAGGAACAGGAAGCTCAGCGCCTCATTCAGCTCAGAGGTGCTCCCCTGTTTGCACTCACTAACCCTTCTCCAGTTGTCGCATACAATTTTGTGCTTAGCTCCGGGCTGCCGCCTTAGGAGGCTCCCGTCATGATCGCTGAAAAGCGTAAAGTTTTTCTTTTTTTCTCTTCTCAATTTGTCCATCCTGTTCCTCCCAAGATCTTGCATCACATGTCGTGCTGCTTCAACCCTGCAAGGTGCCCTTTTGCATTGCCTATGCGTGACCGAAGCCAAGCTGCATGCACATGTATGGGGCTGGACCCACACACTTACCCCTCACCTGCCTGTTGTTGGGAGCATGTGCAAACTCTTTGCTTGCCAGTCAGTCTCATTGCACTCGTGGCTTACATAGCAGTCAAGCTCAGCAGCTTTATTCAAGCAATCATTTTTTGCTTCAACACGTGTGTTCTAGTAATAACCAGGTGCCCACCATCCTGAGTAGCTCCCCGCATGACGTCCTGTTTTGGCAGTCAGCGCTGCAACAGGAACATGCAGATTCTGCTGCCAAAGGCAGGGCTACATTTGCAGCGCATCCTCCTCAGCACTGCCATGCTAACCTTTGTGGCTGTGATGATTTAGGTCGGCCAGGCTTGCTGCTTCTGGACATCTCACATGACATAGAGAACAGGCGCATCCCTGTTTTCAATACTGTGGATGATGACCAACCTCCCACCGGCTTGCAGTACATCAGGTACTGTCATGCAGCTTTTCAAGTGTGTCAGCACTGTGCTGCTGCTAACCTGCAGCAGCTTTGCTTTCAAGCCTGTCAACGAACATAGGTTTTCAAGTCCACAGGCTCAAGCAGCTGATCGCGCCTGCTAGCATGGGTGTCAGGCCACTAAGTATAGCAGGTTGTTTGTGAACTGCAATAAGAGATTTCGTCTGGCAGTTCTCCCAAATGTCAATATGCCATTTGTGTTGCATGTTAACCGCAAGGTGCAGCACATGCAACAGAAGCGTGTCAGATGCAACATCAGTGGCAGCTTAGCTACCCGAGGGTAAACAGTCTGCTGCACAAGTCTCAAGACACTCAAACTCCTGCTGCCAATGCAGCCAGTCAGATGCTGATTACACCTGGCAAGCTCGCAAAACTAGTGTGCATCTTAGATGACCATGCATGACCAATTTCCTCCTCTGCAAGAATTGCCTGACCTCATCTGTCAGAAAAAGCACAGCTGTGGTGATCATCACAAGTACCATCAGCAATAATGTGCTAGCGCTGCTGTCTATCAAATAGATACACCTGCTCAACTGTCTGCAGGCATCAGCATGTAGGCTCCCAGTCAGAAGGTCTTGGTCTTATGATGTTACTCTTCAGATGTACCACCCACTCAGGTTTCACGGCATGTCCTGCTTTGGTGCAGGTTTCAGGAGCATCTGGCAGCAACAGCCAGCGTGCCGGCCACTGATGCAGCCACTCAGGTTCTGGCCAGGGCAGATGAGGCCATGGGCTTCCACAACCAGTGTGGCCTCACCAGGGCTGACACCACCAAGTGCCAGTACACTCCAGATGGCCGCTTGTGGGAGACCAACAAGTATGGTGTGTATGAGGTGAGCAGCCATGCTGGAGTAGCACCTCACTCTGCTGTTGCCCTTTCACTATAACGGCTTACAAAAAGTATATCATTTTTTGACTTTTAATGCCCATAAAAACTTGTTTAGTCATATATAAAAATTAAAAAAACGAAAGGTCAGAAATCAGCTGTGAAAAAGAAAGTTACCATGTATGATGTCACCTCTCTATACAGGAGCTGGCCTGCAGTCCTGACCAGTCTGCCTGGTCACAAAGCCTGCAGGAGGCACACAACTTGGTGTTGCTTTTCGTAGCATGATGCAGCTGCAGCAGCATTCTTTGATAAGGCCATGCAAGCTGTCCAAGCCTTCCCGTAGAGATGCTAGCAGCGTGCTTGGGCCTCAGCTTGCTCAGATGATCAGGCTACATTGTAAACCAAAACTCAGGATTGTGGCTGCGTGTTTGTCATGCAGTGCGCAGAGGGTGCGTCATCTAGGGTGGCCAGGCACTCGTGCAAAGACAGGAAGAACCGGGTGGTGACCATAGGCGTGGACCTACCACTGGAGGTCTTCAAGACTGCAAATGGGCGTGGCTGGGGCGTACGCTGCTCCTGTCACATCCCCATTGGTGGCTTTGTCTGTGACTATGTGGGCAAGCTGATGACAGACACTGAGGCAGTAAGTCTCTGTCATCATGCAGTGTCTCTAATGTTGTCCCTCGTTTGCGTGATTTGCAAAAGGGAAGTGACAGGCAGTGAAGCAGTAAGTCGTGTTGCTTCATGTCGAAAATGACGTGCACCCGGCGTGTCAGGCTATGTTGGCAAGCTGGTCAAAGTAACTGAGAGTGATGTCAACTCTCGCTACATTGAACATAGCTACCTGAACTGTGGCGTGCCCCTGCTGAAGTCTGTCTAGGAAGCTCACATACAGCAATGCAATTTTGTAGACTGCTGTTTTTGTGACATCACAGTCTCACACTGCCCAAAGTCACAAGGGCTTGACCAGGCATTTTGCCATTTTGGGCAGCATGAGCTGCCTCTGATCTCTCTACAGATACGTATGTGCCACAGGCAGCAAAAGCAGACAGCCTGCTTGTTTTGCAGGATCAGAGCAGCAATGATGAGTACCTGTTTGATCTGGACCACTTTGTGTCTATGGCTGGGGAACCCAGTTCAGATGTGGACCCTGACAGACTGCCGCCGCTGCCCAAACTAGGTGACAGTGACGAGGCTGATACTGATGTACATCTGGTCCTGGACGCTCGCCTGCAAGGTGCGCTGTCATGCCTGCTTGCTGCCTGCTGAACACCTGTACCTGTTCCTGATGCTCTTTTGCTGCATCTTGCTGCTGCTCCAAGCAAAGCCTGCTTGCTCATCGCGGTCTGCCCACGGTGATACCATATCGCTGCACAGCTGCTGAAGCCTTGCTTTGCTGTGCTGCCTTTCATCCTGTTGCACATCTGCACACAAGCTGGCAATGTCAGCTGTACAGGTGGCTGGGCCGGGCACTGAGTGGTGTAGCCGCTGCTGTGAGGCTTTGATAGCGCTTTTGTGCATGCCTGCAGGCAATGTGGCGAGGTTCATCAATCATTCATGCAAAGGGAATCTGGTGATACAGCCAGTCTTTACACACGGCTGCAATGGGCTGTTATACAGGATTGCTCTTTTTGCCAGCGAGGAGATTGCAGCACATACCGAGCTGACTTATGACTATGGGTACGCTGAGGGTGTAGTGCACAATAGACTGATGGTGTGCAAGTGCGGCTCAGAGCACTGCCGTAAGTGCTTGCTGTGAGACTCACCGTCATTCATCTTTGGCAATTGAATGCTTTTAGACACTTAATGCATAAAGCTGTCTCCTCATTGTGTGTTGCTGGTCTAGAAACAAGTGCATTGTTGATTGGCTTTGATGTAGTCACCACCTGCCACAAAGTACATGTATCGTGTATGTCCATTATCCAAGACCTGTGCATTTGCATTCTTGTACTGCAGTCACATTGTTTGCACCGTCTGGATATGACAGTCAGAAGATGGCAGCTGTAGAAGAAACACAGCGATTCGCAGCAGTAGCTTCTTTACACTGCTTAGGCCTTTCGAATGGCCTGTGATCATGTATGCTATGAGCTAAACTTCGCATGTGGGTCTGCATGCTTTGCGTTGCCAGCACACCCACAGCTAAACATGCCTATCAAATAGGGTGACATGATAAGCAATTGCGTGCTCTTCTGATCAGGTCTTGATTGAAAATGTGTGGCAGCAGCACTCAAACGAGTCAGTCTCAGGTCCAGTTTGCAGGCCCCTACTGACCCTAGCTAGGGCGAAATTGCCAACTGATCAGACACACATGGCAGGTTGGTGCACTTGCTCTTGCTACCGGCTAAAGAAAGCATGATGGGGTAGCTGAGTGCGCTTTGGCCGCAAAGTTATCCGCACCTTCTGCTGTATGTGTCTCGATATTTTCGAAGCCCCAGGACTGTGAGCTTGCTTTGATGGCAGACGATCCTCAGAGCTCCGACTTCGCTCCGGAGGAGGATCTTACCCCCGAGCACAGCTCAGACAGCTTAACAAATGGAACCACCAAAGTCGCCGCCGACAGAAAAGTCATAGCGAAGTTTCTGATCTCTAACGCAGCAGCAGGCAGCATCATAGGAAAGGGTGGGGCGACCATTTCCGAGTTTCAGGAGCAATCAAGCGCTCGGATTCAACTCTCACGAAACAGCGAGTTCTTTCCGGGGACAGCAGACCGAGTGTTGTCTGTGTCGGGCCCCGTGAACCAAGTCCTCACCGCACTGCACCTCATAGTCGGAAAGGTCAAGAGCGAGGAGGCAGTAGCGGACTCTTTGCTGTCGAGAGATGGCAGGTCTACACAGCTTAGACTTTTGGTACCAGCAGCACTATGCGGCACCTTGATTGGCAAAGCTGGAGCCACCATCAAAAGCTTCCACGAGGATTCCCATGCAATCATCATGGTATCCCCACAAGACCGACAACCTGCAGGGGTGCCAGACAGGATTGTAAAGATCACAGGTACGTCTCCACCCTACATCGGTTGTGATTCTTGCTTATGGTGTGCTTGAAAGCACATGAGTTGCCCTTGTGCTCTGCAGAACAGTGCTGTATCAACCTTCTGTGCCAGGCGCCAATGGGCTCAGCTTGATACACATCTGCTCTTGTCTTCTTTCAGGTGAACTGGAGCACATCATGCGTGCTGTGGCGCTCATCCTCAGTCGCTTGTCATCCAACCCCAACTATGACCGCTTCACAAGCGAGCGCACAAGCTACTTCAACCAGTTTCCTCAAGGCAGCAACGCATCACTGGCTGTGCCAGCATTGTCTCCCTCAGGCTCTCCCAACAAGAACATGCCTGCCACCATTCCCTTGTCCCCAGGCAGCAGAGCAGGTGAAAGCGAGGTGACTTTGCCAGTGCCAGGCAACAGAGTTGGTGCAATCATTGGCAAGGGCGGTGAAGTTATTAACCAGCTAAAGTCAGTGGTTGGAGTCAGGATCAGGGTATCAGACCGAGAAGATCTAGTGCCAGGCACACAGAATCGCAAAGTGACAATTTCTGGTCCTACAGAGTGCGTTCAGATTGCACAAATTCTCATCAACCAAAAGATCAGTGCAGCTGCAGGTCCAACAACTGGTTGAAAATTTTGCCTCGGTCTTTGAGCAGTTTGTCCTGAAACTGCAGAGTGTCAACTTTGTACACCTGTTTTATGAATGTGTGACAATGCTCGCCTTTTACAGTGCACTGCAGGTCGATGTTATAGTGCCTTTCAAATAAATGGCATTTAATGCAGCTGTTGTAGTCAGTGAGCATGGCTGACATACAGCCGACACTCAAGACCTTCGTCTAACACTCTGTTGACCACGTCAATCATTGTAGAATCTGTGTTGACTGACTGCATCACCATGGCTCAAGCCAGCAAATGCATTACAAGGTAGATCTGGAGATACCCAACAAGGTGAAACAAGCCGATGTCTGATCGCATGCACCTTTGTGCATGCACCCACAGCCTGATTTGCTGCATGTTGCACAGTCTGTCATTCTTTGTGCATTCTTGATCTAATGCTGCTCATCCATGTGTGAAGATAACAGTATACCTAGTGCATCAATATACCTGGTGTCAGTAGCACACTCTGCTGATGCTGCATTGCAGGATTGTGCATTAAAAGCAGCAAGCACACCACTGCAGGTCTGACACCAGTCAAACATGCAACAGTGTTTTTACAAAAGAGCTTGTCGAGATGATTGCTGTGGCGCAGCACGCATTTTAAAAATCTCACCACTCTGAAAGTTGCAGCCCCACTGCAAACCCAAGCGTTTTTGCTTAGTCAAGCTTGCAGCTTGCCTTACCAGCAAGGCTGTTGCTTTAGCAGCCAAGCTGTTGCCTTAATAACCATGAGCCAAAACAACTGTGATATTGCCAAGTGTGAACAAATGACAAATCAGTGAGCGCCTCTATGATCCAGGCATTTTACCCAGCTCTGCGAAGTAGTGCATCCTTGAGAAAGTATATCTGAGATCCAATCTATCAAGGAAAGCAGCAAGCAAGACTTTTGGCTTTGCTTACACAGCCTGTGTTATCGCAGCTCAACATGCATTTCCTCAGCTAAAGCCTTGCGAGTCTGCTCTTGCAGCCCATTTATCTCTTCATCAGTCAAGCTCCTCTCCATGCTTCGATACGCTATCCGGTAGCAGTGACTTGTGCGTTGCTGCATGCACATCAATGTCAGCACTGCAGATTGGTGACATGCGTTGGTGTCCAGAAGCTTGCAGGTCAAAATTTCCTGTCTGGATGCAAACGCAAAGCCAACAGTACAGCTGCTGTAGTATTGCATAGGAGTTGTGTAAGCTTCTAAGAGTCTGCTGCAGTTACAAGCAGCAACACATCATGTTGCAAGAGGGTAATCAATACAACCTGGATCATCAAGATGAGATGTAACATGCAGACAAGTCAGACCAAAATTGCAGGTCATGGTAGCATCTGCATCTCACGCTGTACAGTAGTTGGCAAGAGACATCACGCTGCACAGTCTAGGGTGTGAGCAATCACCTTCTTGGGATGTGTGAAGGAATCTATTAGCTTGACTTCTTCTACAAGGTCACCAGCAATACCCCTGACTTGCTCGCACAGGTTATTCTCTGTGAAGGAGTCATCAGTTGGCAGCCAGAAGCTGACATCCTTGTAGCATGGCGGAAACCTGCACACACATGGAACCACTTCACTGTCAGCGCAGGAAAGCTATCACGTGCTAACATTGCACCCTGAGCCTCTCAAGTAACATGCTGCAGTTTGCTCAAACACTCACACAAAAGGCTTTGCTTGCTTGGCACTGAAGATGTGGATGCTGCTTTCAAGCCAGAGCAAGTCAAGCAGCTGTTTGCAGAGGTCTGCATCATCTGCAGTGTCCTTGTACTGCATCATTGTGCAACGAAAGGATATTCCACAGGCATGATGGACTGAGCACTCATCACTCTGAAAGGGCAAGCATGGCAATAGGGGGGCGAGAGGCTTACTTAGAGTAAGGCTTGAACTTGTTGCGCAGCTGACCCTGCTTGAACTGCTTGGTGAAGCGCTTGTCGTTGCTCCAGAAGAGGCGGATATCAGGGATGTCAAAGAGCACCATGGCAAGACGCTCCAACCCAAGCCTGCAGCACCACAGCCTGCTGTTACCAGATTGTTCACATTCAAAGCATTTTACGTAAGGCTTGCACCTATTGCATGCGTTCCGCTTGTCACTTGCTGAAAGGGAAGCGCATGCAATCCTGGCTAGGCGATAAACACTACCCTGCTGTAGAGACTAACCAGCTGGCCAGATTGCAAGCAAAGACGAGCCACAGTCAAATCCCCCTGAAATCTCTGCCTGGTCCTGTTTGTACCCTCCCTTGCTCGACTTGGCCTTTTGCATCATGTGTGCGCACAAACATTGGCTGACACAATAGGGCTGATGAGCTAGCCTGTGCAACAATAGGTTGGTCCCCAAGCCACTGACCGTGCAGTCCTTACATCAGAAAGATTGATGCAAGGAGCTGAGCTCTTGCTTGGAGCGTCAAAACTGTCTAACACCATCAATGAGGAATGCAAGCAGAGGCTAGGACTCAGGCCCCAAAGGTGAGAGTGAGTCACAGAGGGTGAGATAGACTCGGCAAACAGTCAAGGTGAGCAAGCAGACATTGAGTGTGAGTCATCAGAGGTGAGAGTGAGTCACGAAAGGGTGGGGTTGAGTTGGCAGACAGGTCAAGGTGAGCAAGCAGAGCCTGACAATGAGTAAGGGTGAGTAAGGGGAGACTGACCCAAAGGCCCAGGCAGTTTTGCCCATGTGGCCAGCCTCTTCTAGGATCTGGCGCTGAGTCACCCCACACCCCAGCACCTCTAGCCACTCCCCTTGGAAGAAGATTTCCAGCTCGTATGATGGCTCCTATGCATCAAAGCATGACATGTGACTTTTGATGCATGTGCACCACAGCACAGATTGTGTGCAATGCTTCGTGTCTGACTAATACTTGATTCTGGACTGCACAATGTCGTACTAACCAGCATGACTACTGTGTGACACTCCCTCAGACCAGATTGACACAAATGAATGACACTACATCCGTGCCCAATTGACCATTTTTCAAGAACAAACACAGCTGTAAATCACACAAGAGAAGTGATTGCCAGCACAGGACAACAGTTTGTAGTTGTGACACACTTAACTGGCAGTTCATTGACATTGCAACAGTGGGCAGACATTCTGGCTAGACAATAGTACCAGAATGCCAAGTGGCTGGCGTATCATGAAGTGCAACTTACAGTGAAGGGGAAATACGCGTCCACAAACTTCATCTCCACATCCCCAAACAGATGCTTGGTGAGGCCCGACAGCACAAACTTGAGGTCTTCTGAAGCTAACTGAGTTCCAGATTTGCCTGAAGCTTCAATCTCCTCGTCAGAGAGCACGTAGAGGCCCTCCATTTGATGGAAGACAGGGTAGTGCGAGGCATCTATGCTATCCCTCCTGTACACATCCCCAGTCACAAGGAAGCTCTTCTCTCCCTTGCGCAGCAACTCTGCTTGGTGAGCCGATGTGTGGCACCGTAACACCTGCGTTTCAGGCAGATGTTACGGGAATTCTCTTACGTATTGATGGAGTATAGTCTGCTTTGGAACTGCATGGGCAGTGGTCAGGCAGACACATGTGGCATGTGGGAATGCTGTGATTTGGTAAAGACTGTGTCCAAGTGGTTAGCAGCTGGGATTGTTCCTGCTCTGAAGTCAATGCCCCAGATGAAACATCCACAATGCAGACAGGAAGGTGTATTCCTACTGTGGGTGTTTTGGCCAGAAAGAGTAGCATAAACATGTGCATTTACCCAGAGATTATGTGTAGCAGTTCAACACTTCCATAGTTTGCAATGCACATTTCAGCTTGCAGCCTCTGTCATAATCAGCGTATGCCAAGCACGTATCATACTCAGCGTATGCCAAGCACGTAGTACATAACATGCAATCGAATGATGACACAGGCAGCTGATGCAGACACACATTGATGTCAGATTAAATAGGAAGAACAAGTGGAGTGCTAAAGCTGTTGTGCCTAGCACTGCGTACTGTCATCAATGACCATGCTGTAGAGCATCACCAGCAGCATTCTGATGGACAGTAGGTCTTAGGAGGGGAATGCATACCGTGTCTTTGTCTACATAGTAGGTATCATTGGGATTCCTGCTGACATGATCTACGGGGGTCAAAACATCATCAAAATTCTGCAGCAATGGATGCCTTTGTGAGGCTATGTGTTGCTTGATGAAGTCGAGGGGGCATGTGCGGCAGGCAAGCACACACGAGAAGAATAGCAATGCATGTGATAGGCTTACCGCTTTTGTGGACACTATCGGATAAAGGTCATCAAAGCTTGTGAACCTCCCTGGATAGTTTGCTTCAAAATACTCAACAATAGCTTGTTTGATGATGCAAATGGGGTGATTTGGTTGCCTGCACCAGTGCAAGACATGCTGAGTTCATGTGTTCCAAAATCACGTGCAGCATTTGCAAAGAATGTGTCATGCCAGGACTGCATTTTTGTTTGCAGGTTTGCAAGCAAGAGACTTACTGGTGTAGGTTTACACCAATCTTCTGGAAAATGTTGTCAGTGACGTTGTTTGCTTGGTTGTTAGTGATCACATCTGCATGCATTTCATTGTGTGAGAAGACACAGTGCCTAGTTGTGGCATTGACATCAATGCAAGGCCAGGACATTGTGCCAGAAATTGTATGGTCACCTTCCCTTGAAACTGTCACGGCACTGGAAGTTGTCAGCGCCCTTTGCTGTCTGCAAGGCTTAGCCTGAGCACCTGTGAGGCAAAGCAGGCCTGGCATTGCATTCCAAGCAACTTGGTGGACATCAGAATCTGGTATGAAGCATTCATAGCTCACCTGCGAATCGGTTTGCGCCAAAGCCTTGAAGCAAACGCCAATACGGTAGCCTTACGCGCCCGGGCACTGTGGTGAACAGACAGCTCGTCAAGCAATGCGCAAAACGAGGCATCATCACAACTCATCCAGCGCACTAAGAGGTGACCAAAAAGGACACACAAACCTGAAGCGACGCAGTGCAGATGGCACATCCTGGGAGCATGTCCAAGACGAGACACCGCCTGAACCACTGACATGTTGACGCACTTGAAGCGGCGCTCTGTCGGTACAGCCTCAGTGCATGCGAGTGACGTTTTTCAGATTTCGGAGCACGTACTTGTGCATGAAGCAAATATGGCGTAGCAAATAGCACAGCAATAAATGCTTGTTCGGCTTGTGACTAAGATTGGTGAGTAATAGAGCTAGAACACGTGTGGATGTGTTGCTCGCTGTTTCAGAAAATTTTCTGCCCTTCCCTAACGAGCAGAGTCGCGGCATAGCCTCAAGCGCTGAACTTTCGCACGTACCTGAGCAATCATGTGCATGCAAACATCATGCGAATCGTGTCAAAAGCCAACCTGGAAGGGTTGTGGTCGGCATGTAGACCAGGTGCGACTTCGTCTCGGTGTCATTTGCAAGCTTAAGGAGAGATCTCACAGCCAACATGCACAAGTTACAAGCAATGAATGTGCCCGTAGGCATTGAAGGATGTGCCTGTCGAGAAACGGTGCACGTGCAAGCCTTGCACCCAGGCAGAGCAGGACAAGGGCATGACACAGGACGGACAGTGCGCGTGAACACGACCACATGTTGTATATAACACCATAGACACTTGCATTTCACATTGACAGGTCGACCGAAATATTACAGCTAGATCTGCAATATAGTCAAGCAAATCCTACTGTGCTGTTTAAAATCAAACTCTGAAGCGCGATCGCGAGGGATCCTACTGTGCTGTTGGCTGTGCGCAGCCTCTGCACAGCCACTTCAGCCATGCAGATATATGTCTACTTCCGGCAAGGACTGAGTCAAACTGCTGAATCAAGCCAGTTGTAACCTGCTGCGCGATGTAAAACACTGGTACGCTACCCAGCTCCAGTTGCCTTCCGTGAGCAGCTTCAGATTTAGCAACTGCATTGTTACACTGTGGCTGTCACTATGCAATTTTAGGGTCAAGTAACGCACACAAACACAAGCAGGGCAGCACGGTCAGCTGGTGCATCTGCTGAAGGAAGGAAGGCAGGCACTTGAAAAGCACATGTATAGGCACATCTACATCAGAACTTTCAGCCTTTTTTTGGAGAACAACAGATGCCTGGTCAAGTATCTGGTATGACAGGCATGAAAACCTAATTTCATGCATGAGCACGACCTACATGACCATGCAAACAACACCAGCAACAGGTCTAGACAATGGTCCAGCGGCAGGCTTACCTTTCTGGTACTGTGCTCGTGGGTCTGACTCACAGGCCATGAGAACAAAGAGAGGGAAGGCCATTCCCATCAGGGCCTCGCTAAGCAGAAAAGGAAAAAACAGCTGCGGGACAATACAAAGGCTTCCAAAGCCTGCAGCAACACTTGTCTTCTGTATGCAACTATAGTGCACGTATGAGCCCTAGTTCATCTTGCCTGCTCACATCACCTGAGTGACAAAAATACAGCCAATCCATGGTATGAGTGGCAAATGGAGCGTGTTTGAACACAAATATGTGGTTAGTACTTTCAGGTGCCGCTGCTGTGATTGCTTAGTGACAAGATGCAGTCAGCAACAGCATGCCTTGCAGGACATGTATTGTCCTATGGTGCAAGCGCTCTGATATGGCATGCAAGCTTGTTTAAAAGGGTGTCAGCATTGCAGCCAATCCAGCCCAGCAGGCTTACCTGCAAAGTATGCCCAATGGCTTTGGAAGAACTGTACTCTGTTCTCAAGGGGGAGATTGGTTAGGCTCCATTTGTAATCAAACCAGTAAAAGGCATACACCCATGATGTCAACAGAAACTGAACAGGTCTACCTGCAAAACAGCAGAAAATGAGCATTAGTGTGCTGTTGCTGCGCAAAAAGATATATCTGACATATGAAAGCTTTTGTGTACTGGAAAGTAAAGAGGCAAAGGCAATATGCTTGTCACAGCTGCAAGGCAGCATCAGCCGCTCCAAGCTGCATTGCTAGCATGTAGTGTTATGTGCCGACAGGCAGTCCTGCAAACTAGCATACTTGCTGTGGGTCCAAATCACGCAATATCCCCAGCAACACCATGAGAGTTTTGCTGGATTGCAAACACTTGGTATCATGTCGAGCCAACTTTTCTTGGCATACCTGCATATGGTACAAGTCTGACAACAACGTTTTGTGCAAGAAACACGCTGAACAGCAGTACTCTGTACACCTCCTGCGCTATGAATACATTGAGTGGCTGTGGTGCATGGCGTAGCTTTTGCCTCTGACGCCCTTCACCAACTGCTTGCTTCTGTATCACATTGAAAGCATGCTCTGCTATTTCCTGATACCTGCGCAGGAGGAGTGTAGGTTGGCACTGTGCTGGACAATCTGTACAAAGACAGGTGTAGCTTCAAACAAGCTAAACAGCGAGCTTGCTTTGCAACTATTGTGACTTGCACTTGCGAGAGTGCAAGACAGCACAGTCACGCATTGCTACAGAGCCTGGTTGCCCTTTGCTTCAAGGACAGCAACAAATGGCTGGCTGTTGCATAGCACCCCTGGACATGATGTGATCAAATGCAGGATGTATGACAGAAAAAGTTCCTCACCAGAGGCAGTTGACTAACAAGCTGATGGTGTATGCTGGAAACAGCCACAACCAAGTATACACTGCGACAATCAAGCTATCAGCTGCATTCAGAAGCAGCGCAGGAGCCCAGCTGTGCAGAGATATGTGCAGTAACCAGTGTGTGCCAGGCTTTAGCACATGTTGAAGCAATAGTATGCTGCCCAGGAAGATGACACCGTTGAGCACGAAACATTGAGCAACCTTTTTCTGCATCAGCAAATGGCCTATTGCACTTACAGGACAGTATACTGCATAGGTACAGCTACTCTACGAGACCCTTGTTGCAATACATACCACAATCCGATTGTCGTGAACGAAGAACACAAAACAACGGTGGAGTGAAACTGCATCCTTAAATCCAGCCCACCTGCAGTCCCCACCGAGGAACGTCAGTGTCAGCAAAGCAGGAGACTGACTGTGAACCTTGCTTGTCTGCTCACCACAAAATGCCCACTGCTTTGATAGCCTGCACGTATCCCGCAGGTTTCAAGCCCGCACGCATACCAGGGTTGTGCGGAAAGCATGCGACTGATTGACTCTCGCGCTGTGATGCAAGCATTCGGTTCTGAGGTTTCATACCGTGATTAGTCACAGGCAGCCACATGGCAGCAAATCATACATATCTCTCATACATCTCTGTCATATCATCGGGGCATCAAGTCTGGTAAATTGCCTGGTCGTTGTGATCATCAGATGGAACAAGCAGTCATTCAAGGCTGATGTGCGCTGGGCAATGCATTGAACTGCAGATGGTCCAAATTTCAACTGAATGGTCGAAAGTGAAAGCCATTTGGGCGCTATTACAGCTTGCTTGCATGGTTCACTAGTAGTTCCGAACCCATGTTGAAATATTGGGGCCTCAGATTTAGACACATAGACATGGTGGTTGCAAAAACAGTATGCTGCGCACAGCATTTGGCAAAACTGACTCTACATGACAGATAGCCAAGATAATTACAGGTGAATTGCAACGGCTGAGCCATGCACACCATCCTTGAACAGCAAACACTGTCACTGCTTGAATCCTGCAGACAGCACGGCCTGGTTCAGTCTCATGTCGCAAATGCACTCCCAAAGCCAAATCACCATGACATTGCCTTGGCTATTGCAACACCACTGTCTCAATTTATGCAGATCTATATTCGCAACTTGTTGTATACTGAGCTTGGCTGCAACAGCACTTAGGTTTTCAGACCAAGTTCAGGTCTATGCGCTTGAGGCTGTCATGTCAGGTATGCAGCAGCATCATGCGATAACCAGAAAGTGCTGCGTAATCATCCAAAACAGGCAGCCTGAGTCTCACCAGGGCAAACAGCCTAACGGTAACGCTTGAGGCTGAGGCTGTTGTTCCTCTTCCATGTAGCGCGTCTGCTGGGGCGCAGCTTGTTGGTTGCGTGACCCTTGTGTCGCAGACCCCTGTACTTCTTGCCAGTGCTGGTCAGACCACGAAGCTCACGGTGCTTGTGCACTGGGTTCACGATCCAGTTGATACGTGCATCCTGCATATTGCATGAGCACCTTCTGAATGTTGAGTCTGTGTGAGGCAGCCTTGGCTGTGTCTTACTGTGTCTTGCCATGACTCAAATAGATGCTGTCCAAAAATCTGCCGCAGCTCATAAAGCTGACTGCCAGAGCATTGTTGTATTTGGCACAGTTTGCTTGGAAGCTTGGAGCTTCAACAGTGACACCAGGACCCAGTGCAAATGCAGACCACCAACATTAACAGCTAGCAGTTTGTTAGTGCCATCTATGCCCAAAGTATGACATGTACATCACATTTCACACAATGTGCACTGTAACGTACTGACAGCTTCTCTGGGCCAAACTAATAGTCAAACGATGTGCATGTAAAGACTTCAGCAACAGGCTGAACATAGCTGGAAATACCTTGCGGATAGCAGTGTGGTGAGGGTCCACCAAAATGATCTCAAAGTACTTGTAGGTCGAGTCCTGCAGTGGTAGGACAAAACGTCAGCAATCAACATTGCTTGTGCCAACAGCTGTCTGTTCCTGCACAACGTCTGAGTGTTGAGTCTGTACAGCTTGACCAAACGATGAAGATGTACCTGGTTGACCCAGTATGAGTTCAACACTCTCAGGCCACCAAGCTTGCGTCCAGCCCTCTCCTCTGCTACAGATTTCAGGTTCCTTGTGGGCTTCAACTGTGTGATACCT
>JAABUK010006239.1_pt1 | contig 17916 bp, 20 predicted proteins | sample 5559141 | NCBI WGS metagenome assembly JAABUK01 (sample SAMN10711869, study PRJNA513367) | rock metagenome | isolation source: Antarctica rocks | place: Antarctica: Victoria Land, Pudding Butte nord | collected 2016-01-03 | reverse complement strand
CACGCGTACGGTGATGTCCTCACGCAGCTCGTCGAGCGAATCGAAGCCGGCCGCGTCGGCGGCCAGGGCATCGTCGACGGGCGGCAGGATCTTCTCCTTGACGTCGGAGACGTGGACCGAGAACGTCGCCTGCCTGCCCGCGAGATCCGGCGCCCCGTAGTCGTCGGGGAAGACGATCGGAAACTCCTTGTCCTCCCCGGCGCGCAGCCCCACGAGCTGGTCCTCGAAGCCGGGGATGAGGCGGCCCGAGCCGAGCTCGATGAGCTGGTCCCGGCCCTCGCCGCCCGGGAAGGACTCGCCCTCGAGGTCTCCCGAGTAGTCCAGGACGAGGAAGTCGCCCTCCTGCGCCGGGTGGTCGGCGGTCTCGACCTTGGCCAGGCGGTTGCGCAGCGCCTCGATCTCCGCGTCGACGGCGGCGGGGTCCGCCGCGGGCTCGCGGCGACCGACCTCGAGACCCTTGTAGGGGCCGAGCTGGGCGGTGGGTCGCACGCCGATCTCGACCGTGAAGGTGAGCGGCTCGCCCTCGGCGGGGAGGTCGCCGACGTTCAGGTCGGGGGAGCCGACGGGATGGATGCCGGCGACGTCGAGCGCGTCGGCGTACCAGCGGCCGAGGGATTCGCGGACGGCCTCGTCGAGCACGGCGTCGCGCCCCACCCGCCGGATGACCACGGGAGGCGGCACCTTCCCGCGCCGGAAGCCCGGGACGCGGAGCTGCTCACCGAGCTGGCGGGCGGCCTGGGAGAGCCGGCGCTCGACCTCCGCAGCAGGTACCTCGGCCTCCACGCGCACCCGGGACTCGGGCAGCTCGGTGACCCTCGCCTTGACCTCGGTATCGGGCACGAGCAGGCCACGATACCGTCAGGGGGGATGGTCACCCGCCTCGCCGGACGACTCGTGACGGGGGCGGCCGCCCACCTCGTCGCGGGCGTCATCGACTGGGCCGCGCTGCTCGGCAAGTTTCTCGGCGCCCGGTTGCGTGGGCGCGAGGTGCGGTGGTGAGGCGTGCCCTCGCGGGGTTCGCGCTCCTCGCCGCGCTGGCCGGCTGCGGGACGGGAGAACCCACCGCTTCGCCGCCGCCCGCGGTCGCGCGACCGCTCACGGCCGTCGCGGCGTCCCCGTCGCCGCGCGCCTGGCCGCAGTTCGGGATCGACGCCGCGCGGACGAACTCCACGTCGGCGGCGACCCAGATCACCGCCGCCAGTGCCGGAAACCTGCGCCGCCACACGATCGGCCTGCCCGGCACCGTGGACTCCTCCCCTATCTTCCTCCCGCGCGTGCGCGTGCACGGGAGGGTCCACGACGTCATCGTGGTGACGACGAGCTACGGACGGACCCTGGCCCTCGACGCGGTGAGCGGCAAGCGCCTCTGGCAGTTCGTCCCGCCCGGGATCCGTGGCTGGGAGCGCAGCACGCAGATCACGAACGCCGCCCCCGCCGCCGATCCCGACCACCGTTCGGTCTACGCGGCCGCCCCCGACGGGAAGGTCCACAAGATCTCCCTGGAGAACGGGCGTGAGGTGCGGGCGGGGGCATGGCCCGTCGCGATCACCCGCCTGCCCTCCCGGGAGAAGATCACCTCCGCGCTCAGCGTCTTCGACGGCTACGTGCTCGCGACCACGGGCGGCTATGTCGGCGACGCCGACCCCTACCAGGGCCACGTCGTGACCATCGCGCGGAGCACGGGGCGCATCCACGCGGTCTTCAACTCGCTGTGCTCGGACCGCCGCTTCCTCCAGCGGCCCTCCACGTGCACGAAGCGCGGCCTCGGGCTGGCGAGCGACTCGGCGATCTGGGGTCGGGCGGGCGCGGTCGTCGACCGGGCGAAGCGCGAGGTCTACGTCGCCACCGGCAACGGCCCCTTCGACGGCCGGCGCTTCTGGGGTGACTCGATGCTCGTCCTCTCGTTCCCGGACCTCCGCCTGCGGCGCAACTGGACCCCCTACAACCAGCAGCAGCTCACCGACACGGACCTCGACCTCGGGTCCGTGGACCCCGTGCTGCTTCCCGGCGGGCTCGTGCTCCAAGGCGGCAAGGACGCGCGCATGGACGTGCTCTCACGCGCCCGCCCGAACGGCCGGACCACCCGCCCGAGCCCGCGGCTCGGCGGCCAGAAGCAGACCCTGAAGCTCCCCGGGGGGGGCCAGGTCCTGACCAGCGGCGCGCCGGCGGTGAGCGGCGACCTCGTCTTCGTCGCCACGGACAACGGGACGGCCGCCTACCGGGTCCGCGGGGGGCGCCTGCGGCAGGTCTGGGCCAACGGCGCGGCGGGGACGAGCCCGGTCCTCGCGGGCGGTCTGCTCTACGTCTACGACGCCGGCGGGAGGCTGAACGTCTACCGGCCGACCACCGGGGCGCGGGTCGCCTCGCTGGCCGCGGGGGAGGGCCACTGGAACTCCCCCATCGTCGTCGGCGGCCGGGTCTGGCTGCCCGAGGGGAGCGCGAACGATCACGCCACCTCGGGACGCCTGGCGGTCTACTCGCGCTGAGCGCAAGCGCGCCCGCGACCCGCCGTCCTCGGGTGCTCCTGGAGCTCCCCCCGTACGCTGCCCGCGATGACCCTGCGGGTGGTGCTCGCCGACGACCACGCCGTGGTCCGCGCCGGGCTGCGCCCTGCTCGGCGCGGTGCGCTCCGTCCGAGGTCACAAGCCCGACGTCCTCGTCCTCGACCTCACGATGCCGGGCCGTCTCGCGGGCCTCGACGCCATCCCCCTCGTCGGCGAGGCGGCGCCCGCCACCCGGATCGTCGGACCACGGCCTCGAAGGGCGGCGGGGGCGACCGAGGCCAAAGGGCTCTTCCACCCCGAGCGGGCGCCAGGAGAAGGCCTCCTCCGGGGCGACGAGGGTGCCGTCGATCTGGTCCTCGGCGGGTCGTGCAGGGCGACGAGCGCCTCGAGCCCGGCGGCGCCCGCCCGACGACCACGACCCGCAGCGGAGACATGCCCCGAGCATGTCCCCGCGGATCTCCGGCGTCCTCCGCCCTTCCCGCGGGAGGAGTGTGGCGGACTATGGAGCACCACCGGTGTACGGTCGCCGCGACCATGGCGCGATCGGGTTCAGGGGGCGAGCCGCCCAACCCCCGACGCCTGCCCCGGCCCCACCTCGTTCCGCGCGTCCCCCATCGCGCCCTGGCGGCGCTACGCGGCCGGCGGGCCGGGGTCGTGGGCCTCCTGGCCGTCCTCAGACCGGGGCTCCTGGCCGGGCTCTCCGACGACGACCCCGCCGGGATCACGACGTACTCGATCCTCGGCGCCGACTACGGTGAGCGAGCGCTACGGGCGCCGGCGGACCCAGGTGGCCCTGACCGCCCTGGTGGTCGCCAACGTCGGCACGATCTGCGCCGAGTTCGCGGGAATCGCCGCGGGCATGGAGGTCTCGCCGGAACGAGCCGCTACGTCAGCGTGCCCCTCGCCGCGCTGGCGGTCAGCCTGCTCGTGCTCCGGGGCAGCTTCGGACGCGTGGAGCACCTGCTCCTGGCCCTGAGCGCCGTCTTCGTGGCCTACATCGTCTCCGGCCTCCTGGCCCATCCGGACTGGGCCGCCGCCGGACGTGGCCTGGTGGTTCCCAACCTGCCCCTCACCCGCGCGGGGATCCTCACCGTCGTCGCCACCATCGGGACGACCCTGGCCCCGTGGGCCTGGCCTTCCAGCAGTCGTACGTCGTCGACAAGCGCCTCACCACGACAGACCTGCGCTACGAACGCGTGGACGTCGTCGCCGGCGCCGCGCTGACCGGGATCATCGGTCTGTTCGTCGTGGTCGCCTGCGCGGCGACGCTGCACGCCCGCGGGCTGCACATCCACGACGCCTCCGACGCCGTCGTCGCCCTGCGTCCTCTCGCCGGCAACGCCGCCAAGACGTTGTTCGGCCTCGGGCTCGTCGGCGCGGCGCTCCTCGCCGCCGCCCTCGTCCCGCTCTCGACGGCCTACTCGGTCGCCGAGGCGTTCGACCGGTCCTGCGACCTCAACGATCGCCCCTCCGAGGCGCCGCTGTTCTACGGCGCCTATGCGGGCGCGGTCGGGGTCGCGGTCGTCCTCGTGCTCATCCCCGGCGCCCCCGCTCGTCCCCATCCTCTTCCTCTCCCAGGCGCTCAACGCGGTGCTGCTGCTGGCCGTCCTGCGGTTCCTGCGCGCGCTGGCCGTCGACCCCGCCGTGATGGGCGCCCACCGCCTCGGCCGTCTCGACTCGTTCGCGACCGCCGCCGTGATCGGCCTCGTCGCGGTCTCGGTGCTCGCGCTGGCCGTCCTCACCATCGCTGGCGCGTTCTGAGGAGGACTACGGAGTGGCGCGGGCGAGGGGCAGCGACACGCGCACCTCGGTACCCCGGGCGCCGTCCGCGCCGAGCGCGAGCTCGCCGCCGGCGAGGCCCACGCGCTCGCGCATCCCCACGAGGCCACGGGCTCGAGGTCCAGACCCGCATCGAGATCGGGCCGCGGCGGCTCGCGCCCGACCAGGGTGTCGTGAGCCGCGGACGGGCCGGAGAGGGCAGAACACGGGATGCCGTCCGTAGAACGGCGCCGATCTGCCCCCGCCCATCTGCGCTGGAGCGCGCCACCGGCCGCTCGCCCGGTTTCTGCTCATCCGACTGTCACGGCTCACCACCGGTCGCGAAGAGCTCCACGATCGGCCGCGCCTCCGGCGGCCCGCTGACGTCGAGCACGAGCGCGCCATCGTCGCGGGTCACCCGGAGGTCCAGGAACGGACAGCAGTCCGCCTCCAGCGCGACGAGGGCGCCGAGCTCCGCCTCGACGCCGGGGTCGGATCGGTAGCGGTGCCGGGCGCCGTCCGGGGTGCGGGCGTGGGAGATCAGCGCCCGGTCGACGAGCGCCAGCCAGCGGGCCTGGCGCCGGGGACCGGCCTCGCGGTCGAGGGAGCAGGCGATGGATGGGTCGTCGGGCAGCACGGGGGCCTCCTCGGAAGTGTCCGCTATATGGTGCTCCTTCAAGCCGACTCGAAGTCAAGGGTGGGACGGGGATGAGCACGTCAGAGGGTGAGCGCTGGTCGATCGGCGAGGTCGCCCGCCGTAGCGGTGTCGCCGCGTCGACGTTGCGCTACTACGAGTCGATCGGCCTGCTGGCCCCCGCCGAGCGGGCCGGCGGGCGGCGGGTCTATGACCCGGACATCCTTCCCACGCTCGGGGTGATCAGGACCGCCCAGAGCGCCGGCCTCTCCCTGGAGGAGATCGGCAGCCTGCTGAGGGGCTCGGACATGGGCGTGGCCGGGGAACGGTTGTCCGCGCTGGCCGAGCTGAAGGTGGCCGAGGTCGAGGCGCTCATCGAGCGCACACAGGCCATCCGCGTGTGGCTGGAGACGGCCCGGCAGTGCTGCTGCCCCACGCTCGAGGAGTGCGGCCTCTTCCCTGAGGTCGTCCGGGCCACCTGAGCCCGCGGCCTCCGCCGTGACCCGGCCACGCGCCGGGCGCGTAGTAGACGGCGATGGGCAATCTGCTGAGCGACCGGGCCAAGGTGTTGCCGCTGCTGGCGGTGATGGTCGTCATCGCGGTCGGCGCGACGCTGATCATCCTCCTGACCAAGCCGTCCAGCGACTCGGCCGGGCCGACGGGAGGCGGCGGGGCGGCGACCGCCCAGCCCTCGGTCGACGGTGGCGCGGGCAAGGCCGTGAAGATCGCCATCGTGAACTTCAAGTACAGGCCCCCGAACCTCACGATCAAGCAGGGCACCAAGGTGGCGTGGACGGACGAGGACTCGTCCAACCACACGGCCACCGGCAAGGGCTTCGACACGGGATCGATCAACAAGGGCCAGACCGAGAGCATCACGTTCAAGAAGCCTGGCACCTACAAGTACCTCTGCTCGTTTCACCCGTTCATGCACGGGACCATCGTCGTCAGATGACGGCGGGCCGGGAGGCACGAGCCGGCGACGGCGTCCGCTTCGGGGTCATCGCGCTCATCCTGGTCGAGGGCGGCATCCATCTACAGCAGTACGAGGGAATCCTGCATCAGGTGCCGACGATCAACACGCTGTTCGTCCTCAACGCGGTCGGCGCCGCGCTGCTCGCCCTGGCGCTCTCGATCACCGGCGACAGGCTCGCCATCCTCCTCGCGCTCGGCGTCGCGGGCATGAGCGTCGTCGCTCTCGTATCGCTGGCGATCGCCCGGGCGAGCGTGCTGTTCGACTACTCCGAGCCCACCCTGCGCCTCGCCGTCACGTTGTCCGCCTTCGTCGAGCTCGCCGCGGTGCTCGCCGCGGCGGCCTTCGTCGCGGTCCGGATCAGAGAGCTCGCGACAGCGTGACCCGGCGGTCCGCGGGATTGTGAACCAGCCGGGCCCCGCCGCCGCATCACACCTATACGCTCCCTCTGGAACACATTCATCGGGTTCGAGAATCGGGCGCACGCTCTGCTGGTGCGTTACAGCATCGTGGCGTTGCGGATCAGCATCGGCGCGACCTTCTTCGCCTTCGGGGTCCTGAAGTACTTCCCGGGCGTCAGCCCAGCGGAGAACCTCGCGGAGACCACGTCACACATCCTGTTCCTCGGGCTGGTGCCCGGTGGCGTGGCGGTCGTCCTGATCGCCACCCTGGAATGCACGATCGGCCTGCTCCTGATGAGCGGGCGCGGACTACGGATCGCGGTCTATCTCCTGGTCGGCGAGCTCATCGGCATCCTGTCTCCGCTCGTGCTGCTGACCGGACGGCTGTTCGCCGGGCCCCACGGCGCCCCCACGCTCGAAGGTCAGTACGTGCTCAAGGACATCGTCCTCGTGACGGCGGCGATGGTGATCGCGGCCGCGAGCTTCAGGGGCGGTCGCCTCGTCCGTGAAGAGCCCCCGCCGGCCCGGTCACTCGGCCGGCCCCGGACCGTCGCTGCCCGGCGCAAGCTCGAGGTTGTCCTCAGCACCATCGGCGGCGGCCGATCCGTCGATGAGGTCTGCTCAGAGCACGACATCTCCCGGGCCACCTATCACGAGTGGCGCGACCAGGCCCTGCACGCCGCCCGGAAAGCCCTGGAGGAGCCCACGCCCAACGAGCGCGTGGGAGGACCCCGCAGTAGAGGGCGCTGACAGCGGACCCCTCGTCGGCGGCGTCAGCGCGTGCCGTGGGTGGAGAAGGTGTCGCCGGCGCTGTGGCCGGGGCTCGTGTCCCCGGGCGAGCGACCCTTGCCGGACGCCTCACTCGGCCCCTCGGAGCCGGGCGCGCCATCCAGCCCGTCGTTGGGGTGCTTGTTGATGGCGCTTCCGCCGATCGTGTAGAAGCCGTAGGCGACGACGAAGAAGAACACGATCAGGAAGCCGAGCAGGACGAGGCTGCCTCCGGCGAGAGCGAGAACGAGGTGGGCTGCGGGCATATTCGACTCCTGGTCTGAGGAAGGTCCCTCAGAGGGAGGTGACCTGGTGCGGACGTCGTCCCGCCGCCCTCCGGTGCAGCGAAGGCTACACGGTCAGCCGCTCACGCTTTCGCTCGGCTACGACGGCGCGGATCCCGTCCCAGTCGATGTCCTTGAAGTTGTGCATGGGGCAGTACTTCGGCCCGCACATGGAGCAGAACTCCGCCGTCTTGAAGTAGTCGTCGGACAGGGTCTCGTCGTGCATCGTCCGCGCGGTCTCGGGGTCGAGCGCCAACTCGAACTGCCGCCGCCAGTCGAAGCTGAACCGCGCCTGGGACAGCTCGCGATCCCACGCGGCGGCGCGCTTGTTTCCGCGGGCGAGGTCGGCGGCGTGAGCGGCGATCCGGTACGCGATGAGCCCCTGCTTCACGTCCTCGGCGTGCGGGAGTCCGAGATGCTCCTTCGGCGTGACATAACAGAGCATAGAGGTCCCGTGCCAGCCGACGACGGCCGCGCCGATGGCTGACGTGATGTGGTCGTAGCCGGGGGCGATGTCGGTCACGAGCGGGCCGAGCGTGTAGAACGGCGCTTCGTGGCAGAGCTCCTGTTGCTTGCGGACGTTCATCTCCAGCTGGTCCAGCGGGATGTGCCCCGGGCCCTCGACCATCACCTGCACGTCGCGCTCCCAGGCCCGCAGCGTCAGCTCGCCGAGCGTCCGCAACTCGGCGAACTGCGCGGCATCCGATGCGTCCGCGATCGAACCGGGGCGCAGGCCGTCACCGAGCGAGATCGAGACGTCATAGCGCCGGCAGATCTCGACGACGTCGTCGAACCGCTCATAGAGCGGGTTCTCCTGCCGGTGATGGACCATCCAGCGGGCGAGCAGCCCGCCGCCCCGGGAGACGATCCCCGTGGTCCGGTGCTGGCAGAGGGGAAGGTGCTCGAGCCGGACCCCGGCGTGGATCGTCATGTAGTCCACGCCCTGCCTGGCCTGATGCTCGATGTTGTCGAGCAACAGCTCAGCGGTCAGGTCCTCCACCGCCTTGACCCGCTCGAGGGCCTGATAGATCGGCACGGTGCCGATGGGCACCGTGGCCACGTCGAGAATCGCCTGACGGGTCTCGTCGATCCGCTTGCCCGTGGAGAGGTCCATGACCGTGTCCGCACCCCAGCGCTCAGACAGGCTCAGCTTCTCGACCTCCTCGTCCAGAGACGAGCTGGTCGGCGAGTTCCCGATGTTGGAGTTGATCTTCACGCGAGCCTGCAGGCCGATCGCCATGGGGTCGAGCGCGGCGTGGTTGACGTTGGCCGGAATGATCATCCGGCCGCGCGCCACTTCGTCGCGGATCAGCTCGCCGGGCAGATGCTCGCGCTCGGCGACGCGCTGCATCTCCGCCGACACGACCCCCTGGCGGGCCAGATGCATCTGCGTCCGACAACCGGCGTCGGACGGAAACGAGGTGCGGTACGACATATCTCTCCCTTCGCCGGAATGACCCGGATCAGGTTCAGCGGGTCGGCGCAGGGTGCGCCCTCTCAGCCCTGTGGCAGGACTCCCCGGGTGGACAGACGGAACGGTAGCTGTCAGAGCGGCCGCCGGGAGCTGGCCTTCGAAGTTTCGCCGCCACGGAGCAGAAGCGCCGCGACAGCTCGCCGGTCTCCGAGCCGGGGCCGACCTAGAAGTACTTCATCCCCATCGCCTCGCGCAACTCGTCAAGCGTGCGCTCGGCGATGGCTTCGGCGCGCTCGCAGCCCTCACGCAGGGTCCGCCATACCTGTGCGGGATCCGCGGCGAGCTCCAGGCGGCTGCGACGGATCGGCGCGAAGTGCTCGTTCAGCGCCTCGGTGAGACGACGCTTGAGCTCCACGGCGCCCCCATCGCCGATCTCCTCGGCCACGACGTGCGGGTCGGACCCCTCGCACAACGTGATGATCTGGACGAGGTTCGAGACCTCGGGACGGTGCTCGGGATCGAAGGTGATGTACCGGTCGGAATCGGTCCTCGCGCGCTTGATCAACTGCGCGGTCTCGGCGGCCGACATGTGCAGGTAGGCGTTGCCCATCTTCTGGCCGTCGAGGCCGAGCAGCAGTGGAGCTTCGCCCATGAGCAGCTCCGGCTCGGCGAAGTACGGCTCATCGAAGTACAGGCGGTTGATGCGACGGGCGACCTCGCGCGTGACCTCGAGATGCGGCAACTGGTCCCTGCCTCCGGGCACAAGATTGCCGTGGCAGAAGAGGATGTCGGCGGCCTGATGGACTGGGTAGGTCATCATCAAACCGCTGACCGAGCCGCGGCCGGACTGTGCGATCTCATCCTTCACCGTGGGGTTGCGCTGGAGCTCGGACATCGAGACGACGCTCAGGAACGGCAGCAGTAGCTGATTGAGCGCGGGGATCGCACTGTGGACGAAGATCGTGCTCCGCGCGGGGTCGATCCCGATGCTGAGGTAGTCCAGGACGATGTCGAACACGCTCTGGCTGAGCTCCTTCGACGCGTCGCGATCGGTCAGCGCCTGGTAGTCGGCGAGAATCAGGAAGATGTCCACGCCCATGTCCTGCAGGGCCACCCGGTTGCGTAGCGACCCGAAGTAGTGGCCAATATGCAGCGCGCCGGTCGTCCGCTCCCGGGTGAGCACCCTGAACGCCGACGGGTCGCGGCGCAGGTCAACCCAGATCTCGTTCGAACGCACAGTGGCCGTCTCCACGGCCTCCGTGGTGAGGATCCGGGACATGCGGCTGACGGTATCGGCCGATCCGGGTTCGCCGTAGCAGCGGGGCGATGACGACGCACACGCCCTGCGAGGGTGGGTCCGCGTGGCCGCTCCGCGAGTGTTCCGGGCGTGCATGAACGTACTTGGGGAGGGTGAGCGAGGGGACTCGAACCCCCGACCGCCTGGACCACAACCAGGAGCTCTACCAGCTGAGCTACGCCCACCAAGGCCGGCCCAGTGGATCCTACCGGAGCGTCGGAGGTGCCCCCGGGAGGACTCGAACCTCCGGCCCGCGGCTTAGAAGGCCGCCGCTCTATCCAGCTGAGCTACGGGGGCAAGCGGCGATGACGGAGGCTAGCCCTGGGGCGGACCGGAGTGCTCGTCGGCGGGCCGTCGAGTCGCTCGGACGGGCGCGCGCGTGTGGCAGGATGCCGCGGGATGCGGAGAGTCGCCGTCGCCCTCGTCACGGTCGTCGCCCTCGCGGGCTGCGGTAACAGCACGACCCATTTGCGCGATGCGGACGTCGGGGTGCGTGGCCGCCCGATGATGGGTCCCTACCTCTTCGACATTCCCGGCGCGATCAAGTCGCTCAAGGCACACGGAATCACCGCGCGGCGCACCGTTGGACCCGGCCTTCTGCGCGAGGTCGTCCTTCGACGCGGGGTAGTCGACGCCCTTGAGGGCCTTCTGTACTTCGGTCACCTGGAATCCCATGGCGCGACGCGTACCCTCGGCGAACGCCCGAGAATCGCCTTCCCGGGCGCCCACTGTCCCCGCGTCCCTAGACTCGCGTCTCCCGGGGTGTAGCTCAGCCTGGCAGTAGCGCCTCGTTTGGGTCGAGGAGGCCGCCGGTTCGAATCCGGCCACCCCGATAGTCTCGCGCCCGCCGTGGCCGAGATCGCCCCACTCCGTGCGCTGCACTACGACCCGGCCGTCGCCGGTGCGCCACCGGACCTGTGGGCTCCGCCCTACGACGTCATCCATGCCGAGCAGCGCGCCGAGCTGGTCGCGCGGTCGCCCTACAACGTCGTGCGCGTGGATCTCCCCGTGGGGAACGATCCGTACGCGGAAGCCGCCCAGGAGTGGCGGCGCTGGCGCGAGGCGGGCGCGATCGTCCGCGACGACGAACCCGCGATCTGGGTCCTCGAGCAGGCGTACGCGGGGCCGGACGGGCGGGAGCTGACCCGCACGGGATTCCTCTGCCGCGTCCGCGTCCAGGACTACGGGGCCGGCCGCATCCGCCCCCACGAGCGCACCCACCCGGGGCCCAAGGAGGACCGCCTCCGGCTCACGCGGGCGACCCAGGTGAACCTCTCCCCCATCTTCGCGCTGTTCTCGGACCCCGAGGAGCGCGCCGCCCGCGCGTTCGCGCCCGCGACGGCCAGCGCGCCGGCCGCCGGCAAGGTCACCGACGAGGACGGCACCCGCCACCGCCTGTGGCGGATCGCCGACCCCGCGGTGCTCGACGAGGTCGTCGCCGCCGTCGCCCCCGCCGAGCTCCTGATCGCCGACGGCCACCACCGCTACGAGACCGCCCGCGTCTACGCCGAGGAGGTGGGCACCGAGGACGCCCGGTGGGTCCTCATGTGCCTCGTCGCCCTCGAGGACCCCGGTCTCACCGTGTTCCCCACCCATCGTCTCGTATCGGGCACGACCCCGGAGACCGAGGAGGCGCTGGCCACCGCGATCCGCCGCGACTGGGACATCGAGCCGGTCGCCGAGGATGACCTCGTGCCCGTGCCGTCCGGCGACGGCCGGGTCCGCATCGGCTACCTGGACTCCCGTGTCAAGCGCTCGTTCCGCCTGACGCTCAAGGAGCCGGCGATCGCCGACCGCGCGCTCGCAGACCACGCCGCGCCCTACCGCGCGCTCGACACCGCGGTCACCGAGGCGCTCCTGCTCAAGGGCGCGCTGAAGCTCACCGACGACGACATCGACCACCTGCACCACTTCGGCTATGCGCGCGACCTCGTCAGCGCGAAGACGCTCCTCCACGACGGGACCTACGACTGCGGCTTCTTCATGGGCCCGGTCCCGGTCCCCCGCATCCAGGCCGTCGCCGCCGCCGGCGAGTCCATGCCGCCCAAGTCGACGTACTTCTTTCCGAAGATCCTCACGGGTATGGTCTTCAACCCGTTGAGCGACTCATGAAGGCCGTCGCCACCCGCACTCAGAGCTTCAAGCACGACATCGTCGTGCGCACCCACCATCTCGCCGCCGACGAGCCGGCGGACACGGGCGGCGACGACGGCGCCCCCAGCCCGGAGGAGCTCCTCGCCGCCTCGCTGGCCTCGTGCACGGCGATCACGATGGAGATGTACGCCAAGCGCAAGGGGTGGGACATCGGAGAGGTCGAGGTCGTCGCCCAGTACACGCCCGCCGAGCGGGGCGCGCCGACGAGGTTCGACCTCGTCCTGCGCTTCGGAAAGGACCTTCCGGCCGAGCAGGTCGAGCGCCTGCAGGTGATCGCCGCCAAGTGCCCGGTCCACCGGACCCTCGACGGCGAGGTCATGTTCTCCGAGCGCGTCGAGCGGGTCTAGTCAAGGGCCAGGCCCTCATCTGACCCCGATGGACGTCGCCACCGCGCTCGCGCCACGCCTGATCGCCCCGGAGGGCGCGGTCGCACTCGACGTCCACGGCCGTACGGACGCCGCCGTGCTCGTTCCGCTCTTCCGCGACGCCGCCGGCACGCTCCACGCCGTGTTCACCCGGCGCCGGGAGGACCTCGCCAAGCACGCCGGGGAGATCTCCTTCCCCGGCGGCCGGCGCGACGAGGGCGAGGCGCTCCAGGACACCGCCCTGCGCGAGGCGTGCGAGGAGGTCGGGCTCCCCCGCGACGCCGTCGCGGTCGTGGGAGCGCTCCAGCCGACCCCGACGATCGTCACGAACTACGCGATCTACCCCTTCGTCGGGCTCATCGCTCCCGGCACCCCTTGGATGCTCTCCCCCCGCGAGGTCGCCGAGATCCTCGAGCTCCCCCTCCCCGACGTCCGCGCCGGCTACGGGCGCCGGCGCCTCGTGCGCCGCGGCCTGCCGCTGCGCACGGACACCTACGTCGTCGGGGAGAACCTCATCTGGGGCGCGACGGCCCGGATCGTCGGCGACCTCCTCGAGCGGCTCGAGCCTCTTCTCTAGACGTCCTTCTCCACGGGCACGTTGACGAGGTTGCCCCACTCCGTCCAGGAGCCGTCGTAGTTCTTGACGTCCTCCCGGCCGAGGAGCTCATGGAGCACGAACCACGTGTGCGCCGAGCGTTCGCCGATCCGGCAGTAGGAGATGATCGGGTCGCCCGAGAGGACGCCCTTGCCGCCGTAGAGCTCCTCGAGCTCGTCGCGGGACTTGAACGTCCCGTTCTCGGTGACCGCCTGCGCCCACGGGATCGAGGCGGCGCCGGGGATGTGACCGCTGCGCTGGGCGCCCTCCTGCTCGTAGCCGGGCATCGCGATGAGCTCGCCGGAGAACTCCTGCGGGGCGCGAACGTCGACGAGCTTCTTGTCCGAGTCCAGCGCCTGGAAGACCTCGTCGCGCAGGGCACGGATCGAGGCGTCGCCCTCCTGGGCGGAGAACGTCGCCGCGGGATGCGCCGGAACGTCCTGGGTGGTCGGCCGGTCCTCGGCGATCCAGCGCTCGCGCGGACCGTTGACCAGCTTGACGTTGTCGTGGCCGTAGTACTTCAGGTACCAGTAGGTGTAGGCGGCGAACCAGTTGTTGCGGTCGCCGTAGAGGACCACCGTGTGCTCGTTGGAGATCCCGTGCTCGCCGAAGAGCTTCCCGAAGTCCTCGGGCCCGAGGAAGTCGCGCCTGACCTGGTCCTGGAGATCCTTCTTCCAGTCGAAGCCGATCGCGCCGGGGATGTGCGCCTCGGCGTAGAGGGCGGGGTTCTCGTCGACCTCCACGATGCGGATGGAGTCGTCGTCGAGGTGCTGTTCGAGCCACTCGGGCTCGACGAGCACGTCGTTGGCGTAGTCGGCCATGTCAAATCCTCCTGTTGCGGGTCCTCTTTGCGGCGCGTCGGGCGAGTCTAGGCGGAAGCATCGCGCATCGGCTGCTCTCGCTCGGCGTTGAGGAGCGCGTGGACGGCGGCGTGGACCGGACCGCCCCGCAGCAGCCGGAAGGGGATCTCCGAGTACGCGCAGGCCTTCGCGACGGTGTCGGCCCCGGCGTCCAGCAGGTCGGCGGGCACGCTGCCCGCCGCCTCGTAGACGAGCCCCCGCACCGTCGTGTCGATCGTGCGCTCGAGGAGCATCTGCAGACGCGTGCCGTGCAGCGCGACGAGCTGCTCGCGCGACCCGACCGCCGAGCCCATGAGCCACACCAGGATCGTCGTCCCCTCCAGCGCGTAGGTGAGCGTTCCGATCCGGTCGGGGTCACCGCGGTGGAACTCGGCGCCGGTCGCCTCGATCGCCGCCCGGCTCTCCTCGGCGCGCGAGGTACCCCGCACGGCATGGCCCTCGCCCACGAGCGCCGCCGCGAGCTCCCGCCCGCGGCACCCGCAGCCTACGATGAGGATCCGGGCCACTCAGCCCTGCTCAAGCTCGGCCTTGTACTCCTCGAGCGCGACCGGCGGTAGGCCCTTGCGCGCGCGCCGCTCGTTCTTCGTCTCCAGCAACTGGTCGAGATCCTGCTCGGCGAGGTAGGACTCGCGGCGCTTGTCGGCGTCGGTCATGTCCTCGCGGACGCGCGCGTGGAGCCCGCCCTCGGTGAGCTCGGGCTCCCCCCGGCGCCGGCGCCGGGCGTTCGTGGCCTCGAGCATCTGGTCGAGGTCGTCGATCTCGTTCATGACCTGCTGGTCGTAGGAGCGCGTCGAGCGCCAGTGGACCTGATCGGCGCCCGAGCCGGGATAGAAGTGCCCGATGAGGATGAGCGCGAGGAGGAGCAGGCCGACGCCGCCGAGGATGATCACCGCGAAGGGGTCGACGGCGAGGGGCAGCGTGATCATCGCGTACATACTGCCCCACCATGGACTTCGAGTTGACCGACGAGCAGGTGCTCGTGCGCCGGACCGCGCGGGACTTCGCCACCCACGAGCTGGCCGAGCGCGCCCGGGAGGCCGACCGGACGGGGGTGTTCGACGCCGGGATGGCTCAGCGCCTGGCCGAGCAGGGCTACCTCGGCGCGATCGTCCCGCGCGAGTACGGCGGCGCGGGACTGGACTACCTCACCTACGGGCTGCTCGTGGAGGAGGTCGGCCGAGTGGACTCCGCGATGCGGACGGTGATCTCCGTCCAGACGTCGCTCGTCTGCTCCGCGCTCCTGCGCTGGGGGACCGAGGAGCAGAAGCAGCGCTGGCTTCCCCCCCTGTGCTCGGGCGAGGCCTTCGGCTGCTTCGCACTCACCGAGCCCGACACGGGCTCCGACGCGGCCAACCAGCGCACGCGGGCGAAGATGACCGACGGCGGCTGGGTCCTCAACGGCGCGAAGATGTGGATCTCCCTGGGCAACGTCGCGTCCCTGGCGCTCGTGTTCGCCCAGACCGACCCCGAGCTCGGCCACCGCGGCCTCGCCGCCTTCCTGGTCGACTGCGACCAGCCCGGCTTCTCGCCCTCCCCCATCCACCACAAGATGGGCCTGCACGGCTCCGACACCGCGTCCATCGCCCTGGACGACGTCGAGGTGGGCGAGGACGACCTGCTCGGCGAGGTCGGCCAGGGGTTCAAGATCGCGATGTCGGCCCTGGACTCCGGGCGCTACTCGGTGGCCGCGGGCTGCGTCGGGGTGTGCCAGGGCTGCCTGCAGGAATCCGTGAGCTACGCGAAGGAGCGCAAGCAGTTCGGCAGGCCCATCGCGTCCTTCCAGCTCGTGCAGGCGATGCTCGCCGACCTCGCGGTGGACACCGACGCCGCGCGGATGCTCGTGTGGCGCGCGGCGCACCTCAAGGACACGGGCCAGCCCTCGACGACGGAGACCTCGGTGGCCAAGCTCTACGCCACGGAGGCCGCGGTGCGCAGCGCGAACACGGCGATCCAGGTGCACGGCGGGGCGGGGTACGTGGACGACCACCCGGTCGAGCGCTACTTCCGTGACGTCCGCGTAACCACCCTCTACGAGGGCACTTCGCAGATCCAGAAGCTCATCATCGGGCGGGCGCTCACGGGCATCGATGCCATCGCCTGAGACGATCGGGGTCGTGGGCGCCGGGACGATGGGTGCTCAGATCGCCCAGCTCGCCGCGGCGAGCGGCTTCGAGACCCTCCTGCACGACCCCGACGGCAATGCCCTGGAGAGGGGGCTCGCGCGGGCCCGGAAGCGGCTCGGAGAGGACGCCGCCGGCCGCCTGCGGGCCGCCGCCGCCCTCGAGGATCTCGCCCCCTGCGGACTGGTCATCGAGGCCGCGCCCGAGCGCCTCGAGCTCAAGCGCGAGCTCTTCGCCGCGCTCGGCGAGCTGCTCGCCCCCGAGGCGGTCCTGGCCACCAACACCTCGTCGCTGTCCGTGACCGCGGTGGCGGCCGGCGCTCCCCGCCCCGAGCGGGTGGTGGGCATGCACTTCTTCAACCCGGCGCCGGTGATGGAGCTGCTCGAGGTGGTCGCCGGCGAGGAGTCCGCCCCCGACGCCCTCGAGCTCGCCCGGGCCACGGGCCGGGCGCTGGGCAAGGAGGTCATCGACGCCGCCGACGTGACCGGCTTCCTCGTCAACCGCGTCAACCGCCCGTTCGGGCTCGAGGCCCAGCGGCTGGTGCAGGAGGGCCTCGCCTCCCCGGCGCTCGTCGACCGGGTCTGCCGGCTCGGCGGGGACTTCCGGATGGGGCCCTTCGAGCTGGCGGACCTCGTCGGGGTCGACGTCGGTCTCGCCGTCGCCGAGTCGTTCTACGCGCGGTCCTACGGCGAGCCCCGGTGGCGTCCCTCGCCGCTGGTGGCCCGACTCGTCGCGGCCGGTCACCACGGGCGCAAGACCGGCCGCGGCTGGTACGACTACTCCGACGGCCCACACCGGGAGGACGATCCCGAGCCGCCGGAGGCGGGTGGCGGTGACGGGCGTCTCGTGGTCGTGGCCGGCGAGCTGCCGGTCGCCGACGACCTCCTCGACGCGGGGGCGCACGCCGGCTGGGACGTGCGCCTGCCCGAGGACGCCGCGGGCGAGGTCCCGTTCCTCATCCTCGACTGCGGCGAAGAGCCCGACCCGGTCCCGCTCCAGGGCGGCCCCCAGGCGGTGCTGCTCCTCGAGACGCCCGACCCGGGCGCGCCCGAGTTGGGCTTCCACACCCTCCCGGGCTCGCGGCTCGTCGAGCTCGCGGGGGACGGAGCGTCCGCGGCCGCTCGGAGTGCGGCGGAAGGGTTCTTCACCTCCCTGGGCCGCCATCTGGAGTGGACCGCCGCCGTTCCGGGTGGGCTCCTGGGACGCATAGTCGCCCAGCTCGTCAACGAGGCCGCGTTCGCCGTCGGGGAGGGGATCGGGACCCCGGAGGCCGTGGACCTCGGCATGCGGCTGGGGCTCAACCACCCCCGCGGCCCGCTTGAGTGGGCCGACGCGCTCGGTCCCGACCACGTCCTGGGGATCCTCGAGGGGTTGTGGGCGCTCTACCGCGAGGAGCGCTACCGACCGGCGCCCGAGCTACGCCGTCGCGCCCTGGCGGGGATCCCCTTCCGCTGACCCCAGCACCGGGTTTCCGGCGCCCTCACGACGCAGCCTCGGCCTCCTGGAGCACCTCGCTCGACGCCCAGTGCTCCTCGGGCGACGGGGGCATGTCGCGCAGGTACCACTCCGCGTCGAGCGCCGCCTGACAGCCCGAGCCCGCGGCCGTGACCGCCTGGCGGTAGGTGTGGTCGACGAGGTCGCCGGCGGCGAAGACGCCCGCGAGGGAGGTCTTCGTGGACTTCCCCTCGGTCACCACGTAGCCGTTGGGGTCGAGCTCGATCTGGCCCCCGACGAGCTGGGACTGCGGCTCGTGGCCGACGGCGATGAACGCGCCGGTCATGGGCAGATC
>JAABUK010006237.1_pt1 | contig 17928 bp, 3 predicted proteins | sample 5559141 | NCBI WGS metagenome assembly JAABUK01 (sample SAMN10711869, study PRJNA513367) | rock metagenome | isolation source: Antarctica rocks | place: Antarctica: Victoria Land, Pudding Butte nord | collected 2016-01-03 | reverse complement strand
TTATTAACTAATAATAATAATTAATGAATTTTCTAAAATATATTTAATATTTATTCTAATAATTATTTTAATTAATTTATTTTTTTAAATTATTTAAATATAAATATTCTAATAATAATTTATCTATAAATAAATATTCTATTTATATATACCTTCCTAATATAGCTAGTCTGAAAATAGCTTGGCATTCCCTTAATGCTTGGCAGTCTAATTAAGAGACCGGACCGGACCGAATCTGATTCGGTTCGATCTGATCTTTTAAATCTTGAGATTAAAGACCGGGTGGTCCGATCTTATATAAGCTGGGATCGGACCGAACCGAATCATTACACAGTCTATTTCCATCAATCTAAATTAATTGAGTATCTTTATACGGAGTATTAATTTAATAACTGCTCTATATCTCTTTCTCTTTAAGAGAATCTTTCTCAGATCTATTATATAAAAAGAACTTAGAAGCTTCTTTCTTTTTATGATTTATTATAAACATTTCAGTAGTATATATTTTATCATTATATCATCTTAAATATATTTATATAAAGAACTCTTAATTCCTAATATCTTTCTCTTATATAAAAAGTGATTAAAGTTAATCTTACTCGTATAAAGCTGCGTAAGTATAACGCTCTCATACTTAGACTGCGTAATAATTCGGTCCGGTTCGATCTCAGCTCATCTAGAATCAAATTATCCGATCTTTAATCTTAAGATTTCAAAGATTAGATCAGATTAAATTAGATCTGATTCAGTCCGATCTCTTAATTAGACTGTTAAGAATATTAAGAAATATTTTTACTAATTTAATTAGAAAGAAGTAAATATTATAGTGTAGAGATTTTAGATTTATAAGAAGAATATATATAATTTGTAATAGCTTAAGCTAGATATATTTAATAGTCTATAAAAATGAATACTTAAGTTGTAGAAACTAATCTAGCTTATAAAGAAGCTGTAGAAGTACTAGATGCGCATTATAGCCGCTAATTCTAATATAGCCCTTTAGCTCTAAAGTCTAATCAGAAGATGTAGCTCTAACGCGTTAAGCTCGCGTGTTAAATCTTAAACATTTTATCATATTATATATATAATAAAATAGTTGGATTTCTATAATTAAGTCTGTAATCATCTCTCGCGTATAACTATTCTTTATAGCTGTAGTAACTCATAATACTACTTCCCGACTTACTAAGTTGATTATTCTTAATTAATAGTTAGTAGTATTATCTTTCTATTTCTAATCGCTAATTTCCTCATTATTAATTAAGCTCGCTAACATCTCTTTCTCGAACGATAACTTAGAAATATTATCTCTCTCCTCATCTCTTATAAATCTATTTTCTAACTACTCAGATCTTAGCTTATTAGCGTTTCTTAAATAATAATTATTAAGAATCTCTTTTAAATTCTTAAGATTCTTAATTAAATAATAGATTAAGTTCTTTAGATAACTAATCTACTACACTCTCATCTTAAGATATCTATCTACTCTCTTAATATTAATAATATCTTCTACTTTCTATTCCGCGTCTATTTCTATTTCCGTAATAATAAAAGAAGGTATAAGATATTCTTATTTAAATAAGAGATTCTCTAAGTCTCTAAATAATAAAGTAATATAGAAGATAAGATAAATCTTTATAAACACAGATAATTTAAGTTTATACGCGTCTCTCAGCTTCTTTATTATCTTATATAGACTAATCTATTTCGCGTTTAACTTCTTATAAGATCTGATTATTTAAATATTCTTTATTAACAGTTAAATCTTCTCTCCTTCTTTAAATATTACTAATTAATAATACTTATTAGTCTACTCTTTCTATCTCTTCTAGATCTGAACTAAATAGTTTTTCGTCTAGCTTTATATTTTAGTTATTAGCTCTATCAGACTTTAAGTCTTCTACAGCTTAATTTATTATCTAATTGTTCTTAACTTCTCTATCATATTAAAGTTTATTTATAGCTCATATTCTTTATTAATTATAAATAGAAATAGTTAAGTTAATTTAGATATAATTATATTAGCCGCAAATTCCGCACTTAATAATAACTTAGCTTAATTCTTCTAATTAAAGTTCATATAATTACGTAAGTAATACTTCATCTTCGCATTTATAACTTCTATCTATTTATTTATCTATAAATAAAATGTTGTAAATAGCTTTATTATAATATCTAGAATCTTATATAGATATAATTATATTATGCTTATAAATTAAGGATCTCTATCTAATATAATTATACTAGATAAGTCGTGAATCTTTCACATATTCTTATATAGCATTCTAGCTATATTCTCCGCGATTATACTTTTATTAATAGTTATATAGATAATACAATGTCTCTCTTTTATTAATTAATCTATTATATTAAGAATCATATTAAACTCTTCTGATTTTAATAATTCTATTATAAAATTCATAAAGATATTCTTCTAAGATATTTTAGAAATTAGAAGAGATTATAACTCTTCTTTTAAGCGCTATCTTCTTATCTTTAATCTCTAATAGACGTGATAGTTTCTTAAATACCGCTTAACTACTTCTATCAGCTCAGAAAATTAATACGATTTTTAAATTAATTATAATATCTTTAATTCTTCTATATATCTGATCTCTCAACTCTTATAAATCTATTAGATTACTTATATTTATAAATCTTCTAACTTAATAGGAATTACTAGTCTATCTTAAAAGTAGATCAGATCTTCTCACTTCTTATATAAGCTTATCTAATATTTATTATAGACGCTCTTAATCTTATTTTATAAGATCTTACTAATCTTCTTTAAATTATAATTATTTCTATTCATCTACTTAATATTCTTATCTAGCGTGTGAATCTCTTACATAATATATATTATCTTACAGTTCTTCTAAACTTTCTTAGATAATATCTCTAATATTAATAGTGTCTGATATAAATTAGAATCATTCTTTACTTTAGAAATGTTTCTCTCTCTTCTTATTAAGATATCAGTCTTTCTATTAGCCGCCTCTAATTAATAAATAACTTTAAAGTTGAATTATATTAAGAACTCTACTTATCTCATCTATCATCTTATTAACTTCTTTATTAACATGAAATACTTTAAAGTCTTATAATCTGTAAGTACTTTAATAATATCTTCTTTAATATTCTATAGCTCAGACTCTTATTTCTTAAAGTATTAAATTATCACTAATAATTTCTTATTATATATAATATAATTTCTCTCTACCGAGCTTATACTACTTAAGTAATAAGTAATAAGATGTAATTCTCTATTTAATTCTTTCTATAAGAGAATTCCTTCAGTAATATAATTACTCGCATTATATTTCACGTAAATCTTCTTTCTTGAATTAAAATACTAAAGAACTGAATCAGTTATTATTAGCTTCTTTAATCTCTTAAATATCTCAGTATAGAATTTATTCCATATTAATAAGATATTCTTTCTTAATAGATTATTTAATGATCTTACGATTTAACTAAAACTCTTATAGAAATATTAATAGTAGTTAATAAATTTAAGAAATCATTATATTACACGTATATCTTCTAATTTAGACGTCTCTCACTTCTAAATCATCTTGATTTGAGCTGAATCTAATCATATTTTATATATATTTACTAACAGATCTAAGAACTTAATCTCTATAATATAGAAGTTACATTTCTTAATATTTACTTAAAGTTCTGCTTTCTTTAGAATCTTTAATATCTTTCTAATATACTGTTTATATTCTTCTCGCGTATTACTGAATATTAGAATATTATTCTAATATAGTATTATAAATCGTTTTAACACACTTAGAAATATATTATTTATATATCTTTAATTAATTAAGAGTGCTGAGCTTAATCTAAAAGACATTACTAAATAGTGATAGTTTCTATATATTATATTAAATATTATTAAATCATTATCTTTAACTATAATTATTTTAATATAGTAAAACGCTTAATAAATATTTATCTTTATTAGAAACTTCACATTAATAAGCTGTTTTAATATCTTATTAATTTTAGATATTAGATATCCGTTCTTCTTTATAAGAGTGTTTAGATCTTAATAGTTTATATAGAATCGGAGCTCTCTATTCAGCTTCTAAACTAATAGAATTAGAGATGCGAATAATATATTACTTAATTTAATAAATCTCTTCTTAAGATTCTTCTTAATATATCTCTTAATTATATTAAGTTCCGCGGAATTTATTTATTAATAAGACTATCTTCTAAGTAGCTTAGCATTATTCTATAGTTCTATTTAATAATTATATTAATTTTAATACGGAGGAAGAGTATCTAATACTTTTTTTAAAAAGATATAAATATATTCTTAAAATTTAGAAGGAATTATCTCTTATAAATTCTCTTCAGTCTTCTATTAAAGTCGAGGATCAAGGAGATGGAAAAGATATAGAGAAGATAGAGTAGTAGAGTATTAATAATGAGATGAAACTGAGCGTAAAGCAACTATCTAGAATAGATCAGTAAAAGAGTCTTATATTCTTTCACAATTTCTAAACTTATTAACTAGTAAACAGTTATATAATAAAGCTCACAGGAATATCTATCTCTCTTCTTATTATATAAAATTATAAAGATAATGAGATTAATATCTTCTTATTCTCTGTGTTACTGAAATGATAATATTATCTGATTGAGTGTAGTGGCTTGACAAAATTTTGATGCAGTCTTGATAAAAAAAACACCAAAAATTTCTGATTTTTGATATTTCTTTTATCAAGACTGCATTAAAATTTTGTTAAGTTATTATACTCAATCAGATAATATTATTATTTCAGTAACACAGAAGATATAATAGAGTTATAGATCATGTGCCTAAGTTAACTAAGATTAAGAATCTGACTCAGTCATAATTACGTGTCTAAGTTAATTAAGATTAAGAGTCTAACTTAATCATAATCATATGCTCGAGTTAACTAAGATTAAGAGTCTGATTTGATTAAGATCATATATCCGAGTTAATTAAGATTAAGAGTCTAACTCAGTTAAGATCACATGTTTTCTAAGTTGGGCGCGCATAATAGTATGTCTTCTCTTACGATCTTTTAACTTAAAAGATTTCCGAAACAAAAAATGATTATCTATATAATATCTAATAACACAAATTTAATATTTAATATTTTCTTATAAAATTATTATCAAATCTGAGCTATAAAATATATAAGAAACTTATATTAAAGAGAGCTCATATTTAGAGTTAATCTCTATTAACTCAGCATTACTTTCTAAGTTATTAATATTTAATTTTTTAAAGATTAATTTTCACTCTTTCTTAATCATAAAGATATAACGTAAAAATTTAGTTTCAAATCTTATCTTATCTAAATTACTAATATGAAAGGTGTGTAATCTCTTAAAATATTAGAGATTATGAAATAGCTTTCAGCTATTCTTATAATTTCTCTCTTAATAGACTTAATACTTAAAATTATGCTCGGGATTATAATGATTATTAATAATAATTTTAATAACTTATTCTTTATCTGAAACTAAAATAATCTAGACTTAAATATATTAAGACTATTCTTTAATAATAAATTTAGTAATCTTCTCTAATAGCTTAATATGAAAAATATTATAGATTCTTAAGCTTTCAGATAGTTTTAGTTAATAGGCGAGTAAACTAATATATTTAGTAATCTTATAAAAATTAATCTTCTAATAATTCAGCTTCTTATTAATTTATCGGATGTGAATATTATTAATCTTTAATCAGATCATATCTCTAATCTTAAATATCTTAGACTATTAGTATTAATTATAATAGTGTTTTATTCGTGCTTAGATTTAGTAGAGCTGATTTATTATAATCTAATAAATATTCTGAATCTTATTAGCATAAGTAGTAATAATAATATTAGTTAGCTCTATTCCGAGAATCTTTAAGAAGATAATAAAATTAAGATGATAGTTATTCTTAGTAAAGAAAGAAGTTATATCTATAATAGCGTGAGCATTATTATTATAGACTGCCTTTATAATATCTAATTAATTATTTTAGTTATTTTAGATGTAATTAATATAGACTTATAAATAGATCTTAAGAGATATATTAATCTATTTAGTCTAATTATTAGTGAAGAGATGATAGATGATTCTAAAGAAGTGCTTAATATTAAGTTATTTATATAGATACTTAATAAACTTATTCACGAACTATACATCTTAATTAGTAATTTAGATCTTAAGAATATTATAATAACGAATTAAATATTAGCAGATAATAATAATAGTTTTCTTAGCGATTATATTCTTCTTACGAATTATCTTAAAATAAGTATACTTAATATAGATATTAATTATAATTAGAATAGTATTATTCTTAATCTTAATTATAGAGAGCTTAATAATAAAGTTTAAGTTTACTTAAGTTTAAGATTTTTCAGGCTGAGAATAAGATTTAAGAAGATTATAGATCTTACGGGAGTTGAACTTATTCTATTAATATAAGTGATATCTTTGAATATACTGCTTTACTAGAGTGAAGAGTTCGGATTAGAAGTATTATTATTAAATCAGTTTAATCATGCGCTTCTATTTAAAATAATCGGCGAGAGAATTATTATAATACTGCTTAAGAATCTGAGTATGTAAACTTTAGAGGATATAAATCTTATTATTTATAAAAAAAATTCTATTATTTAAGATTCACTTCTTTAAAAGATTCTTTAATAGAGCATCTCCGTAAATATTAGAATCTTTATTAAGCGCGGTAGTATAACGGGTGTGAATTAACTCGGGAATTATAATTATATAGAGATATATTTAGAGTACTGAAGAGCTATTAATCTTGATTAAGATAAGATTTAGAAAGGGCGTTATAGATAGTAACTTTTCCTATATATAATTAGCGCGTCTAAATAGCTTATTAGCTAAATTAATCACGTCTAGATAATATTTAATTATATAATTAAATTTACTGAGCTTTAACTATAATTCTATTTATTAACGGTTTAATTTCATGATAAAGTTAAACTAATAAAGATTATTATAATTAGAGAACATAATAATTTATTATTAGATGTTTTCTAGAAAATATCTTTAGTACTTTATAATATATATCATAATTAGTAGTTCTTAATCCGGCGTATTATAACGGGACTCTTCAGGAGTTAGCTTCTTTAAATAGTAGGTGATTTGATATTATCTTCCGTGTTAATTTATTTAAAAGAGTACCGCTCTAATCGCGTATACACAGATGTTAGATTTAATAAAGATCTGCTTACTCAGATTAAATTAATAGAGGATAGAATACTTATAAAATATATCTTTTAGCTTATTAAAGAATTCTTAAGTTTATAATATAAAGATAAAGCTTTTAGAAGACTTCTTTAATAAATTTATCAGATCTCTAGTAATCTTAGAGTATTCTTAAATAAAATAGTGATAGAAGTTCGCGAAGTTAAGAAATTCTTAAATCTTCTAAAGCTTATAAAACTCTAATTAATTATAAATAACCGCGATCCTCTTTAGTTTCATCTTAACTATACTATTATTAATAATGAAGTCTAGAAAGAAGACTCTCTAAATATGAAATTCATACTTATTAAGATTAGTGAAGAGCTTAATCTTTTAGAAATAATCTAAGATCTTATAGATTCTCTTCACTAACTGCTTCTTAATATCTCTATAGATGAGAATATTATTAAAGAAGATCACGCAGCTATTATTAATCAGGCCCGTAAGAGCGTGATTTATATAGATCTGAAATCAGACCGATCTATTAGTTATTTTAAAGAATATAATATTATATTAAAAGAGTCTGTATTAGATCTTAAAGACGATAAGATATTTATATTCTAAGATAATTTAAATTCGATAGAAGATCTTAGTTAGATTAATTTTAATAAAGAATCGTGCGTTTTAGATCTAATTTAATAAGATATTAAATAAAGATGTTAGATAATGATTCTTAATAATAATAGTGTTAAGGGCCCGGTAATTAATATAAAGATGAAGCTTAATTAAATTCTTCTTAATTATAAAAAGAATTAAGATCGCGGTAGAGAACTTACTAAGAAAGATTTATCAGTAGTATAAATATTCTTTAATATATTTCTTCTAAGTCTATAATTTAGTATTATTATAGAAATATGTAAGCTTATTTAGTAGAATCTTATTTAATTTAATATTAATTCGAAAGTCTTATTTCAGATCTTAATAGAGTGATAATGAGATATATTTCTTCTTATTTCAGATCTTAATAGAGTGATAATGAGATATATTTCTTCTTAAAGAAGATATTAGTATAGTTTTAATAGTTAGAAGATAGAATAATATAGATTTATAATTTCTTTTTAATAATTATTATAATAATAAGAATAATAGGAATGATAGAAGATATGATAAATTTATTAGCTATTAGTAAATTATTCTTAATAGCTATTCCGAGACTTTTAACTTCCCTCTCAGCTTAATAAAGCTTTATATTAAAGAGATCTTAAGTAAAATAATTATTAATCGGGTCAATCTTTTATAAATCTAATACAATACTTAGAGAGATCATATACTTAATTTAAAGAGCGGTAAACTCTTCAGCTTATTATATCTAAGAAAGATAGTTAGATAGAATCTTCTTAGAAGTGATCTTAATATAAGAGTTAGTTAATAGATTAATTAATTTAGAGATAGATTCCGGGTCTTAATTAAAGTATAATATCTTTATAAGCTAATTAATCTGAGAATTATACTTATATAAATATGATTATTTTATGATTAGATTATATAGATTAATATAAGCTATAATAGTCTTAATTATCTACTCTAATTCTATAAAGACTTAAAGTATTAAGATATATTTCTTAAGATCTTTAGTCTGTTAAAGCTTACTCCTATTTAACGCGTGAATAATATTCTTAATAATAACTTCTTAAATATTATAATCTAAGATCTAGTTATGATTTATAAAGTTTATTATTATTTTATTATCTATTATTATTATTATCTTCTCTCTATTTAATAAGCTCTTAATAATTAGGTGCGGGATCGTGTTAGAGATGATTTTATTAATAAGAATTAGCGTGATTTTAAAGAATAACGAGTCTAGACTTATTTAAGTTACTGAATTTTTTATAATCTTTATTAATATTATAATTATAAGTATTAGACTTATTAATTAAGTCTTCAGAATTATAGAGCACTTTAGAGTCTTATAATTAACTCTATTATAGTAAAGATAGAGATTAAGATCATGATAATATTACTTTTCTTCTATAATAAGAGAAGCTTATACGTCTTATACTTAAGATCTTAAGATCTTAGTTAAGACTGCAGCCGCATTTATAACGTGAAAGTTACCGCGATTATTATTAACTAAATTAATCGGAATACTTTAGAGGCTTTAATTTCAGATATACTTTATCTAAAAATTTTAGTTAATAAAGAGAACGTGTTTCTTTAGATCTATATAATTATTAAAGTTTAGAACTAAGATATTAATTAATTTCTATATATTATATTTAAGCTTAGACTTAAGAAGTATTTCTTAAGTAGAAATAGAATAGTTAAGCTATAGAACTAGATTTTTAAAGATCTTAATTATCTTCTTTATTATTATAATTTATTAAAGATCTTCTAACTATTAACTAAGATAATTTCTTAATTAAGAATCGCGATATTATTAATATAGAATCTGTTTAATATTATTAAAGCAGTTTAAGATAATATTAAGTTATTAATTATTAAGAATTAGCTAGAGAAACTTCTTAATCTTATTTATATAGAAGCTATAAAGAGAGTTAATTTAAGCGCTCTTATTATTTAGATAAGTGCTAAACCGTTATTAAAAGAGAATCTAAAGATTAGTAAAGAAGAGATTAAGCTTATTAGTCTTATTATTAAAGATAATAATATTAATAAACTTAAGCTCTTTAATTATAGAGATTAGAATAAATCAATTATCTCTTAAGATAACTGATAATCTATACTTCTATTTAAGTTAAGTCTTAATCTTCTTTATAACTTTATAATAAATACTATTCAGCTCTTAAGTAATAAGATCTTTATAAATACTAAGATCTTTATAGAATTCATTATTATTAGTATCTTCATTCTTCTTAATTAAGATATAAGACCTAACTAAGTTAGTAAGAGATATTAATTTAAATTCTGAAATAATAAGAGGATTTATTTAAGTCTTATATTATAAACTGCGTTAAAGATTCTTATATTAAGTTAATAGATCGGACTTAAATAATAAGATAACTAAATACTAAATATTAGACATAATATTCCGGTTTAATATCTTTAAAATCTTAAAGATACTTAGTCTGAGACTATAATTCTGAGAGTCTATAATTCTGAGACTATGATTCTGTAAATCTGTAATTTAATATTTATAATTCTAAGATTATGATTCTATAAATCTGTAATTTAAGAACTATTCTATTAGATCTATGCTAAGATAACGCTTAGAATATTAGAGTCGGGAATTAGAGAGATAAAAAAGATATAGAAAAGATAAAGTAGTAAAGTGTTAGTAATAAGATGAAACTGAGCATAAAGCAATTATCTAGAATAGATTAATAAAAGAGTCTTATATTCTTTCATAATTTCTAAACTTATTAATTAATAAATAATTATATAATAAAACTTATAAGAATATCTATCTCTCTTTCTATTATATAGAATAATAAAGATAATAAGATTAATATCTTCTTATATAATAGAATTACAGATTATATATCTAAGTTAATTAAGATTAAAAATCTAATTTAGTTATAATCACGTGTCTAAGTTAATTAAGATTGAGAGTTTAACTTAATTATAATCACGTGCTCGAGTTAACTGAGATTAAGAGTCTGACTCAGTTAAGATCACGTGCTCAAGTTAACTGAGATTGAGAGTTTGACTCGGTTAAGATCACGTGCTCTCTAAGCTGGGCGCGCATAATAGTAATATTAGAATCGGGAGTCGAGAAGATGAAAAAGATATAGAGAAGATAGAGTAGTAGAGTGTTAATAATAAGATGAAACTGAGCGTAAAATAATTATTTAGAATAGATTAGTAAAAGAATCTTATACTCTTTTATAATTTCTAAACTTATTAATTAGTAAACAGTTATATAATAAAGCTCACGGGAATATCTATCTCTCTTTCTATTATATAGAATAATAAAAATAATAAGATTAATATCTTTTCATATAATAGAGTTGTAGATTACGTGTCTGAGTTAACTAAGATTAAGAATCTAACTTAGTTATAATCACGTGTCTAAGTTAATTAAGATTAAGAGTCTAACTTAATCATAATCACGTGCCCGAGTTAATCGAGATTAAGAGTCTGACTCAGTTAAGATCACGTGCCCGAGTCAACCGAGATCGAGAGTCTGACTCGGTTAAGATCATGTGCTCTCTGAGCTGGGCGCGCATAATATCTTCTTATTATTTTTCTTCTACTTCTTAATATTCTCGGAGATGATTATAATAATCTTCGTTCTAGATTTCTTAATTAGCTTCTTAAAAGCTACTAAACTTACTATCTTAATATTCTTTAAATAGAAAGAGATTAAGTTTCTTAAACTTATATTATCTCTTTATTTTTAAGATCTTCAAGACTTTATTCTTTTTTTTATAGAAGATTTAGTTAAGAATAAGATTAATCTTAGATTAATCTTCATCTTTTCACGCTTTAGAATTCTAATAGAAGACTATTCTATCTCCTATTCTAATCTATTTAAATCTGAGTATATATACTTAGAGTTATTCTTATATATCTGATTATAATTAGATATATTCTTCTTTATTTAAAAATGATTAGAGTTATTCTTATCTAGCTTATTTCCATTTTTCAATATTTCACTATACCGCACGTATGATAAAATAGTTGGATTTCTATCATTATATTAATAATATTCTGACTTAAAACTCATACTATTTATAACAGAATTAGATATATAATTATGTAATCTTATCTACTTCTTTTCTAGAATAATAGAATATATTATCTGAGTTATATAAAAGATCTAAAATATCTATTAATATTCTATAATTATTATAAGTACATGAATTATCTATGTTATAATAGAATGCTTTCTTCTAATAAAATCTGTTAATAGAATCTTCTTAACTAGATTTATCAGTCTGATTTACAGTCTCTTATATAGATTCTTAATTAGCTGATATTTTATTACTATTATAAGTTAATAGTTAGTATTTATTAATATAGATATTATTAGCGAATCTGTCTTTTCTTTACTTATTATAATATTTATTAGAAATAGAGATTCTATTTAATCTCTAACTATTATAGAAATGATCGCAGATGATATTCTTAATTAATACTTCTATCTAAACTTCTCTACAGCTATTTTTACGCTCGCAGATCTATTTACAGTATCTTTATAATAAACTGCTCTTTTTCTAATTTCTTTAAAATATTAGAATCTCTTTTCTTAATAGCTATTAAGCTTAAGTAGTTCCTAATTATATATTCTAACTATTAATATTTATAGCACTAAAACTTCTTATAATTAGTTTTCAATATATAAGTAAATATCATTTTCGTGAGCTGAGTTCTACTCTCTAGCTTCTTAACTAATCTTCTTCTTCAGAATCCTAAATCTGCCTGAGTAGATTAAGAATCTTTCACGTATTATTCTACTTTTTATAAATTCAACTCTAGAAATTAAAAATTCTTCATAATCTTCTTAATAATCATATATCTGTTTAAGATCATAGCTAACTTCAGATTATTAAATATCTTTAATTAGATATCTCTAATCTAGTTCTTCTTTAATATATCTATCTTTATAATATATTAAAAGAACTCTTTAAGAAAATTAGATAAATTCTTATTTAATTAATATAAATAGTAATAATTATCTCGCGCAGTATCTCTTTAAAAGAGATCTTTAAAATGATTTAACAGTATTTATAATAAACTCTTAATTATAATTATCTGAGATATCTTTAAATATAACTCTAATAAATTACTAATCTCTTTCTTAATTCTCAATCTTATATAGATTACACAATCTATTTCCGTGAGATATTAATCTTTATTTATAAGCAACTTCAGCTTTAATATTAATAATTATACCGCGAACTATTATAAAGTTCCCATCTTAAACGCGTTAGAATCTAATAGTTTCTTACTCTTATTATACTAATTACTCACCTGCGCATTAGAGATTATTTTAGATATTTCTCAGACGCTTTTTATACTATTCTAATATAATAGAGAAGCTATAGATATTACAGATCTCACTAGTAGATTCTTCACTAGTATTTTCTTATCTCTTAGCATTTCTATTAAAATCTAATCCTTCTAAATTAGCTATTTTCGTTTAATTATTTAGATGTCTCTTTCTTTCTATTAATAATTCTGCAACTTCTGAATTATTTAATAATTTTCTATTATCTTATTAATCTCTTTATTATAAGTCTTAATCATCTTATTATATAAATTACAGAATTTCTTAAATATATATAATATATTACTTATGTTATTCTGTATTTTCATAATAAACTTTATTACTTCTTAATTCTTAGTAAGCTATCTTAAAGTCATCATCTCTTAAATCATTTCTATCTTAACATTCTTTATTTATAGAGAAGATTATTATTAATCTATATTTAGATTATTCTATAGCGCAGAATCTTTCTCTAATCTTTCTTAATTAAATTAAGTTATATTAATATTAATTAGCTTAGAAATTGAATTCTAGATTCTATTTTTAATTATATTATTTTAAGTGCTCTTAAGATTCTTCTATTTGTGAATATTAACTGTTAACTAATAAATCTCAGATCTACTAGCTTAATTCTTAGATTATCTTACTTTTTTTAAAGATATCTCTGATTTCTCTCTCTTTAAAGATAGATAACTAAACTCGATATATTAAGCTTATTTACAAAATCTATCTTATTATTAAAGAGTCTAGAGATGATTTAAAGAAGATTTAATAGAGATAAGTCGATTTACTTGAAATTTAAATTAGTTAAAGAGTGACTATTTTATATTCATCTAAATAGTAAAGAAAATGAACTTAAGTATATTGTAATAGCTTAAGCTAGATATATTTAATAGTCTATAAAAATAAATACTTAAGTTATAGAAATTAATCTAGCTTATAAAGAAGTTATAGAAGTATTAGATACGCATTATAATTACTAATCTTAATATAGTCTTCTAGTTTTAAAGTCTAATTAGAAGATATAGTTCTAATATATTAAGCCCGCGTGTTAAGTCTTAGACATTTTATTATATTGCATATATAATAAAATAGTTAGATTTTCATAATTAAGTCTGTAATCATCTCTCGCGTATAATTATTCTTTATAGCTGTAGTAACTCATGATATAATTATACTAATCATTATAATAATCAAAGACTTTTATAAGTTAAGATATTCTATAATATCTTTATTAACTATTCTCTGTATCACTGAAATGATAATATTATCTGATTGAGCGTAATGACTTGACAAAATTTTGATGCAGTCTTGATAAAAGGAACACCAAAAATCAGAAATTTTTAGTGTTCCTTTTGTCAAGACTGCATCAAAATTTTGTCAAGCCATTACGCTCAATTAGGTAATATTATCATTTCAGTGACACAGAAGATATAATTTATAATTAATCAATTATCAGTAGCTATTCTAAGTACTATCTTTTCTCTCTCAGTCTTTTAATTAATTACATATTCTTGCTTTAAATAATAATTCTTTTAACATAAATTGCGTAAAGATTTATATCTTAAATTATTAGTTATGCTAATTATTATTATAATTTAGAAACAGAATAATTATATCTTTAAAAAGAGATATTAAATATGTTTTTATAGACTTCTATATTATATTAATTATAGAAGCTTATTATCTTTAAACTTAAGATTTAGTCTTACTAAAAATGATTTCTCTTACTAATCTTTAAAATAATGTTTTGAGAATAAGTAGCTTATTACTTTTTTAATAGCGTCTAATCTCTCTTAATACTTTCACTAAATATTTATTAATATATTTTTATATTATATTAATTATTATTATAACTTACTTTTTAATTTTATATAATAAGTTCTTAAAGAATTTACAGTCTTTTTATTATCTATCTTTAAGATCTTTTTAATAACTCTTTTAACGCGGGATTTAAAGTCTTTTCTATTATTTAGCTTTTTAATAATATTCTTCTTAGAATCTGAAGCTTTAACATCTATCTTTCTAAATTGTTTTGTAGTAGTAGTAATAAGTCTTTCTCTCGCTATTATCTTATCTTTCTTAGAGTGTGATTTCTTCTTATAATTATTTTTAGTATTAATTATTATTTTAGAATTAAGAAGCTATATTTATTTAGTATTATAAATTAAAAATATTTATTAACTTACTTAAACTTTATTACTTATATCTATTATCTCTAATTTTAAGAAGTAATGAACTATAATTCTATAATATTAAGATAGTTATTATTAAAATAAGTCAGTACTATAATAATAATTAATATAAAAGATAAGTAAAATATAAGTAAAGTGAAATTTTCATTATTTTCTTACTTTTAATTTAGAAAATAAATATAAAAGTATAAAGATTAATAGATTCTAAATAGTAGATTAAAACATTAATTATATTAATCATTATTATAAGTAAAAGAGACTTATTAAAATTAGTGTAACAGCTGAATAAAGTTGCGTTAAGTCTCTCACCCGTTTACTGCGCCAGCCCGTCTAATGCGCCATTATTTTCCCCCTCATCCATCCTCACCGTCGACTTTCTAGACGCGACAGCGAGCTCAATTTAATAGTTATAAGTTCATTATTTAAACTCAGTATAGCTGCAGCTCTATAAGAGTTAATAAGCTCTTTAAATCCCTCATTTCGTGTTATAAAGATAAAGTATAGAATTTCGCGCGATACTCTTCAACATCATCTTAATAAAGGAATTTCACGATAAATTACGCGTTAATTATCGCAGCTTTTGTTAATTGAATAAGAAAATAGCTTGATTTAATGAATACTTTCTCTTAAGACGAAAGGACAGGCTCTCACACACAAAACTGTTCGCGAGATAGCAGCTCAAATATCAATAGAATCAGGCGGCCTAAAAACAGTGGGTAAGAAATGGCTTTTACGCTTCTTAACGCGTTATTCTGAAATTCATTTAAAGATAGATCGAAAGATAGATGCTTTATAAATTCAGAATATCAATCTCATTAATTTACGAACATAATATTTGTTATTTTAACGCGTTTTCCTTATAAATAAGATCACTTTTGAAGACATATGAAATATAAATGAATCAGGCATTACTTTAGACTGCTGTACATATTAATAAGTTATAGATATCTTCTTCATCTCTCGAATATATAAGAAGACTCCCGAGAATTATAAATAGATTATAATTGTGAAGACAGTATTAATTATAGAAAGCTATACTCGATATCTTATTATTTTTAAGGGTAAAAGTATATAAAGCTTATGATTTAAGTATGCGGAGATCCCAAATTAGCTATATTCTTGCTCTGAAAATAATTAGACATTAAATAATATTAGTATATAATAATTGAAAGAGATATTCATACCCGAAACTTAACTAAAACTCGCTAACGTCTATTGAATTTTACTTCTTAATAATTATGGAAGTTATATTACATCTGAATTCATATGAATATGCTTTCAGAATAAGATCTAGCTGATCTACTTATCTCCTCATTCAAGCTATATTCTTCAGTCTCTTAATCTCTCAATATTCTCGCAAATTAAATAAAGTTATTAAGTTAAGATTGAGAGTTTAGCTTGATTTAAGAATTTAATAGCTATTAAGAAGATTCGCTTTATTAAATACTATAATAAGGCAAGAGAATATACTCTAAATAAAGTCTATATCAAAGCTAAATAATGTGGAGCTGATCTATTTTCTTGGAATCCTGAAAAGGTTCTTCAATTAAAGCAAATTCTGTCCAGCTATATTATCTCAAAAACGTCTTAAAAATAACGAAATAATGACTTAATAATTCTTCAGACTTTATAGAATAAGCGACAGCTTTTAGAGATTTAAAGCTCTCTTCTTAACGCCGCAAATCCATCTTAAGATGTACGAATTCTATTCAATAAAATAGTAAAGACATTTAATGAGCTACACTCCGAAAAAGCTTATAATATATAGCAAATCAACGCTCAGATCTTAAAGATAGAGGAGATTAATATAAAGAGATAAAAAAAGGTTTTAATTAACTTAAATAGATTGTTTGTGAACATTAAAAGCATATAGACTATAAAAGAAGAGCAATAGTAATGTCTAGTTCTATTAAAATCGAAGGATTTGACCGCGGAAATCTATAAAACAGTGAATAGAATGGCAAGCCTATCTATTACAGATATGAGCTTCGAATTCAGCATGTTTACTAACATAGAATAGTGGAGATAGAAATACGATATTTCGCTTTTTCTAGAATAATGGCGCATTAGGCGGGCTGGCGCAGTAGACGAGTGAGAGACTTATCCCTTGTGTCACTAAAGTTGTGCCCCTTTCTTATTGGAATAGCGTTCCCGCATTATAGCGTAGAAATTAGGTGCAGCCTTAGCATTAAGAATATCAAAATTAAAAACTCGAAAAAGGCTTAAATCAGCTATAGCAGGCTAAGTCTATAAGTTAGTATACTAAAAATAGTATCATTAAGAAGCGCTAGTTAAACTCTATATAATAGTCTATTTATATCTATAAATTAATTATTAATTAAGCTGAAAATCAGTATTTAATCAAATTCTAAAAAGAATCTTAACGCTTAATTGATTATATAGGGCTAATGATCATAGCTGAGATTCTATAAATAGTATCATTTAAGAGCTAATCCTTTGGGCTATATAATAGCTTATCCAGATTCGGACTAGCTCTCTTTTGAAGTGGGTGCACTTCGAATTTTAATCAGAAAAAATAATATTTTAATTTAGAAAACAGAAATTATATTATTTTTTCTGATT
>JAABUK010006236.1_pt1 | contig 17928 bp, 14 predicted proteins | sample 5559141 | NCBI WGS metagenome assembly JAABUK01 (sample SAMN10711869, study PRJNA513367) | rock metagenome | isolation source: Antarctica rocks | place: Antarctica: Victoria Land, Pudding Butte nord | collected 2016-01-03 | reverse complement strand
GTTCACCAGGGCGCTGGAGATCGGCCGCGCCGCCCTGGGCGAGCGCCACCCCGACGTCGCCGCCAGCTACCACAGCATCGCCGCCGTCCATGGCGACCAGGGGGAGCACGCCCGGGCCCTGGAGATGCACCTCAAGGCGCTGGAGATCCGCCGCGCCGCCCTGGGCGAGCGGCATCCCAGCGTCGCCGCCAGCTACCACAGCATCGCCGCCGTCTATGACGCCCAGGGGGAGCACGCCCGGGCCCTGGAAGCTTACGGCCGCGCCCTCGTTGCCCTGGAGATGAGGTCGGGAGCGGACCAGGAGGTCGATGCATCGCGGGAGGCCGCTGCGCTGATCCCCGACCCCCTCGTCCCCAAGATCCTCCTGGCACGCGGCCGGCTCCGGGAACTCCGCCCGGGCACCGACCCGGCCGCCGGGCTTCGGGCCGCCCTGGCCGACTACCGGGCGGCCGCCGATGCCCTGGAACGGCTCCGCGACGCCTCTTCCCGCGACGAGGACAAGGTCCGCCGGGCCGAGGCCGTCTCCGAACTCTTCCCCCGGGCCGTCGGGGCCTCGGCCCGGCTGGCCGCCTCGGGGCCGGACACCACCTTGCTGGAGGCGGTGTCGTTCGCCGAGCGGGGGGCCGCCCGGGTCTTCCTGGAGGGCCTGGGACGCTCCCGCGCCTCGGCCGGAGGCCGGGTCGACCCGGCCACCCTCGCCGACGAGGCCCGCCTGTCGGCCGAGATCCGCCAGCTCGACGCCCGGATCGCCCGCGAGCAGGACAGGCCGTTCGAGAAGCGGGATCGGGAGGCGGTCGAGCGGCTGTTCCTCGACCGCGGGCGGGCCGAGGAGGCTTCACGGGCCCTGATCGCGCGGATGGAGCGCGATCACCCCCAGTACGCCGCCCTGAAGCACCCCCGGCCCTGCTCGGTCGCCGAGGCCCGGGCCTGCCTGGCCGATGATGAGGTCGCACGGCTTTGTTGCACAACCGTCCAGTAACCCCTAGGTTGTGCAACAAAACCGTGGGTTGTTCATCAGGCCAATTCTAGGCCGATAGACCGGCCAAATCCGCCCTTTTCTAACCGCTTAAATTTGCTGAGACCGATGCCGAAAGTTCTCTCGTTCATCCCGCCGGACCAATCTGGTAGAATCCATCCTTGAGCAAGACGAGCGACTCCGTTTTTTCTGCAAGATCCGGCTAAATATCGAGTTAGGATGCGGAATGAACGCATCATCTTTCATATCGAAATGGCGTCACGTCGAACTGACGGAGCGTTCGGCCGCGCATTCTCATTTTCTCGACCTGTGTAAGTTGGTTGACCATCCGTCGCCGGTCGAAGTGGACCCGAAGGGGGAATGGTTCACGTTCGAGAAGGGGGTGAGGAAGCAGTCTGGTAAGCGAGGCTGGGCGGATGTCTGGATGCGGGATCATTTCGCGTTCGAGTACAAGGGCCGCCACAAGGATCTGGACGCGGCTTACGTTCAGTTGCTCTTGTATCGCAATGCCCTGGAAAACCCGCCCTTGCTTGTCGCCTGCGACATGGGCCGATTCGTCATCCACACGAATTTCACCGGGACGGTCGAGAACGTCCACGACATCGGGCTCGAAGAACTGGCCGATTCCGCGAATCTCGACAAGATCAGTTGGGTCTTCCACGCCCCGAAGAAACTCGAACCGAAAGTGACCCGCGAGGCGATCACGAACCGGGTTGCCGGGCAACTCGGGAAGATCGCGCAGGAGATGAGGGGGCGGGGCTTGCATCCCCGCGCCGTCGCGAAATTCCTCAATCGACTCGTGTTCTGCATGTTCGCCGAAGACGTCGGCTTGCTCCCGACCGACCTGTTCAAGCGACTTGTGGGCGCCTCGAATAACGACCCGGCCAAGATGACCCAGCATCTCAAACAACTGTTCAACGCGATGGCCAAGGGCGGATTCTTCGGGCTCGACGCGATCCGCCATTTCAACGGCAATCTATTCCAGGATGCGACGACGATCCTCCCGACCCCGGGGGAGATGTCGCAGATCAAGGATGCCGCTCGGCTCGACTGGAGCCAGGTTGACCCCTCCATCTTCGGGACGCTGTTCGAACGAGCAATGGACCCCGACAAGCGATCCCAACTTGGGGCCCACTACACGAACCCGGAGGACATCGAGACGTTGATTGAGCCGGTCGTCATGGAGCCCCTACGTCGCGAATGGGCCGAAGTCCGTCGCGACGTCGAAAAGTCGCTTGAGATAGCCCCCGACGTGGCGAAGAGGGGCGGCCCGGCGAAGCAAGGGAAGAAGCCGAAGGGATCGAAGAAGCCCGACAAGATCGTCCGGGATTTCCTTCAAAGGCTCCAGTCGGTGACGGTCCTCGATCCCGCTTGCGGATCGGGGAACTTCCTGTATGTCGCGCTCCAGAAGCTCAAGGATCTGGAAAAAGAGGTCTTGGTCTACTTCGAAATCCACGGTTTCGGCAGTCTCATACCACTCGTCAATCCCCGGCAAATGATGGGGCTTGAAATCAATCCCTATGCCTATGACCTGGCACAAATGACGGTCTGGATCGGTTATCTCCAGTGGCAAAGAGCAAATGGCTACAGGACATTCACCAAGCCGGTCTTGGAACGACTCGATACGTTCCGCTGCATGGATTCCATCCTCGACCTGACGGACCCTTCCCAACCCAAGGAACCCGAGTGGCCCGACGCGGAGTTCATCGTGGGCAATCCGCCGTTCCTGGGCGACAAGAAGATGAGGGGAGACATGGGAGATGCTTATGTTTCTTCACTTCGAACCCTATATGACACCCGAATTCCGGGCCAATCGGACCTTTGTTGCTACTGGTTTGAAAAAGCCAGGGGACACGTTCAACATGGGAAAACGAGCCGAGTGGGACTTCTGGCTACACAAGGAATCAGGGGCGGGGCGAATCGCGAAGCCCTTAATCGCATCAAAGAAAGTGGCGATATATTCTGGGCGCTGAGCGATAAAAACTGGATTCTCGATGGTGCAAACGTCCATGTTTCAATGGTGGGCTTTGACGACGGTAAAGAGTCTAGGAAGGTGCTTGATGGTCTTGAAGTGCTTAATATCACGGCGAATTTGACCGCTTCCGCCAACGTGAGTCAGGCCCGAACATTGAAAGAGAATGTTGGCCTTGGATTCATCGGCGTGGCTCAAAAAGCCCCATTTGACATCAACCTTGAACGGGCAAGGACGTTCTTGATCGATCCCAACCCTGATGGCAGGCCAAACAGCGATGTTCTCAGGCCGACATTTAACGCAATCGACTTGACGAGGCGGCCTCGGAACATCTGGAACGTAGATTTCGGTCTGGATAGGACCGCAGAAGATTCGGCTTTGTTCGCAATGCCATTTCAATATGTAGAAAAAACTATTCTTCCGCTGCGACGCATTCACAGGGAAGCTCGCCAAGTCAAATATTGGTGGCTATTCGCCCGGCCTTGCCCCGAAATGCGAAAAGCACTTTCCGGACTCTCAAGGTATATTGGAACTCCCAGAGTTTCAAAGCACCGGGTTTACGTCTGGCTCACGCCCGAGATAATTTGTGATAGTGCACTCGTTGTGTTCAGTCGATCAGATGATTATTTTTTTGGATTATTAACATCCAGGGTTCATGCCGTTTGGGCCTTTAGACAGGGAACATTCCTGGAAGATCGACCTCGTTATACTCCAAGTACTTGCTTTATCAACTTTCCCTTTCCCGAGCCGACGGAAAACCAACGAGCCGCCATCACCGACGCCGCCCTCGATCTGGACGCCTTGCGTACCCGATGGCTCAACCCGCCCGAGTGGACGCGGCGAGAGATCCTGGAGTTCCCCGGGTCGATTGACGGGCCGTGGGCTCGTTTCGTCACCGACCCGGATGACAGGGGGATCGGGATGGTTCGCTATCCCGTCATCAGGCCGGGCACGACGATGATTGCCAAGGATCTGGCCGACCGGACACTGACGAAGCTCTACAACGCCCATCCCGCGTGGCTCCAGGCCGCCCATCGTCGGCTCGATGAGGCCGTGTTCGCGGCCTACGGTTGGGAGGCCGGGATTTCCGACGACGAAATCCTGTCCCGGCTCTTGTCGCTCAATCTCAAACGGGCCGGTTCCGATGCCGTCGTCCCGGACAATCAGGACGACGACCGATAGCCACCCCGTCAAATCCACGTCCATTCCTCGCCGCAATTGCAGGTCGCCCCTTCCGACTGATCGGCCATAGGCTCCGATTCTTGCTCCCCCCAGAACGTCGCCTCGATCCCCAATTCATACATACTCTGAATTAAGCAACATATATTGTGACATAGAACCTTCGCCAGCGCCTCGTTGACCATCGCGATATCCGTTTTGCTCCGGAGCGAATCCCCGAACTTCGCCTTCATCATCGAGAACGTGCTCTCGACGTTGCTCCGCTTGTGGTAACTGGCGAGGTATTCGTCCCGGTTGAAGTTGTACAGGTGGAACATCCGGGCCAGCGTCCCGCCCTGGACGGCCGAGCTATTGCTCTTGAACGCGATATAGGGCGTCCCGCCGTAGGTCGCCACGATCTCCATGTTCTCGTAGCTGAGGTACGCGGAATCGGCCGACACCTCCCGGATCGTGAAGCCGTTTCCGACCGTCGCCTTGACCAGTGGGGCGAACCGGGGGCAGTCTGCGGCGTACCGCTCGTCGATCTCCACGGCGGTCACGACGTTGGTTTTCACGCCGGTCATCACCGACACCTTGACCCAATCGTACTGCTTCTTGACGACCCCGTACTTGTGATCGAACCATCGGACGAAACGAGACGTGGCGAATCCGGATGAATCCACGATGAAATCCGACTCGATCGACCGGAGCGGCTTGGCACTCTCGCCGATCAGTCCTGCCAGGATCGGCGTCATCGCCGGGTCTTCCAGGTATCGGCAGACCCCCGAGTAGTGGGGGGCCCGGGAAAGGTGCCCCTTGTCGCGGGCGTCCCTCATGTCGGTCGAGGCCCGTCGTCCGCTCATGGTCGTGTAGACCTTGAACGCCACGGCGAACACCCGATCCCCCATCGGCACCGGGGGCCGTCCCCCCTTGGGGTTGGCATCCGGCGACGGGACGCCCCCGCAAAGCTCCGCCAGCAACTCCTGGAACTTGTCCTTCTCGTGGATCTGAGCCGCGTTGTAAGCCGGCCAGTCCTGTTTGTAGGTCGGCCTGGGGGCGCAGGTCTGGGCAGGGAGCCCGATCGTCCCCGCGATTTCCGGGACGCTCTCCGGGTTGACCTCCCGGAGCTTGACGAACTCGACCGCGAAGACGTGCTTGCACGCCTGTCCCCGGGTGCCGAAGTCGTCGCAATCGCACGTCGGGGACGCCCCGACCATGTTGACGGTGTACGTCTTTCGCCCCGTCTGGGAAGGGACAAGCCACCGCTCCTCACGCCCCTTGGCGCGGACGATCCGGGTCACGGCGGCGATGGTCAGGCCACGCTGGCGGCGGGCCTCGATGGGGTCGGTAGCCTGGACGGGAGCCGGAGCGGCGGGAGAGGTAGCGGCGATGATCGCGGACATGGACGGACCCTTCCCCGTGAGGGGGCGGTCCGGTAGAATGGGGTTTGCTATGACGCCATTCGGGCGGACACGCCCGAGTTGCCGAGCCCCTGTACCGTTGTGTCAACAGCGGTACAGGGTTTTTTCATGTACTTCCGAACAGTGATTGTCATCGAATCGACTCCAGAAGTCAAACCATAATTGCCATCGATTGATGTGTTTTTTCAAGACGCTAATCCAAGCCTGATAACCGATTCCGGCAATTTCTTGCCGTCGGCATCGGGCCCGTTTCACGCCTCGCGAGTGTCACTCGCGGCGGGCTAACGCATGCCTCCCCGATGGGCGTGGGGGAGCCGCCCCGCCGGGATGCCAGGGGGCATCAGCAGCGGGGAAACGAGGCCCCCAGTTGCGATCCGGCCGGGTCCGTCGGCCGATTGCAACTAGTGGGCGTTCGTTCACAAAGGCGCCAAATTAGGAACTACCGGGGATCGGGCGGCGGATCGTCGGCGCCCGGGAGGGGGGGGTTATTCATCAGGTAGGGTTGTTCATCAGGGGTTGTGCAACAAGTCGAGGTTATGCAACAAAGCCAGGTCGCACTGCTCTATGTCCTCGGCTCCGAGGCGTCTTATCTCCTGGTCCTCTCCGCCCGCGACATCCCCGGGTCGGTCGGCCTGGCCGTCCACGCGCTGCCCCCCGCCGGGGAGATCGCCGAGGCGGTGGCGGCCCTGACGCAAACGAGGGTCCTGGAAGACGCCGACGCGACCCTCGGGCGCGGGGCGGAGGCGTACCGGATCCTGCTGGCCCCGGCGGCCGGGGCGATCGCCGGCAAGCGGCTGGTGATCGTGCCGGGCGGCGTGCTCGGCCGGCTCCCGTTCGAGATCCTGGCCGAGCCGGGCGACGGGGGCGGTCCGCGGTTCCTGGTCCGGGGGCACTCGATCCGCTACGCCCCGTCGCTGACGGCCCTGCACCTGATCCGCCGATGGGAGGGCGAACGGCCCACGCCCGACCGGGCGCTCTGGGCGCTGGGCGACCCGGTCTATACGGCGACCGACCCCCGGCTGGCCGCCGGGGGGGAGGCGTCGGCCGGGCCGATCCGGCTCGCGGCCCGGGCCCGGGGGGCGGCCTTCGGGCGGCTGGCCGGTTCGGGGGTCGAGGTCGACCGCCTGGCCGGGCTGATGGGGTCCGGGGCCGGGGATCGGCTGACCGGGCCCGAGGCCACCGAGGCGGCGGTCCGGCGGCTGTCGGCCGACGGGACGCTGGCCCGTTATCGCTACGTCCACTTCGCCTGCCACGGGGTCCTGGGGTCGGGCGACGGGGTCCGTCCGGGTCTGGTCCTGTCGCAGGTCGGCAACGGCGAGGGCGAGGACGGCACCCTGAGGGCGGACGAGGTGACCGACCTCCGGCTCAATGCCGACCTGGTGGCGCTCTCGGCCTGCCAGACCGGGCAGGGGGAGCAGCTCAAGGCCGAGGGGGTCAGCGGCCTGGCGCGGGCGTTCTTGTACGCGGGGAGCCGGGGGGTATTGTGCAGCCTCTGGGCGGTGGACGACGCCTCGACGGCCGACCTGATGGCCGACGTCTACGCCGGGCTGAAGGCCGGCAGGCCGGCGGCGGAGGCCCTCCGGTCGGCGCAGTTGAGGATGATCGAGGCGGGCGAGCCGCCGCTGCACTGGGCGCCGTTCGTCCTGATCGGCCGATGATCCGCCGGGACGTCCCGGACCCCCCTTCCCTCCTCCCAATTTGCGAGGTCCGATTCCCATGCTGAATGCCGTGATCCTGGCCGCCCTGGCCCTGCTCCCCGACGACGCCCCGAAGCCGAAGATCCGGCTGGCGGCGATGGTGCTGGACCTCAAGGGCCGGGTGGAGATCCGCCCGGCCGAGGGCGCCCCCCGGGTCGCCGAGGTGGGCGACCTGCTCTACGACGGCGAACGCCTGGCCGTCCCGGCCGACGGCTCGGCCACGCTCTCGATCCTCGGCCCCGGGGCCCGGGAGTCGATCAAGCCCGGCTCCGAGGCGACGGTCGGCCCCAGGGGGTGCACGCCGCCGGGGGCGGTCGCGGCCCGGAAGGAGCAGCACCGGGCCGTGGTGACGACCATGAAGCACCTCCGCCCGGCCCCCGACGACAGCCGCCACGCGGGCGTCCTCGCCCGAGCGGGCGTCGACCGGCCCCAGGCGCTCACGCCGACCTTCGACGCCCTCGTCGGGTCGGACCGGCCCGCCCTGGCCTGGCCCGCCGCCGAGGGGGCCCGGACCTACCGGGTCAAGCTCCTCACCGGCGACGGCCGCGAGCTGTGGCGGGCCGAGTCGCCGGAGACCCGGGCCCCGTTCCCGGCCGACAAGCCGCCGCTCCGCCGCGGCTACGCCTTCGGCTGGGAGGTGACCGACGAGAAGTTCCGCCCGGTGGCCTCGGGCAAATTCATGGTGGCGTCGGAGTCGGAGCTGGCCGAGCTGGAGGGGCTGAAGGCCCTGGCCGACTCCCCCGACCGGGCCGACCGGGTGGCCGCGGCGCTCGCCTTCGCGCGGATGCATGCCTATGCCGAGGCGAGCGCCGCCTTCGAGCGGCTGGCGGCCGAGCAGCCCGACGACCCGCTCGCCCGCCGGGCCCTGGCCGACCTCCGCGACCAGGCGGGCCGCCCCGACCCCGGCGGGAAATAGCCGGCCATCGGCCGCCCTGCCCGGGGAGGCCCGAGGACACGGGAGCCGACGCGATGCGGCGGATCATGATGGGCCTGGTCCTGCTCGGGCTGGCCGCGCCTGCGACGGCCCGGGAGTGCCCGAAGCCGACCAAGGAGGAGACCCGGGCGCCGGAGGCCCTGGCCCGGAGATGCGTCGCCGCCGGCGGCCTGGAGGAGCGGAAGGACCAGAATACGGGGGCAGGTCAACGTCACCCGTCCAGGACGATCTTCACCGCGGCACCGGCGACCGGCCGGCGCGGGGCATCGCCTTCGGGCCCCAGCAGGGCTTCAAATCCGCCCCGGCGTGTCCGTCCGTCATGACCGCGGGGGCTTCCAGCCTTCGAAGGCGTCGGATCGGGTGGGGGCCGCGTCCCGTCCGGGCGCCCCTGAGTCCCTCGCCCCGGTGGCCGCGAGGCGGCCGAGAGGCACCATCCTTTCGAGGAGAACCACCGGTCACGCAGGACGCCACCACCGGCGCCCTGACCGCGGTCGGGACCCTGACGGGGACCCTGCTGGGCCACGCGTTCACCACGCCCCTGACGGCCACGATCACCCCCGGGGCCACGCCGACGACCTGCCCGGTGCTGGACCTCGACCTGGGCCCGATCAACCTCAACCTGCTGGGCCTGAACGTCGCCACCAGCAAGATCTGCCTCGACGTGACCGCCACGAAGGGCGGCGGACTGCTCGGCGACCTCCTCTGCGGCGGCCTGACGACCGCGCTCGCCGGCGCGACGGCCGCCACCTCGACCGCGGCCGCCAACCCCGGGTCGGCCGTCGACCTCAGCGGCGTCCTCAAGGGCCTGAACTCGGTGCTCGGCAATTCCACCCTGCTGGGCGGGCTCGGCTCCGTGGCCAGCGGCCAGCTGAGCGGCGGGTTCGCGCCGACGATGGCGCCCGCCGCCACGAACATCCTCCATCTGTCGCTCGGCCCGGTGAACCTGAGCCTGCTCGGCCTGAACGTCACCCTGGACAACTGCAAGGGCGGCCCGGTGACGGTCGACATCACCGCGATCCCGGGTCCCGGCAACCTGCTGGGCAACCTGCTGTCCAGCCTCGACAACCTCCTGAACAACCCGGGCAGCCCCGTCGGGGGCATCTTGACTCAATTGAACAAGATCCTCGGCATCGTCACCAAGACCCCGCCGGTCGCCTGACGGTCGAGGTCGCTCGCGAAGACGGGGGGCACGGATGTGCCCCCCGTCGTTCATTTCCGGGACCGGGCGACGGCCCGGGCCGGCGATCAGGGCGACAACTCCTCGACCCATCCCCGGAGATGGATCATCGCCCGGGCCACGGCCTCGATGTTGGGCGGGTCGTTGAGCCATCGGCTGACGCCCGAGGGGTGGGGCAAGGGGAGGTAGCGGACGCCGTCGACCACCCGGGCGGTCCCGACGACCGCGGACAGCGAGGGGACCGGGCCGAGGGCGGTCCGGATGGCCAGGAGGCCGATCAGGAGGACGATCTCCGGCGCGATCAAGGCGGCCAGCTCGTCGAGCCAGGGGCGGCAGAGGGCCCGCTCGGCGGGCGAGGGGAGGCGATCGCCCCGGGCCCCGGGGAGCCGGCCGGGGTAGCATCGGGTCACGGCGGCGAAGTGGATCTTCCGATAGAATTGGTCGCGGGGGATCCCGCCCGCCTCGAACCAGTCGCGGAGCCGATCGCCCGAGGGGCCGGAGAACGGGCGGGGGGCGATGCTGCCCGACAGGCCGGGCGCCTGGCCGATCAGCAGGATCCGCGGCGTCGGGGCGCCGGGCTCGCCGTCGAACGCGGCCGGGACCGACTCCCGATCGACGAGGTAGCCCGCCGCGTGGCACCGCCGGCAGGCCCGGAGGCGGGCGTTGAAGGCGGCGAGCCGGGCCCGCCGCGGTTCATCGGCATCGATCCCTCGGGCCATCGGGGGCTCAGGCGAGGCCGCCGGCCGCGATCAGGCGATCGAGCAGGACGCGGTTGACCTCGCCCCGGAACCGGACCTTGCCGTCGACCGCGATCACCGGGACCGTCGGCCCAACCCGGTCGACGATCGCCGGGTCGGAGGCGTCGACTTCCTCCAGGTCGAAGCCGTGGGCCTGGCGATACTCCTCCAGGACCTCGCGCGCCGACCGGCAGCAGCAGCAATGCTCGCGGGTGTACAGGGTGACGGTCATCCGGGAGACCCGCGGGGCGATGGGACGAGTCAGGAGGGACATGTTAATTCCTGTTCAAGTCAGGTCAGGTCGGGGTGATGGACCATCCTGCCGGCCCTCGGACCGATACCAGTCGACGAACCGGGCGAGCCCGTCTCGGAGCGGGGTCGCCGGGTCGTAGCCGAGTTCGGCGCGGGCCAGGGCGATGTCGGCGTGGGTCTTCCGGACGTCGCCGGGCTGCTCGGGGAGGACCTGGATCCGGACGGCCTTGCCCAGGGCCTCGCCGAGCGCCGCGATCATGTCGCGGAGGGCGACGGGCGCGGCGTGGCCGAGGTTGTACAGGTGGAGGCCGTCGGCGCGGTCGACGGCCCGGATGATCCCGTCGACGATGTCATCGACATAGGTATAATCGCGCATCGTCCCGCCGTCGCCGAACATCGGGACCGGCTCGCCGCGGTCGATCAGGCCGGCGAACCGGGCGACGGCCAGGTCGGGGCGGTTCCTCGGCCCGTAGGCGGTGAACAGCCGGAGGCCGGTCGCCGGGAGCCCGTGGAGGTGGTGGAAGGTCGCCGCCATCAGCTCGGACGCCCTCTTGGTCGCCGCGTACGGGCTGACCGGGCGGTCGACCGGGTCGGACTCGCGGAACGGGGCGTCGGGGCGGTCGCCGTAGACGCTCGAACTGGAGGCGTAGACGAACCGCGGCCGCCCCGGGAGCCGGCAGGCCGCGTCGAGCAGGTGCACGGTCCCGACCACGTTGACCTCGGCGTAGCCGGACGGGTCGTCGATGCTCGGCCGGACCCCCGCCCTGGCCGCCAGGTGGACGATCGAATCGGGCCGGGCGTCGGCCACCAGCCGGCGGACGGCGTCGCCATCGCGGATGTCCAGCTCGGCTAGGCGGAACCGGGGCGATCGGGCCGCCCCGGCCAGGTTCGCCCGCTTCCGAGCCGGGGCGTAATAGGGGTCGAGGTTGTCGACCGCAATCACCTCGCGCCCGTCGGCCAGGAGGCGATCGACCAGGTTCGACCCGATGAACCCGGCCCCGCCGGTCACGATCGTTGGCATCGGCCCGAGATCCTTCCCCTTGGCATGCCCGAGACCTCGCGGCCTGCTCTCAATAGGTCAGGAATAACACCATCCCCGCCTCGGAGCAACGTCCGGCCCAGTCGAAGAACTCCCGGGTCCGAGGAGAGGCCGCCGACTGACAATCCTCATCGAATGTCACGTATCCCCGCCAACATCTGAATTTCGCCCGGCCCTTCGCCAGCCGGTTCCAGGCCCGATTCAAATCGAGGAGTTCCGCCGATTCGCGAAGGAAGGTCGCGAGCCCCTCGTGGTCCTCCGGGCAGGCCCGCGCCCCCCAGACCGGCCACAATGGCGCCGGGTGGATGGTGGGAGCCGGGTGGGCGAGGATCCGATCCCCGACCGCCCGGATCTCGGGCCGGTTGGCCCAGGCCGCGGTCCGGTCCAGCGTCGTCCGGGCCGTCTCCTGGAGGTAGGCCCAGTGGTGGTGGTGGAGGTAGACGCTCTCCTCGTGGACGAGGAGTTCGAGCTGATAGGCCCCGTACTCCTTCCGGGCGACGGCCGAGATCCAGTCCTTCCATCGGTCGAGCTGGGCCGGGATATCCTCGGGCAAGAACGTCCGGTACGCCTGGAGCCGCACCCTGGGCGGAAAACTCGGGTCTCGGCCGATCTCGGAGACGTTCCAGGACTTCCGCAGGTCCGAGGCGTCGTCGGGCGGTTCGAGGTGATCCCCGAGGGCACTGGACGCCCGGCCGAGTCGGGCCTCTCGGGCGTCTTCCGTCTCCATTTCGCGGGCGGTCGGCCGGAAATCCCCGGCGATGAACCAGCGATCGGGGATGTCCCGGAACGCCTCGGCCTGCTCGGAGGCGAGTCGGGCCAGTTCGGCCCGGCCGCCGGGCTTCGGTCGCATTCGGACCCAATGAATTCCCATGTATCGACGCGGACTCCCGTCGGCCCGGCCTCACTCGACGACCATCTCCCAGTGGAGGGTGGGCGTCCGGCCGTCGATGGCGAGGCGGACCCCCTCGGCGACCTTCTCCAGGGGGACGGGGGCGGCCCGGGCCCCGGTGTTGTCCAGGGCGTAGCACCGGACGTCCCCCTGCCGCTTCCAGGCGACCCTGGCCTTGAGGGCCTCGTGGAGCAGGGGCGGCTTGCCGGGGTCGGCCCGCTCGCGCCTCCACTCGTCGACCCACCGGAAGCCGGTCGGCTCGACCCGGGCGATGGCGGTGATCAGGAGGCGTCGGCCCGTCGCGATCGGCTCGGGGCCGACCGACGAGACGGCCACCACCCCGAACGGCGCGTCGACCTGGATCGACAGGTTCTCGGAGCTGGCGGACGACTCGCCGACCCAACCGGCCAGGGCCCGGGTGTGGGGCGTGTCGATCGTCAGCCGGCCTTCGCGGGGCTCCCAGCCCGCCAGCCCGCCCCGGGGGGCCCGGCCGCCCCGGGTCGTGGCCGGGCCTTTCGAAGGCGGGTCGGGGGCATGGAGCAGGATCGACGCGGCGTGGGGGAGCAGGGCGAAGGTCTGGGGGATCCCGTTGACGACCTCGGCGATCGAGAAGATGTCCTCGCCGCCCCCGGTCCCGGCGGCGGCCGAGCCCCAGGCCCTGGGGAACAGGAAGACGCCCCGGCGGACCAGCGCGTCCCAGTCCTCGGCGGCGGCGGTCTGGGCGGCGAGCAGGAGGTCGGCCCCCTCGTAGGGCGAGGCCCAGGACCCGAAGGTCTGCACGGCCCACTGGCCGACCACGTAGGGCCGGTCGGGCTTCCGTTTCTTCGAGGCGCCCGAGATCAGGCCGCCGTCGCGGCTCCAGAGCGACGACCGGCGGTCGGGCCCGGCCCAGCTCGGCGGCGTGTGATACAGGCGGTCGTCGATCAGGTCGAGGCCGGTCGCGGCCTGGGCGGCGGAGAAGTCGTGGTCGCGCCGCCAGTTCGAGCCGCCGGCGATCGGGGCTTTGACGCCGAGCTTGCGGAGGTCGGCGGCCAGGGCGGTCCACTGCTGGGCCTCGACGGCCTGCCACCCCCGACGGGCGTTGGGGACGTCGTCCTTGCGCATCAGGTTGCGGACCGCCGCGGCCTCGGTCCCCGACTCGTGGTCGGCGGCGTCGACCAGGTCGAACAGGGACAGCTCGCCGGCCAGGGTGATCCAGGCCAGCGCCGGCTCGTCGCGGAGGGCCGCGCCGGTCTCGGGGTTGACGTGCGACAGGAGCGCCTCGGCGGCCCGGCGGGCCGCCTCGCGGACGCCCGGGTCGAAGGCGGCGGCGGGCCCGCCCCCGGGCGGGAGGTGGCGGGCGGTGGGGATATCGGCCGAGTCGCCGTCGCGGAACTTCCGGGCCGATTGCAGCTCCAGCGCGACGTAGATCCCCCGCGCCTTGAAGGCGGCGATCAGGTGGTCGAGCTTCGCCAGGGCGTCGGGGTCGAGCGCCTTGGTGTCGTCCCGGGTGTCGTCGAACAGGCTCCGGCCCGGCCCGAGCGGGGTGTCCAGGTCGCCGAGCCGGACCAGGTTGACGCCCGACCGGGCCAGGCGGTCGGCCAGCTCGTCGGCCTTGTCGGGGTCGAGGAAGGCGGCCGGCGCCAGGAGCGAGACGCCGAAGAACCGCGCCCGACCCCCCTTGGAGAAGGCCAGCCGGCCGTCCTTGACGACGACGTTCCCGCGCCGGCCCGCCGGGGCGTCGAGCAGCCCCGAGGCGTCCAGGGCCGATCCCGCGGCGATCGACGGCGAGGGGGCGACCGGGAGCCAGCCCGAGGTCCCGGTCTCGACGTGGTCGGGGGTCCACTGGGTATTGCCGCCGTTGGCCGTGACCCGGACGTCGTCGATCCAGAGGGTCCCGAAGGCCGTCCCCTTCTCGAACTGGACCAGGGCCCGGCTGGCGCCCCGGGGGACGTCCACGGTCCCCCGGGAGGGGGTCCAGGGGGACGACCCGGAGAAGTTCATCGCCGTGATCCCGCCCTCCAGGCCGGGCAACGGCCGGCCGTCCTCGTCGAGGAAGAAGACGACGCCGATGGCCCCGCTGGCGCCCCGGAGGCCCGAGGACCGGGCGACCACCGAGACCTCCAGCGGCCCGGACCCCGACACCGGCACCGCCAGCCCGGAGAAGGCCCGGGCGCCGTTGCCCTTCAGCTCGACGGCCGCGTGCGACCGATAGCCGGGGTGGACCCGATGGGCCCCGTGGTCGAGGAGCCACTGGGCCGGCTCGGGGTCGCCCAGCTCGAAGTCGCCGTTGACGGCGAGGTTCGCGGTCGGCTTGCCGCCGACGGGGACGAGGTCGATGGTCAGGCCGTCGACCTCCAGGACCCCGGTGGCCCCGAGCAGCCCGGTGGACATGATCGCGTCGCGGGTCTCGGGCGGGATCGCGATCCGCTTGGCGACGTGGGTCCAGGCCGGTCCGACCGTCTTCCAGGGGCCGAGCATCCCCCGGCGGACGGCCCGGAGCTGGTCGCCGAGGAGGTCGATCACCAGGCCCGGGTCGTCGCCCAGCCGCTCGCCGGAGACGACCGACTCCTGGCGGACCCACATCCCGATGACGATCGCCTCGGTCTGGCGGCCGTCGAGGCCGAACGCCCGGCTGGCCCGGGCGGGGCGGCCGGGCCGGTCGTTCTCGAACCGGAGGCACTTCGACCCCTGCGGGCCGACCCCCCCCTTGACCACCTTGGCGTCCCGGAGGTTGTACCAGCCGTCGGGGATCCCGTCGCCGTCCTCGTCGACCTCGAAGTCCTCGACGGCGGGCGGCCCGGGCCGGTCGACCTCGGGCTCCTGGGCGGGGACGGCCGACGGGGCCGCCCCCGGGGACAGGGCCAGGGCCAGGGCCATCAGCAGGGTCATCGGTCGGGGCGATCTCACGGCTTCGATCCCCCGGCGGCCTCGCGCTGGGCCTTGCCGGTCATCGGCACGAACAGGGTCGGCCGGAGCGGCGTGTCGACGAGCTTGCCGTCCTTCTTGACCATCAGGTGGACCCGCTGATCGAACCGGCCGCCCAGGGGGATCACCATCCGGCCGCCCTCCCTGAGCTGCTCGACCAGCGGCGGCGGGACTTTGGTCGGGGCGCAGGTGACGATGATCGAGTCGAACGGCGCGGCCTCGGGCCACCCGGCGTAGCCGTCGCCGATCCGGGTATGGATGTTGGCATACCCCAGCTCCTTGTGGACCGAGGCGGCCCGCTTGCCCAGCGGCGGGTGGATCTCGACCGAGTAGACGTCCTTGACGATCCGCGACAGGATCGCCGACTGGTATCCCGACCCGGTCCCGACCTCATACACCTTGTCGGTCGGCTTCGGTTCGAGGACCTCGGTCATGAAGGCGACGTCATAGGGGGGGGTGATCGTCTGCCCCTCGCCGATCGGGATCGACTCGTCGTCGTAGGCCATCCGCTGGGTATCCGGCGGGAGGAACCTGTGTCGGGGGACGGTCCGGAAGGCGTCGAGGACCCGGGGGTCCTTGATCCCGCGCTCGACCAGGTGCTGCTGGACCATCTTGTTCCGGGCCGCGGCCCGGGGGTCGGCCGCCGGCCCGTCGCCCGAGGCGACCAGCCCGGACATCGCCGCCATCGCCGCCAAAAACGCGGATCGGGAGGACGCTCGGTGTGCCATCGCTGGGGGACTCATCGCGGGGGAAGGGAGCGGGCCCGTGCCATCACCACCATATCAGAGACGCTCGGGCCCGTCAGTCCCATTCATCCCCCGGGCCGTCGGGCCCGGGTCGGGGACGGCGGCGTCGCGCCAGGCCCGGGCGTCGGCGGCGAATCGGCCGCGGGCCTCGGCGGTCGGGAAGGCCCGATCGGGGATCAGGAGGGCCCCCCCGGCGGGTCGGAGCCGGATGATGGTCAGCCCGTGGCCGTGGGTCAGGTCGACGACCTCGGACCAGGCGAAGGTCCGGCCGGGGTCGGAGGGCTTCTCTCCGGGGGCCTTGGCGATCCCCCCGGGCGAGATGTCGAGGCGGAGGTCGCAGGGGATCCCCAGGTCTCGGGCCAGCCGGACGACCCGACGCCGCGACCAGGCCTCGCGGGCCAGGGCGAGCGCCGTCAGGACGGCCAGGGTGGTCCCCAGGGCCAGGGCGGCCGGGCGGATCCCGTGGGCCCGCCAGCACGACCCGACCAGGGAGAGGCCCACCGCGGCCAGGGCCGTCATCGCCCACCGACGGTCCCGGCAGGACTGCCAGCAGGCCCTGGCCCGGCCGGACGAGCAGAACCGGCGGACGTCGGCTTCGGTCAGGCGGTATTCGAGCAACACGCCCATGGGTCCCGTGCCATCATCCGAGATGGGTCGCCCGCCGGTCATCGGGGCGGGACCGGCGAGGCGTCGACCGACAGCTCCGCGGCGCTCATGTAGGGCAGGCCGTTGACCTCGGAGAGCCCCCGGAGCTGGACGAACCGCGCGGGGCGGCCGGGCAATCCGACGAACTTGTAGGTCGGGTCGTCGGGCCAGGTCCCCCGGGCGACCGGCGGCGACCAGGACTTGCCGTCGTCGGACAACCGGACCTCGAACCCCCCGACCCGGCCCCTGGAAGAGTCCTGGCGGGGGACGTAGAGCAGGCCGTCGACCTTCCGGGGCTCGCCCAGGTCGACGACCAGCTCGTGGGGGTATCCGGGGCTCCCGCCGACGTACTCCGTCTGCCAGATGGTGGCGGGGTCGCCGTCGACGGCCAGGGCCGGCTCGGAGCCCGGGGCGTAGCTGTCGGCCGAGGGGCGGGCCTCCCGGGCCTTCGGGCCGGAGGTGGCCTCGGTCGACGCCTCGCGGATCCATCCCAGGAGCGCCCGGTAGGCCGGGTGGTCGGTCGACTCCCACCGGGGGCCGCCGACGTGGGTCAGGCCGGTCGGGCTGGATGGGTCGGGCCCCCCCTGCCCTTGCGGGCTCCGGGGCTTCCGGAGCAGGAGGCTGGCCTCGGGGTCGCCCAGGTTCACCACCTTCAGAGCCGAGTTGTAGTTGATCATCAGCGGGTCGCCGTCGGGGCCGCCGGCCGGGCCGGGCTCGACGATCCGGAGGACGCTGTGGTTGGCGTGGCACCGGGCGCAGGAATAGCCGTCCTCGCTCGCCTGGGTGAACAGCGGGTTGACCTTGGATCGGAACGACGAGAGGCTCAGGAGCCGGGGCCGGCCGAGGGCGACGTCGGCCGCGATCGCCCCGGGGTCGACCCCCTGCGACGTCAGGGCCGCCTCGGACCGGGCCTTGAGGGCGGGGTCGGCGGCGAGGGCCTTGACCCGCCGGGCCACGGCGGGAGAGCCCTCGGCCAGCCGGTGCCGCTCGACCGCCGCCAGGGCCAGGACGCGGACGGCGGCGTCGGGGTCGACCAGGAGGGCGAGCAGCCGCTCCCGGGCGTCGGGCCGGTCCCAGAACGCGGCCCGGGGCGAGGCCAGGCCCAGCCCGAGCCGGCGGAGCGCGGGCGTGTCGTCGGCCAGGCTCGACAGCAGGAGCCCGTTCGAGACCTTGCCCGACCGGAACCTCGTCATGGTCCCGATCGCGGTCAACGTCCGCTCGCGGACCGAGGCCGACCGATCCACCACCGCCCCCCGGAGGAGGGGTGCGGTAATGGATTCTGGTAATCAGGCCGCGGCCTTCTTCCAATAGGCATCCCACTGGTTCCCGTAGGCCAGGCAGCAGAGCGACGCCATCCGCTCGACTCGACGCACGCGCC